>Ga0224534_1000640_pt1 | contig 21581 bp, 15 predicted proteins | sample 714E12024metaG_FD_172012 | JGI IMG/M metagenome (GOLD analysis project Ga0224534, IMG submission 172012) | Peat soil microbial communities from Stordalen Mire, Sweden - 717 E1 20-24 | ecosystem: Environmental > Terrestrial > Soil > Wetlands > Peat | place: Sweden: Norrbotten County, Stordalen... | reverse complement strand
CGGACGAGAAAGGCTTTCAGGACCTTGTTCAGCCTGTGGTGAAATACCTCAAGAGCAAGGGAATCGTGGTGAAGGGTGAGGGCGAACACTCATTCGTTTACCTGGAATTGCTTTTGCCGAATGCCGACCACACCACCACACTGAAGGTCGAGCGGAGTCTTTTCATGGACCGCACTCCCAAGGAACTTGAGAGTTATTGTCGCGATTTCAACATTGCGGGGGAGTTGGCGAAGACCCCTCGGGGCGGAAGTCTTGAGATCGACAAGAGCGCCGCGATAAGGCAGACCCCAAAGGGCTGAGTGAAGCCCCGTTTTTGGTAGTAACCGTGGTAGCAACGCCGTTCGCTTTCTTGGCTTCCATGTCCCACCCATGGCCCACGGCGCAATTACGCGATGAAACCAGACGGCAGACCGCGAATCAAACGAACGCAGAATCAATCAGTTAGCAGCGGTTGACACGGGCTGAAACGGTACTCAACGCTTTCGACTCCCGTTAGCGCTACCAATTCCTCAAAGACTTACAGACAATGCGCTGGCACGCGCGATATCTTCAGAGCTTCACGGCGTTCTTCGAGATGTAGTCTTCGACCTTGGCCGGCTCCGGTCCGATGTAGTGATATGCCTCCCCATAGGTCAGACCGAATTTCTTGCCGATTTCCGCGTCGCGGTCCAGCACGAACTGGCGGATGTATTCCCGGTTCGCCGTTTCGTCATCGTTGCCGAGCAAAGCCAGCCGCAATCCCCGCTCCGTCAGGCGGCGTCGCAGTTGTGCCCCGCTCTGGCCGGCCGGTCCTTGAGCCGCGTTGAGTATATTGACGGCAATCTTCCGGTCCATGAAGTCGGCGATATCCACTACGCGATTGACATACTGGGGACCGCGCGCAAAGTAGTACTTCTCCGTCACCGAGTGAGGCGACAGGCCCGCGTCGAAGTGCTCCGGATAATCCTTGCCCGCGCCGGACATCCAGCAAGCCGCTTCCACCGCGTCGGCGGTGGCATAGTGGTCCGGATTCTCCTCGTAGTGCGACCATGGATCGTAGCAGACGACCGTGTCCACCTTCAGCAGGCGGAAAAGAAAGATGAGCCGCAGCCGCAGTTCGAGCGGAGACACGCCGTCCAACATGTGGTTGCGGTAATACAGGTCGTATGCCTTCTTCATCCCCAACGCCCTGGCCACCGCGAGATTGTCACGCTCGTTGGCGAGCACGCCTTCGCCGACACTTCCCGGGCCGGTATGGTCGTCGTTGGTGGTGCGGATCAGATAGCCGGTGTACCCTTCATGGATCAGTTTCAGAACCAGCCCGCCTGCGAAGAGGGGAATATCGTCGGCATGCGGTTGAATCGCAGCGAGCACCTTGCCGGCACGCGGCTTCCCCGGCTGAGCGCGCTCGATTTGAACTTCCGTGGCGGCAAACGGCCCTTCCTCCGGCATCGCAACCCCAGAGGAAGCGGCGAATGCGCCTCCCGCAACTCGCGCGATAAACTCGCCGCGCTTCATTGGATCACCTCCATTTGGTCACCCGCGGCGTCCGCCGCCCGTCCGATACTGGTGCTTCTCCGCCGTCCACCGGGCTTCGCCATACTCACCCAGGGCGACGGTTCCCGACATCTTGCCGCCTTCGGCGGTTCCCGAAAACTGGAAAGAAACGCGCGTGCCGTCGGTGGGGAGGGAACTCTGGAAGCGCACGGTATTGGCGGCAACCGTGCCGCTGAGTTCTCCGGAGGCGAACTCCCCCTGATGCGTCCCCATCAGCTTGGCGCCGTCCTGCTCCAGCAACAGAATGTGGCTCGCCGAACCGTAAACGAAATCGAGCCGCAGGTCCCACTGGCCGGCAAGGGCCGCGGGCTGGCCCGGCGGCGGTGGCGGAGGATTCTCCATCTTCGGCGGCTTCGACAGCAGCGCATAGAGACGATCGGCCACCACCTTTTCGTCGCCGGGCATCATCTGGTAGGGAACGATGGAGACCGAGCTGGCCATATTGCCCGGGCGCGCACCGCGGGATCCGGCGACTACAATGCGGGGATCCGTGTCGAGCACGATCTTGGCGACTTCCTGCCCGGTGATGCCCAGCTTGGCTCCGTCCCACTGTATCTGCAGTTCCGGTGTGCGGTTGGAGAGATCCGCCGAAGGCTGGCGCATCTGCGCGGTCACGCCGTCAACCCGCTTCACGCTGGTGGCGATGTGGTCGAGCCAGGCTTCCCACTGGGCCCATTCGGCCTTGTGGTCGCGTTTGAACCACATTTCAACCGCGGCCAGCATCCCCATGATTTCTTCTTTGCCGACTTTCAACGAGCGGCCAAAAGCGTGGTGCGGCGCGCTGTTGATCCAAGCTCCCTGGAGCAGACTCTTCTCGCCGAGAAGAAGGCCGGCGGCTTGCGGACCGCGGATGCACTTGCCGCCGCTGTAGGCCACGGCATGGGCGCCGCGCTCGAGGTGAACGTTGGGCTTCACGGTCAGAATTTCGGCCGCGGCATCCACCAGCACGGGGACGTTTTTGCGCCTGGCCACCTCGGCAACCACGCGTGTTCCCAGCGGCCCGTCATCGCCCGGCCCGGCGAGAATGTAGACCATGGCAGTGCGCTCGTTGAAGGCCGCGTCCAACTCGGCCTTGTCATGCACGACGACCAGTTTGACGCCCAGCATGCGGATGGCGTGGTCGTAGACATTATGCGAGTAGGCGGGAAGGATGGCTTCGTTCTTCAGCCCGGCCAGGCTGGGGAGCCGTTGCATGCGTTCCGGATTGCCGCCGGCGATGGCGGCAGAGGTGAAATGCGTAATGGCGGCGGCGCAACCGGCGGTCACGATTCCCCACTCGGCGCCGGTCAGCTCGGCCAGGCGCCGGCTGACGCCATTCATCAGCTCATCCATGTCGACGAAGCCGCGCGATGCCTGATCCATGGCGCGTTTGACTTCGGGGAGAGTCTGCGAACCGGTGATGATGGTGAACGTGCCGCGGGCGTTGATGAGAGGCCGTACGCCGATCGAGCGGTACATGTCGGCGCCCAGTTCCAGAGGGGCCGCCACCGCCTGCCGCACACTTCCACCCAACGCTTGCATGGCCGCCAGCAATCCGCCTTGCCGGAACAGGTCCCGGCGGCTGTAACCAGCCCAGGGCTCCGTGAGTTTCTTCCAGTACGTTTGTGACATAGTTTTCACTTCCCAGTATTGCGGGCCGGCGGAACCGTTGCGGGTCTTCTTTGCGGCGTGATGCCATCCCACCGCGGATCCCCGGTCTGCGTGTAGTTTTTCGGCAGCTTGTCCCAATCCGGACGGGTCGTGCCGTTCAGGTCATAGACCACCTTGCCGTTGCGAATCGTGACCTCGCAGACCAGTTTCTGCGTTGCCTGAAGCCGCGCGCCGTACATGTCGGTGAACCCGAACCTGCCGGTTTCGAGACTCAGAACCGCCACGTCGGCCGGCGCGCCGGCGGACAGATTGCCGAGCTCTTCGTGCTGGATCTCCCGCGCCGGATTCCAGGTGGAACGCCGGATCACGTCGTCCACGGAGACGCCCATGGCCAGGAACTTATCCATGACGTTGAGCATGTCCTTCATGCCCGCGTTCATGCTGCCCACGTGCAGGTCGGTGGAGATGGAGTCGGGGAGAAAACCCTGTTTGAGCGCCGGCACCGCCACGCGCCAGGCGAAGCTGCCGCCGCCATGGCCCACGTCGAAGATGACGCCGCGCTTGCGCCCTTCCCACATTCCCGGATTGAGGTTGCCGGATTCGTCGAGCTCGTGGCGCAGCCCGGAATAGCAGTGCGTGTAGATGTCGCCCGGGCGCAGCTTTTTGGTCAGAAGCTCGGCAATGGGGCGCTCCCGCCGGTCGGATCCAAAATCGACCATGACAGGTATCTTGGCGATCGTGCCCGCTTCCACGGCGTGCTCGACCGGGGTCCATTCGGGTCCGTTGTAGTGCGCCGTTTTGAAGCCCACAATGAGACCCTTGTGGCGCAGCGCCATCTCCGCCGCGGGCGCGGCCTCCATGTCGGCGAGATCGTCCTCGAACTTTCCGCCGCGCATTCCGTTTCCCACAATGTTGAGGAACGCCAGCACGCGCGTTTTGGAGCGATCGATGATGCGGTCCTTGAAGTCCTCGAAATTGCGCCATCCGGCGCAGCCCGCATCCGCCACGGTAGTCACGCCGGCACGGAACGTGAAGCCGTCCGGGTAGACGCTGAGATCTCCGGCATAAGACCCGCGCTCGCCGGTGCCGGTGAACACGTGCACGTGGATGTCGACTAATCCCGGTGTGACGTACAGGCCGGCGAGGTTGACCACCTTCAAAGCCGCGGCCGGATCCAGATGCGCGGCTACGGCCGCGATGCGGCCATCTTTGATGGCCACGTCACGAACCGCGCTGATGTCATTCTTCGGATCGATGACGTGCCCGCCTTCGAGCAGCAAATCGTAGGCGGGCTGGCTGAACCCATAACCCGCCATGCAGGTCAAGGCCGTCAGACGCGCCGTGCTTGAAATGAATCGCATAGTTGAAGTCACCGTAATAGATCGATTACCGCATACATCTTCAATTCCGGAAGCGTGAACTCGGTGGCGTCGGGCTCCACGCTGTAGTCGAGCAGTTCGACGCCCGCACCGTCCGCCAGCGACAATTGGTGTTTGGGGTACTGGCCGAGCACGCGCACGCGAATCCCTTCCACCTTCCGGGCCGCCCCCGCGTAATTCAACAGATGCAGCCGGACGTGGTCGCTCGAGGCGGTAAGCCGGGCAACCACTACCTGGCTGCCAAAAATGCGCAGGGACCGTTTTTCATCGGTCAGGTGAAAGCGCACTGCATGAGCCACCACACCCGGGTTCCTGGCGTCCTCCAGAGGATACTCCCGAGTGCCGAGTTTCACGTTCAGTTTCAGGCGCCGGTCCGGCGCGGTGACCAACTGAAACAGCAGATTGTCCCGAACCATGAGATTCATCACCTCACCGGAAGCCGCCGAGCCATCGTCGATGTACCCGATATCGGCGACCGGCGGCAACGGCTCGCCGCTGAGCGTGCGCAGAAAATCCAGCATTGCCGCCAGGGGTTTGAGCCCGGCGGCATCGGTGCGAATCATGGCGTTGGCGCCGTAACAGAAAGCTTCCGCCGCGGCGAGCGCCGCCTGTTTGCCGGTGACGTCGTAGTAGAAACGGCCCCCCGGCCGGCGGATAAACCTCCAGCCGTTGGCGATCACCCATGGAGCGCTTGTCGCCGCAGCCTCATTGATGCGGTAGTCCACCGTGGGTGGCAGCAACTTCACCGCGCCTTCGAGATCCGCGGCTTCCGCCACAATGCCGGGAACGCTCTTCCACGAAGCCAGGCGCGCCGCCGGCACCAGGATCTGGTTGATTCCGGCGTCGCGCAGCGCGGACGCGGTGTCCGCCGCGCCATCCCAGAACAGCGCCGGTAAAGCCGCCAGCAGCAGAAGCATCACAGTTCGATCACCTTGAGCTTGATGCTGGCGGCGTCGAAGACACCCAGCCCGAGTTTCGAGGCGTACTCGATGTGGCCTGGCTCGCGGATGTAGTGATTGGTATTCGGGTTGGTATTGTCCTTGCCGACATGGGACATGGAACGGTCGAAGATGGAAACGGCGCCTTCGGCCTTGCGTTTCTCCTCGATCACATCGATGAGTTTGTGGTCCATGGCCACCGGGTCCGTGCCGAACATCATCTGTTTGGGATAGAAGCGGAAGCGCGGCATTTCGCTGAAGGGGCCGGCGTGCCAGACTCCCATCAAGCCATCCATGATGTTCAACACCACGCGGGAGCGCACCGGTTCGACGGCGGCGAGGGCGCCGATAAACGTCCCGAGGTAGGTCTGCGGGGCGTTGTGCCCACGGGCGACGTTGGAAAAGTTGCCGTAGGAGATATTCTTCAGGCAGCCCGTCACGCCGGACGCCTGGTGCTCCTTCAGGTTGGGCACGTTGACGATCTTGGTGAGGGTTTCGGAAACCAGCCGCACCACGTTCGACCGCGTATCCTGTTCGCCGTAGAAACTGGTTTCCACGTAGGTCTTGGGATCGTAGCCGAGAATCGACTCGCGCGTAGTTTCCGCCGCATAAACGTTCACCCCGGCGGGCAGGTACTTGCCGTAGCCCACGGTCTGCAACTGGTTATCAAAACGCTCGTACACGTGGATTTGTTTGGCCGGCACACCGACGGCAATCAAGTTTTCGGCGATGACCGCCACTACCTCTGGACTGGAACGGATACGGGGAGCTCCCGAGCAGTTCACCTTGATGCCGACCACGTCTTTGGGAGAGATGAAGCGCGCCCAGGCGTCTTCCTGGCGGGCATCGCCCGTGAGCGTCTTCATGCCGCTCGAGATCATCTGCTTGACCAGTTCCGGATTCACCTTGCCGGAGCTGGCGTCGATGGAGTTCTCGGAATGGACTCTGACCACCAGGCCCGGATAAGGTCCGGGCATCCCAGGATGCGCTGCGGGTTTATAGGCGGTGACCACACGATAGACTGGTTCGTCCGCCGGACCGGCAAGCAGCGGGGCGGCGGCGGCGAGTTGCAGGAAGGTTCGTCGATCCACGGTGGTTAGTGTATAACACGGCTTCACCTGGGTCAAACCGCTGGCAGGGATCGCCGGCTACGGATTGCGCAGCCGGAGGATGCCGAACGCCTGGGGAACGTGAAAAGAGGTTCCCCCCGGAGGGCGCCAGGCATAAAAGACGCGCTTCTGGCCGGCGCCGGCAATGCGGAACAGACCGATGCGCAGCTCGAGGCCCTCTTGCGGCGGGCGCGTGGCTTGCGTATAAATGGCGCGAAAGGGGATGCGCATCTCGCCATACCAGATTTTGTGCTGCGCATCGATGCGGCCTTTGACCGTGTAACCGGAGTTCCAGATCATCCCCGCCTGGGTCTTCGGGTTGTCGCGATCGATGTCCAGATCCACCCATTCACTTTGCGGCGATACCTGGAGTTCCTTGTACCGGGCGATGTGCTCGAAGTCGGAGCCGATGAAGGCCTCGGCGACATCCCAGTTCCACAACTCGGGTGTCTCGGCGGCGGGGTTGGGATCGGGCTTCAGGTTCAATTCGTCATAGGGACAGATGAAAAGCAAGTAAAGATATTGAGCGCTCCACCGCGAGCGGATTTCGGTGGGCGCCCCGGGGATGGGTTGCCCCAGATAATTGCGGTCCGCCGTGACGTGAGGCGCGGTGGACCACAATTCCGAATTCGGGTCGGCGGATAGCTCGAAATCGCGGCGGGAGTAGGTGCTTTCGAGCACAGCGGCGGGGTCGGCGGCAGCCAGAAACAGCAGAGAAGCGAGCAGCCAGTACATGAGTTAACCTTTCATGCCCGCCGCCGCGAGCTTTTGCAGCGCCTTCCATTTGACGTCGTCCATTCCGCCGTCCGAAAACAGCGATACGCCGGACGCTCCCGCTTTCAGAGCCAATTGCACGGTCTCGGTGAACACCGGCTCCGTCATGCCCTGCACGGACAATCCGCTGTAGACCGGTTGCTTGACGGTCGAGACCCCTTCCCGCGTCTGCTGTTCCACCCATTCCGGGCCGGCGTTGTAGAACTGGTTATAGAGCATGGGCAAAAATGCGTCGAGGTCCCACTTACCCCAATCCTGCCGGACCATGATGCGCGCCATGCTCGGTCCGGGGAAAACGGCGGCTGTGATGATCTTGCCCTTGGCGCGCGCGGCCGGCACCAGATAGCCGTTCACCAATCCGGTAACCATCTGGCAGCGGAACTCGAGCCACGGCTCCTCCAGTTTGGGGTCCTTCATGGTCATCGGGTCGGCGCCGTACTTCTGCTTGAACTGGTTGCGCTCGTATTCCGTATAGCCGTAGTCGTAGGGCGGATACACTTTGTCTTGAACGATGTTGTATCTCTTCCAGAGGTTGGAAGGCAGAATCGCGTCCGGGTGGCGGATGTAATCCAGGTGAATGCCCGTCAGCTCCGAAATATTGGCAAGTTCCTTGACGGTGCCCTGGACGAATTCGCGGACCTCCGGGCGACCGGGATCGAGGAATTTATAGTAGGGTACGTAGGCCGGCTTGTCGACCGCCGACTCGCCCTTGGCGTTCACGTTATACCAATCCGGATGGTTCTTGATCACGTCCTCGATCAGGCAAGGCATGGACCACATCCAGGCGTGCACCTCGAGCGATTCCGCGCGAGCCAGCGGCAGCAGCGTCTCCAGCCAGTTGGTCTTGACCGGCAGGCGGGTGCTGGCGAAATACGCATTCCTGCCATCGTAGATTTCCGGAATGATGGCGCGAATTCCAGATTCTCGCATGAGCGCGAGACGGCGCTTCCAATCGTCGGCGGACCGCCGGGCACCTCCGTTGGGGATCCACACCCAATACTTCATGTCGCGGGCGGCCCAGGCAAGGCTGTTTCCGGTCAGGGCCGCTAAGCCCGTGCCCGCGGCTTGTACAAAGGCTCGTCTGGTGAGTGGCATGTACTTATGGTAACTGGCTGCGCTGCCTTACGCCTGGGCGAACTGCGATTGTTGGGGCGCTTTGTAGGCGACATTCAGGTGCGGCGTTTCCAGCCGCACATGGTCCCGGAGTTTCGACGTCAGGCAGCTTTCCAGTACGCCGCTGACCAGCAGCGTGCGATCCACGGGATAGGGCGCCGCTCCGCTTTCGATCATCTCTTCCACCTTGTGCATCAGGCAGGCGGAGTAGGTGACGTTCGGCTCCGGAGTCAGCAGGAACTGCGTGGACTGGAGCTGCGGGACGCCGTGCAGGCGAGCCGCGAAATTGAAGTCCTTGATGGCCCCGTCGAGCATCAGCATAGCCGCCTTGAGACCGTCGCGATATTCAATGAAGTACGCCGCCGGCTTCTTCGCCAGAATCCGCAACTGGCCGGACGCCACCAGGTCCTGCGTGCGGCCGTCCTCTACCGTGAGTCCGAGGGGCGTGTCGCTGCGCGAGAGCGCCGACGTCAGCAGCGCCTTCGAGTACCGGCCCTCATCGCCGGCTTTCCAGACGGCGTCGCCTTCCAGCAGTTGCACGGCTTCGACGCCGGTCTCGCCGCCGCGCCGCCGCTCCACCATGCATTGCAGACCTTCCAGCGCGTGGAAGTCCATCGCGTCGGACCCGCCTTCACCCACCATCAACGCTTCCTCGACGTGGCAGCCGAGCGGCAGGTCGATGGCCGGAAGCCGCCAGGTCACCGGAAGGGACGATCCGGCCAACATCGGAAAGCGGAGGTGCCGCGCCGCGTCCACCATCGTCCTGGCTTTTTCGAAGCTGTAGGAGAGGTGCTTGTCGTTGTAGACGGGCACCGCACGGCCGTCCTGCTCGAACACCTGGATGCACTGCTCAAAGAACTCGTAGCGCGGATACAGAATCTGGCCTTTTTCGTTGCGCGGGTAGTCACCGTGTTCGGCGATGATCAGCACCGCATCCACGGCCAGTTCCTTGCCGCCGCAGCGCAGGGCTTCGGAGATGGTGGGGTAGACCTGGAAACCGAATTCCAAGGCGCGGCCGCTGCTCAGGTCGCCTTCCGGTTTCTGGTCCACGTAAAGCGACACCACCTTCATGTCGGGCTTGTGCCAGACGCCGCCATACGGGTAGCCGGTGAGAAAGCGGTCGCCCATGTGCTGGGCGTGCGAAAGCAGCCGGTACACGGTCGCGATAATCGCGATGCGCTTCGGCCGGCTCGGGGGGACCGCGGCGGCCAGCGCGGTGGTCTGAAGAAAGCTGCGTCGCGTCAGCATCGTCATGTTCTCCAGAAGGTGGACTCTTTGGCCGGTTGGTAGCGGATGGCCAGATGCGGCGTCTCGCGACGGGTCTGTCCGCGGAAGAGGCTCTCCACACCGGCCGCGGTCAGCCCGGTGGTGAGCAGTGTCCGTTCCAACGGATAGGCTGCCTTGCCGGTGAGGTACATGGTCTCGCAGTGATTCACCTGTGGGCTGAAGAAATTGGCGAGCGTGGTCCGGCCATCCGGCATGGGCAGGTACATCTGGGTGGACCACGGCTGGCTCCGGCCGTTCACGTAGGCGGCGAAGTTGAAGTCCCGGACCAGCCCGTTCATCAGCAGCACACTGCACTTCAGGCCATCGGCGTGCTGGTACCGGTACGCCACGGGATCTTTCACCAGCCGGCGCATATCCTCGACGGCCGGGAAGACATGGGTGAAACCCGCACGCGCCGGCGCCAGCGTGTGGCTGCGGCACAGGGCGGCATCCATCAGCGGCTTGGACCAGACGCCCTCGCTGAGCGCCTCCCAGAATTTGTCGCCGCGATAGGCCTGGAGCCACTGGACCCCGGTCTCCCCGCCGCGCCTCCGCTCCACCATGCACTGGACGGTTTCCAGGCCGTGAAAATCGTAGCTGTCCACGCCGCCGTAGCACACGCACAGCGCCTCGCCGATGCGCGCGCCCAGGGGCATCTCGACGGAAGGCGTACGCCACGTCACCGGCAGACTGGAGCCGGCCATGAAAGCGAATCCCATTTCGCGGGAGGTGTCGTACATCTTGCGCGCCCACTCCCAATTCCACGAGAGGTGCTTGTCGCTGAAGACCGGCACGGCCCGCCCGCTATCCCGAAACACCTTCACCACCTGTTCGAAAAACTCGTAGCGCGGGTATTGCGTCTGCCCTTTTTCGTTGCGCGCGTACTTGCCGTGCTCACCCACAATCACCACGCCATCCACCGCCAGCTTGTTTCCGCCGGCAGTCAGGGCCTCCGCGATGGTGGGATAGATGCGCATGCCGGAGTGCCGCGACGCGCGCTCGCGGCTCAGGTCGTTCGAGCCGGTTTGATCGACGTAGAGCGACACCAGGTCCATGGGAGGATAATGGTGCGTGCCGTTCCAGCCGTAACCATCCAGCAGGCGGTCGACGATGTGTTGCGCGTGCGAATACTTGAAATAGGCGGTGACAATGGCAGCGAGCTTTGGACGCATCAGTAGTCACGATTATATGCCAGCGGCGCGCGGAATGGTTTTTCTGGCGGCCGCCGCGGCCTTGCTGAGCGCGCAGACCGCGGACGGCACGGCCGTTTCGCAACGCGCCCGCGCACTGCACGCCAGCGCGCTGGTCTTCGATGGCCACATTCATGCCGTCGACCGCGAGTTCTATCACGGCGGCGACATCGGCCAACGGAAACCCGACGGCCAGTTCGACCTGCCGCGCGCCAAAGAGGGCGGACTCGGCGCGCTCTTCTTTTCCATCTTCGTGACCGAGGACTACTATCCCGCCCGCCTCGAAACCAAACAGGCGCTGCGCATGCTGGACAGCGCCGTCGAACAGATCGGCCGCAACAGCCAGAGCATTGAAATCGCCCGCACCGCGTCGGACATCGAACGCATTCACGGGAGCGGCAAGATCGCCGCCGTCCTCGACATCGAGGGCAGCTTCGACCTGGATGGCGACCCGGCCGTGATCCGGCAGATGTACCGCCTGGGGATGCGCTCGGTCCAGCTTTCGGCGCACAACTGGACCAGCAACTATGCGGACTCCTGCTGCTCCGTGCCGAAGTGGCACGGGTTGAACGATCGCGGCCGCGAGGTGATTCGCGAGATGAACCGTCTGGGGATGGTGATCGAGGTCTCGCACGCCTCCGATGAGGCAATCTCGGCGGCCATCGATGCCAGCGCCGACCCGGTCGTGGCCACCCATCACGGACTGCGCGCCGTCAATGACATTCCCCGCAACATGCCGGACGCGCTGCTGAAGAAACTGGCGGCCAAAGGCGGTGTGATCGGCTTCCAGCTCGGCAACGAGTTCCACAACCGTCGGGCGTTCGACTGGACCACCGCGCATGCCGGCAAAGCCTTCTGGGACACCAGCGCCATCTTACAGCGCGGCACTCAGATTCCGATTTACGAGATCGACAAAATCGTCGGGCCGCAGTTTCCCATGCTGCCCGCCGATATTCCGGAGAATATCCGGATGACCGTGGACGACTGGGTCGGCGTGGTCGACCGCGCCATACAGGCGGTGGGCGAAGACCACGTCGCCCTGGGCTCCGATTTCGACGGCGGTCCGCCGCTGCCGCGCGGCATGCGCGACATACGCGATCTGCCCATGATCACCGACGCCATGCTGCGCCGCGGCTACTCCGAAGAGCGAATCCGCAAATTCCTGGGCGGCAACCTGCTCCGCGTGTTTCGCGAAATCACAGAGAAGCGGCGGTAGGGGTTCCGACCCGCGAATATCGCAGCTCCAAAACAAAAGGGCCGGCTCCCGGATCGTGAGATCCAAGAGCCGGCCCAAGCCCTCGTCAGCCAGCAGGGCCTGACAAGTCGCTTCCTATCAGAAGTAGAATTTGCCGACGATCTGCATTTGGCGCGAGCCTTCCGCACTGCGGATCTGGCCGAACAAAGCGGACGTGATGGTCTGCGACGCCGGGCTGAGGAAGATCGGCGTATTGAACAGGTTGAAGGCCTCGCCGCGGAGCTCGAAGAATCTTCTCTCGGTCATGTGGAACTGCTTGCTGAGCGAGAAGTCGACGCGGTCCATGCCGGGACCGCGCTCGGTGCCGGTGCCGATATTGCCGTAGGTCCCGTGCGCCGGAGCGATATAGGCGCCGACCGCCCCATTCGCACCAGGTTGGTTGCCGAGGTATTGCGCGCCCGGTCCGATCTGGTGAGGATCATCAGGCGTGCCGACCACATTGACGCGATAGCTGCGCTGGCCGGTACCGGAAGTATCGGAGGCGTACTTGATGGTGAGCGGGAAGCCGGTGTGGGCGGTCCAGACGCCGCCGAGCTGCCAGCCGCCGATGAGCGCATCCACCGGCCTGCCCCAGGCTGAACCGAAGTGGCGGTTCCGGCCGAAGGGAAGCGCGTAGGTGAAGGACGGGACGAACATGAACTTGGCGTCGAAGTAGGTCGGTCCCATTTCACAGGCCTGGCAATAGAGATACTGCCAGTAGGCGGATTGGCTGCCGGCTTGGCCGCCCTGGCCGTAGTAGCCGATGGAATCCGACATGCCATGCGAATAGGTGAAGGCGACCTGGTATTCCAGGCCCTGCGCGAAGCGCCTGCGCAGGGTGGCCTGCAGCGACTGGTAACCCTGCTTGCCGATGGAGGCGGTGCCGGAAATCTGCGAGATCTCACTGCGCAGGGTCGGGTTGCCGGAGAGGTACGGGCCTTGCGTCACCACGCCATTGGTCACGATGTTTTGCAGATAGGGCATCGCGACCATGAGGTGATCGCCATGCTGACCGACGTAGCCGACGGTCAGGACGTTCTGGGCTGGCACCTGCATGTCCATGGAGAAGTTCCACTGCTGGACATCGGCGGGCCGGTCGAGCGGATCCCAGAGGCGGATGGTGGCGCCGGCATAGGGGTTCTTGGGATTGAGGCCGTACAGGCCCTGGTCGAGCGTACTGCCCGGGAACAGGTACTGGCCCGCGATGTTATAGCGGGTTTCGAATTCCTGCTCGAAGGGCGGATTGAGCGGCGTGCGGAGGTTGGTGCCGGTTCCTTCCAGGTAGGAAGAAATGGTGTAGGCGCCGCGGAGCACGATCTTCTTGTTGAGGAAACCGGGCGTGTAGGCGAAGCCGACGCGCGGCTGGAAGTCCTTCTTGTACGGCTGGTAGAGACCGGCGTTGCTGTAAATGATGGGCGACGGTCCGGGAGCCGCGACCAAGCCGGACGTCAGCGGAGCAGCCAATTCCAGCGTGCCGGACCACTCGTCGAAGTTGGCCTGGCGGTTTTCGACTTCACCCCAAGGCGAATGGTATTCCCAACGGAGGCCGAGGTTGAGGGTAAGGTTGTTGGTGGCGCGCCAGTCGTCCTGGAAGTAGATGCCCCAGACGTTGGAGCGCTGGCCCCAGGTGCCGGATTGCAGGCCGCGGCCGTAGTCGTTGGGCATGCCAAGCATGAGGTCGGCCTCGCCGATCTGGGTTCCGGACGGCGCGTAAGCGTTCGCCGCCGTGAACTGGCCGCCGAAGTCGAGAAATCCGCTGCGGCCGTTGTTGCCGGAATAAAAGACGTTGATCCACTCGCGGAGGAGCTGGAAGCCCATCTTCATCATGTGGCGTCCGCGGGTGATGGTCAGGTTGTCGGTGTACTGCCAGGTGGTGTTGGCGAACAATTGCTGCACACCGATGTTGGCGCTGCCCAAACCGCCGATGTAGGTGAACCCTGTGCCGTTGCCAAGAACCTGTCCGAGTGCCAGCAGGCCCGTTCCGGCATTCTGGATGCCGACCGACTGCGCCAGGTTGCCGAGTCCTTCATCGAGGCCGCCGTTGTCCAGCATGACGTTGTTGACGCCGAAGCGGAACTCGTTGACCATGCGCGGGCTGATGGTGCGGGTCCAGTTGATGACGCCGTTCTGGAACGGCGAAGTGTTGAAGCTGCCGTAGTAGATCGGCATGGTGTTGAGGCTGGGGGCGTCCTGGCGGCCCTTGGAGATGCGGGCGGTGAAGTAATCCTTCTGGTTGGGGCGCCAATCGAGCTTCATATCGCCCTGGTCGCTATAGAGATGGCTGAAGGAAGAATAGTAGTAGTTGGCGGTGGTGAAGCGGTTCAGCGACGGCTGGGGATAGAACGAGCTGCTCATCAGCTTCACGGCAGCCGGGTCGAGCAGGCTCTGGGGAATCACGTTATTGGGGAAGGGAGCGCGGACGCACGGGCTCAGATTAGAGGCGGAGCAAACCGTGCTCTGGGGGACCGAATAAGGATTGTAAAGCTGGATGACCTTGCCGCCGGTCTGGGTGGGATCGAGCAGCGAGGAGAAATCGCCGGTGCGCCAAGCCGTGGGCATGACCGTGGTGGAAGAGCTGGAAGGCGGAACGTCCTGGCGCAGGCTCTGCTCGTCGAGGAAAATGAACAGCTTGTCCTTGAAGATGGGCCCGCCGAAGGTGCCGCCAAACTGGTTCCAGCGGAGGGCGGGCCTGGCCACGGGCACGCCCGGAGCGGGACCGCTCCAGTTGTTGGCCCAGGTGTTGGAGTTCAGCTTGTCGTTGCGGAAGTACTCGAACACGTCGCCGTGGTAGTGGTTGGTGCCGGACTTCATGATCACGTTGATAATGCCGCCCTGAAAGCTGCCGAACTCGGCCGAGGCGTTGTTGGTGATCAGGCGGAACTCTTCGATCGCATCCGGATTGGGCTGGTAGGAAACCAGGTTGTCGGAGGTGAAGTTGTTGTCCACGCCGTCCAGCATAAAGTTGTTGGATTCCTCGCGGTTGCCGTTGACGTAGGGACGCCCGCCGCCGGCGGAACGCTGGCCGCTGTTGAAGCTGGACGGATCGGGATTGGTGACGCCGGCGCTGAGCAGGGCCAGGGCGACCGGGTTGCGGCTGATGAGCGGCGTATGATCGATCTGGCTGGAGTCGACCGTGGCGCCGACCTGCGTGGTTTCGGTTTGCAGCAAGGCGGCCTGGCCGGTGACTTCGATGCTCTCGGCCATGGCGCCGACCTGCAAGGTGACGTCAATACGCCCGCGCTGGTTGACTTCCAGGGCCAGCTCCGGATTGACGTAAGTCTTAAAGCCCTTGGCTTCCACGGTCAGCGAGTACCGGCCGTTGGGAATGCGCGGAAAAGCGTAAATACCATCCTCGTTGGTCGAGGTGGGCCAATCGGTGCCACGATCCAGGTCCTTGGCTTTTACGGAAGCCCCTACGATGGCACTAGCAGTGGCATCGGTTACGCGGCCCGTGATTCCGGCGCTGGTCTCCTGCCCGGTCAGCGGGATAGAGGCCAGTAGCGGAACCAGGAACATAAATGACGCGAGACGTCTCATATTTCCTCCAGATACGAATTTAGACCCGAAACTTTCGTGTTGCAAGTTCACAAGATTATGTCATCCCCGATGGTACACGTACAAAACCGTTATTGCAATTTGCAAAGATTATGTCATCCTAAACTTAAGATGTCAATAGCAGGTTTCCTCGACAGAGATCTGGCGGTGCCACTATACCATCAGCTTCAAGCCGTGCTGAAAGCGGAGCTTGAATCCGGCAAGTGGCGGCCCGACGAACAGCTACCCAACGAAACCAAACTTGCGGAGTTGTACCAGGTCAGCAAGATCACCCTGCGGCGGGCGCTCGAGGAACTGGCCGAGCTCGGCTATATCCGCCGGGAGCACGGGCGCGGCACTTTTGTCGGGCGGCGCAAGTTCGACGAAGGCCCTCGAGAATTGACGAGTTTTACGGAGGAAATGCGGCGGCACGAGCTGGTAGCCACTTCGCGTGTGCTCTCGCAGCGGCGCGTAGAGGCCGACGCCAAGGTTGCCGACGCGCTGCGGCTGCCGGCGAAATCCAGCGTGTTCGTGCTGAAACGCGTGCGCCTGGCGGCCGGCGAACCGGTGAGCGTTCAGACCACGCACATTCCGGCGGCCTTCGTGCCGGGGCTGGAAGTGACCGAAAAGGTGTCGCTTTACGAGGTTCTGCAGCGCCGCTACCACCTATATCCGGTGCGGGCGCGGGAGACGTATTTTGCGGCTGCGGCAAATGCCGCGGCGGCGGAGCTATTGGGAATTCCCGCCGGCGCGCCGGTGTTCACCGTGGAACGGGTGACGCTGCTGGCGAACGAGAAGCCGTTCGAGTTTGTGCAGTCGGTGGTCCGCGGAGACCGCTATTCCATTGTCCTGGATCTGGTAAAGCACGATGGCGGGGAGCGCGCGCTGACGCTGAGATCGGCGGCCCAACCGCGCGGGCGCAGGCGCGACGTGAACTAATGCGTGCTCGATACTTGTGTCTTGCGGCGGCGCTGGCGCTCTGCCTGACAGGGGCAGGAGCCGACGTCCGCGTGTGGCAGGGTGTGCTCTCCCTCCCCACTTACCAGGAGGGGCCGCCCGATCCCAATCCGCCTTTCGACCAGTTCGCCGGGACAAGATTCAACTACCCCTATACGCTGCGGGAGAAAGGCAATGTTCCAAGGCCGCTTCTTCCCGCGCGAGGAGGGTGGCACCGACGTCCGGCAGGTGTGGATCCGGGTGCGCGCGCTCGAAGCCCGGTTCCACGCAACGCTTGGCCGCTGCGGCGCCGCACTCGCGATCGTGGATCATATCGGCGACCGAGGCGAGCCGCTCGCCTTCACGCGCGACGGGCTGGATCGCTTCATCTTGGCCGCGCCCAACCAGGCGGCTCTCGGAATGGCGGAGGCGCGCTGCGGGCGGGCTGACGCCGCGGCCCGCCGGTTGCGAAGCCTGAGCGCGTCCGGCGAAGCGGGCAGCCTGGTCTTCGCCTACGAACTCGCCCGGCAGTTGCCGGGCTTCGATGCCGCGGCCTGGTCCGCGCAGTTGCAGTCGGCGGGCAGCCGCTGGGGCGGGCGCGATACCGAATCGAGTTGGAACGCGGCCATCTCCGGGATACTGGAACTCGACTTAGGGCACACTAACGAAAGCCGGGCGCTAATCGAGTCCGCGCTGCTGTTGCCAGACCGAAGCCTGGCTCACCATCTCGGCCGCGAAGCACTCCGCAGCTTCGCCGGGAAGTGATGAGCAAACGCACCGCCGCTCTCCGCGCTGCCTGGTGCGTGCCCGCGGCGGCTACAAAGTCAAGGTCACTTTGCTGAGGGTGCGGGGGCGGTCGGGGTCGAGCCCTTTCTGGGCCGCGAGACAGGCGGCGAAGATCTGCGCCGGCACAGCGTACGGGATCGGGGTGAGCAACTCTGCCACGCGCTTGGGCAGGCGGATGATCTTGGTGGCGCAGCCGGCGACTTCGCGATTGCCGGGGTCGGTGACGGCGATGATTTCGGCGCGGAGGTTTTTCAATTTGGTGAGGGTCTCTCCGATGGAGGGCCAGGTCCTGTCCGGCGGGGCGAAAGCGAAAACGGGAAAACTGGGTTCCACCAGCGCGATGGGACCGTGGAGAAAATCGGCCGAAGAGAAGCGCTCTGCCACCACGTAGCTCGTCTCCATCAACTTGAGGGCGAATTCGAACGCGTTGGAATAATTGAGGCCGCGCCCGACCACCACGGCGTGGCGCATGAAGCGGTAGCGGCTGCTGAGCGCGTCGATCTCCTCTTCGAGCGCGAGGACCCCCTCCACCGCGCCGGGGACGCGCTCGAGGTCGGCGATGCGCACACGGCCGCCGAGTGCGTAAGCCAGCAGGTACATGCTGAGCATCTGGCCGGTGTAGGTTTTGGTGGCGGCGACGCTCTTTTCGCGGCGTGCGTTCACGAGCAGGACGTGCTCGGCGATGCCCACCAGCGTGCTTCTGGATTCGTTGGTGATGGCGAGCGTGAGGGCTCCCTGCTGGCGGGCGCGCTCCAAAACGAGATTGGTGTCGGTGGATTCGCCGGATTGCGAGAGGGCGACGACCAGCGCGTCGCGGTAATCCATGCGGGTCCGGTAAAGCGTGGTGATCGAGGGCGCCGCCAGCGAAACCGGTATGCCCGTGGTGATTTCGAGCAGGTAGCGGCCGAAGAGGGCGGCGTTATCGCTGGTGCCGCGCGCCACCAGGACCACGAGACGGGGACGCCGCTTTTCGAACAGGCGCCGGAGGCGTTCGACGCGACGCAGTTCGGAAGAGAGGGTGCGAGCCAGCGCTTCCGGCTGCTGCCGGATTTCTTCGAGCATGCGAGACATGGTTTCCATCATAGCAGCGATGCATTGAAAAGACGGGACTTCCCGGTTTTGGATTTTCCGGGCTGGGCGAAATTGATAGGTGGGTGGGCGTCGTTACCACCCAGGAAGGGGGAGAGTCGCTAATAATGGTAACCGTACAACCCACAGGTATCGGTTTGCGTGCTGGCAGCGGCGAGGGCGTCGCGCCGTTGCTGCGCCGCCGAAAGGGAATCAACGCCCGAGGCCCGGACCGCGGGGCCGGCTGGGCTATGATACTCAAATCCCCAGAAATTCCGCCGGCTCCCGTTGGGAGGCAGAAACGTGTAAACCTTGTACGATGGATTCCAAACCCAGGAGCTGGAGGCATAAGAAACTCCGCTCTGGTGGACGTACACCGCCGCCGACACGTTAGCCGCCGCAAGGTACTCCGAGCGCCTTTTCGCCCACTGGTAAAGCGCGTCGCCCGTCTGGTCATCGAACTTCCCGGGAACCGACACGCCGTCCAGCACCAGCCGGCGGTCCTTCCCAACCGTCTGCGTCTGCTCGCCCTGGAGCACGCGCGCCTCGCCGGCATAAACCTCCAGTTGCCCTGGATCGCTGTCCAGGCGGTAAACGCCATCCTTCAGGATGGAGACCGTCGCCTTCTTGAACGTGAAGGCCAGATGGGCGTGCTCGGGCTGGCTGGCGCATTCGATGACCGCCGAACCCGCCTGGAAGTCGACCCTGGTGTCGGTGAGCAGCGCGGAGACCAGACGGAATCGGCTGTTCTCGCCCAGTCGAAGGAACACGCCGGGACCGAGCAACACTTCTTGGTGGCCGGCATCGGTCCGGAATGTGTCCCCTTCTTTCATCTGCGGGAATTCGCCCGGCTTTAGCATGATTTGATAGCCGTTCAGCAGCGCATTGCCCTCGAGATGGTTCAGCAGGCCGGCCTTGGCAGAAATCATCTGCTGGCCATGAAGCGCTCCGGCGAGCGCAAAAAGAGCCGGCACACAAATCGGGCTGTGCGAGCGTGTCGTCTCCGTTGAGACACGCCAGACGAAATACGCAAGTACGGCAGCCGGGACCAGGAAAATAATGGTGAGCAACATGCGAAACGTCCTCCCGCACCGGATGGAGTGTTTGGTTTGGATCACCTGCGGGAGCACGGGCCTGCTCCAGCAGTCGACCACGCGCCGGTAGACACCGGACAATTGATAATCTACCACGCAGGAGTTTTCACTGCGGATTCCGGGACGAAAACGCGGAGCGCTTAATCGGCCGGCGGCAGAGTGAAATAGAATGTCGATCCCGCCCCGGGTGTCGATTCCAGCCACATTCGACCGCCATGCCACTGGATGGCTTTCTTGCAGAATGCGAGGCCCAGTCCGTTCCCGGGGTGTTCTTTTCCGTGCAGGCGCTTAAATACTCCGAAGACGCGGCCTTGGAATGCGGGGTCAATACCGGGACCGTTGTCCGCGACGGAGAATACCCAATCGGAATCCACCCGTCCGGGTGAAATGTGAACGCGCGGAGACGGGGCGACGCAGTATTCGATGGCATTTCGAATCAGATGGTGCAGGACCTTGGTCAGTATTTCGAAGTCTCCGCACACCCGCGGCAAAGCGTCATGGGTAACGATTGCGCTTCGTACTGTTATCTGCCGATCCGTCGAGAGGAGCGCCTGGCTGAGGACCGCTTCCATGTCCGTCGGGGAGGCCTGCCGGTCGCCAGTACCCGTAGCCCAGTAGTCCACCATGTCGGCGAGCAGCGACTGCATTCTGGCCGCTCCCTCCTGGATGCGCTCGAGGAATACGCCGGCGTCGGAATCGAGGCGGCCGGCATAGGTCTCGGCCATCAGTTGACTGAAGGAAGCCACGTCCCGGAGAGACTCGCGCAGATTGTGAGCCGCCATGGAGACAAACTCTTCAAACTCCGCGTCGAGCGCCCTGCGCATGCGCTCGATTTCAAACTCCGTATGGTTTTGGTCAGAGTTGCCCATTTTCAGCCAATGCGCCACGGTTCGGAACCCGTGCGGGTGGAATTGTAAACTTGAACGTAGCGCCCCGTCCGGCTTCCGATTCCACCCAGATTCGTCCACCCCGGCGCTCGACAACCCTCTTACAAATCGCAAGACCGATGCCCGTACCGGGGACTTCGCTTCCATGCAGGCGTTTGAACATGCCAAACACCCGGTCGGCGTATTGCGGATCGATGCCGATTCCGTTGTCCCGCACCGAAAACAGCCACCCTTCCGCGCCTGTCTCCGCCGAGATATGGATTCTCGGCGTTTCCTCGCCTCGGTACTTGATCGAATTGGAAATGAGGTTCTGGAAAAGCTGCATCAGCATAACCTCTTCGGCTGCCACGGTTGGCAATGGATCGGAAGTTACTCTGGCGCCACTCTCCGCGATGGCCGCCTGGAGGTTCAACAGCACGTTGGAGAGAACCGCGCCGCAATCGGCGGGGGCGAGGCTGCCCGGTTCCCGCTCGGCAACCTCCCAATAGGCCAGCAGGGCCTTCAGCAGGGCTTCTATCCTCAGGGCGCCTTCCACGGAATAGGCGATGTATTGGTCCGCTTCCTGGCCCAGCTTCCCTGCATACTCCTGCCCCAAGAGCTCGGTAAAGTTCACTACCATCCGTAGAGGTTCCTGCAAGTCGTGCGTGAGCGCATAGGCAAAATGCTGGAGTTCGGCGTTGGTGGTCTGGAGTTCCTCCTCGGCCTGCTTGCGGTTTGTTACGTCTTCAATCGCCAGCAGGATGGTCCGCGCCTGGGCGTTCGGATTGAAGATCTCGCTGGCGTTGAGCAGCATCACTTTTCGTCCGACATGTTCGAATTCGTAGGTCACCTCAAAATCCCGGAACGTGGCGTGCGCGGGGAGAATATTCTCCAGCAACTCGCGCAGCTTGGGGATATTCCATTGTCCGTTCCCGAGGCCGTAAATGAGACGCCCCTCGGTCTCTTGCGGCGCGGCCCGGAAGGTTTCGTAGAACGTCCTGTTGGCTTGTATGACTTCGAGGTTCTGGTTCAGGATCACCAGCGGCTCCCGCACCGTTTCCACGATCGCTTCGGCGAAGTCAAGCCCGCGCTTGGCGGCGTCGATATCGATCAACATCAGCACGGCGCCGTCGGTTCTGCCATCCGGTCCCATGGACGGAAGGATGCG
>Ga0224534_1000638_pt1 | contig 21759 bp, 21 predicted proteins | sample 714E12024metaG_FD_172012 | JGI IMG/M metagenome (GOLD analysis project Ga0224534, IMG submission 172012) | Peat soil microbial communities from Stordalen Mire, Sweden - 717 E1 20-24 | ecosystem: Environmental > Terrestrial > Soil > Wetlands > Peat | place: Sweden: Norrbotten County, Stordalen... | reverse complement strand
CAAGTATACAAAACCAAAATGAGAAAGTAACTAGATGTTTCGACGTTGCGGACGGGAGACCCAAGGCTAAAGCCTTGGGCTACCAGCCCATCCCTTTCAATGCAGGTGCAAATTGACCCACTCCTTGTGGGCCGCGGCGGATGGGATTGCGCGGTTGTGTACACTAGACTCAACTCAACACTCGGTTTCACGGGGCTTCAGCTTGGATTCTCTTCGGCAACAGAACGCGTTGTCACTGCTGAGCGGTGACGAGGCGGTTGCCATGGCCGCCTACGACTGCGGGGTGCGGCTTGGCACCGGTTATCCGGGCACTCCCTCGACAGAAATCCTGGAGAGCTTCGCGGCCCTGGGCGGACGGGCGCAGTGGTCGCCCAACGAGAAAGTTGCGCTGGAGGTTGCGATCGGCGTGGCGTTTGCCGGCGCGCGCGCCATTGTGACCATGAAACACGTGGGGCTGAATGTTGCAGCGGACCCGTTGTTCACAGTGGCAGCCGCCCGGCTGGACGGAGCGCTGGTGGTGGTGTCGGCCGACGATCCCGGAATGGCTTCCAGCCAGAACGAGCAGGACAACCGGCGTTATGCGCCGTTTGCGGGCGTGGCGATGCTGGAGCCCTCAGACTCGCAGGAGGCGTACGAGTTCACGGTGCGCGCCATCGAGATCTCCGAGCGCTGGCAGGCGCCGGTGCTGTTGCGCATGACCACGCGCGTCTGTCATTCCAAAAGTATTGTGCGGCGCGGCACGGTTGCGATTCCACCACCGCGCGTGGCGCACTTCGAGCACGACCTTCCCTCGCGCGCGATGATTCCGTCCTACGCGCGCCCGGCGCATCCGCGGCTGCGCAAAAAACTGGCTGAGATGGCCGCGTGGAACGACGAGGCGGGGCCGAACCAACTGATTGCCGGATCGACCAAGCTGGGAATCATCACCTCGGGTGTGAGCTTTCTTCATGTGCGCGAGGTTGCGCCCGAGGCCAGCGTGCTGAAGCTGGGAATGACTTATCCGTTGCCCGTGGAGCGCATGCGCGCGTTTGCTGCCAGCGTGGAGCGCTGCCTCGTTATCGAAGAGGGAGAGCCCTACCTGGTGGAGGGAGCGCGCGCCGCGTGCATCGCGGTGGAAGGCAAGCCGGAGAGCTTCCGCTTCGGCGAACTGAACAGCGCGCGGGTGCGACGCATTCTGGAAGGCGATAACTCGCCGGAGCCGAAGCGCGTCTCCGGCAAGCCGCCCGCCTTCTGCCCCGGCTGTCCGCATCGCAGCGTCTATACGGCGCTGAAGAACCTGGACTGCATCGTGCAGGGCGACATCGGATGCTATGCGCTGGGGGCGCTGCCGCCGTTCGAGGCGATGGACTCGATGATATGCATGGGCGCGTCCATCGGGATGGGACTGGGGCTGCGCTACTCGCTGCCGCCCGAGCAGGCGAAGCGAGTGGTGAGCGTCATCGGCGACAGCACCTTTGTGCACAGCGGAATTACGGGGCTGGTCGAGATGGTCTACAACCCGCCGGAGAGCGGCCACGTGGTGGTGATCCTGGACAACGGGACCACGGCGATGACGGGCCTACAGGAGCATCCGGGGACCGGGCGCACGCTGGCCCACGCGAAGACGGGCAAGGTGGACTTCGAGGAGCTGGCGCGCACGCTGGGCATACAGAATGTGTATGTGATCGATCCCACCGCCGAGCCGGAGAAGTTTCAGGAGACGATACAAAACTGCCTGGACCGGCCGGAGCTCTCGGTGGTGATCTCCCGCAGGAACTGCCTGCTGGCAAACCGCTGGATCCGCGAGTACGAGAGGTGCAATGAGCAGCCAACTGAATAACGCGGCGAGCAGCCGGCCGATGAATGTGGTGGTTGCGGGACTTGGCGGGCAGGGCGTGCTGAAGGCCTCCGACATTCTGGCCGACGTTGCCTTCAGCGCCGGGCTGGACGTGAAGAAGAGCGAGCTGCATGGGATGAGCCAGCGCGGCGGATCGGTCTCCAGCGATGTGCGGTTCGGCGAGCGCGTCTTCAGCCCCATGGTGCCGGAGGGCGAGGCGGATTTCCTGGTTGTCATCGCGGCGGACCAGGTCCCCGTGAATACATGGGTGCTGCGCCCCGGCGGCGTGCTGATTGAGGCTTCCATGATCGACGAGTCCAGCCTGCCCAACAAGAAGAGCATCAACGTGGCGCTGCTGGGAGTGTTGAGCCGTCACCTGCAGTTTCCGGTCGAGGCATGGACCGCCGCGATCGGGCGCAACCTGCCGGAGAAGCTGCACGAGGCCAACCTGCAGGCGTTTTCCATGGGGCGGGCCATCGAGCAGAGATGATGAGTTCAGTTCTGGAATCGAGCGTCGCCGATTGTCATCCAGCCAACGCGCCGGATTACATGCCGGTTGCGCAGTTGCGCGAGTTGCAGTTGCAGCGGCTACAGACCGTGGTTGCGCGCGCGTGGCATCAGGTCGAACTCTTCCGCTCGCGCATGGACGAGCGAGGGCTTGCGCCGCAGGAGATTCGCTCGCTCGAAGACATCGGCAAGCTACCGTTCACCGTGAAGAGCGATCTGCGCGACACCTACCCGTTCGGTCTCTTTGCCAGCCCCATGAAGGATGTCGTCCGGCTGCACGTCTCCAGCGGGACCACGGGAAAGCCCATCGTGGTGGCCTACACCAAGGAGGATGTGGACGTGTGGACCTCGGTGATGGTCCGCTGCCTGGCCGGCTGCGGGTTGCATCATGGAGACATCGTGCAGATCGCCTACGGATACGGCCTCTTCACCGGCGGGCTGGGCGCGCACTACGGCGCCGAAGCGCTGGGCGCGACGGTCGTCCCGACCTCCGGCGGCAACGCCGACCGGCAGATCATGCTGATGAAGGACTTCGGTGTCACTGCGATCTGCTGCACTCCCACTTATTTTCTGCACCTGATTGACCGCGCCGCCGAACTCGGCGTGGAGTTGAAAGAGCTGCCGCTGCGGGTTGGGGTCTTCGGAGCCGAGCCGTGGACGGACTCCATGCGCAGGCACATTGAGGGGTTGAGCAGCATCGAGGCGTTCGACATCTACGGGCTTTCGGAGATCATCGGGCCGGGCGTGGGCTGCGAGTGCCGCCGTCATCAGGGGCTGCACATCTTCGAGGACCACTTCTATCCGGAGATCGTCGATCCTGCCACAGGCGAGCCGCTGGCCGACGGCAACGAGGGCGAGCTGGTGCTGACCACCCTGAGCAAGCAGGCGATGCCCATGGTCCGTTATCGCACACGCGACATCACCATGATCCTGCCGGGCCAGTGCGAGTGCGGGCGCACACTGCGACGGATCGGCCGCATCGGCCGGCGCAGCGACGACATGCTCATCATTCGCGGCGTCAATGTATTTCCATCGCAGGTGGAGGCCGCGCTGCTGGAGATCGAGGGCACCCTGCCGCACTACCAGATCGTGCTGACCCGCGAGCAGGGACTGGACGAGATGGAGGTGCAGGTCGAGGTGACGCCGCGGATGTTCACCGACAAGATCGGGGCGCTTCAGGGGCTGCACGACAGGCTACAGGGCGCGCTCGATCACGTGCTTGGAATCCGGGTGCGGGTGGCGCTGGTGGAGGCGAATACCATCGAGCGAAGCCAGGGCAAGGCAAGACGCGTCATCGACAGGAGGACATCGTGAAGATCCATCAGATCTCGCTGTTTGTCGAAAACAAGCCGGGACATATCGCCGCTCCTGCACGCCTGCTGGCGAAGGAGGGCGTGGATATCCGCGCCCTGTACCTTGCGGACACCCAGCAGTATGGCATTCTGCGCATGATCGTATCCGACTGGGAGAAGGCCGCGCAGACCCTCGAAGCTCATGGCTTCGTGGTGAAGGTGACGGACGTTCTGGCCATCTTTGTGACCGACCGTCCGGGAGGTCTGGCCGATGTGCTGGAAGCGCTGGACGGCACTGGAATCAATATCGAATATATGTACGCGTTTTCCGATGTTCGCGGCGACGAGGCGATCCTGATCTTCCGCTTCGCCGATCCGGACGCGGCGATTGCGCGTCTACAGGCGGCGGGCATCAACCTGCTGCCCAGCGAAGAACTCCTGAAGAAATAAAAGGCGCGCGATTATGCCTGTTGCAAAGACCATCGCCCGGCAGCTCGAGAACGCCTCCTGGATTCGGCGCATGTTTGAGGAAGGCGTACGGATGAAGCGCGAGCGCGGGGCCGACGCTGTCTTCGATTTTTCGCTGGGCAATCCCGACGTTGAGCCACCGCCCGCCGTACTGGACGCGCTGCGGCGAGTTGTGGCCGGCAACCTTCCCGGCTCGCACGGCTATATGCCGAACCCGGGCTACGCCGATGTACGCGAGGCCGTCGCCAATAAGCTGCGGCGAGAGACCGGCCTGGGCTTCACGGGCGAGGACGTCTTCATGACGGTCGGCTCCGCGGGCGCATGCAATGTGATTCTGAAGTCGATTCTCGACCCCGGCGATGAGGTGCTCGTACTGGCGCCCTGCTTTGCCGAGTACCAGTTCTATATCGCCAACCACGGCGGGCGCATGGTGCCTGTTGAAACTGACGCATCGTTTCTTCCCGACGTGGAGCGGATCGCCGCGGCCATCACTCCGCGCACGCGTGCGCTGATTCTCAACACGCCCAATAACCCAACCGGCCGCGTCTATCCGGAGAGCGTGCTGCGCGATCTGGACGCGATGCTGAGGCGCGCTGGCCAGCCCATCACTGTCATCAGCGACGAGCCCTACAAGTCCTTCGTCTACGACGGAGGGCGGCAGCCGGAGGTGGCGTCGAGCATCGCCCATACGGCGATCTGCAATTCGTGGTCGAAGTCGCTGGGGCTGGCGGGCGAGCGCATCGGTTACCTCGCTCTCTCTCCGCGGCTGGGGGATGGAGCAACTCTGCGCAGCGCCTGCGCCTTCAGCAATCGCACTCTGGGGTTTGTCAACGCGCCCGCGATCTGGCAGAGGGTGATGCTGGAGTCGATGGACGAGACGATCGGCGTGGCAATCTACGAGCAGAGGCGGAATGTGCTCTGCGATGCGCTGGAGGCAATCGGATACCAGGTGCGTCGGCCCGAAGGAGCATTCTACGTCTTCCTCAAGACCCCCATCCCCGACGACATCGTGTTCACCCGTCGGCTTGCCGAGGAGGGTGTGCTTGCCGTGCCAGGCACGGGCTTTGGACGCTCCGGTTACATCCGCCTCTCGCTGACGATTCCGATAGAGAAGATCGAGGGATCGATCGGCGGGTTTCGGCGCGCATTTCTCTCATCGCGAGGGGATAATCGGGGTTAGCAGGAATCGCCGCACCGCTGCGATACTAGAAGATGTCTAATAGCTGGATCGGGCACGAATCCCGGACGGACTCTCTGGACGATCAGCCTGGCGAGGATCGGATTCCGGCGCGCCCGGATCGATGGATAAACCATGGCGACCACAATCGTACCCAAGCCGGAACTCGAAACGAAGTCGTTCGACAGCACGCTGGCCAGCGCGCGCAGCACCATGATGTACCGCGAGGTGATCTCGCTGGCCGTGGACAGCTTCCGCGCCAGCAAGGCCCGATTTTTGCTCACCATGCTGGGGATGGTGATCGGATCGGCGTCGATCATCCTGGTGGTGACGGTGGGGATGACGGGCAGACAATACGCGCTGGACACCATCTCCAGCCTCGGTCCCAACAAGATCGAGATGCAGTACAGCGGCGGCAGCATCATTGGCCCCGACAACACCACCACGCCGGACTACATGACCCGCGAAGACATGCAGGCGGTGGTCGATTCAGTGCCCGGAATCGTTGCCTACTCGCCCATGCTGGAGGACCACGACCGCATCAGCATCGGCGGCGGCGTCACCGAGGACGCCATGTTGCTGGGCGTCTCGCCGCAGTATAAGGAAGTGCGTGGGCTGGTGGTGCTGGCCGGGCGGTTCTTCGACGATCAGGACGCCGGCGCGCACGCCAAGGTTGCGGTGCTCAACAAGCCATTGGCGATCAAGCTCTTCGGCAGCGAGCAGGCCGCGGTGGACAAGAGCATCACGATCCGCGGCATTCCGCTCACCATCGTCGGCGTCTTCAAGGAGAGCATCGACACCTATGGCACGTCCGAGATCAACGACCATACCATCCTCATCCCCTACGAGGTGGCGCGCTACTTCACCGGCACCGACAACCTCAAGGAGATCTTCTTCAAGATGGCCGACTCCACGATGGTCGAGCCTGGAGCCGTCGACATCACCAGAGTGATCAAGAACCGCCACCGGCCAAACAGCATCTATCGCGCCCTGACCCTGACCGACGTCCTGCACGATATGGCGAAGGTGGCCACCATCCTTACATGGGTGTTGCTGCTGGCTGCATCGATCACTCTGATCGTCAGCGGCGTGGGCATCATGAACAGCATGTTGGCCAACGTGCAGGCGCGCATCCGGGAGATCGGCATCCGCAAGGCGTTGGGCGCGACGCGACGCGAGATCCGCCTACAGTTCCTCACCGAGGCGGTCTTCCTGTCGCTGGCCGGCGGAATCGTCGGCACCCTCGTCGGCCTTGGCATCCCGATCCTGCTGGGCCTTCTGACGCCGTACAATATCCCCGTGGGCTGGCCGGCGGCCCCGATCGCGCTGGCCACCTCCGTGATCGTCGGCGTGATCTTCGGCACCGTTCCCGCCAACCGCGCCGCCCGGCTCGATCCGGTTGAGACCCTGAAGTACGAGTAGCGCCACTTCGCGTAATAACAGATAAGCACCGATCCACTCGTGAGTAGATCGGTGCCCGTCGGTGTGGATCGGCGTTTAGCCTGTGGTGTCTCTATCAGCAGCCTAGGCAGCGGCCTCGGCGGTCTCGCCCGGCAGTTCTTCGCCCTTGATGGTGACCTTGATGTGGCTGGTGACCTCGCGGTGCAGCTTGATCGGCACGTGGAACTCGCCCAGCGACTTCAGCGGCTCTTCCAGCGAGATCTTGCGCCGGTCGATGGTGTAGCCCTTCTCCTCGAGCTGGTGCGCGATGTCGCCGGAGGTGACGGAGCCGAAGAGGTGGTCGTTCTCGCCCACCTTGCGCTCGAAGACCAGCTCGACAGACTCCAGCTTCTTCGAGAGGTCCTCGGCGATGACCTTTTCCTTGGCCAGCTTGCGGACCGCGGAGCCCTTCATCTGCTCGATGACGGCCTTGTTCGCCGGTGTCGCCTCGATGGCGAGCTTGCCGGGCAGCAGGTAGTTGCGCCCGTAGCCGTCGGCGATCTTGACCACATCGCCGCGATGCCCGAGCTTGTTGACGTCTTCCTTGAGTATCACTTCCATTGCTGTTCTCCGATATTTCTGTCGCCGTCCGGCATTGACCGGAGGGCCATGTAAGTTAGAAGCGCGCGGCGAAGGCGAGCAGCGCGATGTTGCGCGACTGCTTGATGGCGAGCGAGACCTTCCGCTGGTGGCGGGTGCAGACGCCGGTCAACCGGCGCGGAACGATCTTGCCTCGCTCGGCGACGAAGCCCTGTAGCAGGCGAACGTCGCGGTAGCTGATGGCGTCGATCTTCTCGGTGCAGAACTTGCAGACCTTCTTGCGGCGGAAGAACTTGCGTCCGCCGGGGCCGCCGCCGGGGCCACCTGGGCCACCGGGACCGCCCGCGGGACGCGGCGGGCGTGGGCCACCGGGACCGGCGTATGCGGGGCGCGGCGTGTAGGGCCTTGCTTCGGGTGCGGATTGAGGGGTGCTTGGAATGTTTGTTTCGTCAGCCATTTCGTAATTCCTCTCATCTCTTTCGAGTTGTGCCGAAGCCGCTCCAGGCTCGCTGCGGGGCCTTTGAAATTCCGCCCTGTGGACGGGGATTGAAGCGGGTGCGGCGGTTGATTCGTGCAGTACGCGATGGCCTAGGCCGAGGCGCATATCTTGTGCGGCGGCCGGTTAGACCGCTGCGCTGACGGGCTCGGCTGCGGGAGCCACTTGCGGCTCTTCGACCGTCGCTTCTGCGGCTGCGGGCGCCTCTGCAACAGCGGGCGCTTCGGCAACAGCGGGAGTTTCGGCTGCCGCGGAGATGGCCACCGGCGGCGGCGCAATGGGCTGCGCGCTGCGCTTCACCTTGGAGTCGCGCAGGGCCTTGACCTTGGCGAGACGCTTCTCTTCCTCGTCCATGCGAACGGTGATGAACTTGATCACCGGCTCGGAGACGCGCAGACGGCGCTCGATCTCGCCAATCAGGCTGCCCGCGGCTGCAATGTTCAGCAGAACATAAAAGCCGTCGTTGAACTTGCGGACCGTGTAGGCGAGACGCCGGCGTCCCATCTTCTCCACGCTCTTGACCTCGCCGCCGCCGCTGGTGATGTTGGCCGAGAAGCCTTCGATCAGCTTGTCGAGGTCGGCTTCCTCCACGTCGGGACGAACGATAAACATGATTTCGTAGGTGCGGTTCATTCGGTTGCTTCTTTCTGCGAAGTTCTGCTTCGCACCGTGCGGGCGTGTGCTCTGCCTACCCGGTCTGGAATGGTCCTCAAGGGCTAAAGCCCCCTTGAATTCTTGCCTCGTTCGGCACGGCTGAAGCCGTGCCCTTCCGATCTTGCTACCTCTAAACCCTTCCGACTACTCCCCGCCCGGTGGGCGGTTGAACTCATTCATCGCGGCGCTCAACCCCTGGCTGAGGACCGCCTCGACTGCGCTTCTGACGCGGTCGAGCACTTCATCCAGCACGGCAAGCTCCTGCCTGCGCATCGGCGAGAGCAGGTACTCCGTGCCGCCTGCCTTTACCTCCGTGCCATCGGCCAGAGCAGGTTTCCCCACCCCAATCCGAATCCGCAACCACTCCTGGGTGCCGAGCGCGCCGGAGACCGAGATCGCTCCGTTGTGCCCGTTCTCCGAGCCGCGCTCGCGAATGCGAAGCGTGCCCAGCGGAAGGTCCAGTTCGTCGTAGATCACAATCAGGTCATGCGACGGGACCGTGATTTCCAACTCCTGAACCAGCGCGGCCACCGAGAGCCCGCTCAGGTTCATGTACGTCTCCGGCTTGGCCAGCAGGACTTCCTGACCTGCCAGCGTGGCCTTTGCCGTAAGCGCCCTGCCCCGGCGATTCGCGAGGGTCACACCGCAGTGTTCGGCGATGCGGTCCAGCGCGAGAAAGCCGGCGTTGTGCGGGGTGAACTGATACTCGATGCCGGGGTTGCCGAGACCAATGATCAGTTTCACGCCGCGCTTCCTTTGTGCGAACAACTCCGGGGCTAAAGCCCCATCGGTGTCGCGCCTGTTGCGACAGGGCTAAAGCCCTGCCCTATGCAAAACGTACCGTTCCGCTGCTCTTTACTTCTTCCGGGCGTCCGCCTTGGCATCCGGTTTGGCATCCGGTTTGGCATCCGGTTTGGCATCCGGTTTGGCTTCCGCCTTGGCATCGGGCGCGGCTTCCGTCTCGCCCTTGCCCTTCTTCACAAGCTCCGGCTCGGTCGGCTCCGCAACCACCTCTTCCACCGCGACCACCTCTTCCTTGACCAGGGAGACATGCGCGACGGTCAAGCCCTCATCGTCGAGGAACTTGATGGTGCCTGAGTGCGGCAGATCGGAGACGTGGACGGCCTGGTTGATCTCCAGCAAGGAGACATCGGCGTCCAGGTGGCTGGGAATATCGCTGGGAAGGCACTCGATCTCAACCTCGCGCAGCACATGCTCCAGAATGCCGCCCTGGGTCTTGACGCCGACCGGAATGCCGATCAACTGGACGGGAACCGAGACGCGAATCGCCTTGTCCATCGCGATGCGCTTCAGGTCGATGTGCAGCAGCGCGCCCTTGATCGGCTCATTCTGCCAATCGACGATCATGGCCTTGACCGTGGTGGATCCGGTCACGTCGAGGTCGAAGATGGTGTTGTGGCCGGAGTCGGAGTGCAGGATTTTGGTGATGATACGCGGATCCACGGTGACGGCGACGGCAGCCTGCCCTGCCCCGTAGACAACGGCGGGAATCTTGCCCGCGGCGCGCACGCGGCGTGCTGCGTTCTTGTTGAACTTGCCCTCGCGGGGCGTTGCGACGACGGCTGAAATAGTGGATGTTGCCATGTTCTTTTCCTTTCGGGCACGAAGAGAAGAAGGTTGTTAGTTGCTGGTTGCTGGTTGTTAGTTGACAGCAACAGCCCCAAACCCCGTCTTACTACGCTCCCTTTGCGGCTTGGCCGCTAAATCTAAACTGCACTTACGTCTTTCAACCAACAACTAACAACCAGCAACTAACAACCGCCTTAATTGAACAGCGTGCTGACGCTGGTCTCCATGTGAATGCTCTCGATGGCGCGGCCAAGCAGCCCGGCAATCGATAGCACCTTGATCTTCGGCACCCGCAGCGCGTCTTCGCGCAGCGGAATGGTGTTGGTCACGACCAACTCTTCCAGCCTTGAGGCCGCAATGCGTTCCACCGCCGGGCCGGAGAGCACCGGATGCGAAGCGCATGCATAAACTTTCTTTGCGCCCTGGGCCAGCAGCGCCTCCACGGTTCCCACCATCGTTCCGGCGGTGTCGATGATGTCGTCGAGGATGAGGCACGTGCGGTCGCGCACATCGCCGATCACGTTCATCACCTCGGTCACATTCATGTCGGTCCGCCGCTTGTCGACGATGGCCAACGGAACTTCCAGCTTCTTGGCGAAGAAGCGCGCGCGCTCCACGCCTCCCGCGTCCGGCGATATCACCGTCAGGTCGGGCAGCCCAAGCTCCCGGAAGTAGCTCACCAGCACGGGGCTGGCGAAGAGGTGGTCCACCGGGATATTGAAGAAGCCCTGAATCTGCGCTGCGTGCAGATCGACCAGCAGGGCGCGGTTTGCACCGGCCGTGCTCAGCAGATCCGCCACCAGCTTGGCCGTAATCGCCACCCTCGGCCGGTCCTTGCGGTCCTGCCTTGCGTAGCCGTAGTACGGCATCACAACCGTAATCCTGCCGGCCGAGGCGCGCTTCAGCGCGTCCATCATGATCAGCAGTTCCATCAGGTGCTCATCCACGGGGTTGCATGTGGGCTGTACCAAAAACACATCCACGCCGCGAACATTTTCGAGCAACTGAAAGTAAACCTCGCCGTCGGCGAATCGCTGTAGCTTGGACTCGCCCAGCGGCACGCCGACAAACTTGCAGATCTCCTCACTCAGAGGGCGATTGGCCGATCCGCAGAAAACCTTGAAGCGCTTGTCTTCACTCAGTCGCGGAGAGCGCTTCCGCTCCGTAGCCGTCTTTGCTCCATCCGTCGCGGACTTTGACGCGTCGGATTTTGCTCCATCCGGGGATGGCTTTGGTGCAGGCTGGGAATTTTTTTCTGTCTCCTCAGCCTGCCCTGAAATAGGGGAAAGAACCGCAGTCGTGTTCTGGTTGTTCACGTCGAAACCCTCCAGGCTGGTTGACCTTGGGTGCTCCTGCTGCTTTACGTCTTACGGCGCCATTTTTTCTGCGTCGCTACTTCGCCCTGCGAAATATCAGACTCGGCCCTTCAAACTTCTGCTTCTGAACCTTTACCCTTCGCGCCCAGTTCAGCGCGCTGTGCAAACTTCAAAAACCGTCCAACTTCCGCGGCATGTTGCTGCCGCCAAAGAACCCTAAGTTGCTCGCCTGACCGAAGTCAGCCGATCGTCTGCGCTTGCCGTTGACCCGCGCCGACCCTTCGTTCGCTCTCCTCGTTCTGTGCGTCGACTTTTGGCTGGGCGACCAGGATTCGAACCTGGACTGAGTGCGTCAAAGGCACTTGACCTACCATTAGTCGATCGCCCAGTACGGTTGTCGGTGTTCCCTGCCGGCAATCATCACTCTGCGAACATTCTGCGCCAGTACTCTGGTCGGGGCAAGGTCTCCGTAAGAAGCGCCTTGCAGCCGGTAGCCTGAACGCGTTGTTGAGCCGCCCTTGCATCTGCCTCGGACCGGTAAAGTCCGAACAGAGCGGAGCCTGAACCCGAGAGCGCCGCGTATAACGCGTTGCCGCTCGAATCGCCCGGACGGGCTTCGGAAAAAGCATCCGAAGACACGCCAGCCGGAGTTCCCATCAATAAACGCTTGATTTCACGCAGGAGGGGATACTGAGGAAAGACGACCAATTCAAAGTCGTTTTCGATCCCGGTGCGGACAAGCGCGAGAAGGGTATTCTCGGCCAGACCGTTCCATGTGCTGCCTTGCTCAGGGGTTTCACCCTCCAAGCCACCCTGTTTGCTCTCAGGATCCAGGCCACGAACGATACCGGATGTGTCAGGCGTTTGCTCTGTCTCAGGAATAAACCCAAAATCCGCAGGGCCATCCCGAAGAACAGTTGCGTAAACGTGACTCAACTCCTTTAGCCTATCGGGTTGCGCAGGGGAAGTCAAACCCGGGTGCCCCACATCTCGATTCTGAGATGTGGGATCGACGACCGTCATTGCCGAATTTGCCGCGCACAGTGCATCCCAATCCTCGAATGCCCCCGGCGTCGAAACCCCCACCTCCGGCACGGCGATGACGCACCAGGTCGCCGGAAGGTCTGGCATCGCCGAGACGCACTCGCCGCGCCCTGTCCCCAGCACCGCGCCGCCGAGCAGGAACAGCGGCACGTCCGAGCCAACCTCAGCGGCCAGCTCCATCCGGTCTGTCCCAGATAGCGAAAGCCGCAGCTCATGCTCCAGGCCATTCAGCGCCGCCGCCGCGTTCGCCGAACCCGCGCCCAGCCCGCCCTGCACCGGCAGATTCTTCTCGATGTGAATTGCAACCTCGGCTGCGACATTCGCCCGCGCCAGCGCCAGCGCCACCATCTTCCACGCCGTATTGCGCGCATCGGTCGGAACCTGCGGGTGGTTCGTCGTCAGTGTGATTCTGGACTCGCCAGATATTGGTTTAGCCTCGACCGTCACCAGATCGTGCAGCGCCAGCGTCTGATAGAGCGTCGCCAGCTCATGAAAGCCATCCGGTCGCACCGGCCCAATCGCCAGCCCAAGGTTGATCTTCGAGTACGAACAGACACGCGTAGCCATTTAATTCAATTCTATCTATTTCTTGTGTCAAACTTATCCTGAATGATCGATCCAGAGACAGCTCTTGCGCTCCGTATCATTTGGGTTGTACCACTTCTGGCGCTGACGCCGATTGTTGCGGTCGTGTTCGCCGTCCCCGGGGCCTTTCGATGGTTGTATGACCTCCGTAACAAACCACAGGAAATAGGCACAACGACCATCTACCGCGTAAAGCCAATGATTTATGTGTTCCTTGTGATATTCCTTCTCATCAACAGTACGCTGGGATGGGACGCAATTCGCTTGGGCCGATGGTTCTATTTCTCCGTATTTGGGTTTACGGCGGCACTCCTCCTTTTTGCTTTGGTGGTCCCATACAAAATCATCATTGATGATGAGGGCATTCATTCCCATAGATTCATCGGTCGAAACAGAACAATTCTGTGGCGAGAGTTAAGCCATGTAGAGATGCGAGGTCAGGCTGAGGCGGATACGATTTGGGAATCGGCCATTTATTTATTTCGGAGCTTCGGTGGTGAGACCATCGTGGCGAACGACGCAACCACAAATGTCGAGGACATCCTGCGGCGAATCCGTCTGCGACACGAATGTCTCGAACAGCCCTATAAACGCCAGCACTGGTACGGCGGCTAAATAACTAAGTCTGTGGCCCTATCGGCTCCTCCATCGCCTTTCGCCACTGATCTGCGCGCACGCTATTCTGTCAGCAGCTTTCCATTGCGTTCTCTGGAGTTGCCTCAATGTGTCACTGTGCCCGTCTTTCCGCTTGCTGCGTCGCCATAGTGTTCTCAGTCGCCTCCATTGCGGCCCAAACAGGCGTCCAGACGAGCGCACAGACCGCCCCGCCCAACCCATACGCACTCGTCCGCCCGTCGCCCACGCTGGCCCGGCACGCAATGGTGGTCAGCATCCACCACGATGCATCCGACGCTGGCGTCGAAGTGCTGAAGGCGGGCGGCAATGCGGTGGATGCGGCCGTCGCCGTTGGGTTCGCGCTCGCTGTTGTCTATCCGCAGGCAGGCAATCTCGGTGGCGGCGGCTTCATGCTCATCCGCATGAAGACGGGCGAGGCGCACTTCCTCGACTACCGCGAAAGGGCTCCCGCCGCCGCGACCGCCGGGATGTATCTCGACGCGCAAAAGAACGTCGTCCCTGAATTATCGACTGTGGGCTACAGGGCAATCGGCGTTCCCGGCACAGTCGCAGGGCTGGTCTACGCGGAGAAGACATACGGCCGGCTCACGCTGGCGCAGGTGATGGCCCCAGCGATCCGGTTCGCCAGCCAGGGCTATATTTTGCCGGAGGAAGAAGCGCGCACCCTCGCCGCCGCGAAGAATCTCGCACAGTTTCCCGAATCGCGCCGCATCTTCCAGCGCGACGGCAATTTTCTCAAGTCCGGCGACCACTTCACTCAGTCGGATCTTGCCGCAACGCTGAAACGCATCGCCGTCGACCCCGCAAGCTTCTACAAAGGCCCCATGGCCGCTGAACTTGCCGCTTCGATCCAAAAGGGCGGCGGCCTGCTCACCACCGCCGACCTCGCCGCCTACCAGGTCAAAGACCGCGCACCGCTCACAGGAAGCTATCGCGGCTACCAGATCGTCACCGCGCCGCCACCCTCCGCCGGTGGAATTGTGCTGATCGAGGCGCTCAACATCCTCTCCGGCTACGACCTCGCGAAGATGGGCGACCGCTCGCCACAGCAGGTTCACGTCATCACCGAGGCCTTCCGCCGCGCCTTCAAGGACCGCGCAGACTACCTCGGCGATCCCGACTTCGTCTCCATGCCGATCCAGCAGATGGCCTCGCCCGCCTACGCCGCCGCCTGGCGCAAGTCCATTGACCCCCTCAAGCCGTCTCCCTCGGCCACGCTCACTCGCCCGGCTGGCTTTCTGCCTCCGCCGCCCGCCACGCCGCGTGCTGCGGCGCACGAGTCCACAGAGACCACCCACTTCTCCGTCGTCGATGCCGAGGGCAATGCCGTCTCCAGCACAACCACGCTCAACGGGCTCTTCGGCTCGGGCGTAACGGCGGGCCCGCTCGGCTTCCTGCTCAACAACGAGATGGACGACTTCACCGCCAAGCCCGGCGCGCCCAACATGTACGGCCTCATCCAGGGTCCGGCCAACGCCATCGCGCCCGGCAAGCGCCCGCTCTCCAACATGACGCCCACCATCGTGCTGAAGGATGGAAAAGTGCTGCTCGTGCTCGGCTCGCCCGGCGGCTCCACCATCATCACCACCGTGGCCAATGACATCGTCAGCATCCTGGACAACAGCCTTAACGTCCAGCAGGCCGCCGACGCTCCGCGCTTCCACCATCAATATCTGCCCGACGTGCTGCAAGTTGAAAAGTCCTTCCCACAGCCCGTCCTCGACGCGCTCAAAGCCAGCGGCTACGCGGTCAGCCGCATCAATGAGGTAGACGAGAAGAACCCCGGCGTCTGGGGCGACAGCGAGATGATCACCATCGACCCCAACTCCGGCACGCTGCTCGGTGCCGACGACCAGCGCCACAAATTCGGCAAAGCCGCGGGATATTAAATGGAAAACAATCGAGGTGCGATCCCTTCAGATGGATGAGTATCGGAGCAAGAGAGATTTTGCACCTGCACTTCTACAAGGTCAACCGGCCCCCGGTGGGGTATCAAAATCGCCCCCTGCGAGAGAACGATTATGAATTGTGCATCGAAAGTTCACTGGTATATGCTCTGTGTGCTTGCAGGCATATATCTCTGAGAGGAACCAACCTTGAACCCTCCCTATTTCCCCCCCTCAATTTTCTACACCGCGTTTGGCGTCTTCTGGATCTTCGTGATATGGGTTCTCTGGAAGATTGTTCAATCGCTTCGAGGCATCGATGAGAGCCTCAAGAACGCGGACGCGAGCCTCAAGGAGATTTCGGACAGCCTCAAGAACAAGAACTGAAAACGAGTTCCTTGAGCTGTCGGCTGACCCAGAGGTGTTGCGAAGATCAGCGAATCTGCACCAGGCCCGGCTCGGTCCCCGAACTGGCGCCGTGCGCTCCTCCGGGAGTGACCTGCGAGGTCTGGGGCGCGCGCCAGTGGTCGATGTAGCTGACCTGATGCACGCAACTGATGGTACAGTTGGGCGCGCAACTCTTCTGGGTGAGGAACTCGCGCCGCAGATCCGCCCTGCCGTACTGGGCCAGCGGCACTCCGGGGTATCCGCGCTGCTGCGAACAGTAGTGCACCAGCCCGAACTCGCAGATGTAGAGGTAACGCGCGCCCGCGCGGCACCTCCAGTCATTGGGCTGGCCGTTGGCGATGGCCTCCTGAAATTGGTTGAAGCGGGAATAATTGCGCCGCGTCTGCCGCCGCACCTTGTCCCAGACGGTGCGCTCCGCGTTGCCCAGCGGCTTCAATTGGCCGCCGCCATCGTGAATGATGCCGATGGTCGAGGAAAAGCCCAGCGCCAGCGCTCGCTCGCTGACAGTGAGCGCGTCGGTCGGACTGGCGATTCCGCCGCCCACCACGGAGTTGATGTTCACATGGAAGTCCGCGTGTTCCGCCAGCATCCGCAGCTTTGCGTCGAGGACCTTCAGGCTTTTCTTGGAGACCGCGTCCGGCATGACGTTGTCGATGGAGATCTGCATGTGGTCGAGGCCGGCGCGGTTGAGGCGGGCGATGCGGTCGGGCATCAGCAGATAGCCATTGGTAATCATTCCGGCGATCGCGCCGGTGCGCCGTATGCGCGCGATGACGCGGTCGAGTTCCGGGTGCAGCAGCGGCTCGCCGCCGGAGATGGTGATCACCGAGGTGCCGAGGCGGCCCAGATGGTCGATGCGCCGCTCCATCTCCTCGATGGGCACGGGGTCGGAGACGCCGTCGAACTCGTTGCAGTAGGTGCAGGCAAGGTTGCAGCGGCGCATGGGCACGATGTGCGCCATGTAGGGATGCGCGGTGTCGAGGAGCGCCGAGGCGATCGAGCCCAGCTCGCGCATCTTGCGCGTCGCTGCCTTCCATCGGCGCTGTGCAGTGTTGGGACGTCGCGAGGCTGTATTCTCCAAGGCCATCACTGATAGATTCCTTGCATCATCGCTGGATTCATTGAATCACACACCAGCCGCGCAGAGCGACTCCGCGAAGGTGTGCGGCGGAAGGTTCATGGCACGGTGCGCGACATGCCGGAGCTGCGCGACGCAGTGCAATCCCCGGCGAGAGCGTAGATGCAGTAGCATGGCAGACGAGGGCCCATAGCTCAATTGGTCAGAGCAGCGGACTCATAATCCGTTGGTTCCAGGTTCAAGTCCTGGTGGGCCCACCAAGCATCCGCCGGCGAAGGCGGACGGCTGCGGAAGCGAGATGCCATTGGCCATGAGTTCACAGCGATGATCTCCGTCCTGATCCTTACCAAGAACGAAGAGCGCGATCTGCCTGGCGCGCTGGCCTCGGTTGCGTGGTCGGACGATGTGCATGTCTTCGACTCGTGCAGCACGGACGCTACGGTGGAGATTGCGCGCGCGGCCGGCGCGCAGGTGCATAGCCGTGCGTTCGACGACTACGCCACGCATCGCAACGCCGCGCTGGCGACCGCGTTCAAGCACCTGTGGGTCTTCCTGCTGGACGCCGACGAGCGGCCCACCCCGGAGCTGTGCGCGGAGATGCAGCGCGTGGTGGGCGAGGCAGCAGCGAGTACGGCGGGATTTCGACTGCGGCGGCGCGATTATCTCTTCGGCACATGGCTGAAGCACGCGCAGCTCACTCCGTTCTACATTCGGCTGGTGCGTCCGGAGCAGGCAAGGTACACGCGCGCCATCAACGAGGTGCTGGAGATCGACGGGCCTGTCTCGGAGCTGGTGCATCCGCTCGACCACTATCCGTTCTCGAAGGGAATAGCGTGCTGGATGACGAAGCACAACGCCTACTCGACGATGGAGGCCGAGCTGATCTTCCGCCAGGAGGGACTGCGGCAACCGAGCCTGCGCGCGGCCTTGCGCGATCCCGACTTCCACACGCGGCGGCTGCACCAGAAGGCGATCTTCTACCGGCTGCCGGGAAGACCGCTGATCAAATGGCTTTACATGATGTTTGTGCGCGGCGCGGTGCTGGACGGCGCGGCGGGCGTCGCGTACGCCACACTGCAGGCGTTCTACGAGACCATGATTGTGCTGAAGACGAAGGAACTGCGACGCGGGGGCGCGTAACTCTTCGGCGGCGACTAATCCGTGACGGGTGGCTTCCAACGCAGGACGGGCTTGCGCGCGGCGGCGGTTTCATCCAGCCGACGCAGGCGTGTGGTGTGCGGCGCGGATTTCACCAGTTCGGGATTCTCCGCGGCCTCGCGTGCGATCTGCTGGAGTGCGTCGATGAGCAAGTCCAGCTCCTCGCGACTCTCGCTCTCGGTGGGCTCGATCATCATCGCGCCATGCACGATCATGGGGAAGCTGACGGTGTAGGGATGGAAGCCATAATCGATGAGGCGCTTGGCAATGTCGCCGGTTTTGACGCCGTTGGCCGCCTGTAGGCGGTCGGAGAAGACGACCTCGTGCAGCGTCGGCGTGGTGAAGGGGAGATCGAATGTGCCGGAGAGTTTGGCGCGGATGTAGTTGGCGTTGAGGACGGCGTCTTCGGTGGTCTGGCGCAGGCCGTCCGGGCCGTTGGCAAGAATGTAAGCCAACGCGCGGACAAACATTCCGAAGTTTCCGTAAAAGGCGCGCACGCGACCGACGGAGTGCGGGTGGTTGTAGTCGAGTCCGAGCGAGCCGTCGGCGCGGGTGATGACGACGGGCATGGGAAGAAACGGCTCAAGGATTTTTTTGCAGGCGACGGGGCCGGAGCCGGGGCCACCGCCTCCGTGCGGCGTGGAGAAGGTTTTGTGCAGGTTGAGGTGCATCACGTCGACGCCGAAGTCGCCGGGGCGCGCCTTGCCTACGAGCGCGTTCATGTTGGCGCCGTCCATGTAGAGCAGCGCACCGCGGGCGTGGAGAATTTCGGCGATGCGATGAATATCGCTCTCGAAGACGCCGATGGTGGATGGGTTGGTGAGCATCAGCGCGGCGGTATCCTCGTCGACCATGCGCTCCAGCTCACTGATGTCCACCATGCCCTGCGCGTTCGACTTGAGGTTCGCCACCTGATAGCCGCAGACCGCAGCCGACGCAGGATTCGTGCCATGCGCTGAGTCGGGGACCAGAATCTTCTTGCGTGCGTTGCCCCGGCCCTCGTGGTACGCGCGGACGAGCAGGATACCGGTGAACTCGCCGTGCGCGCCGGCGGCGGGCTGTAGCGTGATGGCGTCCATGCCGGTGATCTCGATGAGGCAGTCCTGCAAGAGCTTCATGATGCCGAGGCAACCTTGCGAGAGTGATTCGGGCTGATAGGGATGTGCGTTGGCGATGCCATCGAGCGCGGCGACCGCCTCGTTGACGCGCGGGTTGTACTTCATCGTGCAACTGCCCAGCGGATACATGCCGAGATCGATGGCGTAGTTCCAAGTGGAGAGCCGCGTGAAGTGGCGAATGATCTCGATCTCGCTCACCTCAGGCATCACGCCGAGGTCGGCGCGTGCGCTCGCGCCCAGCAGGGACGCGGCGTCGATCGCAGGCACATCCAGCTCCGCCAGCCGATACGCCTTCTTCCCCGGCGACGACTTCTCGAAGATGAGGCCCTCGTTCTGATTGACGTGGGTGGTGGCTTTCTTCGGAGTGCCTATGAATTTTGTGTCTTCTGCCATCATCAAAACTCCTGTGCGTCGGCTTCGTCGCCGGTGACTGAGTAACTGCCCGATTCGGGGCTGTCCACATCTTCTTCGCGGAGCGAGAGGGCGAAGACGATGCCGTTGGCGAACTCAACTGTCAGGGCGTCGCCCTCTTCCAGCATGGCCTTCTCGACCGTCTCGCCGATCTCGGCGCAGAGGGCGTTGCGATACTCCGGCTCGCCGAAGGCCACGGAAGAATCGGTGAGCAGGACGTGTGGCCAGTCGTAGAGTCGCAGCAACGGCTCGCCGAAGCGGAGCTGGAGAAAGTCCTCCACAAACTCTACTGACTTCATCTCCTCGCCTTCAATCGCCGAGATATCCATATATCCTTTTGCCACTACTTTGTTTGTCATTCCGCAGCGAAGCGGAGGAATCTGCTTCTGTTCTATACCCTCGTCAACTCCTCCGCGGCGAAGGCGCGCAGGCTCGCGGCTGCGGCGATTTGGGCGTGGGATTTTTTGTGGTGGACTTTATTGTTGCGGGCTTCTTCGCAGAGGATGGCGCGGCGTGGTGACGGGAGTGGAGGAGGGCCTGCCAGTCGCGCTCGGTCTGGGTGGCGTAGTCGGCGGCGAATTGGGCGATGGCTTGGTCGAAGCGTGCTGAGGCGCCGATGTAGCCGGCGATGCTGCAGGGGTCGCCGGAGCGGGCGTGGCCGCGGGCGAGAGTCTCTCCGCAGACGGTGGCGTATTCGAGCAGGCCAGCGGACTTCAGCTCGCTCATCCCGACGGCGGCCTTGTGGTCATTGAGCTGGCGAACGAGGAAGTCGCGGCCCTCGATGGTAGTCCATCCGAGAAATGGGTCGGACTGGAACTGCATGGCGCGCTGGCCATCGACGACGCGGCGGCCTTGATGCGACTCGGCGGGCGATTCGCCCAGATATGGGGCGTAGGCAGAGAGTGTCTCCTCCTTGATCTGCAGAAAAAGCGGGTCCTTGGTGCCGTTGCCCTGCATGTAGATGCAGTAGTCGCGCAGGCCGACCGAGCCGGTGCCGACGATCTTGAAGGCAACGTCGAGCGGAGTGTACTGCGCGAGGAAGTGGCGGCGTTCGGGCTGGAGGGTTTCGGCGTAGGGGTTGAGCGAGTCGAGGACCGCGCGGGCCAAGTCGCCATGGACGCGAGTGAGGATAGGATCGATGGTCTTGAAGATACGCGGGTGCGAGCCGACGCATGGGAGAAGTTCTGAGGTTGCAGCGCGCGCGCTGCGGGTGGGTGCTTCGGCGATTGAGATGGTGAGGGCTTCGAGGTTGTGTAGCGGAGTAGCGCGCTCGGCGAGGCGCAGGATCTCGAAGACGGGCTCGACGGTGTGCAGGCGGTGGACCTGATAGTGCGCAAGCTCCAGCACGGGCATCTGCGCGAATATCTGCATTAAGGTGCGATAGCGGGCGAGGAAGGCGCGCGTGGCGTCGCGGCAGAGACCCGGCTTCGCGCCTGCCTCGCGACCGGCGAGGATGAGACTGGTGGCGAGGCGCTTGACGTCCCACTCGAATGGGCCGCGAATGGTCTCGTCGAAGTCGTTGATGTCGAAGACCAGGCGGCCGTCGGGCGCGGCGAAGGCACCGAGGTTGCGGACGTGCGCGTCGCCGCAGAGCTGGGTGTGGATGCCGGTGTTGGGGCCGAGCGAGAGATCGCAGGCCATGACAGGCACCGCGCCGCGAAAAAATCCAAAGGGCGATGCGGCCATGCGGTCGTACTTGATGGGCACCAGCTCTGGCACGCGGCCGCGCATCGAGTTAGCGAGAAGCGCGAGCGGATCGGCGCGGCGGAGCTTGGGCTGCCAGACGGCGAGTTCGGCGCGGGGCGTGTGCTTGCGCTGGGCCTGGCCGAGGGCGATGCGTTCGCGGGAGGTGAGGGGCTTTGGCATAGACTCTTTGCCTAACGTACACCAACGGAGACTGAATCGACTGCGGATTGCATTTTGGCAGTCTAAATGCGCTGCGATTGCGGGGTACCCCTCCCCCTGCCATCCCCCTTGGCGGTGGATTGGTGCGTAAGTGGATTGTTATGTGGTGGCCACAGGGAAAATTTACATAATAAGAACTTATCCGTAAATAAGTGATATGATGTTTGGGTGAAATCATGGACAGTTTCGGATGTGTTTTGGGCCAGAGTGGAGCCGTTTGTTCCCGTCGTCACC
>Ga0224534_1000636_pt1 | contig 21826 bp, 18 predicted proteins | sample 714E12024metaG_FD_172012 | JGI IMG/M metagenome (GOLD analysis project Ga0224534, IMG submission 172012) | Peat soil microbial communities from Stordalen Mire, Sweden - 717 E1 20-24 | ecosystem: Environmental > Terrestrial > Soil > Wetlands > Peat | place: Sweden: Norrbotten County, Stordalen... | reverse complement strand
AAAAGCAATGGCACGGATTCCATGCAACAGAGACGGGACGAAACAGAAATTTTATTCCCTTGCCCGCTTGCCGCTGGCAAGAAACAACCCTGATGTCCCATGCACATTTTGCTTTTAGAAGACAACCTTCGCGACCGGCAACTGCTGGAAAAAACGTTGATGAACGAGGGGTTGGTGTGCCAAACAACTCATGCAAAATCAAAAGAGGAATTTCAGGCGGCATTGGAACAAGCCCAGTATGATTTGATCATCTCGGATTTTACCATCCCGGCTTACAGCGGAATTGCCGCACTCACCGCCAGCCGGGAACTGCAGCCGGACACGCCATTCATTTTTGTCGCTGAAACCATCGGGGAAGAACAGGCCGTGGAAAGCCTGAAATCAGGCGCTGCCGATTATGTTCTTAAAGAGCGCCTCAACGGGCTGGGACAGGCCGTACGCCGGGCGTTGCGCGAGGCCAAGGAACGAAAGGAGCGGCACCGGGCGGCCGAGCAGGTGCGGGTTCAATCCAGCGCCCTGGAGGCCGTTGCCAATGGCATAATCCTGACGGACCCGGCGGGGAAAATTCTTTTCGCCAACAAGGCTTTTTGTGCAATGACCGGTTATTCCTTGGAGGAAATTCTGGGCAAAACCCCCGGTTTTCTCAACTCCGGCAAACACGACGCCGATTTTTTCAGGGAACTCTGGAATACCATCCTGAAGGGCCGGGTCTGGCAGGGCGAATTAATCAACCGGCGCAAAGATGGAACCTTCTACAACGAGGAAATGACCATCACCCCCATCCAAGGGACCAACGGGGAAATCAGCCATTTTATCTCGGTTAAACAAGACATCACCAAACGCAAACAGCGCAAGGAACAATTGCATCAGGCGCGAAAAATGGAAGCGATTGGCCAACTCGCCGGCGGCATCGCCCATGATTTCAACAACCTCCTCACCGTCATTCATGGCAATGTTCAATTGGTGTTGATGGATGAAAGTCAACTCAAGGAGGAGAACCGCCAATGTCTTAAGCAAGTCATCGATGCTACCGAACGCGCCGGGAATTTAACCCGCCAATTGCTCGCTTTCGGACGGAAACAGGTCATTCAATTTCAACCCCTCAATCTAAACGACGTCATCGGCAATTTCACCAAAATGCTCAAGCGCGTCATCGGCGAGCATATTGTCCTGCAATGCTGTTATGCCGAGGACTTGCCCTCCGTTGACGCGGACGTCGGCATGATCGAGCAAATTCTCATCAATTTGATCGTCAATGCCCGCGATGCCATGCCTCAAGGCGGGTCCATTGTCATTACCACGGAGGCCATCAGCATTGATGTATCCCGCGTTGATTCCCATCCGGAAGCACAACCCGGTGAATTTGTCTGTATCACGGTGGGCGATACAGGGATGGGCATCTACCCGGAATATTTGCCGCGGATTTTCGAACCATTCTTTACCACCAAGGAAGCCGGCAAAGGCACGGGGCTCGGCCTGGCGACGGTCTATGGCATCGTCAAACAGCATCAGGGCTGGATCGAAGTATCCAGCCAGCTCGGGAGCGGAACTACTTTCAAAATTTTCCTGCCGGCCAGTGCTCCCGGCGTGAAACAAAAATTAGTCCCTCAAATGAAAGCCAGTCCTGCCGTTGGGCACGAAAAAATATTATTGGTCGAAGACGATGCTGACGTCAGAATGGTCGCGCGGGACGTTTTGGAGGCATCCGGTTATCAAATTTGGGAAGCTTCCAATGGTTTGGAAGCTTTGAATGTTTGGAAGACAAACGCTGCACAAATTGATTTATTGCTGACCGATGTCATCATGCCTGGCGGCCTTAATGGCCGGGAATTGTCAGACCGGTTAAGGAGGGAACGGCCAGGTCTTAAAGTGATACTGATGACCGGCTACAGTCCTGATCTGATGGTAAAAATTCAACCCCAGAGCCATATTTTAACAAAACCGTTTTCAATGGAAGGCCTTACGGAGACCGTGCGGAACTGTCTGGACACGGCGCGTCGGTAGTGTCTGACGGGTTGAAACTTTTTGGAAAATCTTGCCCGGTCCGTTTTATATTGAAGGCAAGGTTTGTCCCGCGGCAGGGAACTGACGATCAATCCGCTTCCAGCACTTTCCGGGCTTCCAGCAAGGCGCGGTGCATCTCCGCCGCCGAAGCATAACGCTGCGCCGGATCCGGTTGACAGGCCTTGAGGATGACGGTGTTCAACGGGAAGAAATCCGCCGGGTCTCCGCCCTCAACCAGCGTTGTTGCAATCTCCGGAAAATAGGCCGCACTGCGGCCGGTGCTAAGCACGTAAAGCACCATGCCCAAGGCGTAAATATCCGCCTGCGGCGTGCCCGGACGTTCCGGCGGTGGCGGCATATAGCCGGGCGTGCCCACCAACGTTCTCTCCTGGTCGGGCGGCCTGATTTCGGTGATGAGTCCCATGTCCGCCAGCTTGGGCTGGCCGTTCACAAAAATAATGTTCTGGGGCTTGATGTCGCGGTGCGTAAGCCCCTGGCGATGGAGAAAATCAAGGGCATCACTCAGTGCCAGCCCAATCCGCACACACTCCCGCACCGGCAGCCTCCGGCCACGGGAACGGGCGCGTTCACTCACCAAATCACGCGGCTTGTAGGTGGAAGGCTCCCGTTCCCAACCCGGCTCCAGCGGGTCTCCCAGTTCCATCACATAATAAAAATATCCCGCCTGCTTCTCGCTGACAAATTCGACGCGCAACAGGCCGGGGTGTTTGTCGGAAACCGGCTGGTATTTTTTGATGCCGCTGAATTCGCGCTCGTACGGATCGGTATTTTGGTCGAAGTTTGCCAGATAAACCACTTTCAACGCCCGCCATTGTCCGGTCGCGTTCCGCGCCAGCCAGACTTTTCCATAAGCGCCCTCGCCAAAGGGTGGATTGAACAATTCGTAATCCGGGGCATCCGGCATCTCCTCGACTGGAGCGGTCGGGCGGGGAAATGACAGGGAAACTGAAACCATCTTTTTTTTGAGCGCGTGACGTATTCTGATTGCCAGCGCCCAAGCCAGGGCACAGGGCACTTGTCCGCCCACAATCACCAGCCAGGGAAACCAGTAATTGGTGAAGTAACTCCAGGAAATCGCCCCGAATGCAACCACCAAGGCAACCGCCACCGCCACCGCACAGGCCACCGGCAGTCGCACCCGGCACAATCCGCCGCCGAGCAATAATCCGCTGGCCACCAGCGTCAATGCCTCCAGCCACCAAGCTGGCCGCTGCAACCAGTCGCCGTTCGTCAGATTCAAAAAGGAGGTGAGCAGAATTTCCACACCTCCGACGGATTCACCGGTCCAGCGCGTGTACGGAGTGTTAAATTTGTCTTCGTCCGTTTCGCCACCGGGCACCGATGTTTTCGGCGCCGTGCCGATGAATACGATCTGACCGTGGAAATAATTCGTTGGTCGGTCCAGCGCGAACCGGTAACTCAGTCTGGTCCATGCTCCATCGCGGCCATAGTAACGCAACCACCGTTCCTGCGGGTCTTCGCTCAATGGCGCCCCGGCCAGGCGCGCAGCGGTCCAGGACAGGCTCGGATAAGGTCCCGGCGAAGGAAACGGCCAATGCCGGCGCACAATCGAGTCGAGATCGGGATCCAACCAGGCGACGCCCCAGTTCGTTCCAGCGGCGCTGAGAAATGGTTCCGACGGCGGTGTTGGCTGCGCTCCGGCTAGCGTCGAATATATTACTTGTGCCTGCTCGGCCATCAACACGATGCGGTGCTGCCGCCGCATCGCTTCGGCCAGGGCTTCGTCCGTTGTGGGATCGCCCGGTTGCTGAAAGAAGGAATCAAATACCACAAGAGAACACCCATCATCCGCCAGCCGGTTCAACAGCCGGACGTGCAGTCCGCGATCCCAAAGTTGTCCGCGGACTTGGTGAAACTGATCGAACGCCTCATTGTCCATCAGGATCAGGGTCACCCGGTTGGTGACCGCGTGCGTGCCAAAGCGGAACAAATCATCGTAGCTGGCATTCACCCAAAGCTCCCCCAGCGGCATCTTCCACAACAGAAGACCGCAAAGCACCGCCACCGCCGCGCCCAGCACGGATTTGGGAAATTCATGTTGTCCGATGGCTTTGACCTTCACCGTTAATTGAGTTTAGAAAAAAACCGGCAAGAAATCAGCGATTTTTCGCGTCGTTTGTTAAAACGGGGGACGTAACGACGCGCGGCGGCCAGTTGGTTCTGGCTTTCCATCAGAATAATTCAGCCCAAACGTCTGAAAGATTGGCCCGGTTATTGCGTATTGCTTATTGCTAATTGAAATCAACCTGAGAGTTGAGAAAAAAACTGCTGTGCAGATTCTAGGGTGTTGTCGGGCGCAAGGAGGACGACAGCAAAAAACCAAAAAACCTTATGAATAAACATATCCCTCATATCAAAACCCCTCACATCATTGCACTGACAGCCATCACCGGACTCCTTGTCATTGTAGGAAACAGTGTTCATGCCCAAACGACCGATGCTCTTGATCAGTCCGAGTTTCCAACGATAACGGCCCAAACAGTGGACCAGGCCGTTTCCGTGGGGTCGAATGCTGTATTATCGGTGCAAGCAATCAATGCCGATAATTACCAATGGCTGTCCAACGGAGTCGCTATTGAGGGACAAACCAACAGCACTCTGACCCTTGAGAATGTCGGGGTCAATGACGCGGGAGCATATTCATGTAATGTTTCCCAGAGTGGCGGAGATGCAGTGCCGACCCGCGCGGCGTCGCTGAACGTGGTTGTTCCTAATCTCGGACAACCAGTCTGCGTGTTCGGCGCACCTATATCTGGTGGTGGCACACAAAGCCCCTGTCCGGGCAAATACGCTGGCTATGTCAATTACACCAAGACAGTTGCACAAGGCTGGGGTTGGGTGCCTTCCACCAATACCACAATCTTTACGGCTTCTGATGGCGGCGGGCGGACAGATACATCAATTGTATATGGGGGGAGAAATCTTGATAGTGGGTGTAATCTAACCAGTGTCACCATTCCCAACCCGCCATACAGTCCTAGTTACAGATTTTCAATCTATTTTCCGAAAAATGTTCCAAAAACCAACTATCCCATCGTCCTGACCGGGTTTAATCCCTAGGCGCAGTTGAAAAATGGGAACACGCGCGTCCAAAAAGAAACCGGGCTGAACCGAAGTTCAGCCCGGTTTTTTCAACTCTTCCGCCTGCGCTTCTGGTTCCGGCGCGACCGCGCCGGAATAAAGTGAAAAGGATCTTTCCGTCAATGCCGTGGTCCGCGCCTTTCTTCTGCTCGACGGGGCGCGCGCCGACGAGGCCGAGCGCCCACTATTGGAATTGAAACTTGTCTTCCTCGGCGAGTGTGGCGGCTTCATTCGGGGTCGTTGGCTCGCCGATGATGCGGACAAGGGAAGTTTCGGGGAGCGCGGTCTTGGTTGGATTGGGGAGCGCGACCGTCCCGGTCGCTGTCATCGGCGTCTCGCCGATGACTTCGGGCGCGGGGGAAGGTTCTCGCACGTTGGAGTTTTCGGAAGCGCTCGGTGCGTTCAGCGAGGACGCCGAACGCGGCGGGCGTGACGCCCGCGCTCCCCCGGAATCGGACTGCGAACCGCTCACGAATTTCAGGCGGCGGCCATAGGTGTCGAGCAAGCGGTTCTTGATGAGTGAAATGGCGAGTTGTCCCGCGATTGCGTGATCAATGCCGATCCAGTCGCGGCCGAGTTTTTCGGCGGCGTTCAACAGTCGTTTGGAGGCCGGAATCCGTGTTAAAAACTCAACTGCAAGCGCAGGGCCAGGGTGCGCGAGCGCGGAAGTTCGTTGTAAAGGTTGAGCGGGTTGAGGTTGTAGTTTTGGCCGGTGATGTTGAGCAACCCGAGCGTGACTTCGGCTTTTCGGCGCGGGAAACGGTAACCGACAAACGCGTTGAATTGCCAGAAGTCAGCGCCCGGTTCACCGGGGGTGTAGCCGCTATTGTTTTGGCCATACCAATTGGCCTCTCCCTGGGCAAAGAAACCGCAGGGATGATTGTAAATCGCCGACAAATTCAATTGCTGCAAAACCCCCTCGGTCCGTTGCTTTGGATTGATAGTTTGATTGTTAGAAGGATTGGGTAATGGTGGAAGATTGCCCGGCACATCGGGGAAATTGTCATTCAAGACCGCTTGAGTGAGACGATAGCGCGCGCCGAGCGACCAGTCCCGGCCCAGCAACTGGTTGGCAGTGACCAGCAGCGATTTTTCCTGATAATCCAAATTTTCGCGCAGTCCGCCTGGAATCGGATACTGCAAATCCAGATTGGTGGAGTAAGGATAATATTGAAAGGCGCCATCAACCCGATTAACGGTGGAATTCAATATCTCGCCGGATATGCCCAGATAAGTTCCGGTGCTGAATTTTTGTTCCAGGGAAAGGTCGTAAGTTTCAAATTTAGCCCCGGCATTATCCCCGGCGATGGATTCAGGGATGATGCTGCGGTAGTTTTGAATAAAACCCGCCACTTGCGAAGGCTCAATTTGGTAACTTTGATCCAGGCTCGCGCCGGCCAGCGAGCGGGTATAGGCGAAACGGACGGTGGTTTTGTCCAGCGGCGTCCAAATCAGGCCGGCTTTGGGAGAAACTTGATCCGCCGTCGTTTCGTTCCCTGCAATTGGCGCGCTCCGAAAATTTTCCGGGTAGGTGATATGGTCGTAAGTCACGCCGCCAATCAATTGCAGCGGCTCGAAAATCTGCCATTGATGATAGCCGTAAAAACTAATGCGCTTGAACAGGGAAGTAATGTCCTGTTGTGGTATGGCCGGCGCCGGGGGATCTGGAAAACAAAAGGCCACGTAGGGAGACGGATTGTCTTGCAGAACAGTGGTATTAAAATGGCCATACTGGATGCGTGTGCCGACAATGGTATTGTGTACTGGCCCCTCCCAAATCTGCTGCAGTTCTCCTGAATAAATATCCAACCTGTCCACAAAATGCTCGCGCGCTGTGATGTTCTCCGCTGCATCCAAAGCGGGAACAGCGTCATAGCTTTCAAAATAGGAAGGCTGCGTGGAGTTGGTGACCGATGTCTTGTCGTCGAGTCGAGCCGCAAAAAACAAAGTATGAACCCCGGGACTCCATTCGTGATGATAGCCAAGGCTTACGTTCGGATCCTGCTGCTCGTTCAAGCGATAAGTCGGGCTGGCTGTGTTTTGATTATAAAATTGGGCTAAATCCCCGCTGTCCGCCTCGTATTGTTGGACATTCAAATAAACACTGTCCTGTGGCGTAATCTGTTGCTTGGCTGTCAGGGAAAATTGCCGCTGATAGATGTCGTTGTTCGCGCGCTGGCCCGGGTCGGAATGATAAGATGCCTCCGCGTCATAACTGAAGTTCCCGAACGTGCCATACTGCGCGCCTGACTCCGTCCAAGCCCCACGGCTCAAATATTCCGTGCTCGAAACGACCCCAAAGCGATTGCGCTCGAACAACGGGGAGTATTCCTGCTGTGAGATGGTGGGTGAGAACATGCCGGCGCTCACCGGGGCCAGCAAATTTGCCAGCAGGTATTCATTCTCAGCGGGAGTTTCATAACGGAGATTGATCATGTTCGGATCGCTGAGTTCAATATAGCTGTTCGCCAGGAACAGATGCGCCGAGTAATTCGCGTAATCGTAATTCACCGCGCGGGAGGCCTCGCGCACGGCCACGTCATCCATGCCCGCGTCCCGATATATGCCAGCGAGATTGGCGCTGCGCACCGCGCGGTCCTGGTCCAGCAGAAGTTGTGAGCGATAAACGCTCCGGTTGTCATTCAAGGACTGCGATTTTTCCAGGTCCCGAATCGCGTCGTTGATCCGGTTGTTCTCCTGATTGAGCAGGGCGGAATAAAGCCACGCCGTCGGGTCGTTGGGGTCCAATTTTTTCGCGAGTTGAAGCTCCCGGGCAGCGCGCGCGTAATCGCCCGCATCCGCGTAAGCCTTGCCCAGATAACTTCGCAACCCGGCGCGCTGCGGCTCGAGCGCCGCGGCCACCAGCAGGTCTTCGCGTCCGCCAGCGGTGTCGCCGCGGCGGATGCGGCAAAGACCGCGGCCCAGCCACGCGTTGCCGAGGGCGGAGTCCACGGCGAGCGCCTGGTCGAACCAGCTCACGGCTTCGCCAATGCGATTTTGCGCCGCGAACAGAAATCCCTTCAACGCGAGCGCCTGGGCATTGTGCGGCGCGAGGGCCAGGCTTTTGTCCAAGGCCTCGAGCGCACGGCGGGTATGACCAAAACTGAATTCCAGTTCCGCCACCCGCTCCCAGGCAAAACCGAAGTCCGGTGAGTTGGTCACGGCCTGCCGGGCTGAATCCAGCGCGGCCAGCAATGAAATTCCGGGGATGGCGCACGATTGTTCATAATAGGAGTTCGCCAGGAATTAAGTGGCCAGTTGCGGACGGACCACTGCCGGATTCGGCTGTCGCTTCACGGCGGAGATGAGCCGGCGCAATGCCAGGGCAATTCGTTGCGGGCGGCTGGAGGCATCGGCGGCGGACAACGAAGCCAGCACCGTTTCGGCCGGTTCAACCTGTCCGACGCCCAGCAGCAGGCCGGCGTAGTAAACCCGTTCGGCGTCGGAGCCGGGCTGTCGCCCGACCGGATATTTGGTCAGCGCGACCTGCAGATCGCCCGAACGGTAGGCTTGGAGGGATTCGACGAGGATTTTTTGTTCTTCCGGTGTGAATGGCAAATCCGCCGGATCAATCACCGCCGGGTAGTAAAAGCACCATTGCAGGACGTTGTTGGCAATGAAACCCGCGGTGCGAACGGGCGCTTGGCCCGGCTCGACGACGGCCTGCTGGCCGTTGGTCAGCAGGAGCGTGGCCTGTTCGTTGCCAAACCGGACTTTGCCGTCAATCACGGACATCGTCGCCAGCTCCGTGTCCTTCCCGGCCTCGACCGCCAGGACGAATTCCGTGCCCTCCACCCCGGCGACGGCGCCGCGGGTGATGACCCGGATGCGTCCCGGTTCGTCCCGATGGAAAAACGAGACGATGCCCCGGAGCAAATGCAGTCCGCATTGCACACCGGCTGAATCCGGCGGCAATATTTCGAGTTCCGTCAAAGCGCCGAAAGACACCACGCTCCGATCCGACCAAAGGAGTGCCATCCGGCTGTTTGCGCCGGTGCGCAACCGGTCGAACGGGCTCAGGATTTGGTTGGTTCGCACCGGCATCCAGGTCGTGGCGGTGGCAGCCGCGACCTCGGCCGTGCCTTGAAGTTCCACAATCCGGATTTCGTTCGTGGCCCCACCGCCGGCCATCGGCTGTGCCCAAGACCCCTCGACACAAGCCAGGAAACCCCCAAAAATTACGGCCAGCAACAGGCCGCGACCGGTTTTAGGAAATAAGTTCAAGCGTTTCTACCCATTCGCCCATCTGACCGATGAACAATGACGAGACAAGCATATAACACTTTTTTATTCAACTTTTTTTCGGGATGACGGTGTATTTTATTGCCAACCATCGCTCAAGACCACATTACTTGCTAAATGGCAGAGCCCATGGATGAATTGATACCGACGCGCGCAACTCTGATTCAACGCCTCAAAAACTGGCAGGATCAGTCGAGTTGGCAGGATTTTTTTGACACGTACTGGAAACTCATCTATGGCGTCGCCCTCAAGGGCGGCCTGACTGCGGTCGAAGCACAGGATGTGGTGCAGGAAACGATGATCTCGGTCGCCAAGCACATGCCCACCTTCGAATATGATCCGGCGATTGGCTCCTTCAAGACCTGGCTCCTGAACATGACCCGCTGGCGCATCACCGACCAGCTCCGCAAGCGCGGGCCTTTCGCCGCCAGCCATCCCGCTTCCGAGGACACGGCGACCGGCACCCGTACGGTGGACAAAGTGGTCGATCCGGCCAACCGGGATTTGGACGCGCTGTGGGACGCGGAATGGGAAAAGAACCTGCTCGATGCTGCACTTGCCAAAGTCAAACGCCGGCTGGACCCGCAAAAGTATCAAATCTTTGACTTGTATGTGAACAAGGAATGGGCACCCGAAAAAGTGGCCGCGACGTTCGGCATTTCCGTGGACCAGGTTTATCTGGCCAAACATCGGACGATGGAGCTGATCAAAGAAGAAGTCAAAAGGTTGGAAAACAAAGTGAGTTGACGGGTTGCCATCGGTTGGTTCAGCGGGCTGACCCAAAGTGAGTTCATGAGAACCGGCAATAATCAAAATCCGCATGTCCCGCCGACACCTGCGACCGGCGGCTGAGCGCATACACCCCGATTTTGGCTCCCATCCATGTTCCCCGGCGCGCCGGAAAAGCATGGGGAATCTGCACAAACTGTCCGTCCGTCGCAAAATGGAAGACACAGACGCCGCCTTCCCCGACTTCCACGCGCAATTTGACCACGCCGGGCAGGCCGTCGCGCGCGAACTTTTGAGCGCCATCCACACGCAAGACCAGTTGATTGCCCGCAGCGTCGCGCCGCAGCGCCAGGGCGGCGAAAGACTGGCCCATCACCACCAGGCCCGCCTCCTCCCCCGGGTGATCCGGTGAAAATTCCAGCAGCGTTTCAAAAGCGAAGGAGCGCGCCGGAAATTTTTGCAGCAACAAATTCGGCACGCGCGTCAGGTCTTCCCCGGACGCCGGTTGTGGATACAACCGCAGCCAGCTCCGGCGGGCGTCCAGTTTGCACCACTGCTCCTGGTGGTTGGCCTGCCACTGCCATTGCAAACCCAGCCTGGGAGAATCGAATTCATCACTCGTTTGAGGAATAATCCGGACGCCAGCAGCAAGGCCGGAAGGTTTGGCGCAATGCAACACGGGTTCTCCAATGCCATTGCCGTCCTGATCCGCACCCATCAGGGGCCAGCCGTCCTGCCATTGCACCGGCTGCAAGTGCGTGATCCGGCCATAGACCCCGGCGTCCTGAAAATGCAGGAACCACCATTCACCGTTCGGCGTGTCCACCAGCGCGCCCTGGTGCGGGCCGTTGATGGCGGTGCTGCCTTGCTCCAGCACGATTTTGTCCTCGTAGGGACCGTAAATATTCCGTGAACGCAGCACCACCTGCCAGCCGGTCTCCACGCCGCCGGCGGGCGTCAGGATGTAATACCACCCGTCCTTTTTCAGAAATTTCGGACCCTCCAGGGCGGGATGCCGGTCCGGATCGTGAAAAACAATCTGGCCTTCGCCCAACAACTGCAAACCGTCCGGGGCCATCGGGCGGACGCGCAGCCGGTGCCGGATGCCGGCGCGGGAATTGGCGTAAGCGTGAACCAGATAGGCCCTGCCATCGTCGTCCCACAACGGGCAGGGATCAATCAATCCCTTCCCCTCCTGCACCAGATGCGGCGCGGACCATTTGCCCGCCGGGTCATCCGCCGTGGTGACATAAATGCCTTCGTCCGGCGTCGGGAAAAAAATCCAGAATTTCCCGGCGTGAAATCGGATCGCCGGCGCCCAAATGCCGCAGCCGGGTTGCACTTCGGCATAGCGCGGATGCGGCAGGCTTTTGACCGCGTGGTTGATGAGCGTCCAATTCACCAAATCCTTCGAGTGCAGAACCGGCAGACCGGGGGTGCAGTTGAAGCTGGACGCGGTCATGAAAAAATCGCCGCCGTGACGGATGACATCGAGGTCCGAATAATCCGCATAAATGATCGGATTGCGAAACGTGCCGTCGCCCTGGTCGGGCGTCCACGGATAAGCACCATCCGCCCGGCCGGCGGCGGCGGGCGGGATCGAAGTTGCGGATGCGAAGGACATGGCCGGTCAGGTCGTTGGTTTGATTTTCGGCACGAGCAGTTGGATCGCAATCAGCGAAAGAACATACATGCCCGAGAAGTAGGTGAAGACCAACACGTAGCTTCCGGTCTTCTCCAAAATGTGGCCGGTGATCCCGTTGACGAATCCTCCGGTGAAGTAAGCGACAAATCCGCCCAGTCCCACTACTGAACTGATCGCCTCCTTCGGCATGGTGTCGGAGACCAGGCTGAAGAGGTTGGCCGACCAACCCTGGTGGGCCGAGCCGGCGATGCCGACGATCAACACCGCGAGCCAGACGCTTCCGGCAAACGGCGCGAGAAACACCGGCACCACCGCCAAGGCGCACACCAGCAATGAGGCCTTGCGCGCGGCGTTGAGGCTCCAGCCGCGATCAATAAGTTTTTCGGCCAGCCATCCGCCCGCCACGCCGCCGACCATCGCAATGGTGAAAAACACAGCGGTCCACCAGCCGGTTGTTTGGAGATCGAGATGAAAACTCTTGTCCAGAAAATCAGGCACAAAGAACTGATAGAATCCCCACGCCGGCGCAGCGAGGATGCCCGCCAACACATATGCCCAGACGGCCCGGTAACCCAGCAGTGACAGCCAGGGCACCTTCACCGGCCTTGCCTCCACCGCGGGCTGCCCGCTCTTGATGTAGGTGAGTTCGGCAGGCGAAAGCCGCCGGTGTTTCTCCGGCGAATCGTAAAGCAGCCACCAGGCAACCACCCACACAAAACCCGTCGCTCCGGTCACATAAAAGGTTGCTTCCCAGCCAATCCGTTGAAAAATCCATGGCACCGCGATGGGGCAGAGAATGGCGCCCACATTCGTTCCGGTATTGAACCAGCCGGTCGCCAGGGCGCGCTCTTTTATGGGAAACCACTCGGCCACCGTCTTGATTGCAGCGGGAAAATTTCCGCCTTCCGCAAGGCCCAGCACGATGCGTGCGACCACGAAACCGGCCGCCGTCATCGGCATCGCCAATGTCATCCACACAATCCCTTTTTCCGCGCCTGAAAACCAGGGATACTGCATCCGGAACTGATCCTCGACACCGATCAGGCCGCATAATCCATGCGCCATCGCTGCCATGCTCCAACACAGCACGAACAAGGGCAGCCCGCGTTTTACGCCCAGGCGGTCCGTCAGCCGGCCGCCGAACAGGTACCCGAACGCGTAGGCAAACGAGAAGGCCGCCGCGATGTTGCCGTAATCGCTGTCGCTCCAGCCCAACTGGCCGCTGAGCGGCTTTTTCAGGATGCCGATGACCAGCCGGTCAAGGTAGTTGACCGCGACCGAGAAAAAGAGCAGCGCGCAGATGACCCAGCGAAATTTTCCTGATTTGGCCATTTGATTTGAAATGCGTCAGTGGCAGCGCCGCCGCTCAAAATGAAACCGGTTTTGCCGGCGTGTAGATCATGTTTGCAACGACGATGGCGAATCTTAACCGTTAAATTGTGAATCGTTCAATCGCTAAATCATTGCCTCACGCATTGATTTAGCAATACGACCATTCAGTGGATCTCGCTCTTGAACCCTTGCTGCCGGAGAGCTTCAAACAAAACCATCGCCGCACAGTTCGACAGATTCAGTGAACGCGATTTTTCATTGAACATCGGAATCCGCAGCCACCAGTCGCGGTTTTGTTCCAGCAACTGCTTCGGCAAACCGGCAGTCTCGCGCCCAAAAACCAGATAATCGTCCGCTGAAAATTTCGCCTCGGTGTAAATCTTCGGGCCGCCCGATTCGACAAACCAGAGCCTTGCTTTCGCCGGCAGTTTTTCTTCAAACGCCTGCCAGTTCGGCCACCGATGCCACTCGACGTGCTGCCAGTAATCCATGCCCGCGCGTTTGAGTTGCGCGTCATCGAGCTTGAAACCGAACGGCTCGATGAGATGCAGTGTCGTTTTCGTGGCTGCGCACAGCCGCGCCACGTTGCCCGTATTCGGCGGGATTTCCGGTTCAACCAGAACGATGTTCATTTTGATTGTCGTAGCCGCGTTTGTGAAAACGCGGATTTGCCGATTTTGTCCGCGCTTTTACAAGCGCGGCTACCATCAATAAAAAACCTTCCACAACACTAGCCCCTGCGCCGGTGCGGTCATGCCGGCCACGCGCCGGTCCTTTTTCGCCAGCATCCGCCGGATTTCATCCGCCGGAAATTTGCCCAGGCCGATTTGCACCAGCGTGCCGACGATGCCCCGGCACATTTTGTAAAGAAAACCGTTGCCTTCAATGATGAACGTCAGCAGCGACCCGCTTTTTTTGATGTCACAGCGGGTGAGCCGACGCACGGTGGATTTCATCTCGTAATTCCGGCTGGCGGCAAACGATTTGAAATCACGCCGTCCGACAAACAACGGCGCGGCGGCGCGCATGGCCTTCAAGTTGAGCGGGCGCGTCACATGCCACGCGGTATGGCGAATCAGCGGATTCATGGCCGGATGATTCCAAACGAAATAGCGATATTGTTTGCCCGCCGCGTCGAAGCGCGCGTGAAATCCTTTCGGCGCGCGTGAAGCGAAAAGCACACGAATGTCTTCCGGGAGCCAGGCATTGAGCGCCAGCACGAGTCTGCGCGTGGACATCTTGGCTTCGGCGCCGGGAATTTCAAAATGTGCGACCATGCCGAGCGCATGAACCCCGGTATCCGTGCGACTGGCGCTGTGGAGGCGCGGCTTGCTCGGGAACAACTTTGCCAGCGCCGTTTCGACTATTTCCTGCACGCCGGTCCCGGTTTTCTGCACCTGCCAGCCTTCATAGCCCGTGCCGTCATAGGCGATGACGAGTTTGACTTTGATGACATCCCGGCCGGCGGCGTGTTGGAGTGTTGGAGTGTTGGAGTGTTGCGTGCTCATTACTCCATCACTCCATTACTCCAATCCCCCGGCCATCCAGATAACTTTGCAACAGGATTGCCGCCGCCGTCTGGTCCACCTTCTCTTTGCGTTTGGCCCGGCGGGCCCCGCCTTGAATCAAAACCCGGTTCGCCTGCGCCGAGGTCAGCCGCTCGTCCCAGGTTTTGACCGGAACGACCACGGCGTCCTTCAGCGCAGCGACAAACGTCTGCACTTTTTCCGCCGCCGGGCCGTAGCTGCCGTCCATGTTGCGCGGCAGGCCGACGAGAATCTGCTCGATTTCCTTTTCGCGGACCAACTGCCGGAGCCGCGCCAGAAAATCCGCGAACGGCTCGGCGGGAATGAATTCCAGCGGCTGTGCGATGGTTCTGGTTTCATCGCTCACCGCGACGCCGATGCGCTTGGTTCCGTGATCGAGGGCGAGGATTCGCATGACGCGCACAGTTTCACAAGAAATGCCTGGTGTGGCGAGCCGATTCCAATTCCAAAATCAATGACACGGATTTCACAAATTTTCACTGATTCAATCCGTGTTAATCCGTGCAATCCGTGTCTCAAAGAACGCTGGACAGAAACTGGATGGCAAAATAAAGTCGCGGTTGATTCTCTGATGCGTGACGACTTCAAGGAAAAGATAGGCGAAAATTACGACTGGCCTCTTGACGATAAGAAACGAATTCGTCAGGAAGATGTAATCAAACACTAAAGCGGCCAAATTTCTTATCGTGTATTTCGTGTATTTCGTGGTTAAATTTTCCCCGCGATGATTCAGTACCTTGATTTGCTGCGACACGTTTTGGAGCACGGAAAACCCAAGGCCGACCGCACCGGCACCGGCACGTTTTCCGTTTTCGGCGCGCAGGCACGGTTTGACTTGCGAAACAATTTCCCGCTGCTCACCACCAAGAAAGTCCACACCAAATCCATCATTTACGAACTGCTCTGGTTTTTGCGCGGCGACACCAACGTCAAATATCTCAACGAACACGGCGTGACGATTTGGGACGAATGGGCGGACAAGGACGGCAGCCTGGGCCGCGTTTATGGCGCGCAATGGTGCGACTGGCGCACGACGGACGGACGGTCCATCAACCAGATTGACCAGGTCATCGAACAAATTAAAAAGAATCCCGACAGCCGCCGGCTCATCGTCAGCGCGTGGAACCCCGGCGAACTTGAACTGATGGCGCTGCCGCCGTGCCACTCGCTGTTCCAGTTTTACGTGTGCGACGGCGAGTTGAGCTGCCAGCTTTACCAGCGCAGCGCGGACCTGTTTCTGGGCGTGCCGTTCAACATCGCCAGCTACGCGCTGCTCACGCTGATGGTCGCGCAGGTCTGCGGTCTGAAGCCCGGCGACTTCGTCCACACTTTCGGCGACCTGCACCTTTACGCCAACCATGTCGAGCAGGCGAAGCTGCAACTCGCGCGCGAACCGCGTCCGCTGCCGCAGATGAAATTGAATCCGGCGGTGAAGAACCTCCACGACTTCAAGTTCGAGGATTTCGAGCTGGCCGGTTACGATCCGCACCCGGCCATCAAAGCGCCGATTGCGGTGTGAAATTTTAAGGCCTGCGAGGGCCAAAATATGGATAGCCGCAGGTGAAACCTGCGGTTTGCAACGATAAAAATTACCGACCCTGAAGGGGTCGAACAACATTGGCTACCTACACACAGATCATTTACCACATCGTCTTTGCGACGAAACATCGCGAGCGTGTGCTGAACAAACCTCGCCGCGAGGATTTGTTCCGTTACATCTGGGGCATCATTAAAAATCACGAAGGCCATGTGTTCCGTCTCAACGGGGTTGAAGACCACGTTCACATTCTGACTTCTCTGCATCCGACGGTTGGCCTGGCGGATTTGGTCAAGGCCATCAAGACCGGCAGCGCCAAATGGATCAAGGAAAACAAAGTGTTCCCGCAGTTCGACCATTGGCAGGAAGGTTATGGCGCGTTCACCCATTCCGTGCGGGAAAAGGCGGCGTTGATCGAATACATCAAAAACCAGGAGGAACATCATCGGCAGGTGGACTTTTTGGATGAATATCGCAAACTGCTGCGCGATGCGGGAATTGAATTCGATGAAAAATATCTGTTGTGAATCGCGGTTTTGCGACGTTTTTGTTCGACCCCGTTGGGGTCGTGTTTTTATTTTGACGTTTTCCGTGGGTTACACCCACGGTTACCCATATTGCTGCCCTCCGGGTAGCGGATGTGAGAAATTTGTTGCATGAAACATTTTAAAGCCATCGCCGCAATGTCGTTGAACCGCGTGATTGGCGCGGGCGGCAAAATCCCGTGGCATCTGCCGGAGGATTTCAAATGGTTCAAAAAAATGACGATGGGCAACGTCATCGTCATGGGGCGCAAGACGTTTGAAAGCCTGGGCCAGCCGCTGCCCAACCGGAAGAATCTGATCCTGACGCGGCATCCGCAGCGGCTCATCAAAAGTCATCCGGAAATTTTCGGGCAATATCACGAGTGGCGCGGCGGTCGTTATCTCAAGCGCGCCTACCAGTTTCATTTCAGCAAGCTGGAGAAGGACCAAAAGACGGAACTTCTAGTTTTCAACTCGCTGGAGCGGCTGGATCCGTCGGAATTCCCCAATGAAATTTTCATCTGCGGTGGCGCGGAAATTTACGCGCAGATGTTGCCGCGCTGTTCCGATCTTTACCTCACGCTGGTCAAACGCGAGGTGGAAGGCGACGCGTTTTTCCCGCCGTTTGAAAGCCGGTTCGTGCTGGCTGAAGAAGTCCGCGACACGCCGGAGTTCAAAATTCTGCATTACCAGCACCGGTCACTGATTTCGTGAGGGCAAAGCTGGTTTGTTCGTAGCCGTGGACTTCAGTCCGCGCCATTTGAAAAGTGTGCGCCGACTGACGTCGGCGGCTACGCCGGTTTAGCCTCCAAAGCAAAACCGGCGGGCCGTTGCCGGCCCGCCTGCGTGAATCCAATTTTTGTCCGGAGCATTACTCCGTTTTCTGCGCTTCGTCGGCGGCATCAAAGGCGTGTTGCAACGCCACGAGGTCTTCGCCGGGTTTGAGCGCATCGAAAATCTTCTGCTCTTCCTTGAGTTGTTCTTCGGTGTAGCTGGCGGCCTTGATGGAAAGGCCGATGCGGCGTTCGCCTTTGTCAATCTTGATGACGCGGGCGGTCACCTCCTGGCCGGCCTTGAGCACGTTTTTGATTTTGTCCACGCGCTCCTCGCTGACCTGCGAGATGTGCACGAGACCGTCAATGTCGTGTTGCAAACCGATGAATGCGCCGAAGCTCGCGAGCTTGGTAACCTTGCCGGTGACGACGTCGCCGACCTTGTAAAGCTGGTCAATGTTCGCCCACGGGTCTTGCGAGAGTTGTTTGATGCCCAGCGCGATGCGCTGGTTCGGACGGTCCACTTCGAGCACGACGGCTTCAACTTCGTCGCCCTTCTTGAGGACTTCGGACGGGTGATTGATCTTGCGCGTCCACGACACGTCGGACACGTGGATCATGCCGTCAATGCCCTCTTCCAATTCCACAAACGCGCCGTAGCTGGTGAGGTTGCGCACCTTGCCTTTGACCCGGGCGCTGACCTGGTATTTTTGCTCGACGTTGTCCCAGGGATTCGATTCAAGCTGGCGAATGCCGAGGGAAATTTTTTGTTCCTCGCGATTGATGCCGAGCACGACGGCTTCAATTTCCTGGTCCTGCTTGAGCACGTCGCTGGGCTTGGCCACGCGTTTGGTCCACGACAATTCAGTGACGTGAACGAGACCTTCGACCCCCATCTCCAATTGCACAAACGCGCCATAAGGCACGAGGCTGACGACCTTGCCCTTGACCTTCGCGCCGACGGGATACTTGGTCTCGATGTTGTCCCACGGGTTGGCCATTTTTTGCTTGAGGCCGAGGCTGACGCGTTCCTTTTCCTTGTTCACGTCGAGCACGACCACGTCAATTTCCTGGCCGACTTTGAGGATTTCCGATGGATGCGCGATTCGGCCCCAGCTCATGTCCGTGATGTGGAGCAGGCCGTCAATGCCGTTCAACTCGATGAACGCGCCGAAATCGGTGATGTTCTTGACCGTGCCCTTGCGGATGTCGCCCGGCACCATCTCGGCGAGCAGTTTGGCGCGTTTTTCGTTGCGCTCCTGCTCGATCAATTCGCGGCGCGAGAGCACGATGTTTTGCCGCTCCTGATTGATTTTGACGACCTTGAATTCGTAGGTGTTGTTGACAAATTGCGCGAGATTCCTCGGCGTGATGACATCAATTTGCGACGCGGGCAAAAACGCCTCGACGCCGATGTTGACGACCAGGCCGCCTTTGACGATCGATTTGACCTTGCCCTGGATCGTGCCGCCCTCGTTGCAAATGGTGAGGATGCGCTCCCAATTTTTCTTGAACTCGGCCTTTTCATGCGAGAGTTCGACCGTGCCGTCCTTGTTTTCGAGTTTTTCGATGAGGACATCAATTTCGGCGCCGACTTTGAGCGCGCTGGTGTCCACAAATTCGTTGGTGGGGATGACCCCTTCACTTTTGTAACCGATGTCCACCAAAACTTCCTTCGGGCGGACTTCGATGATTGTGCCTTTGACAATTTCACCGGCGGCAAAACGCGTCGCGCTTTGCTTCATGGCTTCTTCCATTGTGAGCATAACTATTCCGGGTTGAACTACGGGAGGCTTGGTCGTCCGATGAAACGGACTTCGAAGACTCCATTGCCTAACCACCAAACGCTGCCGCGGCAACGGAGGGTTGAATGTTAGGTTGTTTGTTAACTGTTGTTTCTCAGCCTCAATGAACATCCGCACCCGCGGCGTTCAGGCGGACGGGAAAATAGACTTAACGGCGGGTAAAGCAAGCAGGAAATTTAACCAGGATGAAATTAATCCCACCCCTCCTGGAGAAAGGATTCAGGCGAGGGTAAACAACGGGCGCTTAAGCCGTGGGTATTTTCAGTTTTGCACCGACAACAATGCGGTCGCTCTCCAAACCGTTGGCCGCTTTAAGGGCTTTTACCGTTATTCCGTGGACTTTGGCAATGCGGATCAAGGTATCGCCGGATTTGATCACGTAAAGAGTTTCGGGCTGGATGGCGGTCACTGCATTCTCCTTTGAAACGGGCGGGGCGGTCCGGCGGGTTGCGTTAAGATTCGGTTGCGGACCTGGCTTTGGCTTCTGCTCCACCATCAAAGCCGGGTTTGTCCAAGACGCTGGCAGATCAGTTGCTTGTGTGACCTTTTTTGCCGGGGGCGTGGTCGTTGTCTGTTCGCTCATGCAGCCTTCAATTAACAGCCCGACCAGCAGGATTACGACGGCAACCATAGCAGCAATAAATCCCTTTTTAAACCGCTCCCGACGGCGTTGTTGACTGTCCGCCCTCTGCAAACAAGACGGGATTTGGAAAGGGTTCGACGGATTCACAATATTCAAGTCTCTTCAAAGGTGTTAGCATAGCCAATGCCAAGAAGTGGGGGAAAATCCGGTGAGAGAATTAACGAGCCTTGGCACCCCGAATCGCCATGACTTGGTGTAAGTCAAACTGTCCAATTTCTGAACTGAGACACCAGCGACTGCCGGCCTTGCTTACTAAATCACCGCACAAACCCCTGCTCCTTCAGCCAGAACAAGCAGTCGTTCGCCCACGGATGCGGATGTGCGAACGGTGGATTGTCGTTGAGTCCCAAACCGTGTTTGCCCTTTTGGTAGGTGTGCAAATCAAATGGCACATGATTTTTCCGCAACGCCTCGGCGAACATCAGGCTGTTTTCCACCGAAACCGTTTTGTCTTCGAAAGTCTGCCAGATGAAACAAGGCGGCGTGTTCGTGGTGACTTGCAGTTCGTTCGAGAGCAGTTTCACCAGTTCCGGCGGCGGATGGGTGCCGAGCAAATTGGTTTTTGAACCCTGATGCGCGTATTCGCCCATCGTGATGACCGGATAACATAAAATGCCAATGTCCGGACGCGAACTTTGCCGTTCAATCGGGTCGGCGGCATTTGTATCGCCGGAATCAAAATGCGTCAGCAAGGTGGACGCCAGATGTCCGCCCGCCGATGAACCCATGATGCCCACGCGCTTCGGGTCAATCTTCCAGGCCGTGGCCCGCGTCCGCACCAGGCGCACCGCGCGCGCCGCGTCCTCCAACATCGCCGGATGCCGGTAGCCGCTCGAACCGAGCCGGTATTTCAACACGAAGCAGGTCACGCCATGCTGATTCAACCAAAGTGCGTAATTCTTTCCCTCATGCGGCGCGAGATGACCGTAGCCGCCGCCCGGGCAAATCACCATCGCCGCGCCCGTCGTGTTGGTGGAGTCGGGCAAATACAACGTGAGCGTGGGGATGTCGTTGCTCGTGCTGCCCAGCGCGCCGGGTGCGCCGTCCGGCCAGAGCGGAATCGGCGCCTGAATTTCGGCGTACGACCGGATTGAAAACGAAAGAACAACCGCCAGCGCAAAAATGGTTTTCATGGTTTGTTGACGACGGAACCTACGAAAATTCTCGGCGGTTTCAATGAAAAAGCTCGCGCCCTGGTCGCACCCAATTCCCCCCAAAGAGTTTGACATCCGTATCAGTTTTCTTTATTATTTCCACCCGGAAAGACCCACAATTTATGAAAACTCTCCGTGTTTTCGCCCGGTTCGTTTCGCTGACCCGCCGCGCCCTGATTGCAGGGGTCATCACCTTAATCTTGGTCCGCCTCCCGGCATTCGCGACGACCTTTACCAATGACACGACAATCAATGCAAACGACACAAATTATGAAGGGGAGGACATCATCGTCACCAACTGCACGGTGACGGTGGACGGCCCGCACGCATTTTCCAGCCTGATCGTGGCCGCGGGAGGCGTGCTTACCCACTCGTTTTCACCCGACGGCGTCATTTCAAACCTTCTCTCTGTGGTGGACGAATCCCAGACGTTGAACGGCACCAACCCAGTGACGTTGCTCAATTCCAACGTCATAACCGCTTCTGTCCTAGTGACGGATTCCGGAAGCACAACCATTTATACCAACGGCGTGGATTATCTGCTGACCAGCCCGGATGGCATTCTGACCCAGTTGCAGCGGACGACAAACTCCACCATTCCGGATGGCACCAATGTCCTGGTGAGTTATGACGTGCTGCTGGGCGTGCTGCCCGCCGGGTTTAATCTGTCGGTGACGGGAAACGTGGAGGTGGCTGTGGGAGGAGTCATCAACGCGAATGGAAAAGGCTACGGCGGCGGCGCCGGACCCGGTGCCGGCCACATCGCCG
>Ga0224534_1000635_pt1 | contig 21841 bp, 20 predicted proteins | sample 714E12024metaG_FD_172012 | JGI IMG/M metagenome (GOLD analysis project Ga0224534, IMG submission 172012) | Peat soil microbial communities from Stordalen Mire, Sweden - 717 E1 20-24 | ecosystem: Environmental > Terrestrial > Soil > Wetlands > Peat | place: Sweden: Norrbotten County, Stordalen... | reverse complement strand
TATTGTTATTGATGGCTAAAATACCACATTGAAAAACGAAAAACAAGAGCGCCCCATGACGAGACTGTCGAGCGAGCGGTCACCGGTGACCGCTCGCCCACCGGGTGCGGACACTTCAGGGCTGTTTCTGGGCTTCAGCATTTGTGACGCTCCTCACCCAAATACTCCGCGACCACTTTCATAGCGCAAAATTCCCCGCACATTGTACAGGTATCCTGGCTCCCGGGGTTCCTTTGCTCCCGGGAGAGGCGTGCCCTGGCCGGGTCAATGGCAAGCTCGATCTGTTGATCCCAGTCCAACGCCTTACGGGCCCTGGCCATCTGGTTGTCCCAATCCCGGGCCCCGGGGACGTTTTTGACAATGTCCGCGGCATGGGCCGCAATACGCGAAGCTATGATCCCTTCCCGGACGTCCTGCAGGTCAGGCAACCCGAGGTGCTCGGCAGGCGTCACGTAACAGAGAAAATCCGCACCAGCAACGGCAGCCGCCGTGCCCCCGATTGCTGCTGTAATGTGGTCGTAACCCGGAGCCACATCGGTTACCAAAGGCCCGAGTACGTAAAAGGGCGCCCCATTAGCAAGTTTTTTCTGCAACTTGACATTTACTGCGATCTGGTCAAAAGGCACGTGCCCAGGCCCCTCCACCATAACTTGCACACCCTTCCCCCAAGCCCTCTGCACTAACTCGCCCAAAATTAAAAGTTCCTGCACCTGGGCGCGATCGGTAGCATCTGAAAGGCATCCCGGCCTCAGCCCGTCTCCAAGACTCAGGGTCACGTCGTATTTCAGGGCGATTTCCAAAAGCCGGTCGTACTGTTCATAAAGAGGGTTTTCCTGATCGTGGTGCAGCATCCATCCTGTCAAAAAGGAACCTCCCCTGCTCACGATATCTGTTATACGCCCCTGCCGCTTCAGCCGCTCTATGGTTTCAATAGTCACCCCGCAGTGAATGGTAATAAAATCCACCCCGTCGGAGGCTTGCTCCTCAATCACCGCAAAAAGATCGTCCGGAGTCATGGCAATGATGCTGCCTCTCTTAACCTTGGCTTCCACGCTGGCCTGGTAAATGGGGACCGTCCCCACAGGGATTGGGGAATTGAGCAGAACTGCACGACGAATTGCCCGCAAATCCCCGCCGGTGGACAGGTCCATAACCGCGTCAGCTTTGGCCTCAAGACACACTTTGAGCTTCTCCAAATCTTTGTCAAGCTCTGGAAATTCGGTTGAAGTGCCGATATTTGCGTTTATCTTTGTCCGCAGCCCTTCCCCGATGCCGCTAGGGACAAGATTTTTATGGTTTCTATTGGCCGGAATAACCACTGTCCCCGAGGCGATTCTTTCCCTCAGGGTTTCGACGTCCACCCTTTCCGCCTCGGCAACCTTACTCATCTCCGGAGTTATTTCGCCTTTCTTAGCCGCTAATAACTGTGTCATTCGGTTTCCTCCTTTTTAGCCACTCGTTTATTTTTTTCTTGCATCATACTGCTCAGGTATTCACAGTCTTTTCCCGGAGTTGCAGCATGGTCACGCCGCCAAGGCCCTCCGCCTGATCCCAGCCTTTACGATTCGTCAAAAATGGGATGTAAAATTACCCAACTCAAAACTATATTGCATTTTAATATATGATTAGTTAACATATTGCTGTATTTAACTACCTATAGTAGCTAGTTATTTCTTTTATGCTACTATATGTAAAGAAGGGGGCAGCGGGATGGATGACACCATTTACGAGTGAAAATGTGGGAAAAAGGGTGACAGTTGTGTCAGTGAGGGGAGAATGGAACGACAGGCCGTAACGTTGAAGAGGAGCATCACCTGGGTGCAGGGTGTGGCCCTGACTGCAGCCGGTAAATAAGAAACTGTAGACCCTTAAGCCTGCAGCTCGATTTTCTTACTGTCCACTTGAAAAAAATCCTTACGGAATTTTCCGTTCTGACGGGATTTTCAGGGTTCTTATTGAGGTTGCCAGCCAACGGAACATATTTTGGTATCTATCCTCGAATCCCTTGTCTCCCAAGCTTCCTAGAAAATAAAAGAATCTTTGATTCTTATTTCCTCGGGCATAAAGCCCGAGGTATTTAAAAGGTAGATCTTTTGAAACTTTGTGCGGCATTCATCCTGACCCACAAGGGGTCAGGTATTCTGCCGCAGTCGTTATAAAATGGTGCGGCTGAGAGGACTTGAACCTCCATGGAGTCACCCCCACACGGTCCTGAGCCGTGCGCGTCTGCCGTTCCGCCACAGCCGCATCTGCTCACGCTTATATAAATTATCACTTATCCGGAGGGCTGTCAAGGACATAAATGAGGGCGATTTTATTAACATATATACCATTATATGGTTTAATATTTTTTGCTTTTTAGTACATCTTATTAGTAGACCTTTATTTCATCATGGAGGTGAAACACCTTGAAAAGAACCTGGAGACAGCGTCTGGTCGTGCTGTTTTCTCTAGTTCTTTTAGCCAGTTGAACGTTAACACCGGCAGCATTTGCTTCATCGCTGCAAAATGCCGTACCGTTACCGGAAACAGAACAGCCGGCAGAGTGCGCCTGGCTGGAAGATACAGCAAATTGCCGCTCGGGCGCCTCATTCATGGTGGAAGTCACCGCCTACTGCGCCTGTCCACTCTGCTGCGGCAAGAGTGACGGGATCACCTTCAGTGGCAGACACGCCAAGGCAAACCACACCATAGCCGTAGACCCGGCAGTGATCCCACTCGGTTCGGAAGTCTACCTGGAAGGTTTGGGCACCTTCACCGCCGAGGATGTGGGCGGGGCCATCAAGGGTCGCAAGGTTGACCTGTTCATGAACGAACACCATCAAGCCGTACTGTTTGGGGTTAAAAGCATCAAAGCCCATCTGTTAAATCAAGTTATCTAAAAAGGCCTCCCGCTGCGGGAGGCCTTTTTTTTCGCTTTATTTTTAGTTTTCCCGCATCTGTAGAAAAACCCGTCCGGCGGCTTTGATGGTCTGGTCAAGATCCTCCCGGGTATGGGCCAGAGAAACGAACAGGGCCTCAAACTGGGACGGCGCCAGATAGATTCCCTCATTCAACATTAGATTGAAATATTGGGCAAACTGCTCCTGGTTGGATTTCAGGGCGCTGTCGAGGTCAGTCACGCTCTCGCTGCAGAAGAACAGGGACATCAGCGACCCGATGCGGTTGAGAGTGGTGTCGATTCCCGCTTCCATGGCCGCTCTCGCCAGGCCTTGTCCCAGGTGCTCGCCCCGTTCCTCCAGTTGCTGGTAGATGCCCGGTTGCTTGAGCAGATTCAAAGTAACGATGCCCGCCTCCATGGCCACCGGGTTGCCGGACAGGGTGCCGGCCTGGTAGACAGGCCCATCGGGAGCCACCAATCCCATGATCTCCGCCCTGCCGCCATAGGCGCCTACCGGCAGGCCCCCGCCGATGATCTTCCCCAGGCAGGTCAGGTCCGGCGTGATGCCGTAATAACCCTGGGCGCCGCCATAACCCAAGCGAAATCCGGTGATCACCTCGTCAAAGATCAACAGGCAGCCGGCCTCACGGGTCAGTTGGCGCAGACCATCCAGGAATCCCGGGCCTGGCAGCGCCACCCCCATGTTGGCGGCGACCGGCTCGACGATCACCGCGGCGATCTCGCTTCCCCACTGCTGCAACGCTTCCCGGACCGAATCCAGGTCATTATAGGACAACACCATGGTCAGGCTGCCGATCCCCGGGGGAACTCCGGGACTCGACGGCACTCCCAGAGTGAGAGCCCCGGAGCCGGCCTGTACCAGGAAGGAGTCTGCATGCCCATGGTAGCACCCGGCAAACTTGATGATCTTCTGCCGTCCGGTGAAGGCGCGGGCGAGCCTGACGGCGCTCATGGTGGCCTCGGTGCCGGAATTGACAAACCGGACTTTTTCCACTGACGGCAGCGCCTCCGTGATCAATCCGGCCAACACCAGTTCCCGTTCGGTAGGAGCGCCGAAGCTGGTTCCGCCAGCGATCACTCCGGCAAGGCCTGCAGTGACTGCCGGGTGCGCATGACCCAGGATCAGGGGGCCCCAGGAACATACGTAATCGATATAGGCGTTGCCATCCACATCATAAACCCGGGCGCCCTGGCCCCTCTCGATAAACAGCGGGTTGCCTCCCACCGCCCGGAAGGCCCGCACCGGGCTGTCCACGCCGCCGGGCAGCAGCCGGCAGGCCTGCTCGTACATCTCCCTCGAACGATTGAAAGTGCGCATACCAACCTCCGGAATATAGTCTGACCGGGCTAATCCAACGCTCCGGTGAAAACTCCCCGTAATTCCTCATCGGGAAAGTTGACTGCTATCTTGAATGTCCTCAAGGCGGGCAGGCTGATGATATCATCGATGCCGGTCCGCTGGCGGATCTCTTGGATCAGGCGGGACAACCGCTCCTCCGAAGCGGCGATCAGGGTGAACCAGAGGTTGTAGTCGTGTTCCCGGAGGTAGTTATGGGTAACCCCGGGATAAGCATTGATGATGGCCGCCACTGCCTCCACCCGGTCCAGGGGCACCCGGCCGGCGCAGAGGGTGCTGACATAACCCAGGCTTCTCAGGTCAAATGCTGCTCCCAGTCTTCTGACGATCCCTTTGGCGCAGAGCCAGCGGATCGCTTTCAGAACTCTGCCCTGGGTAACTCCCAGCTCCCCGGCCAGGGCCTTGTAGGGCTCTGGTACCAGCGGCAGGCCTGACTGCAGGCGGATGATCACCTGTTCGGCAAGGGGGCGGATCTTGTCTTCCTGCTCATCTTTATAGAGGCAGAGTGGGTCCTCCCCCATGAAGTTGCCTCCCGTTTCTGCATAGGAGCGCGCCCGGCAGCCGCCGCAGAGGCCGCGATAGGCGCAGATGCCGCAGTAGCCCTCGTACTGCTCGGTCCGGAGCTTCAGAAAGACCTCGTTGTGCTTCCAAATCTCATCGAAAGGCTGCTGCCGGACGTTGCCGATCTTTAAATCCATGTAGGGGCAGGGGTAAACATCGCCCTGGGGCCCGATGATGCAATAGGAGATCCCCGCCAGGCAGCCCCGCTGGAAACGGGAAGGCAACCGGCGCTGCCGGGCCACCCTGACGAACTGGGGGGCGCAGGTGGGCTTGATTTCGATCGGCAACCGGGCCTGGCGCTCAAGCAGACGGGCCAGCAAATCTTCCGACAGTCTCGGTTCGATTGTCTCTTCACGTCCCCTGCCTCGCCCGGTGGGAACGAAAAAAAAGACGTGGTGCCCCCGGGCGCCGATCCCGACGGCCAGGTCGTTCAAGGCCTCGATCTCCTGGTAGTTCCAGGGGAATACCGTGGTATGCAACTGAAAGGGCAGGCCTGCCGCCCGGCAGTTGGCGGCGCCGTCCAGGGCCGCCTGCCAGGAGCCGTCCACTCCCCGGAAATGGTCGTGTTTTTCATGGTCTATGCTGTCCAGGCTGATCCCCACCACGGCAACGCCGGCTTCCTTCAGCCTGGTTACAGTCACCGGGGTCAGCAGCGTCCCGTTGGTGCCGCAGACCGGCCGGAGCCCCAGGGACTTGGCGTAGGCGATCAGTTCAAAAATATCCGGCCGCAGCAACGGTTCACCGCCACTGAAGACGATGACCCGGAACCCGGCCCGCTCTGCCCCCTGCAGGAACTGGCGGCCTTCTTCAAAGCCGAGTTCTCCGGAGGCCACCTCCCCGGCGCTGCGGTAGCAGTGACTGCACTTGAGATTGCAGGCGTTGGTCGTATTCCACGAGACCAGCATCTCGTCACCCCCAGCGTACTCATTACTATTCGTTGAGCCAGGATGCCGCGTCCCTGGCATGATAGGTGATAATCAGGTCGGCACCGGCTCTCTTTATTCCGGTGAGTATTTCCAGAACGATCTGTCTCTCATCCACCCATCCCTGAGCCGCTGCAGCCTTGACCAGGGAGTACTCGCCGCTGACGTTGTAGGCGGCCACCGGGCACAGCACCGCGTCGCGGATCTCCCGGACCAGGTCGAGGTAGGCCAGGGCCGGTTTCACGATGACCATGTCCGCCCCCTCTTCCAGGTCGTCCAGCGTTTCCTGCAGCGCCTCCCTCCGGTTGGCCGGATTCATCTGGTAGGTGCGGCGGTCTCCGAAGGTAGGCATCGATCCGGCAGCCTCCCGGAAGGGCCCGTAAAACGCCGAGGCGAACTTGGCCGCATAGGAGAGGATGGCTACCCCGGAAAATCCGTTAAAGTCCAGCTTGTCCCTGATCGCCCGCACCCTGCCGTCCATCATATCCGAAGGAGCGACAATATCGGCGCCGGCCCTGGCATGGGAGAGCGCCGTCTGGGCCAAGAGAGGCAGGGAGGCATCGTTGTCGATCCGTCCGTCTCTGACCACGCCGCAATGCCCGTGGCTCGTATACTCGCACAGGCAGACGTCGGTGATCACCACCAGATCGGGAAAACGAGCTTTCAGCAGGCGCACCGCCTGTTGGACGATACCCTGATCGTCATAGGCCGAACTGGCAGCCTCGTCCTTGGTCTCCGGCACACCGAACAGCAAAACCGCCAAAATCCCCTGCCGGCAGGCAGCATCGACCTCTTCGACCAGCAGATCGGGAGACAGGCGGTAGACACCCGGCATGGAGTCGACCGCGACCCTGCGAGCGGCCCCTTCCTGCACAAATATTGGATAGATCAGGTTCTGGACCGTCAACCTGGTCTCCTGGAGCATGTCCCGCAGGGGTTTGCTCCCCCGCAGGCGCCGCAAACGCGTTTCTGGAAACATCGCATCCACCCCTCTCAGAGTTCGATGTCCGAAGCTTGATGTTCGACCTCGGCTTTTATAGCTTCCAACAGGCCGTCAATGGTGTATTCCTCTGCCACCAGGTCTACCCGGACCCCGATCGCCGCGGCGGTGGCTGCGGTCACCGGCCCGATGCAGGCCACCCTGATCCGGGCCAGCAGGCCTGCCAGTTCTTCTTCCTCGAAAAGACTCTTAAAATTCCTGATTGCCGAGGAACTGGTGAAAGTGAGGTAGTCCACCCGCCCCTGCGCCAGGGCCTCCTGCAGCAAATGTTTGTATCTAGCGCCTCCCGGCGCCGTCTGGTAGGACGGCGCCACGTCCACCCGGATCCCGCCGGCCCGCAGGCCATCCGGCAAGACATTCCTGGCCTCCGCCGCCCTGGGCAGCAGCACCCTGCTCCCGGTGGCGATCATACCCAGCAACCCGTCCAGGAGCGTTTCCGCCCGGTACTCCTCCGGCGTGAAGGCGACATTCAGGCCATACCCGGCCAGTGCCTTCCCGGTGCCGGGGCCGATTGCCGCCAGCCTGCCGTGAATGGCGCGGATGTCGATACCGCGCTCCTGCAGCCTTGTCATAAAGAAAGCAACGCCGTTGGCGCTGGTGAAGATCACCCACTGATAGCTGTCAAGGCTGTCCAGGGCGCGATTGAGCGGCGCCGGGTCCTGGGGCGGGAGCAACTCCAGCACCGGCAGGCACAGGGGTTCACCACCCAGGACGATGATCCTCCAGGCCAGTTCGTGAGCCTGAGGGATCGCCCTGGTGACCAGGATGCACTTCCCGAACAGCGGCAGCTTCTCCCGCCAGCACAACTGCTGCCGCAGTTCCACCACTCTTCCCACGATCAGCACAGCGGGGGAGCCGATCCCGGCCACCCGGGCCTGCTCCCGCAGGTTGTCCAGGGTGCCCGTCACCGTCTGCTGCCCGGCCCTGGTCCCCCATTGGATCAGTGCGGCCGGGGTATCGGGACTCCAGCCCTGCGCCAGCAGGTCGCCCCTGATCGCCTCCAGATTTTCATAGCCCATCATAAAGACGGCTGTTCCCCCGTCTCCATGGAGGCCGGCCAGAACGCCGTCCTCCCGTCCCTTGCGCCGGTGTCCGGTGATAATGGTGAGCGACGAGGAATAATCGCGGTGCGTCACCGGTATGCCCGCATAGGCAGGCACGGATACGGCGGCAGTAACTCCCGGCACCACCTCATAGTCGATGCCTGAAGCCGCCAGGTGCGCCGCCTCCTCACCGCCGCGGCCGAATACGAAGGGGTCGCCGCCCTTCAGCCGGCAGACGGTCTTCCCCTGCAGCGCCCGGTCCGCCAACACCCGGTTGATCTGTTCCTGGGTCAGCGTGTGGTGGTCCGTTTCCTTGCCCACGTAAACAAACTCGGCATCATCCCGGCAAAAAGTGAGCAGGTATTCGCAGACCAGACGGTCGTAAACCACCACGTCGGCCTGCTCAAGGCACCACCGCCCCTTCAGAGTCAGCAGGGAGGGGTCGCCGGGGCCGGCGCCGACCAGGTACACGGTACCCTTTTTATTGTCCACAGATTAAAAGCTCTCCTTCGTCCAATTCAATCCTCAGCACACTCATTACTCATCAATATCTCCTTCGCGCCCTGGTCCAGCAGCCTGTTCGCCAGGTCAATCCCGGCCTGGAAAGCAGCGCCTTGTTTGCCTTCCTCGCCGCCGCCCTGCAAACGGGCTTCTACCTGGCCGCTAAGCCATCTCTGGCCGTCTACCCGGATGACGATGCCCTGAAGCCTGAGCACATCCTCAGTGACCAGGGCCAGCGCTCCCACCGGCACCTGGCACCCGCCGCCCAGACCCGCCAGGAATGCCCGCTCGGCGGTGACGGCAAGGCGGGCCTGGCGGTTCTCCAGGGCCTCACTGCACAACCGCCTCACCAAGTCGTCGTCCTCCCGGATCTCCACGGCCAGCGCCCCCTGGCCGGGCGCCGGAAGAGATATCTGAGGCGAGATCGGAAAGTATGCGCCGGCCTGCCATCCCAGGCGCTCCAGGCCGGCAGCGGCCAAAATCAGAGCGTCGACCCGCCCCTGATCCATTTTACGCAGCCGGGTATCCAGATTGCCCCTGATATCAACAATCTCCAATACCGGGTACAACCGGCGGATCTGCGCCGCCCGGCGCAGACTGCTCGTCCCGATGATCGCCCCGGAGCGCAGATCATCCAGGCCCTGTCTTTCCCTGGTGACCAGGGCATCGAGGGGATTGGCGCGCTCGGGCACTGCACCCACCGTCAGTCCTGAAGGCAGGTCTTGCAGCCCCCTTCTTACCGTTTCAATAATGACAATTTCATGCAGGTCGAGATCGGTAGGCAGGTCCTTCATGCTGTGCACGGCCAGGTCTATCTCCCCGCTGCCGAGAGCGGCCTCGAGTTCCCTGGTGAACAGGCCCTTCTCGCCGATCTGCGGCAGCTTCGACAGAGGTGTGTCGGGATTAAGATCTCCCTTGGTCGAGACAATCTGTTCTTCAATCTCATATTCAGGAAACTTGTCCCTAATTTTTTGAATCACCCAGGCGGTCTGGCGACGCGCCAGCAGGCTCCCTCTGGTGCCCACCCGCAGCGACCTCATCGGCCCGTCTCCCTGGCGGTTCTCGCCCAGCTCATTTCATCTTCGGCATCCTGGCGCCGGTCGCCCAAAGCTATTTCCGGAGCTAAATCGAAAAGCTTCTCCAGCACCATACTGTACAGGTGTCCCTCATGCCCGCCGGCATACTCCTTCAGGCGCACGATCGGAATGTGTAAAAACTTGTTCATCAGGGAGCTGGCCAGGCTGCGGATCAGCTTCTCCTTTTTGGGGTCCAGTTTTCCCAGGCGCTGCAAGTAGGTCTGCAGTTCCTCGTCCCGGAGCTGTTCCGCCCTCTGCTGCAGCGCCCTGATGGTGGGAATAACGGACAGGCTGCTCAGCCACAGCAAGAACTCCTCCACTGCCTCCTTGATGATCGCCTCAGCCCCCTGGGCGGCTTCTCTGCGCTCGTCCATCTGTCCCAGCACGACCTGCTCCAGGTCGTCGATGTCGTAGAGGAAGACGCCGGGAATACGACCGGATTCGGGCTCGATATCCCTGGGCACGGCAATATCGACGAAGAACAGCGGCCTGTTGTCCCTCGCCTCGATAGTCTGGCGCACCTTTTCCGCAGTGATCACAAAGTGGGTGGCTGAGGTGCAACTGACCACGATATCGGCCCTCGGCAACTGGGAGAAAAACTCGTCGTAATGGATCACCTCTCCCCCATACATCCCGGCCAGCGCCTCCGCCCGCGGGAAGGAGCGGTTGGACACCAGGACGGTGCTGACCCCCTGGTAAACCAGGTGCTTCAAGGTCAGTTCGCCCATCTCTCCCGCCCCGATAATCATCACGGTGCGCCCCTGGAGATCGCCCAGGGTCTGTCTGATCAGTTCCACGGCGGCATAACTGATGGAGACCGGGTGCTGGTCGATCCCGGTGTCGGTGCGCACCCGCTTCCCCACCCTGATCGCTTCCTGGAACAGGGTATTGATGATCTTGTTTCCCGTTCTCAGACGGCAGGCGGTATCGTAGGCATCCCGAATCTGGCCCAGGATTTCCGTCTCACCCAGGATCATCGAGTCGAGGCCGGCTGCCACCCGGAACAGGTGGTTGATCACCTCGTAGCAGGACCACCTCTGAAAGTACTGCCGCCCGGCCTCCTGGTCAAGTCCGGCCTTGCGGCACAAGAAGTCGCTTACTGCCGCCAGGCCTTCCTGGATCTGGCCGACCGCAGCGTAGATCTCCGTCCGGTTGCAGGTGGAAACCACCACAAAACCCTTGAGCACGGCCAGGCGCCGGAGATCCTCGACCGCGGCCTCCAGCCCCGTCTTGCCAAAGGCGAGTTTTTCCCTCACTTCAACCGGCGCTGTATGGTGATTTATTCCGACAGCAACGAGGTACATGCCGTTTCCACCTGCTTCCTGGCAATCTCCGTCTTGTCTGCCTTGAGCAACGCCAGCAACTCCGGGGTCACAATCGCATCCCAACACTGCCGGCGTTCGTCCCCGTCCGGCAGGCGCTCCTGGATGCACCGGCGCATCTCGCCCAGCAGGGCGGCGATCTCTTCGAAGGCCGGGCCAAACTGCCCCTCCAGGTCTTCCCGGATGCGCCTGGCCAGCATCGGGCTGCCGCCACCGCTGCTGATGCTGATGCACAGCGGCCCGCGCCTGATCACGGAAGGTACAAAAAAGGTGCTTAGCCCGGGGTTGTCCACCGCATTGACGGGGATTCCCTGTTGGCGGCAGATCTGGGCAATGCGGGCGTTCAATCCGGGGTCATCGGTAGCAGCAATCACCAGTGATTTACCCTGCAGATCGCTGTCCTCAAACCCCCGTTCATTATAACAAAAATCTCCTTGATTGGCTGCCCTTTTTAACTCCGGCATCAATCCGGGGCTGACCACCGTCACTGCCGCCCCGCACCCCAGCAACCCGCCGATCTTGCGCCGGGCCACGGCACCCCCGCCCACCACAAGGCATTCCTGTCCTGCAAGCTTTAAACAGACCGGGTAAAGAGCAGCCATTCTCATCATCCCCGCTCATCCGCCAGTTCGTCGAGCCTGACCTGCCTCTTCCGGTAGACGATCTTCGCCACCATGATGCCCACTTCATACAGGATCAGCATCGGGGCGGCTACAATGATCGTGGAGAAGGGGTCGGGAGACGGCGTGAGAATACTTGCGACAATAACTATCCCGACGATGGAGTACTTGCGGTATTTTACCAACACTTTCGGAGTAAGGACGCCAATCTTGGCCAGGAAGTAGACGAGCAGCGGATATTCAAACAGCAAGCCGAAGGGAATAAGTAGGTGCTCGGTGAAGGACAGGTAATTACTGATCGTGATCAGCGCTGTAAACTCGCTAGAATATTTTATCAAAAATTCCAACAAAAAAGGCAGGATGGTGAAATAGGCCGCCACAACCCCACCCAGGAACAGCACGATGGAGATGGGAACCAGCCTGGTAATATACCTTCTCTCGGTCGGGTACAGGGCTGGGACCAGGAAGCGCCAGAACTGCCACAGCAAAATAGGGGATGCCGCCATGGTACCGAACACCAGGGCGATATGCAACTTGAAAAAGATCCCCTCCGTCACTCCCGTATAAATCAGTTTCAGGTGCAGATCATTAGCCGGTTTGAGGACGATGAAAAGAAAAGTATCCACATATACAAAAGCCACCACGCTGGTTACCAGGATAGCGATCACGCATACCACGATCAACTTGCGTAGCGCTTCAAGATGACTTAACAGAGTCGTCTTCTGGGGAGCGGAATTGCCCTGATCGTCTTCTGACATAGATCGGCCCTCTCTGCGCCTTTAAAACTTGCGCTTTTCTACAAAATCAGCCAGTGCGTTTAAAATGCGCCGTTCCTTGAGGTCGGGCAAGGGCGAAAGCTGCTGTCTCGCTTTCCGGAGGTAACGATTGCAGGTCATCCTGGACTGATCCAGGGCGCCTGACTGCCTGATCAGTTCCAGTCCGGCCTCCCAGTCAGCCTCCTCTTTGTCCTGCTTGAAGATCAACTGGGCAAGCCGCGGTCCCAGCCTCTGGTCATTCAAGGCATAGATCGCCGGCAGGGTGAAGATCCCCTGCCTGAGGTCATTCCCGACCGGCTTGCCAAAGACATCCTTGCTGCCTTCGAAGTCCAGGATATCGTCGGTGATCTGGAAAGCCATACCTAAAAAATATCCATACTGCTTCATATGCCTGGCCGAGGCGCCATCCGCCCCGCCGGCCATTGCCCCGATCAGACAGCAGGCCGAAATCAGCATGGCGGTCTTTCTCTTGATCCTGCGCAGGTAAGTCCGCACGCTCTGGTCGATCCTGCCGGCAGTATCAATCTGGCCGATCTCTCCCTGGCACATGCCCATGGAGACTTCGGCCAGGATGCGGGAGATCTGCTCATTGCCGTGCCTGGCAATGAGTATCAGTGCCTGCGCAAAGAGGTAGTCTCCGGTGCAGAGCGCTACGGCATCCCCCCACTCGGCGCGCACGGTGGGCAGATTCCGGCGCAGGTCAGCCTCATCGATCACGTCATCGTGAACCAGAGTCGCCATATGGAACAACTCGGAGGCAACGGCCAGGGGAATAAGCTGGTCCGACGATCCGCCAAACAGCTTGCCGGACAGCAGCACAAAAGCAGGCCGCAGCCTTTTCCCGCCTGCTGCCACCAGGTGGCTGGAGGTTTCACCCAACAGAGTGGCCGAGTCCACGGCATATCTGCTCAATTCCGCCTCCACGCTGGACAGATCGGTGCTAATATCTTTTAACAACTCCGTTGAAAACATGTAACCACCACGAGTGATGAGTGATGAGTGATGAGTGACCAGTTGTTGCTCATTTTTCACAACCCGGCCACTGCCAGCACTCTCTTGACAAAGAAATCGACCAGGTCGTCAAGACTGCCCGGTCCGAAATAGAAGGCCGGCATCGGCGGAACGATGTCAACACCCATCTCGGCCAGGGTCAGCATGTTTCTGAGGTGAATCGGGCTGAGCGGGGTCTCCCTTGGCGTCAGGATCAACCGCCGCCTCTCTTTAATCGTGACGTCGGCTGCGCGTTCGATCAGGTTGCGCGAACTGCCGGCGGCGATGCCCGCCAGGGTCGCCATGGTGCAGGGTATCACAAACATGCCCCTGGTCCGGAAGGAGCCGCTGGCCAGGCAGCATCCGATGTCCTGCCAATCGTAACAGGACAGCCCATCCTCGTCCGCACTGTAGCCGCAATAACTCCTGATGCTCTCCCGGTCATCCCGGATGTCGCCGGTCAGGACCCAACCCAGCTCATCCTTAGCCACCCGCCTTCCGGGTCCGGAGACCACCAGGCAGATCGTTTCTCCATAAAGCCTGAGGGCCTCGATCAGCCTTTTGGCATAGACCGTGCCACTTGCCCCGGTTATCGCCACCACCCAAGGATCCATCCCGGTGCCCCTCCCAAATCCATCAAAAACCGTATTCCGGCCACCTGGAGGTGACCAGTTCCTTGATCTCCGGGGACATCTCTATTTCATCCGGCCAGTCCCGGAAGTGGCCCTCTCCAGGCCACTTCTTGGTGGCATCGATCCCCACCTTGGAACCATAGGCTAGATAAGGGGAGGCGTGGTCGAGGACTTCCACCGGCCCCTCCACGAACATGAAGTCCCTTTTCGGGTCCACATTATTATAGACCCTCCACCAGACTTCTGCCATGTCGTGCACGTTGACATGCTTGTCGACGACGATGACCATCTTGGTAAACATCATCTGTCCCATGCCCCAGACCGCGCACATGACCTTTTTCGCCTGGCCGGGATACTGCTTGTCGATGGCAACCACGGCACAGTTGTGAAAAACGCCCTCCAACGGCAGATTGTAATCCACCACCTCTGGGAGGTTTAACCTGATCACCGGCAGGAAGATCCGCTCGGTGGCTTTGGCTATAAAGCAGTCTTCCATGGGCGGCTTGCCAACCACGGTGGCCGGATAGACAGCATCCCGCCGGTGGGTGATGCATTGTACGTGAAAAACCGGGTACCAGTCAGCCAGGGAATAATAACCTGTATGATCGCCGAAGGGACCCTCCAGGCGTTTTTCATCCAGGTCGACATATCCTTCGAGGATGATCTCCGCCCCGGCAGGCACCTCCAGGTCTACTGTCAGGCACTTGACCATTTCCACCGGCTGCTGGCGGAGAAAACCGGCGAACAGCATCTCATCGAAACCGGGAGGCAACGGAGCGGTGGCCGCATAGGTGATGGCCGGGTCCCCTCCCAGGGCCACGGCCGCCTCCATGCGCTTGCCCAACAGACGGTGCTTCTTATAATTTTCAGCGCCGTTCTTATGCATATGCCAGTGCATCCCGGTGGTCCTGGAGTCGAATACCTGCAGGCGGTACATACCGGCATTGCGCAAACCGGTCTCCGGGTCCTTGGTGAAGGTAATCGGCAGGGTCAGGTAGCGCCCGCCGTCGCCCGGCCAGCACTGCAAGATCGGAAATAGATCCAGGGAGGCGTCTTCGTGATGCACTACCTCCTGGCAGGGGGCGCTACGCACCGTCTTGGGCACCCAGGAACTCATCTCGGCCAGGCGCGGCAACATCCTGATCTTCTCCCAGAGGGTGCCGGGCAGGTCCTTCATGTTCAGCAGGCACTCGATTCTGGCAGCTATTTCATCGACGTCCTGAACCCCCAGGGCCAGGGCCATTCTTTCCTTGCTTCCAAAAGCATTGATCAACACGGGGTGATCCGATCCCCTGACTCTTTCAAAAAGCAGCGCCGGGCCGCCCTGCTTGCTGATCCGGTCGGTGACTTCGGTTATTTCCAGGACCGGATCGACCGGAATCCGCACCCTACGCAACAACCCCCGGCTTTCCAGCACTTCAATGAACTCCCTGAGATCACGGTAAGCCACTAAGATCACTCCGCTCAACGGCCAAAGTACGACAGCCAACCACCGCTTCAAACGTTATCAAGCGTTAAGCGGTGGGTGATTGACGTAGAACAGTGTAGCGCATTTATTTTAATTACTCAAGCAGCCTCACTTTTAAGGCGTCGCCACAAGGCGGTTAACTGTTCATCCGGCCGTCAGGAACCTGTTGCCGGCTGATGATGCCAGCAGCTCCCGGGCAAACTCGCCCAATTCATCCCTGCCTCCTGCAACCGTCAGGGAACTCAGGCAATCAAGCGCCCGTTCGAGAAAGGGTGTATAGACACCGGGACCCAGGCCGGCTTCCTTAAACCCGTAAGCAATCCCGAATTCATGGCCGAACCGGCGCAGAAGGGGTGTCTCTTCCTGCCGCAACCCGGCAAAAAGCCCTCCCAGGTCGCAGCATTCTGCGAAGAACAGGCCGTATTGCTTGCCCAGGATCTCCACCAGGCCGCTGCCGGTCTCGGGCAGATCCCCCTGCTGGTAGAACTGGCGCATCACAGAACCCTCGTTCATCCCCCTGATCAGCCGGGAGAACCTTTCTTGCAAGTGAAGGCAATCTGTTTGGCAGAGGATGAGGGACAAATGGGCGAAAAGGTAATCTCCTTCCAGGATGACCAGTTGCCGGTCGCGGCCCCGGATCTGCCGCGGCAGGCTATGCAGGGTCACGGCCAGGTAGATGAACGTCATAAACAGGGCGGGGAGGACGGCGCAACCAGCGCTGTCGAACAGGCGGGCGCTGAACAGGACAAATGCCGGTGGCGTCACCGGATCGACGCCAAACAGCGGCAGGTATCGGTCCAGGAGCACTGCCGCATCAGGGCTGAGCCAGGTCCTGAACTTGGCAAAGACGGCTTCCAGATCTTTTTGGATACAGTGTACGCTGAACGGACGCTCCTCTACCATACAGCGCAGCCTCCCCCTAACAAAAGAGGTTCTTGAATGTTTATCAGAACCTCTCTCATATCATCAGATATATATTACCATCAGGGCTGATGCCAGGGTCTCAGAAGCAGTTGTTATGCCGCCCCGACCTTCTGCAGCACCTTCACGGGGTCGACAAACAGCTTCTTGAAGCCGAGGGCCTTGGAATCGAGTCCCATCGCCAGTCCGATCAGTTGCGTGAAGAAGGGGACCGGCATCCGGTACTGCAGTCCGTACTGCTTCTCCACCGTGACTTGGCGCATGTCCAGGTTCTGTTGACACATCGGACAGGCGGTCGCGATGCAGTCCGCCCCGGAGTCCTTGGCAATCTTCAAGATGTCGTTGCACAGCTTGGTGCAGACGTCCTCCTGCGTCAATGCCGACGAAGCGCCGCAGCACTCGGTCTTATACGGCCAGGGCAGCGGCTCGGCGCCGATGGCGCTGATGATGTTGTCCATGGACATGGGGTTCTCCGGATCATCGAAGAAATCCACCACTTTAGGCGGTTTCACGAACAGGCAGCCATAGTAGCAGGCTACCTTCAAACCGGTCAGCGGCCGGGTGACCTTGCTCTTGATCTGTGCCAGGGTCTCAGGGTTGGAGAAGATGTCGAGGAATGGCCGTATTTTGACCTTCCCGGTGTATGGCGCTTCCAGCAGGGAGTTGATCTCGCCCAGCAGGTCCTTGTGCTTTCCTACCTCGTACTCCACCGACGCAAACCTGATGTGGCAAGCAGCACAGGGGGCAACCATCTCCGTCACCCCGGGGATCGTTTCTGCCTTGGCCAGCACCCTGGCGGGGAGAGCGAGAGACAGCAGGTGATCGGTCATGTGGGCGGCAGAAGCCCCACAACAGTTCCACTCGGGTACTTCAGCAAACTCGATCCCCAGCGCATGAGCTACGGCGTGGGTCGACATTCCATACTCGAGACCGCTGCTTTCCAGAGAACATCCCGGATATAACGCATACTTGGGCATCTATTTCCCCTCCTGTTTGGTCTTCTCGAAGATTTTTTGGACTTCCTTCGCCCCCTTGATCTTGTGGGGAATCGGGATCACCGGGGACTTGCCTCTCATCATCATCGGAAGGGCAAACTGCATATCCTTCATCGGATTACTGGTCTTCATGTTGTAGATCATCAGCAAGCCGGCATCGAACAGCCGCCCCCAGGAGCGAACCGTCCACAGGAAAGTGTTATTGCAGGCGACCACATTCGCGGCGTTCTCCATATAGCCGTGCCTGATCGCTTCCTTGCGCAAGTCATCCATCACCGCAGCCACGTCGATGTCGCGGACGCACCGGGTGGTGCAGGTGTTGCAACTCATGCAGACCCAGATGGTCTTCGACTTGAGGGCTTCATCCACCATCCCCAGCATCAGCATGCGGATAATCTGGTTCGGCAGGTAATCCATCGCGAATGATCCAGGGCAGCCACCGGAGCACTTGCCGCACTGGTAACACTGACGGATATCCGACCCGGTTTCCTCAATGACAGCATCCACGAAAGACCGATTTTTCTCCAGAGTTTGAGATACGTCCAACTCTCCCATGGCAACCTCCCTTAACATTCATAGTCATCGTTAAGAACACTATTCTCCCTTTTTGTAATAATTCCTCTTTGGCCTTGGAGAAAAATTTATGTGTTTTTTAAAAATAAACGAGCCTTACAAGATTTTTGCAAGGCTCAAGCTACCACTTCGATATTTTGTTATGTAGGCGGTCTAAAATAAATATCCCCCCTAAAGGTTTGCCGCCGCTTTCTGGCCGGTCTCCATGATCCCCCGCTTGATCTCGTTGGCTGTCATGTATTCTGCTCGAAATTTGTCGACGAGGTATCTACAGGCATCCCAGGGGTCGACTTTTTCTCCGCAGGTAAAGACATCAACTGCTGCGTAGCCTAATTCAGGCCAGGTATGGATCGCCAGATGGGACTCCGAAATTACCACTACACCACTTACCCCTTGAGGGCTGAACTTGTGGAAGACGCATCCCCTGATCTCGGCCCCTGCTGCCAGCGCTGCATCCTTCATGTGCTTCTGAACCTGCTCCAGGTCATCCAGGGCCTCGAATGCACAACCGTACAATTCAGCTAAGACATGACGCCCCAAAGAGTTCACCATCGTCATTAATAGTCTCGACCTCCTCCAATTTTAGTTATTTCGGCAAAATAAACGTAAAAAAAGGAATCTAACCGGTACCTGATTGCACATCTCGGTACCTTGTTCCAGGCCTCTTAGATTTTAACACTTCGTCAATAAATGTCAACCACTGTTTTTCTCTTGTGCCGCAAGCATCTCAAGATTATTGATCACATACTGATCACAACGCTCATTAAGCTTATATCTGGTACACCTGCTCGATCGTTCTGACCGTATCGGCCTGCATCCGGGGCGTCACGTGGCCGTATGTGTCCTGGATGGTCTTCGGCGTGTCCCCGAGGCGCTCGGCGACGACATTCGCCGATTTGCCCTCCTTGAGCAGCATCGTGGCGTGAGTGTGGCGCAGGCCGTGGATGGTGATGTAGGTGAGGGCGGCCCCTTTCTGCAGCACCTCTCGAAGGCGTAGTAGGCGCTCATGTAGAGGACCCGCTTGCCCTTCGGGGTGGTGAAGACCAGGTTGTCCGGGTCGTAGCCCTCCCCGAAGGCGAGCTTCTCCTTGTCCTGGCTCACCTTGTGCCTGGTCAGCAGCCTCATCGTGCCCTCGTCGAGTTGCACCTCCCGAGAGCCGCGCTTCGACTTGGGGCTTCCCTCCTCCCCGTTCCTCCTGACCGTCTTGTAGATGTGGATGGACATCTTGGCGAAATCGACGTCCATCCAGCGCAGGGCCAGGATCTCACTGACCCTGGCGCCTGAGGCGAGCAGCAGGAGAAATAGAGTGGTGTACCGGTAGAACCTGGGATACCTGGCGGCGGTCTCCTTGCAGAAGCGGATGAACTGGTTGGGCTGGTCATCATCCCAGACCGGTTTCACAACATCATCCGGCTCGGGAATCTTGACACCCTGGCAGGGATCTTCCATCGTGTAGCGGACGGTGGGCAGGCAGGCCCAGCGCATCGCGATGTGAAACTTCGAGAAATACAACTTTACGGTGCCACTGCCCATCTCTTCATCACGCATCCCGTTTACCGCATCCTGCACCTGCTTCCGGTCCAGGCTGGATACCGCGCAATCACTTCCCAGCCGCTTTCTGAATGCCTTGAAGGCGCTGACATAGATCTCGTAGGTACCCGAGTTGATGCCCCTGATGTTGTCGAGATACTCGTCCAGGAACTCGCCGACAGTCTTCCTGACCGGCATCCAGGAGAGCTTGCCCTGATCGATCTGGCTCAGGAGCTCCCGCTGCCTGCGCTCCGCATCCTTGTAACTTCCCCTGACGGTCTCCGTCTTCTGCTGCCGCTTGCCGTCGGGATCTGGAGGGAGATCATAGCGGAAGGAGTAGGAATCTTTGCCGCGCCTCACAATCTTGCTGCCTCGCACGGCACAGCCCCCCTCCTGGGCAACTGGCTCAGTACTTCGAACCGGCGCCTTTCGGCATCCTTGAGGCATCCACTGACGGTCTCCGTCCTGCGCCGCCTCCCGCCGTCTTCTCCTCGAGGCAGGTCATACATAAACGAAAAGGATACCCTACTTCGTCTTACAATCTTGCTTCCCCGCATCTATTATTTCCCTCCTTTGCCGGGCGGGGCTTTCTACTATATTCTACCTCGCCCGCGCTTTTTAAATCAAGCGGACTTCTGACCGAAGTTGACGATATCTTCGCGCCTGAACCAGAGAAAATGGCCGACCTTAACCGCCGGAATAATGCCTTGGGCGACGTAGGCGTAGAACGTGGACCTCTTGAGCCGCAGGATTGCCATCGCTTCGGCTGCAGTCAGGAATACAGGGTCGCTATTCGCTGCCACTGGCTCGTTCATAAAAATCACCTCCTGTTGTATAGAGTAGTACTACAGCGAGGGTTAAAACCTTCTAGTTCCTTGACAACCTTATAACGGCATCCTCAAGCTCGCATGTTAACTTTCATGTGGACCAGATACTGCGATCCTTAAAAAGCAGTGGACAGGGCGACCATCTCGTGCCATAATGTTTCCAGGGGCACGGTAACGTCGTTTAAATACGACAATCAAGGAAGTGCGACATGCGGACGGTGAATGAACCTGTTCTTATTGAAACATGCCCTCTAGCAGGGAGTCTAAAGGATTTTCAGCCGATTGCTATTTATCTGGTCAACCGCACGGATCTGGAGCCGGTCTGGGACCACATGGTGAGAACCTATCATTATCTGGGGTTTAACCGGATGATCGGCCCCCGGCTCAAATACCTGGCCTGCTTCGGTGATGTGCCCATAGCAGCCCTGAGCTACAACCGGGCCGCCCTGAGGGTAGGGACAAGAGACAGTTACCTCGGCTGGGACGAGGAGCAAAGATTGAAGCTCTTGCCTCACGTGATCAACAACAACCGGTTTCTGATTCTGCCGTGGGTGCACATCCGCTACCTGGCCTCCCATCTTCTTGCACGTACCCTGAAACTTCTGGCAAAGGACTGGCCGGCTCTGTTCGGCGCCCAGCCCTATCTCGTGGAAACCTTCGTGGATACTGACAAATACCGGGGTACCTGCTACAGGGCCGCCAACTGGCGCTACCTGGGCGAGACCCGGGGCTTTTCCAAAGAAGGCAAGACATTTGTCTATCACGGACGCAAGAAGGCTGTCTATGCGTATCTGCTGAACAAACGCTTCTTATCTTTAATTGCAGAATGCCCCAGCCGTTACCGAGCCCCCAAGGTGCGGGAGAGGGTGGTATGCGTGCAACTGGCCAAACCGGACTGGAACCAGGCGCTGCTCAATGATGTGGGTCTTACCGCCGACCAGGTGCCCGAACTCGGACGTTTACTGAACGACTTTCTCGATTCCTTCCGGAAATGCTACGTCAGATCTGACCAGCGCGAAGACGGCGAGGTCTTCGTCAAGGGACTGCTCTCGAACCTCGATCGGAAATCGATCGAGCCAATCGCCCTGCGCTATGAGAAAAGCCCCCGGGTGATACAGGATTTCATGCATGACGCCCGCTTCGATCATTCTGGGATGGTTCAGATCTATAAGAATGAACTGTCAAAAAGGGTCAATGAGCCAGATGGCATGCTGAGCTGCGACAGCACGGAGTTCGTCAAGAAAGGGAAGCACTCGGTCGGCGTCTCCAGGCAGCACTGCGGACGATTGGGCAAGACCGAGAACTGCCAGTCCGGGGTCTTCATCGGCTACGCCAGCGAGAGGGGCTACGGCCTAGTGAGCTACGAGCTGTTCATGCCCGATAAGTGGTTCACCGATGAATACCAGCCACTGCGAGAAAAGTGCGGCGTTCCGGGACATGTCGCCTTCAAGACCAAGCCGGAGATTGCGGCCGGGATGCTGGGCGATGCGATCAGATCCGGTCTGTTCCAGGCCAAGTGGATCGGCTGCGATAGCCTCTTCGGCGCCAGCAAGACCTTCCTGGACAGTTTGCCAAAGGAGTGCTACTACTTTGCCGACATCCATTCACCCACTCTGGTGTGGAGAGAGAGGCCGGATGTGGATCTTCCCAAGGGGCGGGGTAAGCGTCCCACCACCAGGTTCAAGGCTTCCTGTCCACCGGTTCCAGTATCCACGATTGCAACGGATGACAACATTCCCTGGGAGCGGGTGATCCTGGCGGAGGGATCGCAGGGGCCCATCATCGCCGACGTCAAGGCGCTCCGGGTAATCGAATGCCGGGACA
>Ga0224534_1000634_pt1 | contig 21845 bp, 21 predicted proteins | sample 714E12024metaG_FD_172012 | JGI IMG/M metagenome (GOLD analysis project Ga0224534, IMG submission 172012) | Peat soil microbial communities from Stordalen Mire, Sweden - 717 E1 20-24 | ecosystem: Environmental > Terrestrial > Soil > Wetlands > Peat | place: Sweden: Norrbotten County, Stordalen... | reverse complement strand
GGCGAAATGGGCGATCTGGCTGGCCATCGGCGAATCGGCATTTTTCATTCCCCTGGAAATTTTTGAATTGATTCGCCGCCACCGCCGTGAATTGACAAACAACGTGCCGCCGGAATGGTTTCATCATCCCAGGATAGGCATCTTTATCGTGCTGGCATTGAACATTTTTATCGTCTGGTATCTGCTCGAAAACCGGCAGCGGCTGTTCCGCCATCACCACTGATTTTCCCGCGTGACCGCGCGCCCGGCTTATGGCATCGTCCCGGCAACAAGCTATGAACGACGCACTACCGTTTGAAATTTCAGAATTTGAGCAGCTTCTGCGCAAGCCGAATGGCGACCCGACAGGCCTGGCCGGTTTTTTCAACAGCGGCGAGGTCTGGGTGGCGCGCGTGCCCGCCCGGCTGGACGTGATGGGCGGCATCGCCGATTATTCCGGCGCCAACGTCTGCGAAGCTGTGCTGGGCCGCGGCATGTTGATGGCGTTGCAGGCCCGCACCGACCGCACGCTGCGCATTCGCTCGGTGCAGGTCGGCCGGCGCAGCCTGCCCGTCGAGACGCGCATCCCGCTGGATTATCTGACTTCGGGCGACGCCGTCGGCGCCTACACGCAAATGCGCGAGCTTTGCCTGGCCAATCCCCTGGCCGGCTGGGCGGCCTACATCGGCGGGAGCATTTTCACCTTGTTGAAAGAGGAATCCATCGAATTGCCCTACGGTTTCAGTTTCATGTTGATGAGCGCGGTGCCGATGAACGTGGGAATTGGCAGTTCCGCCGCCGTGGAAATCGGCACGCTCTCGTGCCTCAACGCCTATCTCGGCCTCAAACTTGACGGTATGCGCATCGCGCGGCTCGGCCAGATGGCGGAAAATCACGTCGTCGGCGCGCCGTGCGGCATCATGGATCAGATTGCCGTGGCCAGCGGCCGCGAAAGCAGGCTCACGCACATCCTCTGCCGGCCCGGCTCGATTGTCGGCGAGGTGGAAATCCCGCGCGGCACCGGCTTCGTCGGCATCAACTCGATGGTCCGCCATTCCGTCGCCGGCAACGCCTACGGCAACGTCCGCATCGGCGCGTTCATCGGTAAAAAAATCATCAACGAACTCCGCGCCCGGACGGGCCGCGCGGCGCTGAATTACCTCACCGAGATTTCATCCGACGAACTGAAGTCGGAATACCAGGCGCAAATTCCCGAAACCATCCTCGGCTCGGATTTTCTTGCGCAATACAAGACGCACGACGACCCGGTGACGACGGTGCAGCCGGATGCGACCTACCGCGTCGCCGGTCCCACGCGGCATCCCATCGGTGAAAACGAGCGCGTGCTGAAATTCATCGAGTCGCTGCGCGCGGCTTCCAGCGGTGACGAACGCGCCTGCGTCGTGGCCGGCGAAATGATGTATGGCGCGCATGAAAGTTACCGCGACAACTGCCGGCTCTCGGTGCCGGAGGTGAATTTTCTGGTGGAAGCCGTCCGCAAACGCGGCCCGGAAAGCGGCCTTTACGGCGCGAAAATCACCGGCGGCGGCACCGGCGGCACCGTGGCCGTGTTCGGCAAAATCGAGGCGCTGAAGGAACACATCCCGCAAATCGCCGTCGAGTTTTCCCGCCGCGTCGGCATGATGCCGGACATTTTTGAGGGCATGTCGCCCGGCGCGATTGAATTCGGCGCCAAGCGTTATGCCTTCGGCGCGAACGGCTGGAAACGTTTCGACGTTTGAAAATGAAAGTCCGCAAAGCCGTCATTCCCATTGCCGGACTCGGCACGCGCCATTTCCCGGCGTCGCACGCGGTGAAAAAGGAATTGTTCCCCGTCGTCGGCACCGATGGAATTGCCCGCGCGCTGTTTCATTATCATTTGCTTGAACTCGAAGCCTCCGGCATCGAGGAGATTTGCATCATCGTCCAGCCCGGCGAGGAGGAAATGGTGCGCGATTATCTGCGCGGCCCGGGTGACGCCTATCTCAAGCGGCTGGAGAAATATCCGGCGCTGCTCCGCGAGGCGGAACAGATGCGCGGTTTCGCCAAGCGCATTTCCTTTGCCGTGCAGCGACAGCAGGAAGGCTACGGCCACGCCGTTTTTCAGACGAAAAAGTTTGCCGGCGGCGAAATGGTCCTGCTGGCGCTCGGCGATCATTTATTTCGCGGCAAACCGATTTCGCCTTACCGCGAACTGGCGGACATGGCGAAAATTTCCGGCGGCAAAAGTGTTTCCGCCGTGAACCGCATTTCCGCCGCCGAATTGAAAGGCTACGGCACGATTGCCGGCACGCGCCGCGCGGACAATCCCCGGCTGATTGACGTTTCGCTCATCGTCGAAAAACCACCCGTGGCCGTCGCGCGGGAAAAACTGCGCGTGAACGGGCTGCCCGCCGGAACCTGGCTCGGTTGGTTCGGGATGCACCTGCTCGCGCCTTCGATTTACGATGTGCTGGAGGAAATGATTCGCGACGACGTGCGCGACCACGGCGAGTTCCAACTGACCCGCGCCCAGGAAATCCAGCGCCGGCGCGAAGGTTATCTTGCGCTGGAAATGACCGCGGCGGAACGGTTTGATTTCGGCGTGCCGGACGATTTTGTCCGGAGCCTCCGGGCGTTCCGGGGCGGAACCTGATTTTTCCGCGAATTATTTGCTTGCAACGGGAACAGTTACCGCTTAATTAAATAGCATTGTCTGAATTAGACCGACGACAGATTTGATGCCAAAACTCAAAGCTATGCCACAACCAGCGGGGGTGTCTTGAGCCGCCCCTTTCCTTCACGCAATTTTTCGTCCGATTCGTTTGTCCGGGTCAATGGCAAAATCCGCGCCCGCGAAGTCCGGGTCATCGGAGTGGATGGCAAACAACTCGGCGTTATTTCCCTCAACGAGGCGTTGACTCTGGCACGCCAGCACAGCGTGGATCTGGTGGAAATCGCCGCCGCCGCCGTGCCGCCGGTCTGCCGGCTCGTGAACCTCGGCAAATTCCGTTACGAAAAGGCCAAGAAGGAAAAGGAATCCAAGAAGAACCAGAACGCCTCCATCGTCAAGGAAGTCCAGTTGAGTCCGCGCATTGACCCGCACGACCTCGGCATCAAAATCCAGCACGCGGTCAATTTTCTGTGCGAGGACATGAAGGTGAAGGTCGTGCTCAAATTCCGCGGCCGGGAAATGGCGCACCAGGAATTCGGTTTTGAGGTCATCAAAAAATTTCTCGCCGCCGTCGCGCCCTACGGCCATCCCGATTTTGAGCCGAAACTCATCGGCCGCGGCATCAACGCGATGGTCAGCCCGCTCCCGCGGAACAAACGCGGGAAAAATCCGAACGCGGCTGAAGGCGGCCTCACGCCCCCGCCGGCCAACAATCGTCCCGCCTCGCCGCAGCCAACCGGCCGGGTGCCCGTCGCGAATGAACCGCCTCCGGACGGCTTTGTGAACAATCCGTTCGACAAGCTCGAAGTGCAATGACGTGACGGGCGGCGCTGTGATGTGTGAGTTGAACCACGAAACACACGAAATAGCGCGAAAAATTGAGGCTGAAATTTTGCGCCCTTTTCGGGTGATTCTTATATTTCGTGGTTAAAAGGAATCCTCAATCTGTCATTCACCGCGCGGAATTCGCCTGCCATCGCCGGCAGCCGGCAGTCGTCGCAGATGGCATTCGAGTGTCCGCAAAAATCGCCGACGATTTGCATCAAGCCCTGCTGCTCCGCCGCGCTCCGCAACGCGCGGCGGCTGGAGGTGCCGAGCAGCCGCTGCCGCGCCAGTTTCAAAACCGAATTGTCCTCCGCCGCCGGCCAGGCAAAATAGCGGCGCTCGATTTCTCCCCGCAACGTCGTGTTTTTGCCTTCCGCTGCGCGAACCCACAGCCACGGCAGAATTACATTCACCGCCAGATCCGTCGCCCGCGCCCCGCCCAGCAGCGGCTGCGGTTTCGCCAGCCGCGCCGATTTGAACGTCCAGCGCCACGACCAGAATTCGTCACGCTCAACCTGCAAAATCTCAAGCAATGAACTGGGCAGCGTGTTATCCGCCAGATTGGCGGCGAGCCACTTTTCAATTTTTGAAATGAAATTTTTGTCCGCCAGCCAGTGCGCCGCGAGCGCGAGCCGCCGCTGCGGATGATTAGCCGGGCGCAGGCCGTGAAATTTCCAGACGGCGCGCGGCAGTGTGATGTCCGCAGATGCGTCGCGTTCGCGCCACCAGCAATCCCAGACGCGGCGCAACCAGGTGTCCGAGCTTTTTTGCGACCGGGTCAATTCCGCCGGCAACAAACCGCTGACGCCGAGCAGCCGCGCTTGAAATGCAAACGGCGATTTTGCGCCGCGCGACCAGAGCGGGCGCGCTTCCGCCAGATTTTGCATCGGCCAGGCATTGTGTTTGTAGCCGAGCGCGCGGAACAAGCCCTCCCACAACGCCTGCTCCCAGCCGGCGTGCCGCGCCCGCGCGGAGAATTGCGCGGCCTTGGCCTCCAGACGGAGGCGGGCAGCCTGGCGCAGAAGCTCCGCAAGCTGTGGTTCTTCGAGTTCGCGCAGAGGCGCGGAACATTTGCCGCGCAGCTTTTCGGGAAGAGCGGCGGTGGATTCGCTCTCGAGCCACAAGCTCAATTCGCCGAGCGGCGCGTCGAGCAAATTGTTTATCGGCAAAGTCAGGGGACGCTCGTTTCGCGCCGGGCCGGAGGCTGGCGCGCCGGTTTCCCAGACGACGTGCAGGATGACGTTTTGGAAATTCGGATTGCGGTCGTGGCCGTGCGCGTGCCAGCCGTGGCTGCGCAAATCAATTTCCACGTCGCCGGAGCGCGCCGGTTCGCCGCCGATTTGGATGACCGCGCCGCGAAAATCCGGCCCGCCCTCGGCGCTCACGAAACCGGGATGCAGCACGCGGACAGTTTTCCCATCCACGGTTTTCAACTCGTCGCGCCGCAGCCGTTGATGCCGCCAGACGGCCTGGAGCAGACGCTCGGGGGGAAAGCCGTCTTTGTCGCGCAAAACGTCCGCGGCGCGGCACTGGTTGCGCCAGACGGCGTAAAAAGTTTCTGCGCGGGAATTCACGGCGCTGTTTTTTGCGCGATTTGGCCGCAAAGTCAAGGCTGTTTGACGCCGGCTTCTCCTCGTCCTCGAATTCAGATAGCGAGGATGAGGAACGAGGACGAGGACGAGAAGGATTTATTTTGAACGCAACTCCGGCGGCTCCCGCCTGTTCAATTATTGGCAGGCCGAAGTTTTTGTTCGCCGCAGCAAGGTGTTTTCGGCTAGACTGGCGCGAGTTTTTTTACGGTTCACAAACTTGATGATTGAAGTTTCCAATTTGACGAAGCGCTACGCGGGCCGCACGGCGGTGAGCGACATCTCGTTCGCGGTCGCGCGCGGCGAAATCGTCGGCCTGCTCGGCCCGAACGGCGCGGGCAAAAGCACGACGATGCGGATACTCTCATGTTTTCTCCCGGCGACAAGCGGCACGGCGCGCGTGGCGGGCTTCGATGTGTTTCATCAATCGGTGGAAGTGCGCCGGCGCATCGGTTACATGCCGGAAAACAATCCGCTGTATCCCGAAATGCGCGTGCGTGAGTATCTGAAATTCCGCGCGCGGCTCAAGGGCCTCGGCTGGCGGCGCTCGCGCGAGCGCGTCACGACGGTCATGGAGCAATGCGGCCTGGCGGACGTGGGCCGGCGCGTCGTTGGCCAGCTTTCGAAAGGCTACCGGCAGCGCGTCGGTCTGGCGGACGCGCTGGTGCATGAGCCGGAACTGATCATCCTGGACGAACCGACCATCGGCCTCGACCCGCATCAAATCCGCGCGGTGCGGCAATTGATCAAAAGCCTCGCGGGGAAACACACGGTCCTGATCTCGACGCATATTTTGCCGGAGGCGGAAATGATGTGCAGCCGGATGCTCATCATGTTTGACGGCAAAATTCTCGCCGCGGACACACCGGAAAATTTGCAGCGGCGCATGGCCGGCAGCAGTCAAGTTATCGCTGAAATTTCGGCATCCGCCGAGGAATTGCGCGAGCATCTGGCACAGTTGCCTCAAGTGGCGCATTTCAATGTGTCGGCGGCGGACGGCGCCTTTCTGCGTTGCACACTTACACCGCATGACAGCCTGGATATACGCCCGATGATCTGGCTGCTGGCGCGCGAACGCGGCTGGGTGGTGCGCGAATTGACGCGCCACCGGCACTCGCTCGAGGACATTTACGTGCAAATCACCCAGCCGGACGAGGAGGAAAACGAATGAAAATATTCCTGACGCTCCTGCGGCGGGAACTGTCCGCGTTTTTCTTTTCGCTGACGGGCTACATCATCATCGCGGCAATCACTTTTTTGATCGGTGAAAGCTTCGCGCAATTGATTGACGGGCTGGGAACCGATCCCTGGCCGATGCCGGTGACGCAAATGTTCTTCGGCTCGATCTATTTTTGGATGATCGTCCTGCTGGTGGCGCCGGTGATTACGATGCGGCTCTTCGCGCTGGAAAAGGCCAGCGGCACGTTTGAAACGCTCATGACCACGCCGGTCAGTGATTTTCAGGTCGTCGCGGCCAAATTCGCGGCGGCGTTTTTTTTCTACGTCGTGATGTGGCTGCCCTTGCTGGCCTGCCTTTTGATCGTGGGCCGTTTCACGAACCAGGCAAACGCCCTGGACTCCGGCACGGTGGGAGGAATGTATCTGGGCATTTTTCTGGCCGGCGGTTTTTTCCTGTCGTTCGGCTGCCTGGCGTCGGCGTTGACGCGCAGCCAGATGGCGGCGGCGATGATTTCGCTGGCGTTTGGCACCAGCCAGTTTGCGCTGGCCTGGTGGGCAAAAAATAATCCCGTCTCCGACCAGTGGCAGTCGCAACTTTTATCGTGCCTCAACATCTTTGACCAGATGAACGACTTTGCGCGCGGCGTGGTGGACACGCGCGCGGTGATTTTTTACGCGAGCCTCACGATGCTGTTCCTGTTCCTGACGCTGCGCTTGGTGGAAAGCCGCCGCTGGAGATAAAATGCCAAACCAGAACCAACCCAGTTTTTCGCGCGGCCGCCGGTGGAAAATCGGCCTGGATCTGGCCGCGCGCACCGTTCTGGTGGGCGCGGTGGTGGTGATGGTGAATTTTCTGGGCGCGCAGTATTTTCACCGGTTTTATTTGAGTTCGCAGACGCGCATCCAGTTGTCCCCGCGCACGGTGAGCGTGCTGCATTCGTTGACCAACCGCGTCGCGGTGACGCTGTATTACGACCGGCAGGACGATTTTTATCCGGATATCGTCGCGTTGCTGAACGAATACTGCGCGGCAAACCCGAAAATTTCCGTCCAGACCGTTGATTACGTGCGCGACGCGGGCGCGGCGGAAAAGGTGAAGGAACAATACAAACAATTTTTCACCTCGCAGTCGGATAAAGACCTTGTCATCTTCGACGCCGCCGGCCGGGTAAAGATTTTTCCCGGTGACGCGCTCGCGCAATACAAACTGGAAGCGGTAAAACCTGAAAATCCAAAACAGAAAGAGTTGGAATTTCAACGGCGGCCTGTGGCATTCAACGGCGAGAAGGCGTTCACCTCGATGCTGCTCGCGCTGGAAAACGACCGCTCTTTCAAGGCATATTTCCTGCAAGGCTGCGGCGAGCCGTCGCTGACAGATTCCGGCCAGTCCGGCTATCTGAAATTCGCCTCCGTTTTGCGGGAAAACTGCATTGACGTGCAGCCGCTGGAATTGCTCGGTGACAGTGACGTGCCGGAGGACTGCAACTTGCTCATCATCGCCGGGCCGATTCGACCGTTGTCCGAACTGGAATTGCAGAGGATTGACAAATATCTCGCGCAGGGCGGACGCTTGTTTGCACTCTTCAATTACGTCTCCATCAAACAGCCGACCGGCCTCGAACCGATTCTGCAACGCTGGGGCGTCAACGTCGGCATGGACATCGTGCAGGACTTAAAAAACACGACTTCCTCCTCCGGCACGGACGTGGCCGTCCGCCGGTTCAGCCCGCATCCCGCCGTCAATCCACTCACCCAATCCGCGCTGCAAATGATTTTGCCGCGCCCCGTCAGCCGCGTGGATTGGAAAAATCCGCCGGCCGACACGCCGCAAGTGGAAGAACTGGCATTCTCCGGCGACAGATCCACCCTGGTGGGCGATGCCGCCGAACCGCCGCGCAGTTATCCGCTCATGGTGGCCGTCGAACAAAAGCCCGTTGCCGGCGTTGCCAATCCGCGCGGCGCCACCCGCATCCTCGTCTTGGGCGACTCGATTTTCCTCGACAATCAGGTGATTGAAGGTGGCAGCGGCGGCGCCAACCGCGATTTTCTTGGCTACGCCGTCAACTGGCTGCTCGACCGGCCCCAGTTGCTCGAAGGCATCGGGCCGCGCCCCGTCACGGATTTCCGGCTGCAGATGACGCGGCTCCAGCAACGTGAGATTCGCTGGGTGCTGCTGGGCGCGCTGCCCGGCGCGGTGCTGCTGTTCGGCGGGCTGGTCTGGCTGGCGCGAAGAAAATAATGAACTCGAAAACCACCGGAGTCTGGTTCGTGATTGCCGCGGCGCTGCTCGCGTTCATCTTCATTTTTGAACATTATCTCCGCCCGGTCGTCGCCGGCCCGGCGCCCCTTTTGCCCAACCTGCGTCCCGCCGCCGTCACAAGCATTCAAGTGTATCCGTCCGGCCCGCCGGAAATCAGCGCCGACCGCACGAACGGCGGCTGGGTTCTGACCAAACCCGTTTCCTATCCCGCGCAAGCCGCCGCCATCGGGGCGCTGCTCGACGCCCTCCAAAAACTCGCGCCCGCCAAAATCAGCGCGGCGGAACTGCGCGAAAACAAAAATTCCGAGACGGAATTCGGTTTTGAAAACCCGCAAACCCGGCTCAACATTGCTGCGGGCGACCAGAGCTGGCAACTGAAGGTGGGCAACCGAACCGCGCCCGGCGACCGGGTTTATCTGCGCGTCATCGGCGTGGACGGCGCATTCGTGGCCGACGCCGACTGGCTCAAGTTCATTCCCCGTTCCGCCGACGAATGGCGCGACACCGCGCTCGTGAACTCCGGACAAAACGACTTCGACTGGATTGTGCTGACCAACAATGCCAGGGGGATCGCCATCGAACTCCGGCGCGATCCGACCAATCATCTTTGGCGCATGATCCGTCCCCTGCCGGCGCGCGCCGACGCCGACCACATCACCGACGCGCTCCAGCAACTGCTGGCCGCGCATGTCACGCAATTCATCACCGACGACGCGAAGGCGGACCTCACCTCGTTCGGTTTGCAACCCGCCGATCTCGATTTATGGCTCGGTCGCGGCACCAATCTGGTGACGACCGTCCATGTGGGCAAAAGCCCGGCGAATGACGCAACGCAGGTTTATGCGAGGCGCGAGGGCTGGAATACCGTCGTCACAACCGCCCGCGAGCCGCTGGCGTCGTGGCGTGGCGCGGAGAAGAATTTCCGCGACACGCGGCTGTTTGAATTAACCGCGCCGGTCGCGGAAATCGAAGTCCGCGGCGAAAACAATTTCATTTTGCGGGAACACGGCTCCAACGACTGGCAAATCGCCGGCGAAAAATTTCCCGCGGATGCCGGCAGTGTGCAACTGTTCATCAAGGCGCTCGCCGGCCTGCGTATCGTGGATTTTGCGAAGGATGTCGTGACCGCGCCCGATTTGCCGGCCTACGGCCTCGCCACGCCGCAGCGCGAGATTATTTTGCGCTCGAAGGCGGGCGACACAAACGCCGTCATCGCCGAACTGGATTTTGGCGCGGTGCAAACCAACGAGATTTTTGTGCAGCGGCCCGGCGAAAATTTTATTTACGCCATCCCCTGGCAGGACTTTCACCGCGCATTTCCGGAGGGTGACTGGCAATTTCGCGACCGTAACATCTGGAATTTCAACGTGAACGACGTGGCTCAAATCACGATTCATCAAGGCGGCAAAATCCGCCAGATCGTCCACAACGGGCCGGACAAATGGTCGCTGGCCGCCGACTCGCAGGGCTTCATCGAAGGCAAATACATCGAGCAATCGGCTGCGCGACTGGGACAATTGACCGCCGTCGGCTGGATCGGATGCAATTTGCCCGAGTCCGATATGACCGCGATGGGATTCAAACCGGACGGTTTGCAAATCACCGCCGGACTCAAGGACGGAAAAGTTTTCACCGTGGATTTTGGCGCGCCCACCGTGGATTTTGGCGCGCACGACAACGGCGTGCTGGCCGCCGTCACGCTCGACGGCGGGCGATGGGCGTTTGAATTTCCGCCGGTGCTTTACCAGTTCGTCTTGAGTTATCTCACCATTCCGGAAAACATCCCGTAACGAACCCGCTTTTGCGAACTCCCGACCCGCCCTTGCGGACGGCGGACTCGCCGATGGGAAAAGCGCGCCGGCCATTCCCGATTTGGTGTGCATCTTGACAGTTTCCCCATCATTGAAAAATCTGGCGAAGTTACGAACCGTTATGAACCTTTCCCCAATGATTTGAATCCCTTCACTTGCTCCATTTTCTTCAACCCGTCGCCCGCGCAAAACCCGCTTGATTTTGTCCAGACTTGGGTGATTATTCCACCATGCCGCTGCCCAACCATCCCGTCACACTGAATGTCGAACAGATTGACGAATTGAACAAAAAACTCGCCATCATGCGCCACGACGTGAACAACAACCTCGCGATGGTGGTTGCCGCGACCGAAATCATCCGCCGCAAGCCGGAGGCGACCGAACGGATGTGGGGCGGGCTGGCGGAAAAACCGCTGAAAATCGCCGAGGCCGTCGCGCAATTCTCGCGCGAGCTGGAAAAGGCGCTGGACATCACGCGGCCTTGATGCGGCGGGGAAGTGAAGCTGGAGCCGCCCCCGCCGCTGCCGCGCGGCACGAAGGATTTGCCTGCGATGAAATGACCTCCAAATTCTGGATTGGTGGATCAGTTTCCCAACAATCCATTCATCCAGCAATCCGGCAATCGTGTCGCCCATCGGCTTTTGGCTTTAGCCGCGGAAGAATGTCTGGCAGACTCGCGCGCGATGGAACGAACCGAAGCGGAGTTGATTGCCGCGGTGCTGAAAGGCGACAGCGCCAGTTTCGAGCCTTTGGTTCAGAAATACTCGCCGCGCGTCTTCGCGACCGCCCGCCGCTACGCGCGCCGCAAAAGCGAAGTCGAGGACATCGCGCAGGAGGTCTGGCTCAAGGCGTTCGACAAGCTCAAAAGCTTTCGCGGTGAAGCGCCGTTCGAGCACTGGCTGATGCGGATGACGGTGCGGACGTGCTACGATTTTTTGCGCGGCCACCAGCGCAATCGCGAATCGTCGTTTTCGGATTTGAGCGAGCCGGAAAGCGACTGGCTGGAGCGGTTCGTGGCCGATCCGGGCAATGCCGCCGAGGACGCCGCCGCCGCCAAACTGCTGGTGAACCGCGTGTTGGAGCGGCTTTCGCCGCCGGCGCGGCTGGTCATCACGCTGCTGGAAATCGAGGACCGCCCGGTGAAGGAAATTGCCCGGCTCACCGGCTGGTCGGTGCCGCTGGTGAAGGTCCGCGCCTTCCGCGCGCGCGCCGAAATGCGAAAAATTGTCTCCAAAATGGCAACGGACAAGTATCTGTAACCCGATGCGGCAAGGCCGCGTCTAAAAAATTGGAGTGACCATGAATCTCGTTGAACTGCAAAAAAAGTTGATCGCCGCGGCCCGCGCGAACGCGCCGGGCGACCATGTGCCGTATGCCTTTGAGAAGCGCGTGATGGCGCTGCTCGCGTCGCGCGTCGCGCCGCAAAACATGGATTGGTGGGTGCGCGGATTCTGGCGCGCGGCAGTATCGTGCGTGGCGGTCGCGCTGCTGTGCGGCGCGTGGGCGGTTTTCACGCCGACGATCGCGCCAGCGAATGCGACGACTTCCACCGATCTCTCGCAGGATTTTGAGAACACGCTGCTGGCTTCCGTTGACCAGGGCGATCAAACCCCGTGAACTCCTGGAAAGTCATTCTGGCCACGATTGTGATTTATGGCGCGGGCGTGGTGACCGGCGGCCTGCTGGTCAATCATGTCCACCATTCCTATGCCAGAAATCCGCGCCGCGCGGAGACGCCAGCGGCCCCCGGTAATTCCATTTCGCCAACCAACGGCCAGGGCCAGGCGGCGTCCAAATCGCCCCGCCCGCCGGAAATCTTGAACAAACAATTTTTGCAGCGGCTCGATGAAGAGTTGCATCTGGCACCGGATCAGCACGAGGCCATCCAAAAAATCATCACCGAAGGCCAGAATTTGATTCACAAAACGGTGCTGGACGCCCGGCTTGAAATCCGCGAGCAGCTCACGCCGCAACAGCGGAGTCAGTTTGATGAACTGGTGAAACGGCCGCCGCCGCGTCGCCCGCCCGGTTCCACCAACGCGCCGCCGGTTATGTCTGCGGCGACAAATCAATTAAAAATGATCGAAGAAGAGCGGAACAAGGCGCTGGATTTGGCCAAGCCGCAAAGCCCGCTGTTGCCGCCATCCCCGCCAGCCAACTAACGCTCCAAGCGCTTGATTTTACTCCCCGCCCAGCAGCACGCGGATTTCCTTGCGCAGTTGTTTGGTGACGGCATCCACCGACCGGTTGGCATCCACGACGGTGAAGTCGTAGGTTTTTTGCAGGCGCCGGAACACGGCCTGCATCGCGGCCTGATATTTCACAAAGCTGTCAAACATGTCGCGCGACAGGCCGAGGTCCATGCCGCTTTCCCAGTAGTCGAGCGCCGCGCTTTTGGAGAGATTGCGCTGCACCAGCTCCTCCGGTTCCAAGGAAAGGTAAAACACCGCGTCCGGCTCCAGCGCGATGCCGTAAAGGTTTTTCAGCCACGCCTCGTCCATGCCGCGCACCATGTCGCGCGCCATAAGCGTGTAAATATAACGGTCGGCCAGCACGATGAAACCCGCCTTGAGCGCCGGCAAAATGATGTTTTCCAACTGGTCGGCGAAATCCGTCGCGTAAAACAGGCTCAAAGTCGTCCGGCTCAAAATGTTTCCCTGCTGCGCCTTTTCGAGTTCGGAACTGACGAGCGTCGAGCGCTTCAGACCCACCGGCACGGTGGCGTGGCCGCAGGTTTCGAGCCAGTCCACGAGCCGCGCGATTTGCGTGGAGCGGCCCGAACCGTCCGCGCCTTCCACCACGATCAGCTTGCCCGCGAGGTCTTCAAGTTTGACGTGCGGGATGCCGTGGCCAAGGAATTTACGGCATTTTTTCGCCGGGGCGGAATCGGTTTTCATGCGGCCATGTCCTCCTCGGCTTCTTTCGCCGGATCCGCCGGGAAGGCCGGCGGCAGCGGCAGCGGGCTGCGGCGCTTGAATTTTGACAGGTCAATCTTTTCGCCCACGAGCTGGCGCACGAGCGCCTGCTGTTTTTCAGCGTGCTGGTTGGCGTCAATGACCACGAAGTTGAATTCCCCGCTCATCGCCATGTATTGCTCCAAGATGCGGCCTTGGAAAATGCGGAAGCTTTCATACGGGTCGCTCGACAGCCGCAAATCCATGCCCGCCTCGAAAAATTTCAGTTTCGGCCTGCCTTCGAGGATCCGGTTCAGCGACACTTCCAGTTCCGTCTTGAAAAACATCGTGAGGTCGGGTTTCGCGGCGAAACTGTAGATGCCGCGCACCCAGTCCGGCGGACAGCCGCGCGTCACGTCGCGCGCGAACGCGGTGAACACATACCGGTCGCACAGCACGATGTAGCCCGCGCGCAGCAGCGGCAACAGGTGCCGTTCGTAGCGGTCGGCAAAATCCGTCGCGTGAATCAGGCTGAACGTCGTCGGCGTGAGCAGCTCGCGCTTCTTGCCCTTGCTTGTGGCGGACTTCACCAGCTCGGACGAGTTCCAGCTGCTGAAATACACCTTGATGCCCTCGGCTTCGAGCCAGCGCTTGAGCAGATAAATCTGCGTGGACTTGCCGGAGCCGTCCAGGCCCTCGACGGCGATGAGCCGCCCCGGAAAATTGAGTTCCGCAAAAGTTTTCATAAACGCGCCACCAGCTTTTTGAATTCTACACAAGCCATTGCCGGTCACAAGCGCAAGTTGATGCCGCGCGCTTGTTAATACCATGCCGTCCAGCATTTGCAGAGTTACATTTCGGTGAATTAAGTTCTCTTGTGAAAAAAATCACAAATTCAACTTGCCCCGGTTTTCCTCGCCGTTTAATCTTCTAGGCCGCTCCTTTCAGGGCGTGTTGTGCTTATGCGAACCGAAACCGAAATCGGCTACAATTCGAAGGTCGAGGGCGACGTCATCGTCACCCGCGTGGATGCCGCCTTGAACTGGTTCCGCAAAAATTCCGTCTGGCCGATGCCGATGGGGCTGGCCTGCTGCGCCATCGAATTGATGGCCGCTGGCGCCAGCCGGTTCGATATTTCCCGCTTTGGCTCCGAGGTCATGCGGTTTTCCCCACGCCAGTCCGATTGCATGATCGTGGCCGGCACCGTCACCTACAAAATGGCCGGCGCGGTGAAGCGCATCTGGGATCAGATGCCGGAGCCGAGATGGTGCATCGCGATGGGCGCTTGCGCCTCCACCGGCGGCATGTATCGCAGCTACGCTGTGTTGCAGGGCGTGGACAACATCATCCCGGTGGACATTTACATTTCCGGCTGCCCGCCGCGGCCCGAAGCCGTGCTCGACGCGCTGATGAAATTGCAGGCCAAAATCAGCACGCAGCCGGTGCTGGAAAATCTCATGGCGGTCAAGGCGCTTAAACATCAAACCGCTTGATTTTCAACCGCGGATAAACACGGATGAACACGGATTCAAAAGAAAAGGCAGGACGCGAATTTCGCGAATTATCGCGAATGAATTTGAATTTGCGTCAATTCGTGAAATTCGCGTCAATCATCCGTGTCCATCCGTGTCCATCCGTGGTTAAATGAATTCCTTGGATTTAGCCCAAAAAATCAAAGCCAAGTTCGGCGATTTAATCTCCGAACCGGCGGAATTTCGCGGCGAAATCTCCGTGAGCCTCGCCGATGCGGAACAAATCACAGCGGTTTGCAAATTTGCAAAAGAGCTGCTTGGCTTCGATTACCTAGTGGACATCAGCAGCGTGGACAATTACGGCGACGACCCACGTTGGACAGTGGTTTATAACCTGCGCGCTATCGTTAACGGAGCCGAAATTCGGATAAAAACAAGCATAAGTGAGGAAAAATCCGAGTTGCCGAGCGTTTTGACAGTGTGGCGCACGGCCAACTGGCATGAGCGTGAGATTTACGACATGATGGGCATCCGGTTCAGCGGCCATCCCGATTTGCGCCGGATTTTGATGTGGGAAGGCTATCCGTATTTCCCGTTGCGCAAGGATTTCCCGCTGGCGGGCAAGCCGAGCGATTTGCCCGGCGTGGCGTTCACCAAACCAGCGCCGCTTGAAGGCGGGCCGTTTGTGACGGTCGCCGGCGGCGGGGACGCGATTGGCCGCGAACCGCGTGTTCGCAATCCTGAAAATTAACAATGAATTTTAACGCAGAGATGCAAAGGTCGCGGAGTTGCGCGGAGAAAGTTTTCTTCTCTGCGAATCTCGGCGTTCTCCGCGTCTCTGCGTTTTGATTGAAATGGCCACCGTTCAAGACATTGAAATTCGCGATTCCGCCGCGCTGGCAGCGCAGGCGGCGGACGAGCTTCAGGACATGCATGGCGAGAAAATGGTCTTGAACATGGGACCATCCCATCCGGCCACGCACGGCGTCTTGCGCATCGTGCTGGAGCTGGACGGCGAAATCATCACCAAGGCCGACCCAGACGTGGGTTATCTGCATCGCGGCGACGAAAAAATCGCCGAGAACATGACTTACACCCAGTTCATCCCTTACACGGACCGGCTGGATTATCTCGCGCCGCTGGCGAACAACGTCGCCTACGCGCTCGCGGTGGAAAAACTGCTCGGCATCCATGACAAATTGCCGCCGCGCTGCCAATACATCCGCGTGATGTGCGCTGAATTGGCACGTATTTCCGCGCATTTGCTCGGCCTCGGCGCGTTCGCGATGGACATGGGCGCGGTCACGGTCTTCCTGTTGAGCTTCACCGAGCGCGAAAAAATTTACGATTTGGCCGAGGCCATCAGCGGCGCGCGGCTCACGACCAGCTACACGCGCATTGGCGGAGTGTCGCGCGATTTGCCGCCGGGCTGGCTGGATCAATGCCAAAAGTTTTGCGACGAATTCATCCCCGCGCTCAACGAATTTGAAACGCTGCTCACCCGCAACCGCATCTGGGTGGACCGCGTGCGCGACCTCGCGGTGATTTCCAAGTCGGACGCGATTGACTACGGCTTGAGCGGCCCGAACCTGCGCGGCAGCGGCGTCGAATACGATTTGCGCAAAAACCAGCCGTATCTTTGTTACAAGGATTTGCAGTTCGACATCCCGACCGGTTCGGTCGGCGACTGCTACGACCGCTACCTCGTGCGCATGGAGGAAATGCGCCAGAGCGTCCGCATTCTGGAGCAGTGCATCAAAAAAATCCCCGGCGGCGCGGACAACAAGACCAATGAACCGGTCAACGTTGCCGACGGAAAAATCACGCTGCCTTCGAAGCAGAAGGTTTTGTCGAGCATGGAAGAATTGATCCACCAGTTCATGCTCGTCACGGAAGGTGTGAACTGTCCGCCCGGCGAAATTTATTTCGGGCACGAAAACCCGAAGGGCGAACTCGGCTTTTACATCAACAGTCGCGGCGGCGGCACGCCTTACCGGATGAAAATCCGCGCGCCCAGCTTTGTGAATTTGAGCATCGTTCCAAAAATCTTCCCCGGCTGTCTCATCAGCGACACCGTGGCGATTCTCGGCTCGCTCGACTTTGTCATGGGGGAATGCGACCGATGAACTTTCAAGCCACACCCCAGCTCGAAGCGGAAGTGAACGAATTGATTTCGCATTATCCGGTGAAGCGTGCCGCGTCGCTCATGGTGCTGCACGCCATCCAGGAGCAGTTTGGCTGGATTTCGCAGGCGGCGGTCGAGTGGACGGCGAAGAAGCTGGAGCTGCAACCGATCAACGTCTATGAAATCGTGACGTTTTATCCGATGCTCCGGCAGGAGCCGCAGGGCAAATACCAGATCAAGGTCTGCCGCACGTTGAGCTGCGCGCTGGGCGGCGGCTATGAACTGCACAAGCATTTTTGCGAGAAGCTGGGTCTGGACGCGCACGCTCACGGTCCGCAGACGACGAAGGACGGAAAGTTCACGGTCGAATTCGTCGAGTGTCTTGCCAGTTGCGGCACCGCGCCGGTGATGATGGTCGGCGAAAAATTTTACGAGGGTGTCAGCCACGCAAAGGCGGATGAGATTATGGGGGGCTGCAAATGAAAAATTCCGCACTCCGAAATCCGAATTCCGCAATTGAGTGGCTGCCCGACATGGATTTGAACCATGACAAACAGATCCAGAGTCTGCTGTGCTACCGTTACACCATCGGGCAAGCCGGAGCGTCGAGCAGACTAAAGCATTTTATGGGCGAGTCAAGACGTGGAACTTTCATTAACACCGGACTTCAGTCCGGTGTGTGGCGTGCCAGACGAACACAAAACCGTTTCAACGGTTTGGTTGGCTTCGGAGAAACCGTTGAAACGGTTTCAGGTGGCAGCGCATTTTTCACCGGGCTGAAGCCCGGTGTTAATGAGAATTCTCGTTTCGCACTTTGTTAACATGGCGCAGGAATACAAATTGATTTTGAAGCACGCCGATGAGCCGGGTTACACGCCCGACATCGAATGCTATTTGCGCCACGGCGGCTACGCGGACCTGAAAAAGGCGCTCGCCATGAAGCCGAAGGATCTGCCTGACGGCAAGAAGCTCTCGGCGCAGGAGCAAATTCGAGAGGACGTGAAGATTTCCGGCCTGCGCGGCCGCGGCGGCGCGGGCTTTTCGTGCGGACTGAAATGGAGCTTCGTTGACCGCAAGAGCGGCAAGCCAATTTACCTGATTTGCAATGCCGACGAATCCGAGCCGGGCACGTTCAAGGACCGCCAGATCATGCACAAGGATCCGCATCAGTTGATCGAGGGCATGATCATCTCCTGCTTCGCGAACGACGTGAAGCTCGCCTACATCTACATCCGCGGCGAAATGCCCGAAGGCGCGAAAATTTTGAAGAAGGCGCTGGCGGAGGCGCGTTCCAAAAATTTCCTCGGCAAAAACATCCTTGGCACTGGCTACGATCTGGAGATTTACGTTCATCGTGGCGCGGGCGCCTACATCTGCGGCGAGGAAACCGGTCTCATCGAATCGCTCGAAGGCAAGCGGCCGTATCCGCGTATCAAGCCGCCGTATTTCCCGGCGGTGCTCGGCTTGTGGATGTGCCCGACCATCGTCAACAACGTCGAGACGCTCTGCAACGTGAAGCACATCGTCGCGATGAGCGGCGCCGAATTTGCCAAACTCGGCACGCCGAACAACACCGGCACGCGCATTGTCAGCCTGAGCGGCCACGTCAAGAAACCAGGCTACTACGAAATCGAAACCGGCAAGGCGACGCTGCGCGAATTGCTCTTCGACAAGAATTTTGGCGGTGGATTGCGCGACGGCCGGCAACTGAAGGCAATTATTCCCGGCGGTTCGTCCTCGAAAGTTCTGAAGGCCGGCGAAAAATTCAAGCTCAAGAAGAAAGACGCCGAGGGCAAGGAAGTTTTGGTCGAGACCGACATGCTCGATCTGCCTTACGATTTCGATTCGCTCGCCCAGGCCGGCACGATGAGCGGTTCCAGCGCGATCATCGTCATGGACGACAGTGTGGACATCGTCGAGGCGCTGGCGAATCTGTCCGAGTTTTACGCGCACGAAAGCTGCGGCCAGTGCACGCCTTGCCGCGAAGGCTCGCTTTGGATGAGCAAGACGCTGCACCGCCTCACACACGGCGAAGGACGCGCGCAGGATGCGGATTATCTTGGCAAGATCGCCGACAACATTCCCGGCGGTCGCACCATTTGCGCGTTCGGCGAAGCCTGTTCCTGGCCCGTGCAGAGTTTTGTCGCGAAGTTCAAGGATGAATTTGTCACCAAAGGCGCTGCCGATGAAGCGCGCCGCGCGAAGGAAGGTTCCGCGCTAACGGAACAAAAGCATTTGGAAGCCGCGCACCACTGAAATGAAAATTTTTCAACGCAAAGATGCAAAGATGCAAAGTCGCAAAGAATTCTTTGCTTTGCGTCCCTGTGCCTTTGCGTCTTTGCGTTAAATAAGAAATGTCCACCGCCGCCACAACTGAAACGAAGCCCGCGCCAACTGCGATTGAAAAAATCAAGGTGAAGGTGGACGGGCGCGAAATCGAAGTGCCGAAGACGACGGCTGATCCGGTTTCCGGCAGGCAGATTCCGACCTCGATGATTCAGGCGTGCGAACTGGCCAAGACTGATGTGCCGCATTATTGCTGGCATCCCAAGCTGCCGGTTTCCGGCAACTGCCGCATGTGTCTCGTTGAGTTCGGCACGCCCGCGCTCGGCCCGGACCGCAAGCCGGTGATCAACCCGGACGGAACATTCAAGATCGCCAAGTCGCCTCGTCCCGCCATTGCCTGTGCCACGCCAATTTCGCCGGGCATGGAAATTTACACGAAGACGCCCGGCGTGAAGCAGATGCGTGAAGGCGTGCTCGAATCGCTGCTCATTAATCATCCGCTCGACTGCCCGATCTGCGACCAAGCCGGTGAATGCAAGCTGCAGGAATACTCTGTGGATTATGGCCAGAGCGCGAGCCGCTTTGTCGAGGCAAAGGTTCACAAGCCAAAAGCCGTTGACCTCGGCCCGCGCATCATGCTCGACGCGGAACGCTGCGTCCTTTGCACGCGGTGCATCCGTTTCACGCGCGACATCGCGCACGACGACGCGCTGGGCATCATCAACCGTGGCAGTTACAACACAATTGCAACCTTCCCCGGCGCGCCGTTCGACAATAATTACACGCTGAATACCGTGGACATCTGCCCGGTCGGCGCACTCACGTCGAAGGATTTCCGCTTTCAGATGCGCGTGTGGTTCCTCAAGGAAACCCGGAGCGTCTGCACGAGCTGCGCGACGGGCTGCAATATCATCATCGGCTCGCGCGAGGAAAGGATTTACCGCTACACGCCGCGCGATAATGACGCCGTCAACGGCTCGTGGATGTGCGACGCCGGCCGTTTGAATTACAAGTGGATCGGCCGTGAAGACCGGCTGAAAGATGTTTTGGTGCGTGGACAGAAATCCACCTGGACGGTGGTGCTCAACGAAATCGCGGAAAAATTGAAAAATGCGCCGCAAGGCTCCGTGGCGGTTGTCGCCTCGGCCCGGCAGACGAACGAGGAACTTTGGCTGCTGGGGAAACTCAAGGCAAAGCTCGGCGCGATCAGCGATTCCGTCGCGCGCGTCGGCGAAGGTGACAAGCTGCTCGTCAGCGCGGACAAAAATCCGAACACGAACGGCTCGCGGCTTGCGGGAATTTGTTTCACCGAAATCGGCTGCACTTTACCGCAAATCGCAAATGGAATTTCGACCGGCAAAATCAAGACTCTGATCGTTTTTGGTGAGGATGTGACGAAGCTCGGCATTGGCGCGGATTTGATCGGCAAGCTGGAGACGCTCATTGTCAGCGACATTTTATCCAACGCGACCACGAAGCTGGCGCACTATTTATTGCCCGGCTGCGCGCACGCCGAAAAGCGCGGCACGTTTACCAACACGAAAGGCCGCGTCCAGAAATTCATGAAGGCCGTCGAACCGCCTGGCGATGCCCGCCCGGAATGGGAATTTTTACTCGACCTGGTTCACAACGTCGCCGGCCAGGACGGTTTTGTGACGATCGAGGGTTTGTTCAACGAAATGGCGAAGGACGTTCCCGCGTTCAACGGTTTGACGTGGGCCGGCCTCGGCGACACCGGCGCGACGGTGAAAATCTAAAATGAATTGGTATTTCATCATTTTCAGCGCGGTCAAGGTTGCCGTGGTCATTGGCGCGGTGCTGACCATGGTGGCTTATGCCGTCCTGGCCGAGCGGAAAATCTCGGCGTGGATTCAGGACCGCGTCGGGCCGAACCGCTGCGCGCCGCCATTCGCCAAATACATTCCCTTGGCCGGAACATTTCTGACGCGGATTGGATTTTTCCAGCCGATGGCGGACGGCTTGAAGTCCATTCTCAAGGAGGATTTCACGCCGGCGGGCGTGCGGAAGATTTATTTCTGGCTTGCCCCGGCGCTGTCCGTCATCCCCGCAATTCTGGTGGTCGCGGTGATTCCATTCGGCTCGCAAATCGGCGCGCAGAAAATGGTCATCGCGGACTTGAACGTTGGCATCCTCTACACGTTCGGCATCGTGTCGCTCGGCGTCTATGGCATCGTGCTGGCGGGCTACGCGGCGAATTCGAAATATCCGTTCCTCGGCGGCATCCGGTCCAGCGCGCAGATGATTTCCTACGAGATTTCGATGGGCATGTCGGTGATCCCGGTGCTGCTGATCGCGGGCAATTTGAATTTAAGCCGGATCATCGGCTGGCAGGCGGACCACGGCTGGCTGGTGTTTTACGCGCCGGTCTCGTTCATTATTTTCCTGATTGCCGCGTTCGCGGAAACGAACCGCCTGCCATTCGATTTGCCGGAAGCCGAAACGGAACTGGTCGGGGGCTATCACACCGAATACAGCTCGATGAAATTCGCGCTGTTTTTCCTGGCCGAATACACCAACATGATCGCCTCGTCGGGCATGATGGTGACGCTGTTTTTCGGCGGCTGGACCCTGCCGTTCTGGGGCTTGGATCATGCGGCCGGGGAATTTGCCGGCACCCAAGCCTTGATGATGGGCGTCGCGCACATCCTCGTGTTTCTGGCGAAGATGCTTTTGTTCATGGTGCTGTTCATCTGGGTGCGCTGGATGTTCCCGCGTTTCCGGTATGACCAGTTGATGGATCTGGGCTGGCGG
>Ga0224534_1000631_pt1 | contig 21920 bp, 15 predicted proteins | sample 714E12024metaG_FD_172012 | JGI IMG/M metagenome (GOLD analysis project Ga0224534, IMG submission 172012) | Peat soil microbial communities from Stordalen Mire, Sweden - 717 E1 20-24 | ecosystem: Environmental > Terrestrial > Soil > Wetlands > Peat | place: Sweden: Norrbotten County, Stordalen... | reverse complement strand
TCTACGCCCGCCGCCTCATCGACGCAGGCGCCGCCGCCGTCATGCCTCTCGGCGCGCCCATCGGCAGCGGCCTCGGCCTGCAGAACACCGCCAACCTGCGCATCCTCCGCGAGCTCATCCACGAGGTCCCGCTGATCGTCGACGCAGGCGTAGGCACCGCGTCGGACGCGACGCTCGCGATGGAACTCGGCTTCGACGGCGTCCTGATGAACACCGCCATCGCTGCCGCGCAAGACCCCATCCTCATGGCCGAAGCCATGCAGCACGGAGTCCTCGCCGGCCGCCAGGCCTTCCTCTCCGGCCGCATGGCGAAGCGCCTCTACGCCACCGCCAGCTCCCCCCTCGAAGGCATCTCGAAGTAGCGAGTTCGCGCGGCAGAACATCGCTGGTTTAGACTTCCCTCATGCGCGCGTTTGGCATAGATTGCGGCACGGAGTTCACCGGATACGGCGTGGTGGAGATGGACCACGAGGCGCGTACGCCGCGTCTGATCCACGTCGCGTCGGGGACGATCCGCCTCAACAAAAAAGAGAAGACGCCGCTACGCCTCGCGCAGGTCTACGCCGAACTGATCGCGCGCATCACGCAATATGAGCCGGACTGCGTCGCCATTGAAGAGGTCTTCTTCTCCGCCAACGCCAAGTCCGCGCTGAAGCTGGGCCAGGTGCGCGGCGTGGCAATGCTGGCCGCCGCCACCTGCAACCTCACCGTCGCCGAGTACGCCCCGCTCTCCATCAAGTCCTCTGTCACCGGCTACGGCCTCGCCGCAAAGGAGCAGGTGCAGTTCATGGTCACCCGCCTGCTCGCGCTCGACGCCCCGCCCGACTCGCCCGACGCCGCCGACGCGCTGGCCATCGCCATCTGCCACATCCACACCGCGCAGACCCTCCTGCTGCAAGGAGCGGACCGGTGAGCCGAGCCAACCGCAGCGTTGACTTTTCCGCGCGCATTTTTTTGCTCCTGATTGTCTGCGGCCCAACCCTGCGAGCGCAGCGGCCGGCGACAGCGGCTGGGGTCAGCTTCGCATTCCAGCGGGCGGGCCTGCCGGTGCCGCGGTTCATCCTCGCGGTCGACCAGAATGGCCGGGGGAACTACAAGGGCGACCAAACTGAGCCGGTGGTTCGCGGCGTTCTGGCGCAGCCTGCGACCGTGGCCTTTGAACAAAAGTTTGAGCTCTCCGGTCAAACAACACGCAGAATCTTCGCGCTGGCCGGCGAACTCGACCACTTCAACATTGCCTGCGCCTCGAAGGCGAAGAACGTGGCGGATACAGGCACAAAGACGCTCACCTATATTGCTCCCGGAACCATGAATTCCTGCACCTATAACTACACCGAGAACAAGAGCGTCGCCGCGCTTACCGACCTCTTCCAGGGAGTTGCCGAGACGATGGACGAGGGCCGCTCGCTCGACCACCTGCATCGCTACGACCGCCTCGGCCTGGACGCCGAGTTGGAGTCGTTTAGCCGTGAGGTCGCCGACGGCCACGCCATCGAGTTGCAAACCATCGCGCCAGCCCTGCGTTCGATTGCGCAGGACGCGGACCTGATGCAGCGGGTGCGAACGCAGGCGCGCGCGCTGCTCACGCTGGTTCCCGCGGAGGCGCGCTAGACGGAATGGTGCTGCGGCAATGTGCTGCGAGCTGCTTATTCTGCGTCTCGGCGAAGCGGGCCGAGCGCGCGGTAGAGCGCGGCCAGCGGTTCCAGAGCGAGCGATTCGGCTCGTGCCAGCGGTGGAATCGCTGCGGGCCAGGCTGCGCGCAGCTCATCCGCCGAATAGCCGCGCGCGTTCGCGTGGCTGGCGGCGCGCAGGTTGTTGGCCAGCGTCTTGCGCTTCTGCGCGAAGCATCTGCGCAGGAACGCGTCGAAGCCCGTAGCGTCCACGCCAAGCTCGCCAAAGCGCGGCACGAACTCCAGCCGCAGCACGGTCGAAAAAACATCCGGCGGCGGCAAGAAAGCCGCTGGCGGCAGCGTAAACAGCGTCTCCACGCGGGCGTTCATTTGCGTGGTGGCGGAGAGCAGCCCGTACTCGCGGCATCCGGGCGCAGCACTCAACCGGTCCGCAACCTCGCGCTGCATCATCACCACGGCGCGCGCCAGAAGCCCGCTGGCCCCGGCAGCAAAGAGCCGCATCAGGATCGGCGATGTGATGTAGTAGGGCAGATTGCCGACGACATCGGCGGTTTCGCCTGGGAGCACAAGGGCCGCAAAATCCACTTCGAGAACATCGGCCTCGACGATCTCGACCTGCGGCTCATTGCGAAAGCGGAAGCGCAGCTCGGCGGCCAGCGCCGGGTCAAGCTCGATGGCGATCAGCCGCCGGCATCGCGCCGCCAGAATCGACGTAATGGCGCCGTGTCCGGGGCCGATCTCGATCACAGTGCGTGCGGACGTGTCGCCCAGCGCGTCGGCGATGGACTGGCGTGCGGCTTCGTCGATCAGGTAGTTCTGGCCGAGTTTGGGCTTGCGCATCATCTTCCAGTCTGCGCTCAGAATAATCGACGCGGGCGTCTCGTAGCGCAGCTAGTGTGCCGGAACTGTAGCGGGCGCTGGGGCTGGGGCTGCGGCGGCGGGCAGGCCGGTGACATTGCTCGAGTCGGTGACTCGCACCGCACTGCCGTCGGCGATGGTGAGTTTATCGTCGGAGAAGCTCCAGTCCTTGGCGTCGGCGATGGAGCCTGCGCTGGCTGCCTGGATGTCGAGGTGGTCGAACTTGAAGCCGGTCAGCGGTGCGTCCTTGTAGGCCTCCACCGAGAAGGCCCGTCGCGCACCGGTCGCCTTGATGTTCCAGATGTGAATGCCGGAGAAATGCGGTCGGCCCTGCGCTTCGGGGACGGGGGTGGTGAGCGGCACCCAGTAGGGCGGCATCGTCTTGGTGTCGGTGCCCGGGGGCAGGATGGCGTAACTGTAGCTTGGGTTCCAGTTCATCGTCATCGAGATGGGCACGGCGACGCCGGTCAGCGTGAGGTCGTGGATGCGGATGTCCGTTGCCGTTCCTCCGCGTGTGTGTGCGCTTTTGAAGAGAACTCCGTTGCCCGCGCCTGCCTCGGCGGTCAGGTTCCACACCTCGATGTTGTGGAAGCCGCCGGAGGTCTCACTGCCGACGGTGATGGCCGCGGCTCCGCGACGGATGATGGAGTCGTGGATCTTAATGTCCTCGGTGGGGCGGTTCACGCGCAGGCCGTCGGAGTCGCGGCCACTCTTGAGGCACAGCGCGTCGTCGTTGGCGTCGATGTCGGCGTGCGATACATCGATCCCGCGCGACGAGTCGATATCAATTCCATCTGTTGACGGGCCGCGTCCGCCCTCGTTGTTGCGGATAATCACGCCGTCGATCACCACATCATGCGAGTAGAGCACCTGCACGGTCCAGAAGCCAGAGCGCTTCAGCGTGATTCCGCCGCCGAAGTGGACGTTATACGAGTTCTGGATCAGGCTGAGGCGAACCCGTTTCGCGTCGTAGTCCGAGGCCCAGCGCAGTCCCTTGGGCGTGTACACGGCGCGCAGGTCGTTGTAGACCTTCCACCACACGGCGCCGTTGCCGTCAATGGTCCCCTTGCCGGTCAGCGTCACGTCGTGGGCGTCTCGGATGTTGATCAGCGCCGTGGGCCACGTCATCTCGATCCCCGCGATGCGCGTGGCGTGTTCCGGGTAGTCCTCGATGTGCTGCGAGCCGGTGAGCGTGACGCCCTCGGGAACGTCCAGCGTGACGCCGGACTTCAGGAAGATCGCCCCGGTCAGGTAGGTTCCCGGTTTGAAGCTGACGGTCTCCTTCTTCGGCGCGGCTTTGTCGATCGACTTCTGAATCGCCGCAGTATCTAAAGTAGTGCTATCACCTTTTGCTCCGAAGTCATTGACGAATAGTATCTTCGGCGCGGCCATTGCTGTGGATGCGATTGCCATCGCGCACGCAAAGATCGCTGCGCGAAACTTCATGGTGCAGCGATTCATTTGCCCTCCGTAGTAACAAGGTGGATGGGGCCGAGCAGACCGGAGGAGATGGGCGCCACCAGGTTCAGGTCCTGCATCTGGAAGCGGTCGCCGTACTTGGCGATCAGCGGCTTGTAGTCGTGCGGCGGCAGGGCAGACCAGGCGTTGAGTGCGGTGTTGTAGACATCGATCTCAATGTGGTTTACGCCCGGCTTGAGCAGCTTGGAGACGTTGAGCCGGTAGGGTGGGTGCCACAGCGCTCCCGCCGATTTGCCGTTGATGACGACCAGAGCAGCCGCCTGGATGGGGGGATCGAAGTAAGCGCGAATTCCAGGGCCGGTTCCGGTGACGAGTGGATTGGGAAGAGGAGCGCCAGCGGGACGCTGTGTTGGATCGCGCAGGTCGGGAGCGTTGGAGCGCGGGCTGCGTGGGGCTGGCATGGCCAGCGGCTTGCCTCCGTCAACCTCGAGGAAGACCGGGCCGGCAGGCGCGGCGGCCAGCGTGAAGTCGCGCGTGTAGACGCCTTCGCCGGAGTAGTGGATTGTCGAGGGATCGGCGGTCCAGTCGGTCGGCGTGGCTTCATCGACGCTCTTGTTGAGGCCCGTGAAGTTGACCTTCCAGTCGTTGCTGAGGTCGGCGATCTGCTTCGCCGGCGTGGGCGCGGGCTTGGCGGCAGACGGCGTATCGCTGAAGACGAAGACGCGCGAGCCGTAGGCAACCAGGTGGATGGGCTGCGCCGTTGCCGAGGCGGTGGCCGCGGTCGCGGTATCGCCATCCCACTCTTCGGCGAACTTGTGGGTTGTGGCGAAGGTAGCGCTGGTATCGATCGGCTGGTTGGATGTGTTGACCACCAGGTAGATGTCGGCGTTAGCCAGCTTGCGGCGAATAAAGCCGAGATGAGTGACGGTTGCATCGTCTGTGGCGCTGATCTGGAAGTCGGGCCGTGCGGCGTGCTGCAGGGCCTGCGCCAGGCTGGTCTCGTCGGGCACAAGCGCTATCTCAGATGTATCGCCGCCCGCATCGCCAAGAGGCTTGCCTTCGGGGGTGAGCGTGGGCAGGTGGCCCACGGCGATCGCCTTGCCACCGCTCTTGGTATACGCTGCAATCTTCTTCAGCGTCTCCACCGGGATGCGCTGCATGTTCGGCAGAATGAGGACCTGGTGGCTGCCGACGCCGGCTTTGTTGATCGCCTTGGCATCGATGTAGTCCACGTTATAGCCCGCCGAGAGGATGGCGGACATCAGCGCCGGAGTGACGTAGCGGCCCATGTCCCCAGTCACCGAGGTGCGTGCCGGCGCAAAGCTGGCCCATGCGTCGTCGGTGGGCATCAGGACGGCGACCTGGTTGGCGGGCTTGCCCTGGCGCATCAGGTAGCTCATCCGCCCGATGTAGGCGGTGACGGCGGGCATCACCGGGTGCCACGGGTTGTGGTTGTTGAACGACGCCGCTGCGTACAGGCTCCAGCCCGGCTCCGGCACATCGCCTGGAGGCGCGGAGTAGCCCCAGCCGTGGCAGATGATCTGGTTCTCGCCCATGATGAAGTCGATGTCCGCCTCGGTCTTCATGTCCAGCGGGATGGCGCGGTATACCGGCGAGTGCAGCCAGGTGAAGGTCTCGCCGCTGGTGACCACATGGTTGAAGACGTGGTTCGCGGAGGTGGCCCAGCGCAGGGTGGAGAAGGCGCGCCACTGCGGGCCCTCGCCCTCGGCCAGCGATGCCAGGTTCTGGCTGGAAAAGTCCACGGCCGGTTCGCCGTAGGTCTGCGAGCGGAACTTCGTATGATGCGCCACCGCCCAGGCGGTCATCTGCGTCAGGTAGTTCTCATCGATCAGCTCGGTCAGGGTCTTGCCGTAGTCGTGGCGCACGTTGTCGGCGGCGACGCTGCCTCCGGCGGCCAGCTCCGGCAGGTGTGGGATTAAATCGTAGCCGCGCCGCTTCTGGAACTCGGCGGGCAGGTTCGGGGTCCAGTCCGCGCCGTACGCCTCCAGCGAGTCGGAGAAGATGGCGTAGGGCGGCGTCGGGCCGAACGCGCCGATCAGAGGCTCGCCGACGTCCTTCAAGTAGTCGGCGACCGCAACATGCGAGAAGGGATCGAGCACCCAGCCATCGGCCCCCACGGCGGCCCGCTTCACCTGCTGCTTGGTGTGGCCCAGGATGAAGAACAGTGCGGTGCGTGGCTTGTCGGCGGGCGTGACGGCGGCGGAGCTTTCGGTGACGACGAGCGGCTTGGCGGAGGCAGCGTCATACGCTGGCGGGGGCGGGCCTGCGTTGCGTCCGCCGCGTCCCATCGGTGCGCCCGCGGGCGCAGCGGCAGGTGCTGGGGCAGCAGCAGGCGTGGTCGCCAGAACGTTGGCGATGTCCGCCGCGATCAGCGACTCGCCTTCAGCGAGAGTAGGCGAGATAACAGAGGTTGCACCAGCGGGTACGGCGACCTGTACCACGCGGACGCGCGTCACGGCCTCGGCCAGCGTCGTCTTGGGGCCGCCATACGGCCAGCCGGAGCCGAGCGTGACGTCGATGCGCAGTCCCAGCTTGCGGCCCTCCGCCTGTGCGTAGGCCACATCGTCCAGCATCTCCGGCGAGAGGAATGGCAGGTTCTTGAGTCCCTTGGCCGTGTCATCGAGTACCTCGGGATATTCGAAGGCCAGCTCGGCCCCCTGGATGCCGTCGGCCTTCATCTGTTGCAACTCGCGCAGGATCTCCGGCTTCACCACCGCCGTGCCGAACCACCACCAGCGGACCATGGGCCGCGCCGCGTTTGGCGGGTTGGCAAATCCCGCGCGCAGGGAAGCGATGGACGGCGCGCCAGTCTGCGCCACCGTTGCCGCGGGCTTCTGCGCGGCGGCGGCCTTCGCCGTGGTCTGCGCGCTGCACGCGGGAGCAAGCACCAGCGCGAATACGATAGAAGTTAGCAGAGAGGCGAGAAGGCTGCGAGTGGCGAGGGTGCGCGTGGATTGCAGAAGCGAATGCTGGTTCATGGGGTTCTCCAAGCTGGCGGTTGGGACGGTTGCAAACTGGATCGTCGGTTCCTGTGCGGCGGGGTTCGATTGAGAGACGGCTGCCGCGCGTCGTGAGTTTCGGCGCGACCCATTATTCACGATTGCCGGTGGTCTTGTCGCGGACGGGCCATCGCCCGAGCTTCGCTTCCTGGCCTGGAGGCGAGGCAGCGGCAGGTCGCGCCTGCGTCGAATCACGGTAGTTCATTGGGAGCGTATCTTTCAAGGCGTATCCTGTTGCGAGGAAAACTGGTTTTGGGGGATGGAGAGTGCGATGCGGGTTGGCTTGATGACGCGGGAGTATCCGCCGGAGGTGTATGGCGGCGCGGGCGTGCATGTGGAGTACCTGGGCCGCGAGCTTGCCCGCCTGATCGAGGTCGAGGTCCACTGCTGGGGCGCGCAGCGGCTAGACGAGGGCAACCTGCATGTGCGCGGCGAGCTGCCGCCGCCCGAGGTCTCGGCGGGGTGCGATGCTAAGTTCACCGCCGCCGTCGATGCGCTGGCCCTGAGCCTGGCGCAGATGAAGGAGCTGGGCAAGATCGACATCGTGCATACCCACACCTGGTACGCGGCGATGGCTGGCTTCCTGGCCAAAAAGCTCTATGGGATTCCCTTTGTGATGACAACCCACTCGCTGGAGCCGCTGCGCGCGTGGAAGCAGGAGCAGCTCGGCTCCGGCTACGCCATGAGCTCCTGGATGGAGCGCACGGCCATCCTCGACGCCGATGCGATCATCGCCGTGTCAAACGGGACGAAGACAGACATTCTGCGCGCCTACCCCGAGGTGGACGCCTCCCGCGTGCATGTCATCTACAACGGAATCGACCTGAAGCAATATCGGTACACGCCGCAGACCGACGCGCTCACAAAGTATGGCGTGGACCATGCCAAGCCGTACGTCCTCTTCGTCGGCCGCATCACGCGGCAGAAGGGCGTCAAGCACCTGGTCAATGCGGTTCGCTTCCTCGCGCCCGGAACTCAGGTTGTCCTCTGCGCGGGCGCGCCCGACACGCCGGAGATGGAGCAGGAGATGCGCGCAAAGGTCGAGGCCCTGCGCCGCGAGACGCCCGGCAGCAAGCGCGCCGGTCACGAGCAGGTCACGCGCGATGGAGGCCGCGCCATCGCCACCGGAGACCCCACCGGAACCGGGCACAACGTCGTCTGGATCGAGCAGATGGTCACCAAGGAAGAGGCCATTCAGCTCTACTCGCACTGCGCGGTCTTCTGCTGCCCCTCGGTCTATGAGCCCTTCGGGATCATCAACCTCGAAGCGATGGCCTGCGGCGCTCCCGTGGTGGCCAGCGCGGTGGGCGGCATTCTGGAGGTTGTGGTCGATGGCGTCACCGGGCGGCTGGTTCCGTTCGACGCCGATCCACTCACCGGCTTCCCGCTCGACGCCGACCGCTTCTCCCGCGATCTGGCCGCGCGCATCGCCGAACTGATGGCCAACCCATCCCTCTGCGCACAGATGGGCGCAGCCGGCCGCAAGCGCGTCGAAGAGACCTTCGACTGGGAGGCGATTGCCGCCCAGACCGTCGAGCTGTACCGCGGGCTGCTACAGCAGCGAACCGGCAATAGAAATTAGGGAATCTCTGAATAGGCCTCGTTTTGAAAGGGCGGGACTTTAGTCCCGCCGCAAGCGGCCTATTTCCAATGCGGCTTTAGCCGCTGAGGGAATCTTGATAACTTGTGCAGACCTTCCTTAGCTCGTCATTCTGGCCTGAGCGTAGTCGAAGGCCAGAATCTCCGTATTGTCTCTTGCTCTTGTCGTTGCTCTTACAGTTGCGAACGCCCCACATCTCGGATGCGGAGATGTGGGGCGCGCGATTTACTGAGTTCATCTGCTGACGATTATTTCAGATCAGCCTGAGGGATTTGCGTGGGGTCTTCCTTCCGCTGCGAAGGCGTCTGCGGCAGTGAGAACGTGGCGAACGGGTCGGGCTTGGCCGGGTCGAGGTTCGGCACCGTGGGATCGATGTGCGCGGCGATGTACATCTTGTTTTCGCGGATGCCGTTGACGATGCAGCGCGCCAGCTCATACGCCCCGTAGCCGTTGAAGTGGGTGTTGTCGGCGTAGGCGTTGTTCTGCCCGGGGAAGGTATTGGCCGGGAAGTACATGAAGGCGTGCTTGCTGCCCTCGTCGCCCATGGCATTGAACAGCACCTCGCTCATGGCGGTCAGGTCGATGAGATAGGTGTGGGTATCGGCGGCGACCTGGCGGGCCGCGGCGGGGTAATCGCCCAGCGAGTTGGTGATGTGGCCGGTGGCGTCGAAGCTTCTGCGGTGCTGCGCGGTCACAATCACCGGGATTGCATTTTTGGCCCGCACCTGAGTGACGAAGCTGGTGAGGATCTCCTTGTACTTGTCCAGCGGCACGGCGCCGGGCTTCTGGTCGTTGTGGTTGAACTGCATGAAGAAGAAGTCGCCGGTCTTGATGACGGACATGATCTTGGCGAAGCGCAACTCGCCCTGGAACGACGCGGAGGTCTCGCCGGACTCGGCGTTGTTGGCGATCACCACGCCGGGCAGGAAGAAGCGCGGAAGCTGCTGCCCCCAGGAGGCCCAGGGCTCGCTGTCCTGATCGACCATGGTGGAGTCGCCGGCCAGATAGACCACGACATCATCATGGCTCTCAATAGGCGTTATGGAGAAGGCGTGGAAGCTGGGGTTGGCGCCGTTGAACTCGAGGGTGAGCTTATTGTCCCAGTCAAGGTTGCCAAACTCGCGCTGTTTGAGGCGGACGCGGTTGGCGGTGCCGTCGGGATTGAGGAACTCGGGGACGCGGACATTGACGTCGAAGATTCTTTCCAGTGTGCCGTTGGCCTTGACGGCAACTTTTTCCAGCATCAGCCGGCGCGCCTCGGCGCGGACAGTGACGACCGTCTCCGCCGGGCCGCCGAACAGTATCTTCACGCGGTAGTTGCCCTCAGGCACAGGGATGGAGAAGAAGAAGGGCTTGTCGGAAGAGCAGGTCCCGTTGTCCACCTTCGGCGCGGTCTTGAGGTCCCAGCCGGCCGAGGTCTCGGAGTAGAGGGTGTCGGCGAACAGTGAGCGCCCCCCGTTCTTCCCTTGGCCGCAGGCGAAGGTCACCGTCCCCTTCAGCGCCGGCGGGACTGCAAACGTCGGTTGCTGTGGCGCTGCCGGCGAGGCGGGCGCGGCTGCCGGTGGCACGGGCGGTGCGGCCGATGGCGCCGTCTGGGCGCGCGCGACTGGGAGTATGAGAGCAAGGGCGAGAAGAGGGCCGGTGAAGCTGCGCATGGGTTTCCTTGTGCTGTCGAGTGAATCCGATCCAACCGAAAAAATCGTAGCACCTGTTGAGCGGTATGGTCGAGGAAACCCGCGTCTTGCGGTTTCGTGGTGCTACTTGGCGGCGGCGCAGGCGCAGGCGAGTGAGTGCTGCGCGATGAGTCATATGTTTGATCTGTTGCCCTATAGGGCGACGCGCATCTCGAATCGCTGCGCAAGAGGTTCGACGATCTGGATCACTCCATGCCCTGGATTGACCTGCTCCTGTAGACGAAGCAGTCCGAATCCCTTGAGTTTGTTCACGTCTCTGGTCACTGATCCCCGGTTGCGGCCCAGTTCTTCCGCCAGCGCTGAGATGCTCAGCCGCTTTTGCCGGATCACCTGGCAGAGCCGGACGCGTTGCGCCGTCAGGCATTCGATCATGTCCAGCGGGTCGGCGAAGGTGATGATCTTCTCCGTCTCCAGCCGCTCGCCCCGCTGCCTCTTCGCGGCCCGCTCCAGAGAACGCCGCACATGTCCTTCAAATCCGTCGTGGAACACCTTCGTCTTCATAGCTTCTCCTGATGGCCTCCGCTTCCCTGTAGAAGCGTCTGGCTGTTGCCGGATAACCTCTGAACGGCACCGGCTTCACCTCGCCCATGAAGTGACGCTCATGCGTGCCGTGTGCATTGTCGTAGCCCAGTACGCGGCCCTTGTCTCGTCGGAATAGATGCGGCAGCAGAAGGGCGAGATTGTATTGAACGGCCTCGTCCTTCCCGTTGACCCAGACCTCTTCGCGAAGGATGCCGATCCCGCCGGCACAGCGAAAACGAGTCTCATAGTCGGTCTCCTTGCGAAGCTCGCCCCGCCTTCCCATAGAGAAATGCTATCTCAGGTGATGCCTGTAATGCAACATCTGTTTTCAATCTTGCTGGTTGGCGCATAGCCGGGGAGGCCTGCGTTTTGCATGTTCGGGCAGCTACTTGGCAGCGGCGCAGGCGCAGGCGGCGAAGCTCCGCGCGGAGTCGTGCTCCAGCGTGCAGGCGTACCGCGGCCACGCGAACTGGATTGCCCGCGAGATGTCACCGGGGTAGTAGTTGCGCAGGGTTGCCTGGCTGGCCGGGGATTTGGCAGAGGGGTCGGACTGGAAGCCGCGGATCAGGATCGCCAGCGAGCCCGCGTCGAAGGCTCGCTGGTGGTAGGTGGTCGAGTAGGTGTACTCCGGTGCCCATTTGGCGGCGACGCCGGTCAGGTTCGATGCCATGAAGACGGTATAGTCGGCGAGCGTCGCGGTGGCCGGGTCGATGGAGGCCAGCGTGAAGGTGGGCCGGTTGCCGTTGACCGGGCTGATGGAGGCGACAATCTTGACCGGGACGCCGGATATGGCTGTGATTAGTGCCTGCGGGCCATTATCCGCCGTCAGCAGGCGCATCTCGTCGGTGTGGGTGTGGCCGAAGAGCGCCAGCCGGACCACGTCGGCGTTCTGCGCCAGCAGCTCGGCCAGCGACTCGTTAGCGAGAAACATCTGCGGCCTGGCCCCGGCGCAGAGGTTGGTGAATTTGCGCGCGGTGGAGTAGAGATCGACGCCGGGAGGGATGTGCCCCATCACCCAGACGCGCTCGTTGTGCTGGCGCGCGGCGGAGAGCTGCTCGGCGAGCCATGCCAGTTGCGCGGCTGCTGGTGCGTGGTCGGGCTGGCCGGAGCAGGTGGAGTAATTCGCGGAGAAGAATAGGTCGTCGAGGACAAGCAGCCGCGCGTGCGGCACACCGGCCAGTGGAACGCTGTAATAGCCGCCCGCGGCGAAGTCGCTCAGAACGGCGGCGCGGTCTTGATAGGAGAGGCTTGCGGAGATGGATTCGGCGACGATCTTGGCGGTGTGGCCGAGGAACGCGTCGTGCGCGGCGTCGAGCTGGTAGTCGCCGCAGCCGGAGTCGTTGTTGCCGAGGGCAATATAGACGGGAACGCCGGGCAGCGCCGCGCGCAGCGTGGTGACGATCGTGCGCACGGCCTTTTCGGTGAAAGCAAGAAACTGGGCGGGAGTTGCCGTGGGCAGCAGCGCCTTGTACTTGCAGTCGAACGAGTGGGCCAGCAGGTCGCCGCTGAGTGTGATGAACCGGGCGCGCGCGGCATCGGCGCGAATCGCCGTAAGGCTTGACTGCCACAGAACCCACGGCGTGTCGTTGCCGCGCGTGGGGCAGGCCTCTTGCAGCGCGGCGATCTCCTTCGCCTGCGTGGGCGAGTCGGGCGCGGAGAGGATCGTGGGCCACTCGGCGGCGGGCGCCGCGTTCAGCCTCGCGGCCTTCGCGGGGTCGGCGAAGGGGTCGAGGTGAATGTCGGATAGGAAGAGTGCAGGAATGTTCGCGGGCGCAGCGGCCACGGCTTTGCCCGGGGCAGGCGACTGGGCGATGAGACCAGCCTGCACCGTGAGCGCGCAGGCGGCGAGCAGGCTGAGCAGGCTGCGGCGAAGGATTTGCATGGGGATGGGCTTCCTATTCTTTCTTAGAACCTGTCGAATAACTCAATTCACCCGGCAGCATCGCTCATGTTTTGCTTAAGGGCACGGCTTCAGCCGTGCCGTGAATGCTGCATTTGAACTGCGGCTTTAGCCGCTGAGGTCAGGGATATGTCCTCTATCATGCGTTATGTGAGAGGTTCTGAGTTTGCAGCAGCGATTCGTAGGCGGCGATCTGGCCCAGCGTGAAGGCGTGCATCTCTTCTCCGGCCTGCCATGCGCGGGTCCACTGCACGATCCATTCCAGCGCGGTCTCCAGGCGCAGGTGCGGAGTCCAGCCCAGGTCGGCGCGCGCGCGGCTTGTGTCCAGCTTCAGTGTGTCGGCCTCATGCACTCCAGGATCGGGATCGAGAATCCATTTCGCTCCCTCGCCCCAGAAGCCCGCCATCTTCTCGGCAATCCACCCAACCGGCCGTGCGTCGTCGTCCGATGGCCCAAAGTTGTACGCCGTCGCGTACCGCGCGGCCTCGTCGCGATCGTGCGCAAGCAGCTGCTCGGCCAGGCGAATGTAGCCGTGCAGCGGCTCCAGGACGTGTTGCCACGGCCGGATCGCCTGCGGTCGCCGGATGCGCACCGGCTCACCCGAAAGGAAGCCGCGCACCAGGTCCGAGATGAGCCGGTCAGCCGACCAGTCGCCTCCGCCGATCACATTTCCAGCGCGTGCGGTGGCCAGGGCGGTGGAGTGGCCGCTGGTCTGGCCCAGCTTTGCAACAGGGAAGTACGACTGGCGATATGCCGCCGCCACCAGCTCCGCGCATGCCTTCGAGCTGGAGTAGGGATCATATCCACCCAGCGGGTCGCTCTCGCGGTAGCCCCAGATCCACTCCTTGTTCTCGTAGCACTTGTCTGTGGTGATAACCACCACGGCCCGCACCGTCGGCGTGCGGCGGACAGCGTCCAGAACTCGCGCCGTCCCGATCACATTCGTCTCGTAGGTGAGGATGGGGTCGTCGTAGGAGAGGCGCACCAGCGGTTGCGCGGCCAGGTGGAAGACAACCTCGGGAGCAAACGAGTGCAGCGCGGATTCCAGCGCGGCTGCGTCCCGGATGTCGCCGCGCACATCCTTCAGTCCCGCGCCGACGCCGGCCACGGTAAACAGATTGGGTTCGGTCGCGGGGTCGAGCGAGTAGCCGCGGACCTCGGCCCCCAGCCGCGCCAGCCACAACGCGAGCCATCCGCCCTTAAAGCCGGTGTGGCCGGTGAGAAAGACTTTTTTGCCGTGCCAGGAGAATGCGGGCTTGTCGGTCATTTAGACAGGATAAACGAAAAAGCTTAACACCGATTTACACCGGCAAGCACCGATCAAAAGCAATAACGATAATAGATGGGGACGAGTCGTCTTCCCAGTCATCCGCGTGAATCGCAATTGCAATTTGCTGTTCAATAATCTGTTCTTTGTTTTTGTCTTTAATCTGCTTTTGTCCTTTGTCTTTAACCCGTACTTGTACTTGATCGGTGCTTGTCGCTGTCAATCGGTGTTAGGCATTGGACGGACGAGTCGCCTAGAACCGGACCTCCTCGCGCGCGATCTCTCTGCGGCCTTCCGCCAGAATGCTTGCCCGCTCCAGCACATGCTCCAGCTCGCGCACATTGCCCGGCCAGTCGTGTTCCATCAGCTTCGTCTTCGCGCCGCTCGAAAGCCGCTTCAGCGGCATCTTCTTGCCCAGTTTGCCCAGAAGGTGCGTGGCCAGCGGCAATACGTCCTCCATCCGCTCGCGCAGCGCCGGCAGCGCGACCGGAAAGACGGCCAGCCGGTGATACAGATCAAGCCGGAACGCGTGTTCGGCGACGCGCTGCTGCAGCGGCTCGTCGGTGGCCGCAAGCACACGCACGTCCACGCGCACCACCTCGTTGTTGCCCACGCGCTGCAGCTCGCCCGACTCCAGAAAGCGCAGTATTTTGGACTGCATCGACAGCGGCATTTCGCCGATCTCGTCCAGAAACAGAGTGCCTCCGTGGGCCGATTCGATCATGCCGGTGCGCGACTGCATCGCCCCGGTAAATGCGCCTCGCGTGTGCCCGAAGACCTCAGCCTCCAGCAGCGACTCGGGGATTGCCGCGCAGTTCAGCACCACCAAAGGCTTGCCTGCGCGCGGGCTCAACTGATGCACCGCGCGGGCGACCAGCTCCTTGCCCGTGCCCGTCTCACCCTCGATCAGCACCGTCGTCGTCCGTGGCGCAACCAGCCGGATCAGCCGCGACAACTCCAGCATTGCCGGGCTCTCGCCCACCATCTCCGGCAGCGGCAACGTCAGATCTCGCGGCCACAGCTCCAGGCTCTCCTCTTCGAAGAGGTACGCCTGCTCTGGCCGCTTCGTTGCAGCCATTGCGGGGCCCTCTGTCTTGTGTCCAACCGTTGTCAGCGGGATTGATTTCGGGCCAGCCGTCTTGAGTCCAGCCGCTTCCGGCTTAACCACTTCCTGCGTGGCCGTTCCCAGTCCGTCCTCTTCCATCGCGGCTCCGCGCCGGCTCATCTCGGGCTGCGCCGCGTTGCGCGACCGCAGCACCGCCGCCACCTCCTGCGCAGCAGCCGCGCGATTGTCCCCTGGGGCCAGCCGGTCCGCCGCGGAGATTTGCGGCACCGCCACCGGCGCCAGCGCCCACGCCGCGCTCTCGCCCGCGCCGCAGTCCCCTTGTGCGTCCTCCTGCGCCCTGCGCAACGCATGGAGCAGCTCGTTTCTGCGAGGGCTGCGCGCTCCCGCCTCGTCCACGCTGCCATCCATACGCAGCAGTTCCATCACCGGATGCCGGATGCGCATCTCTCCGGCGAGCTCATTCACTTCCAGGTCTGGCAATGCGCTGTCCAGCACCATCGCCTCCGCGCCCTCGGCCTCCAGCAGCGCCATCGCCTCCGCGCCGCCTGCCGCCTCGCGCACCTGCCAGCGCATCGCCGTAAGCTCCTGCGTCAGACGCGCCCGCAGGTCCGCATCCGCGCTGGCCAGCAGCACTGTCCTCACCGCTGCCTTGTTTCCGATGTTCTCTCTGCCCAGCCCATAGCCCATAAACGCGACCCGAAGTTTACTGCTCTGTGTTCCGGCCATACGCGAATCTCATGTTGCCCAGCCAAACTCGTGGCTGGCGATCTCTCCGCTCGTCCGCACCCAGCCAATGCAATCGCGCGAGCGGGCAATAATCCATACTGCGTGAACTTCCGCAACGCCAGCGCAGCGTCTAGGCGTACGCGGGCCTGTGAACAGGGCACGACTGGCCGGTCGCCCGTGCCGCGGGATTGCAACTCAGGCCTCCCAGCCTGTATCCCATTCCGCGCACCGTCTCGATCAACTCCGCTTGTGCATCATGGGCCTCTCCTCCATCCAGCTTTCGCCGCAGGTAGTTGATGTACACATCCACCACATTCGTGCCCGACGCCGCCGGCATCTGCCACACCTCGATCAGTAACTGGCCGCGCGAGACAGCTTCGCCGCGATGCAGCATCAGAAACTCCAGCAGGGAAAACTCCTTCGCCGTCAGGCCGATCGTCCGACCCGCGCGAGCCACCGTGTGCTCCATCCGGTGCAGTTCCAGATCGCCATGGCGAAGCACCGGGTCGGCAAACTTCACGCGCCGCCGCTGTAGGGCCCTGCACCGCGCCGTCAGCTCATAGAAGCTGAACGGCTTCAGCAGGCAATCGTCCGCCCCCATGTCAAGGCATTCGACCTGCACATGGAGATCGCTGCGCCCGGTCAGCACCAGCACCGATGCGTCGTTATGCCGCGCCCGCATCTCCGCCAGAACCTCCATGCCATCCCGCTTCGGCAGACCCAGGTCCAGCAGCACCAGGTCCGGATGGTCCGCTGCGGCGAGAAGCAGCGCAGCCTCTCCGTCCTCCACCCAATCCACACGATGCCCTTGCATCTCCAGTCCAGACTTTAGAAACGTACCCAGGGCTCGATCATCTTCTACAACTAGCACTCGCATTGAAATACCTCTACCCCCAAAAATCTATGTACAGCAATCAGACAGACAGACTCAGGGGAACAGGATGGTTCTCAGCGAACGTTCTATAAAACCATCCAGAACGGGCTGATGTTAAGAATCCACTTTGTAGGATGACTTTTCCACAGATGGATGCAACATTAATAGTGCCAATCTGGTGACTAGTTCCGAAAAGGGAATTCAAATATGCAAGATGATTTCCAGTGAGCAATATTGACCACACAACGGCTCCCTGAATTTGCTTGGACTTACCGAAGATAGTGAGCTATAAGGAACTCCGCCGCCCACCTGAGACAACAATGGCCTCGGCAGTTGTCCCCAGCGCCATTGCACTGAAGCCGGTCTGCGAGGCCATTGCACCAACCAAAGCATTGCACCAACCAAAGCATTGCTACAACCAAAGCGGCATTGCGTCAACTCTATGGATAGCGGTACAGAGTCACCCGCACGATGTTGTTGGAACGCAGCACCAGGATCTCTCCCTGTGCGTCGTCGTCGCCCGCGATCTGCCGCGTCACCACCCACTTGCCGTCGACGAACTTGCCCTCCTGCACATCTCCCAGTCCCACATTGCCGGGGCCGGGCGTGGTGGGCGCGAAGTCCACGCGCATTCCGCCGCCGCCGAAGTAGTACTCGTCCGCGCCGGTTGCAATCAGCACGGCCGCGGCCTCCGGCGGGCCCTCATTGGGATTCACCGAACCGGCGCCCGGCGGCGGAGGAGGGCCCGCCACCTGCCCCTTCGTCTGCGGCGGAAGCCGCGAATTCCGCCCCGTGTAAGTGAACGTCAGCGTGTAATTGCCCAGCTTGATGCTCTTGGGCGCGTCTCCCTGGCTCATGCGCACCGCGGTCACGGCGTCCGTGCCCTGGCGCGCCAGAATCATCGGCGCAAGCTGTTCCAGCATGGAGTAGGTTCCTGCCAGGTCCGCGCCAATCGGCCGGTTGCCGTCGATGCCGAACGGCGAAAACCCGATCGTGTTGTACTTGCCCACGGCAACAATCGCGTTGGCCGGAGTGGTGCTCGTCTCGGGAATGAACAGCGGGTTGCCGTTGCGCGTGAACCGTTCGCACACCTCGTCGAAGTACTCGAGATACAGGTCTGGCGCCAGGATGTCCACGCTCGGCGCGCCCGCCCGCCATACGTCATGCACCTCGGGCAGAGGCCCGCCGCTGGGATAGGTCCCCGGCCACGCATGGTTGGGCTGTTGCAACCATCCGTTGACGAACATCGGGATGTTGTAGGCGGCCTTGCCCGTCTCCACCACCTTCTGCAGATAGAGCGCGTAGTTCCACGCCATGAAGATCTCGTCCGATGGCCAATGCAGGCTCTGCCAGCTATTGCTGTGTTCCAGCGCGCTCATCGGCGGGCTGGTGGTCTGGACGGGAATCACCACGTCCGCCGGTTTGCCGGGGCCGAAGACCTCCTCCCATGTGCCGGAATTTTTATATCCGTTGGCCGCCCACACATCGCGGAACTCCGGGATCAGCGAGTCCTTGTGGGCTTCCAGGTACTGCATCAGCTTGGCCGGAACCGGCCCGGCGAAGGCGCGGTTGGCCGCCGGAGAGCGGTCGCGCGTATCGCGCAGCACGCCCACCTCGTTCTCCACCTGGACCATCAACACCGTATGCTCGGTCCCATCCACCTCGCCAACGTGCTTCATCAGCGCGCCGAAGGCCTTGGCGTCGGCGTCGCGCGTCTCGTCGCCAAAGGTGCTCAGCAACTCCAGCGGCCCGGAGAGGGAGACGGTCTTGCCATCATTAATCTGGATCCGCGGAAACCGTTGATAGTCCTTCTTCACCCAGTACGGCGCAAAGCTCGAAGTGCCGTTTTTCCAGCTCGCGAACCAGATCAGGATCACGTGCATGTGGTTCTCTCTGGCCTTGGCGATTACGCCATCCAACTGCACATAGTTGTACTGTCCCTCCACCGGCTCGAACTGCGCCCAACTGACGCCGATCAGCGCCGTGTTCAGGTTGCCCGCCACCAGCTTCGGCCAGATCGTGTCCATGTTCTCCAGGCTGGTCGCGGCGTTATTGCTCAACTCGCCGGCCATCGCCAGGTACGGCTTGCCATCCACAATCAACTGCGTCGCGCTGCCCTGCCGTTGCAGGTGGGGAACGCCGGCGGCCTCTTGCGCCGCGCAGGCAAGGGTCATCGATGCAACGCACAGCAGTACAGCAAACGCAGACGTCAGTCTCACACGCATTTCTCGCCACCTTCTGTCGGTTCCTTGGAATTTTTTCTCTCGATACTGCCGTACGGGAAGCTGATTCGGCTAGTCCGCCAAACCGCGTTTCCAGCCGCGAGCCATTCTACCCCCGAACGCTCTGCAAGCAAATAAAACAGGGTGCCCCACATCTCGCTTCTGAGATGAGGGTTCCAGCGGGTGCCCCATCCATCGCGTCTTTGTCTCATGCGATGGGTGGGATGAACATAGCCCGAACCAAGAGTTCTTGCCGTTGCCTGTTCTCCTCCGCACCCACCCACCCCCGCCGTCATCCCGACCGGAGCGAAGCGAAGCGGAGGGACCCCCGCATTTTCTTTCCCCAAAAACCCCAGCAAATTGGCGTGTCAAGCCCCTCGACGCCCAAAAAACCCCATAACCCACACCCCACCAATCACATACCCCAGAAAAATAGTTGGCATACTAGTTATGCTCCGCTTGATACACTTAACATATGGATCAAATCCATCGAGGGGCAGCTTTGACCGTGCGGAAATAAACTCCCGCCGCCCGCTTGAACCGTTCTTTCTCAACTGAATAAGCCGCACCAGATCAATGTTTTGCCCGCAACTCCCACACGTGTCGTCATTCTGGCGAAGCCCACAGAGTCGTCATTCTGGCGAAACCAGAATCTCCGTATTTGCCTTTGTTTGTTTTTGTTCGTCATTCTGGCGTAGCCAGAATCTTCGTATTGGTCTTTGTTTGTTTTTGTTCGTCATTCTGGCGCAGCCAGAATCTCCGTAGTTGCTTTTGTTGCGCCGCTGCACTTCAGAATTCCGAATAAGCCGCACCGAATCAATATTTTACCAGCATCTCTCCGCGAATGAATATTTTGCCGGCACCACCCGCTCCAAAGCCTCTTTTTTCACCCGTAACCCTTATGTTCTGAATATTTTAGCCGCAACGTCCATGCAATGAATATTTTAGCCAACCGCAGCCGCACAACCGATTGATTCCAAACCGCTTGCTCCTAAATCATTTGTTGTGTAAGTTTTCCCTGTGGCCACCACATAACAATCCACTTACGCACCCATCCACCGCCAATGGGGATGGCAGGGGGAGGGGACGAACAAATAACGAACAAATAGCGTACAAACAGCGTTATCGCTCCTCTTCAAACTCCAGATGCGATGGCCACTTCGCCGAGCCGTAGATCGTCACCGTCTCAGCCCTGTACGCGCTCTTCGGCGCGACCATGATGTTCTGTACAAAGGTCTGCGGATTGCGGTCGTAGAGCGGAAACCAGCTCGACTGCACCTCGACCATGATCTTGTGTCCCTTCAGGAATGTGTGGTCCACGCCGTGCAGGCTCCAGCGGAACTCGTTCACCGCGCCGGGAGTGAGCGGCGCAGCCTGCTCGAAGCTGTGGAGATAGCGGCCGCGAAATATCTCGTCCGCAACCATCAGTTGATAGCCCGCATTCGGTGCGGGCGAGCTTGCTCGCTGGGGTGGAGTTGAAGGAGTTTCCGGCGAGTTTGCTCGCTGGGGTGAAGCAGCCGAGTCGTCCGGATAGACATCGATCAGCTTGACGATCCAGTCGGCGTCGCTTCCCGTGGTTGCGGCGAAGAGGTCGGCCACAACTTCGCCGGTGATGGTCACATCGTGGTCGAGTGCTGGCAGCGTGAAGCGCGCCACGTCCTTGCGCCCGGTGACGAAGCTCTGGTCCTCGACCAGCCACGTGGTCCACTTCGAGCCCTTCGCGTAGGTCGATTGAATCGGCCGATGGCGATAGGGAACTGGATCGGCCGGGTCCGACACATAGGACGCCGCGACCGAGTCGTCATCGCTTGCGGGAGCCGTAAAGCTGAGTTTCTTTCCCGGTTCCAGATAGAGTTGCGCAGGCTCAAAGTCAGCCATCGGAGGCCACGCGTCGTACCGTTCCCACCGATTCACGCCGGTGCGAAAGCTGGCCGTATCGGCGAGGTCGAAGCCCGGCCGGTCCTTCAGAAACTTCTCAAAGAACGGCGCCTCAAACCTCTTGCGAAACTCGGTTCCCGTCGGCTCGCCGAAATTCAGCCTGCCGAACTCCGAGTCTAGCCGCCGCGCCTTGCGCTGCCAGCCGCCGTGGTCCCAGGGCCCGAGCACCAGATAGACCGGATCGTCGTGCTGCTTCAGCGCGGCATACTCGGCCTGCGTGCCCCACATGTCCTCCTGGTCCCAGGTGCCGCCGACCTCGAGCGTCGGGACTGCAACCCCGCCGAGACGATCTTCCACGGCCATCGCCTGCCAGAACGCGGTGTACGCGGGCTGAGTTAGAAAGGCCTTCACCGTGGTCAGATCGCTCATCTTTGGGACCGTCGCCGCCGCGCCGGCGAAGTTGTCGTGGCGCAGGAAAAAGTCATACATGTCCTGCTTCATGTCCACCCGCGCGTCGGTCTTCTGCGCCTCCATCTCCTGCACGTAGTCGAAGCCGTAACTCTCACGGAAGGCGCCGTTGTGGAAAAAGTCGTCGCCCATCCACACGTCGGTCATGGGCGCCTGGGGCGAGATGGCTTTGACCGCCGGATGTGCGTCGATGCCTGCCATCATGGCCAGAAAGCCGTCGTAGGAGAGGCCGAAGACTCCGACGCGGCCATTGTTTCCCGGCACATTCTTCAGTAGCCAGTCGATGGTGTCGCGCGCGTCGGTGGTCTCGTCCACATCGCGGTTGCTGTTATGGGGAACGATGGGACGGTTCATCACGAAGCTGCCCTCGGACCTGTACCGCCCGCGAATGTCTTCGTAGACAAAGATGTAGCCGCTGGCGGCCAGCTCGGGCTTGTCATGGTTGACGCTTTCGGAGTCGAAGTCGTCCACGCCGTAGGGTGTGCGGGCGAGCAGAAATGGCAGGCCCGCCGGAGGCGCGTCGCGCAGATCGGCGGGGCGAAGAATCACGGCGTGCAGGCGCACACCGTCGCGCATGGGCAGCATCGCCTCCTGGCGCGTGTATGTGCGGGGCAGAGTGGTCCGCGCCGCCGTCGTCTGAGCAGACCCCGCGCTTGCAGGCAATACAGGCTGCTGCGAGCACAGAGTCATCGATCTGAGACTCAACGCCATCAGAGCGGTCAGAAGAGGCATTGCAAGGCGACGCGACCGCACAAGCGTAAGCGACCGCACAGGC
>Ga0224534_1000630_pt1 | contig 21924 bp, 21 predicted proteins | sample 714E12024metaG_FD_172012 | JGI IMG/M metagenome (GOLD analysis project Ga0224534, IMG submission 172012) | Peat soil microbial communities from Stordalen Mire, Sweden - 717 E1 20-24 | ecosystem: Environmental > Terrestrial > Soil > Wetlands > Peat | place: Sweden: Norrbotten County, Stordalen... | reverse complement strand
GCAGCGGTAGGGTTGCACTGCGCTACGGTTGAGATGGCGGCGGTTCGGGTTGCGGGGGCTGCTGCGGCGGGGGCTGGTAGGGCGGCGGTGGCGGGGGGAAGGCTGCGGCGTAGGCGTAGGCGGGCGGCGGCGTGGAGCGGTCGAGCAGGTCGCCAAGCAGGGGATAGCGTCCGCCCAGGAAGTAGAGGGCGTAGGCCTGGAAGAAGGTGAGAAGTGTGCCCATGAATGCAAGCACCACGCAGACCGCCCAGCAGAGAAATACCAGTCCGCCGAAGATGGCGCAGGCAATCAGCAATATGGTCCCAGCTGTTCCGGCATGGTGCAGGAAGAACCAGAGGATGACTCCGACGATCCCTGGAGGGATGAGTGAGACGAGCAGGACCAGGACGACAGCGATCTCGGCGACGATTCCGAAGACGAGCCCGAGGACAAATCGCAGGACTATGTAGAGGATGACCTGGCCGGGTTCCGCGGCGATGAGCGCGCGCAGGCGTCCGAGAGATTGCGAGATAGTGAGGTCTTCCAGCGCGAGAAAGGGCAGGGCGAGGTCGCGCACCAGCATGTAGATTGCGCTCAGCACCAACAGAACGATTAAGACGGCGGCGATGAAGAGAAGAATCTGCGCGATGTGCAGGCCGGAGAAGAAACCGGCAACGCCAAGTGCGCCCGCCCCGTGAGCGTGATGGAAGAAGTAGACGACGGCCGTGATGATGAAGGGCAAGAGAAGAAGCAGCATGAAGAGAATCAAGAGGAGCCTGAGGCCGATCCAACGCCAGGTGCGGCTGCCGTACTTGCTCCAGAGTGGGCCGACGAAGGTGAAGCGGGTTGCGACCATTTCCAGCAGGACGAGTTGCAGGCGGGAGCCGATGTAGAAGAGGATGAGGCCGATGATCAGCGAGACCAGGCCGAGCAGGACCGCGAACGCCACGACAAACGCAAGAAAGGCGGGAGGAAGTTCGTGCATGCCATTGGAGCGGCCGGGGACGTGAAGATTCAAGCCTCCGCCCATCTCGGCGAAGAAGGCGACGGCGGCGATCTTGAGAAACGTGCGCAGGCGGAATGGACGGCCCATGAGATCGCGGGTCCGTCCCATGGCGGGAGAGATGCATTCGATTGCGCTGAGTGGTCTCATAAATGGGTAGGAGGAGATTAGCACGGGAATACTGCTGCTGCACGAATTAATCTGCTGATTCTGTGAGCCATTGGTCCCAGGCGGCGAGGGCGCGGTCGCATTGGATGCGGTGGCGCTCTTTCTTGTCTTTCTTATCTCCGATGCGGCGGCGCAGGTCTTCTTCGAGCGGCGGGAGAAGGTCGAAGGTAATGTTGGCGGGCTGGAAGCGCTTACTTTCCGCGTGGGTGATGTAGTGGGTGAGGCTGCCGTTGGCGGTGACGCGCGGAGCGGGGGTGGGCTGGATGCCACGGGCGAGGGCGGCGGCGTAGCGTCCGGCGAGCAGGCCGCTGGCGATGGACTCGGTGTAGCCTTCGACGCCAGAGAGCTGGCCGGCGATGAGGACCGAGGGATGGGCACGGAGCTGGAGGGTTTCGGTGAGGAGGTTCGGCGCGTCGATGTAGGTGTTGCGGTGGATCTGGCCGTAGCGCAGGAAGGCGGCGTTTTCGAGGCCGGGAATGAGGCGGAGGACGCGCGCCTGTTCGCCGAACTTGAGGTGATTTTGGAAGCCGACCAGATTGTAGGAGTCCGCGCGGAGGTTCTCCTGGCGGAGCTGGACGACGGCGTAGGGCCAGCGGCCGGTCCTGGGGTCGGTGAGGCCGACGGGCTTCATGGGGCCGAAGCGGAGAGTGTCGCGGCCTCGGCGGGCCGTCTCTTCGATGGGGAGGCAGCCCTCGAAGTAGTGGACAGGAGCGGCGACGACAGGGAGTTTCGTGGCGTCCGAAATGCGGGGGTCCCTCCACTCCCTCTTCGACTCGCTGCGCTCGCTCAGGGGCCGGTCGGGATGACGGCTATCTAGAGCGGGGAGTTGCTCCCAGGGCTTTGCGGGGACGGACTCGGCGATGGTGAGGGCGTCGAGGAATCGGTCGTACTCTTCCTTGGTGAAGGGGCAGTTGATGTAGTCGGCGGTGCCTTTGTCGTAGCGGGCGGCGAAGAAGACGCGGTCCATGTCGATGGTGGTGGCGTCGACGATGGGGGAGATGGAGTCGTAGAAGGCGAGGTGGCTGGAGCCGGTGAGTCGCTGAAGTTCGGCGGCGAGCGCGGGCGAGGTGAGCGGGCCGGTGGCGAGGATGGTCAGCGTGTCGGGGTCGTCGGGATTGAGCGCGGTGACCTCTTCGCGATGGATGGTGATGCGCGGATCTGATCCCGTAGAAAAGGCAGCGATGCGGGCGGCGACGCGGCGGGAGAACTCGACGCGGTCGACGGCGAGGGCGTGGCCAGCGGGAACGGCGGAGGCGTCGGCTTCGGCGAGGAGGATGGAACCGGCGCGGCGCATCTCCTGCTTCAGGAGCCAGGGCGCGGTGTTCTCGGATTCGGACTTGAGCGAGTTGGAGCAGACGAGTTCGGCGAAATCGGCGGTCTGGTGGGCCTCGGTGGAGCGCGTGGGGCGCATCTCATAGAGCGCGACTTCGCAGCCGAGGGCGGCGGCTTGCAGTGCGGCTTCCGGACCGGCGAGACCTCCTCCGATGATTTTGATCTTCTTCATAGTTTCAGCATAGGGGATTCGGAAGTCGTGTGGAGTGGGTGGGGGCGGTTCGCGAGCCCCACCTTAGCGACGATGAAGCCGTCGCGAAGATGGGGCACCCGGCTGATCTTACTTTGCGTGGGCAGCGAGGGCGGCGAGGGGGTCGCCGGTGAGGCGCATGGTGGTCCACTCGGAGAGGGGGGTGGCGCCGAGGGACGTGTAGAAGTCGATGGCGGGAGTGTTCCAGTCGAGGACGGCCCACTCGAAGCGGGAGCAGCCCTCGGCGACGGCGATGGCGGCGACGGCGGCGATGAGGGCCTTGCCTATGCCGCGACCACGAAAGGCGGGGCGGACGAAGAGGTCTTCCAGAAAGATGCCCGCGTTGCCGCGCCAGGTGGAGTAGTTGTGGAAGTAGAGGGCGAAGCCTGCGGGAGTGGGAAGGTTGTTGGTTGCTGGTTGCTGGTTGTTGGTTGAAGACAACTCGGCGATGAGGCAGTGGAAGCGCGGGGTGGGGCCGAAGCCGTCGCGCAGGAGGTCGGCATGGGCGGCGATGGCGCTGGCGGGTTCGCGCTCGTACACGGCGAGTTCGCGGATGAAGGCGAGGATTTCGGGGATGTCTGCGGGTGTTGCAGGACGAATTTGGAGGTCGGGCATGGGGTGCGGGACTACTTTCGGGGGTGGTTGGAGGGGGCGTTTGGGTTGGCGGCCAGCCACTTGTCGAAAGGGATGGTGAAGGAGAAGAGTTCCTGTTTGCCGTCGAGGGTGTGGACCATCTTAACGTAGAGCGAGGCGTGGGCGAGAGCGGGGTCGTCGAGGCCCTTGATGTCGTAGAAGAGGTAGCCAGCGAGGGTGGAATGGGCGTTGACGATGGTTCCCTGGAAGCCGAAGTCGCCGTCGTCCTGCGCAACGCGCTTGTCGATGGGGGTGCGCTTGATGGGGATGGGGATGAGCGGGATGCGGATGGGCTGCGTGCTCTTCAGAGTGAAGAGGCGGCGGTTGATCTCGTCCTCGGTGGCGGCGGGGAGGGTGTCGCCCGCGGCGGAGATGAACTGGAAACGGGCCTCGTCGAGCTGTAGGGCGCGGTCGCCGTCGTTGGTGAGAATGACGCGGATGGGCAGAAGTCCGTGCTGGATGTAGGGCAGGCGGAAGAAGGAGCAGAGCTTGGGGTCGTCGCATGGGTCGGCGGCGATGGTGAGGTGCTCGCCGGGGTGGGCGTCGCGGGCGGGGTAGGTGGCGGCGGAGTTGGCGGGCGGCGCGGATTTGTGGCCGGCGGCGCGAGCGGGAATGCAGAGCAGTGCGGCGGCTATGATGGGGAGCAACGCTCGGGCGCGGAGTGCGCGGAAGGCTCGCGAGGCGTGCGGATTGCGTGGGTTGCGATGCGGGCTCATGCTGGGTTGATTATCATCATCCCTGATGCGGCGGTAAAGATGTGCTGCTGTGGGAGAGAGAGTCGAGACAATGGGGATGGCGCTGTATAGCTTGCTGCTGATGGTGGGGCTGGCGGTGTGCTCGCCGTGGTGGCTGGCGCGGATGGTGCGCTATCGCGATGGCGTGGCGCAGCGGCTGGGGCGGGTGCCGGCGGAACTGCGAGCGGCGGCGGCGGGGCAGAAGGTGGTGTGGGTCCATGCGGTGAGCGTGGGCGAGGTGTTGGCGGCGACTCGGCTGGTGGGGGAGTTGGAAGAGGCGCTGGGCGTGGGGTGGGTGGTGGTGGTTTCGACGACGACGTCGACCGGGCAGGCACTGGCGAAGGAGCGGTTTGGGGTGGAGAGGGTGTTTTATTATCCGCTGGACTTTGCGTGGGCAGTACGGTCTTACCTGCGGGCTTTGCAACCAAAGCTGCTGGTGCTGATGGAGAGCGAGCTGTGGCCGAGGATGCTGGTGGAGTGCGGGCGGGTGGGTGTGCCGGTGGCGGTGGTGAATGCGCGGGTGAGCGATAGAAGCTATGCGCGGGGATCGCGGGCGCGAGTGGTTTGGGGGCGGGTTCTGCGGAGGGTGGATTTATTTTTGGCGCAGAGTGAGGAGGACGCGCGGCGGCTGGTGGCGATGGGCGCGCGCGTGGATGCTGTGCGGGCGATTGGGAATCTGAAGTACGACGTGCGGGCGGCGAAGGCGAGTCGCGTGGCGGAGCTAATTAAGGAGGCCGCGGCGGGACGGCCGATTGTGGTGGCGGGGAGTACGGCGGATCGTCTGAACTATAAGAAGCTCAGTGAAGACGAGATGGCGATTCTGGCGTGGGAGGGACGGGTGCGGCGTGAGATCGGCGCGCTGCTGGTGATGGCTCCGAGACACCCTGAGCGATTCGGCGAAGTTGAGGCAACCGTGATGGAATTTTGCTACGTGAAGGCGAGTGATTGGAGAGATCGGAACGAGGTCAACCCACCCTTCGCAAAGAGCGCGAAGGATGGGGCACCCTGCCGGTTAGAGATTGTGCTGCTGGATACGATTGGCGATCTGGCGGCGGTGTATGGCGTGGCGGATGTCGCGTTCGTCGGCGGAAGTCTGGTGGAACGCGGCGGGCACAATCCGCTGGAACCGGCGCAGTTCGGTGTTCCGGTGGTGATGGGGACTTCGTACGAGAACTTCCGCGATGTGGTGGGCAGGATGCAAGCGGAGGATGGGATTCGCATTGTGCAGGACAAGGCGGAGTTGGAGACAGCGCTGGTTGAGTTGCTGACGGACCGTGAGGCGGCGCGGGCGATGGGGGAGCGCGGAAGGCGGGTCTTCGAGCAGCAGCAGGGAGCGACGGGGCGGGCGGTTGCGGCGCTGGTGGGGATGGTACAGCGATGAGGGCGCGGCGGGTGTGGGCTTGGCCGCTGGTGCCGATCTATGCGGCGGCGCTGATGGCGCGGGATTGGATGCGGCGGTTGGGCGTGCTGCGGGTGAGGCGGCTTGCGTGGTCGGTGATCAGCGTGGGGAGCTTGTCGGCGGGCGGGGCGGGGAAGACTCCCGTGGTGATTGCGCTGGCGGAGTTGCTGCGGGGGCAGGGGTGGTCGGTGGATGTGTTGTCGCGCGGGTATGGGCGCGAGGGGAGTGGGGTGGAGCGGGTCGATCTGGATGCGCCGGATGCGGCGCGGCGGTTTGGCGATGAGCCGGTGGTGATTGCGCAGCGGGCGGGGGTCCCGGTGTGGGTTGGGGCGGAACGGTTCGCGGCGGGAGCGGCGGCGGAGGGACTCTCGGCGAGTGAGGAAGAAGCAGATTTGCAGCAGGGGATTGCTGGATCGAAAGAAGGCCCGGGGCTAAAGCCCCTTGATTCCGTTGGCTCTATTCAGGGGGCTGAAGCCCCCTGCTCCCTCCGAAGAATAAGGCGGCGGGTGCATGTGCTGGATGATGGGTTTCAACATCGGGGTTTGGCGCGGGCGGTGGATGTGGTGCTGGTGACGGCGGAGGATTTAGAGGAGGCGCTGCTGCCGGCGGGGAACCGGCGGGAGACTCTGGCTGCGTTGGGACGCGCGGATGTAGTGGTACTGCGCGATACAGAGCGGGTGCGCGTGGAGGCGAGGGTTCGAGGACTGATGCGGGAGGGCGCGGCGGTGTGGAGCGTGCGGCGGGAGCTGCGGTTTGTGGAGGGATATGCGGGGGCGAGGCCGCTGGCATTCTGCGCGATTGCGCGGCCAGATGGGTTCTGGGCGATGCTGAAGGATGCGGGTTGCCAGTTGGCGGAGATCGTGGCGTTCGGCGATCATCATGCGTATGCGATGGTGGATATGGTTCGGATGGTCGCGATGGCAAAGGAGTGTGGCGCGACGGGATTTATTACCACGGAGAAGGATGCGGTGAAGTTGACGGACGCGATGATGGAGCGGCTGCGCCCGGTGGGCCCGGTGTGCGTGGCGGGGTTAACGGCGCGGTTTGTGGACGAGGCGAATGTGGTGCGCGAGCTGGAGGCGCGCCTCCTGTGAGAGTGTTGATTGTGCGGATCGGGGCGATGGGCGATGTGCTGCACGCGATGCCGGCGGTGGCGGCTCTGCGCGAACTGCATCCGGAGTGGTTTATCGGGTGGGCGATCGAGCCGCGATGGAGCGACCTGCTGCAGATTGCCGGGGACCCCAACGACCTGCAGCAGATCGAGGGACGCCATGATGCGCGCGCGCTGGTGGACCGCTGGTACAGCGTGGCGGCGGGAGCGTGGAAGCGGAGGCCGATCTCTCTGAAGACGCGCTCGGAGGTCCATGTGCTGCGCGATGTGCTGCGCGGCGAGCGGTTCGACGTGTGCGTGGACATGCAGGGGGCGGTGAAGTCGGCGGTGGTGGGACGAATGGCGGGCGCCGCGGTATTTGCGGGGTCGGAGAGGCCGAGGGAACGCGTGGCGCGCTGGTTGTATGGGCAGAAGCTGGATGTAACCTCGGCGCATGTGGTGGAGCAGGGATGCGAGCTGCTGGGCGCGGCGGTCTGCGAGCGGTTGCGACCGGCACGCGTGACGCTGCCGATGGATGAGATGGATGAGCGGTGGGCTTCGGATGCGGTGGGAGACGAGAGGTTCTGCCTGATCTCGGCGGGCGGGGGATGGGGCGCGAAGATCTGGCCGGCGGAGCGGTTTGGGCGCGTGGCGACGGAGTTGGGACGGGCCGGCGTGCGCTCGGTGGTGAACTGCTCGCCCCAGGGCTCCCGCGAGGCGGAGCGCGTGGTGGAGACGAGCGAGGGGTTTGCGCGGGCAGTGCCTTGCTCGGTGGGGCAGTTGATCGCGCTGACGCGGCGGGCGGCGGTGGTAATCGGGGGCGACACCGGGCCGCTGCACCTGGCGGCTGCGCTGGAGCGGCCTGTGGTGGGGATCTACGGGCCGACCGACCCGGCGCGCAATGGGCCGTACGGAACGCGCTCGCGAGTGCTGCGCGATGCGTCGAGCGCGACCAGCCACAAGCGCGTGAGCGAGGTGGAGGAGGGGATGTTGCGGATCGGGGTGGATGAGGTGGTAGCTGCGGCGATGGAGATGCTGGGGTAGGTACGAGGTTCGAGGGACAAGGTTCGAGGGACGAGCGCATCTCGATTTATCTTGATGCGTGTAGCGTAACGCGCTATAGTCATTGCAGTGATCCGCTCATTCAAGCACGCGGAGCTGGAACGATTCTTCCGGACGGGCTCGAAGGCCGGGATACAGCCGAATCATGCGAAGAAATTGCGCGTTCTGCTTACGGCCCTGGATGCCGCTTCCAACCCCCAGATGATGGACGGTTCGGGTTGGGGCTTTCATGCGTTGAGCGGTTCGCTGAGGGGACACTGGGCGGTCTCGGTGAACGGTAACTGGCGCATTACATTTACATTCCACGGCGAAGACGCCGAGGTTGTGAATTATCTGGATTATCACTAAGGAGATGGTTATGGCGATGCACAATCCTGCACATCCTGGCGAGGTTCTACGTGATTACATTGGCGAGACAGACGTTACCTCTTTTGCGGAGCGTTTGAAGGTGGCTCGGACTACGCTGTCGCGGATTTTGAATGGTCACGCGGGGATTTCGGCGGCGATGGCGATTCGGCTGGCGCGGATTCTGCCCAATACGAGTCCCGAGTTCTGGCTGAAGATGCAGATGAACTACGATCTGTGGCAGGCGCGCAGGGGGATGAAGCTGATGGCGCGAAGGGTGGTTCGATCGACGCAAGTCGCTGCGTGAAGTAATGCCGATGAGAAGTTCGATCCTGCGAGGTTGTTGCCCAGAACACCGCTATGATGTCAAGTTCTCCCAAACCGTGCGAACAAAATCCCTCCGACCTCATCGGTCCTGGCGGACCACCGAAGTACGGTTGGGCCAAGTCCAGGAAGGCCCTCGTAACCGGACTTCTGGTGCTGGCGGCGCTTGTTGGTATTTGGGAGTTCACACACCACTTTGGATGGGCGTGGTTCATTTTGTTAGCGGTTCTTGTTGGGGTGACTTGGTTCTCGGCAGGCATCTACGCCGATCATCTCGTCAGGCAGTGCCGATACGATCAGGCGCTGAGACTTTTGCCAGTTCTGGCCATGAGCCGTGTGGGCCGTAGCCGACTTCGGGCGGATGTGCTGATAGCCGCCGGGCGATATGAGGATGCCGAGCGCATCCTGCGCGAGATCATGGATCGCACGGCCAGCGCAAAAGTCACGAATGTCACGAAGCTCTGGACTTCCATGGACCTGGAGGACCTCGGAGATGTGCTCATGGAAACGGGTCGCCTTGAGGAAGCCCAACGGTGTTTCCAGGACGCCTCCAGGATGTATCCGTACCATAGCGTCTCGGCCACCGGACTGGCGGAGGCGCTCCTGCGCCAGGGGATCTTCCCCCAAAGCGCGCTGGCGCATATCGAAAGAGCGCTCAACTTGTTCCAGCGTGGGCAGGATCGAATTAGCAGCAGCTCGCGTCTTGGCGAAATTTTGGCGACCAAGGCGTGGGCGCTGGCTGCTTGTGGCGACGGAGTAGAAGCTCAGAAGGCAATTGATGCGGCCCTGAAGAGCCCGGCCCGGAAAACGAAAGGTTCTCTTGCGGAGATCCACTATAAAGCGGGGATGTCCTTGCTCGCGCTCTCCGAGCATCGCGGCGCAGAGGAGCACTTCGCACAGGGCGCTAAGTTAGATTCGGCCGGTCGTTGGGGACGGCTTTGCGCCGACGCTCTACGACGGCAGAGCGATTGGGAAGCGGCAGATGGTTGAGTTGAAGAAAGGCAAGCGGGCGAGCGTGAGCGGACGGACGGGTTGGCAGAGGATTGCGCGGCGGATACGGGTGCCGATGGGGTTTGTGTTTGCGGCGCTATTTCTGTGGCTGGCGCATCCGAGCTGGCGGACGATGGCGGCCAGCGCAGCGCTGGTGCTGCCGGGGCTGTGGCTGCGCGGGTACGCATCGGGCTATGTGCGCAAGGATTCGGAGCTGACCACGACCGGGCCGTACGCGCACACGCGCAACCCGCTATATCTGGGGTCGATGCTGATTGCGTTCGGGTTTGCGGCGGCGGCGGCGAGTTGGGTGATTCTGGCGTTGCTGGCGGTGCTGTTTGCGGCGATCTATATTCCCACGATCCTGAGCGAGGAGGCGTACCTGCGCGAGCACTTCGCTGGCTATGAGGCGTACGCGCGCGCGGTGCCGAGGCTGCTGCCGCGAGGCGCGGGCGCGGACAGGGAGTTGGAGGCGGACGATCCTGTTTTGGCGGGCGCTGGGGTTTCGGCGAAGGGTAATTTTTCGGCGGAGCTTTATCTGCACCACCGCGAGTACAATTCAGCCATGGGCGCGGCGGCCATCTATCTGGCGCTGGCGCTGAAGCTGCTGTTCTTTTCACACTGAGAGTTGCAACCATCCTTCTTCTGCGAGCTGCGAACCATTGACTGGTCTGAATCTTCTGCATCGTTCCGCGGCCCACTTCTCCGGCTTTAAGTTGGTGCGGACTGCGTTCGCCGCTCTGCTGCTTCCGGCATTGCTGGCAGGGCTGTCTGGGCTCTTGGGTGAAACTCAAACAGCGTGGGCACAGACGGCGCAGGCGCAGACGTTGCAGCCCCCGACGGTCCACATGGTGCAGACGGCGCAGCACCCCATCCCAACCCTACAGCCGCCGGTTGCGGGCTATGCGTTTCCCGAGCGGCAGACGCTGACCTTTACCGTGGACTGGCGCGTGTTTACCGGGGGGACGGCGGTCTTTCACCTGGAGCAGCAGGGAGACCAGTTGAAGGTGACGGCGACGGCGGACACGGTGGGCGCGGTGAATCTGCTGTTTCCCGTGGTGGATCGGTTCCAGTCGGCGATGAACACCAGGACAGGCTGCTCGGAGGGGTTCTGGAAGCAGGTGCAGGAGGGACGGCGGCGGGTATCGAGCGACCTGACATTCGACTCTAGCGCGGGCAAACAGACGCAGGTGGAGCGAAACCTGGTGAAGGGCACGCAAAAGCAGCAGACGACGTCGATTCCCGCATGCGTGACGGACTCGCTGTCGGGGATCTTTTATGCAGCGTCGCAGCGTCTCACGGTGGGGCAGGACTTCGGCTTTCCGCTGGCCGATGCGATGCGCACCGTGACGGTGACCATGAAGGTGGAGGCGCGCGAGGAGATCAAGACGCCGGCGGGGACGTTCCAGACCATCCGGGTGCAGCCCACGGCCGAGGAGGGCGTGGTGAAGAACCGCGGCAACATCTGGATCTGGTACACGGACGACGCGCGCCATATTCCGGTGCAGATCCGGGCGCGGCTGTTCTGGGGGACGATCACCTTCCACCTGCAGAGCGTGGAAGCGAAGTGAGTTGAGCAGTGGGTTGGGAGTGAGTTGGGGACGCGGAGGCGAGACGATGTTTCTGGATGGAGATGCGGAGCCGGGAGTGCCCGAAGGCCTGGTGATCGTGGGGCGGTTTGAGAGTCCTTCGGAGGCGCAGATTGCCAAGGGGATGCTGGAGTCGGCGGGGGTGGAGTGTTTTCTGGTGGGAGAGAATGCCAACAGTCTGCTGCCGGCGGCGTTCCGTGTGCGGCTGCAGGTGCGTGTGGAGGATGAGGCGGCGGCGCGCGAGTTGATGGCGCAGAGTGCCGGGGGTTTGGCTGGCGAAGGCATCGCGGAAGGGTGAACCGCAGAGAGATTGGGCTGGCGAGGGCGCTGATTCGGATGGAAGAAGATCGGGATGGCATGAATGGGAGTTGAATTGGACGCGCCATTGCATGTAAGTTGGTCAATGCCGGTTGTAGAAGGCGGAGCTGGCGGCGTACGCGCGAGCAAGGCTTTGCGGAAGCAGGCATCCGGTCAGGGCGGCGAACACAGGATGTGATCGCCGATACTGCCGAGGGACCGGCTGGCCGCGTGCAATAGAGTGAGGTCGGCGGTTTCGCCCTGCAAGGAAATTGATGGTTTTGGAAGTGACTGGTTTGCAGAGATCAAGCTCTGCGATATGAGTACGATGAGAGAGGGTTGGGAGAGAGCGATGAAAATTTCGAGGATGAGGATTGCAGGCGTGTTGACGGCATGTCTTCTTGGTTTGGTTTCGCTGGCGCAGCCGGGTCGGCTGATGGCGCAGGCTGCGGCACCAGCTCCGGCAGCAATACCGGGAGCCGCAAGCATTCACGGGCATGTGATCGACCCGGGGGGGGTTCCGGTCACAAACGGCGAGGTCAGGTTGACCACAGACCGGAACCTGAACACGGTGAACAAGAAGTTCGAGTACACCTTCCCGGTCGACAATAGCGGCAACTACAAGGGCGCTGACATCAAGCCGGGCAACTACGATGCGTGGTTCTATCAGAACAACAACAGTATCGACCGTATGCCGTCACAGGTATTTGCGACCGGGGAAGATAAGACGGTGGACTTCGACATGACGCGCAAGGAGTACACCGACAAGATGAGCCCGGCCGAACGGGACCAGATAGAGCAAACGAGGAAGCAGAACGCGGAGATCATGGCGAAGAACGCCAAGATCGAGAACCTGAATGGGCTGCTGAAGCAGGCCCGCGCGGACACGGCAGCAGGCAACTTTGCGCCGGCCATCAAGGCCATGACGGATGCGACCGTGGCCAAGCCGGATGAGGCGATTCTGTGGGACACGCTGGGCGACGCGCAACTGGGCGACGCCGTGGCGGCGGACAAGGCGGCGAAGGCGGCCAAGACGACCGACCCGTCGATTCCGGACAAGTTGACTGCGGCGGTGAACTCGTACCAGAAGGCACTCAGTCTGAATGCGGCGGCGGCCAAGCCCAGCACAGATATTGCCGCGGTGGTCAACAACCAGCTTGGACAGGCGCTGGGCAGGCTGGGCAAGACGAAGGAGGCCGCAGATGCCTATGATGCGGCGGCCCTGGCAGACCCGAAGGGTGCTGCGAAGTACTACTACAACGAAGCGGTGACGCTCTATAACTCGGGACTGGCGACGGGCAAGGTGGATGGGGTTGCCGAGGCGGCGGACAAGGCGATCGCGGCCGATCCGACCAGGGCGGATGCTTATTACCTCAAGACACAAGGGCTGGCTCCGCTCATCTCCACGACGGCCGACGGGAAGCTTGTCGCGCCTCCGGGCTTTGTGGATGCCTGCAACAAGTATCTGCAACTGGCGCCAGTTGGGCCTCATGTCGCGGACATCAAGGCGCTTCTCGCGGGGCTGAATGAGCAGATCCAGACAACCTACAAGGCGGTACCGGCGCCCAAGAAGAAGTAGACTGACGATGAAGGATGGAAACGGCCCTGGGCGACAAACGTCCGGGGCCTTTTTCATGGTGCGAGGCGAATGGCAGGAGTGTCGATGAGCGGAAGTCAATCGCAGGTTCGCGTTCTTAATTTCGAGGATGCGTTGGTGGCGGCGTCCGTTGCGGCGCTGACCATCTATGACATGACTGAGGCGTTGGACAAGGGGATACGGATTCGCGAGGTGGCGTCGGTGAGGAAAGAGCGGCGGGAAGAGTGGGGAGTACCGGCAGGGTAAGTGCGAAATGACCGGGTCCAACATACAGTTTGTGATAACGGTGTAAGGTGGATTGCGACGTTGTGGAGAGGTTCGCTAAAGATCATGAGCAAGATCAGGTCGTTTGTTGGCTTGCATATCTCAGAGATGGCGGGCTGTCTGGGGTTGGCTTCTCTGGTTGCGCTGAGTGGCTGCTCGCACATTCAGATCAAGCTGGGATGGCGGGTATCGCTTGCCAAGCTGCCGGTTGCATCCATGGAGGTCAGCCAATATAAGCATCCGGGGATCGGGCCGGGGGAGAAGTCCTCGCTGGTGGCGACATTCACCGAGCCGGACGGCACCGTGTTGGTGACCGAGGGCAAGGGCAAGGGAAAGGTCCTGTGGACGGACTTGACGGTTACGGCAACGGTTGTCTCTGTCAAGAAAGGCGTATTGACACTTCCACGGGACCCTAGAGTCAGCGATGGCAAGACAGGGCATGTTTCGATCACGGTGCCCAGCCATCCCGACCTCCACGCAGAGCTTGATATTCCCCTGCGCTACAACTACAACTACGGTTCCAACAATGCAGGCATGAGCGGCAGCAGCGGCTTGAGCGGTTCCAGTGGAATGGACGGGATGAGCGGTAGCTCCGGCTCCATGGATCCGGACAATCCCTCTGCCGGCGGGAACGGCGGGAATGGAACCAATGGCTCGGATGGAGGGAATGGAGGAGATGGAGGAGAGGGCCCATCCGTGCAGGTCCAAGTTGCACTGCAAACGGGGAGTCATCCCCTTCTCCAGTTTGGCGTCACTGTCGCAGGCCAGAAGGAGCGGTTCTACCTGGTGGATCCGCAGGGAGGATCGCTGACGGTTACGTCTGTAGGCGGCGCAGGAGGAACTGGAGGCAAAGGCGGGAGCGGAGGCCGCGGTGGCTCTGGCGGGATTGGGTCGCCCAGTGGGTCGAGCGGGAGCGATGGCAGCAGCGGAAGCGACGGACAGAGTGGGTCCGATGGAAGAGGCGGAAGCATCACCGTGATATACGATCCGCAGGTCAAACCGTATCTGGCGGCGATTCACCTGTCGAATCCGGGTGGGGCTACTCCGGTGCTCAAGGAAGCACCAGTGCCTGCGCTGTGGTGAGTTGACTGCGGATGGCTATGCCTCGACCAAGCCGTACCGGCGCTGCCACTGCTGTTTGAGGCGGGCCCAGACGGCGGCGATCTGGGCGGGCGGGACGGCGGGATCGGGACGCGCGGCGAAGCGTTCGGCTTCGACTTTGGCCAGCTCCAGCGTGGCGCGGTCGCGCAGCAGGTTGGCGACGCGGAACTCGGGGAGGCCGGTCTGGCGCGTGCCGAAGAACTCGCCGGGGCCGCGCTGCTGGAGGTCCAGTTCGGCCAGGGCAAATCCGTCTTGTGTGGCGACCATTGCGTTGAGGCGGGCGTCGGCCTGCTCGGTGACATTTTCGCCCGTCATTAGTATGCAAAAACTTTTTGCCGCGCCGCGTCCGACGCGACCGCGGAGCTGGTGCATCTGCGCCAGGCCAAAGCGCTCTGCGTGGTCGATGACCATGACGCTTGCGTTGGCTACATCGACGCCGACCTCGATGACGGTGGTGGAGACGAGAACATCGATCTCGCCGCGATGGAAGCGCGCCATGGTGACTTCTTTCTCGTCGGCGCTGAGGCGGCCATGCAGCAGGCCGAGACGCAGGCCGGCGAGCGCGCCGGTGCGCAGCTCGTCGAACATCTCGGTTGCGGAGCGGAGTTTTTTCCTGGTTGTGGCGAAGAGATTGTCGTTTTTGGCGGATTTTCTCTTCGATGCGGTCTTCGCGGATGACTTGCTGGATTGCTGCGTGAATGGCTCGATGACCTGTGTCGGCTGTTCTTCATCGTGCGGAAAGTCGAGTTCGGGCTGGTCGTCCTTGCTGCCCTCGATGACGGGATAGACGAGGTAGGCCTGGCGGCCCTGCGCGACCTGTTTGCGCACAAACTCCCAGACCTCGGCGGCGTGTTCATCGGTGGTGCGGCGGGTGACGATGGGAGTGCGGCCGGGAGGCATCTCGTCGATGACGGAGACTTCGAGGTCGCCGTAGAGGGTGAGGGCGAGTGTGCGCGGGATTGGCGTTGCCGTCATGGACAGGACGTCGGGGTCGCTGGCGACGCCGGCTACTTTCCCATTGCGCGCCTCGCCCCCGGGCTTCTTCATCAGCTTGAAGCGCTGCTGCACTCCGAAGCGGTGCTGCTCGTCGACGATGACGAGGCCGAGGTTGTTGAAGTCGGCCTTGTCCTCCTGTAGGGCGTGAGTGCCGATGATAAACTGCGATTCGCCGCGCAGGATGCGGCCTTGCGTCTGGCGCTTGGTGGCAGGGTCAAGCGAGCCGGTGAGCAGCGCGACTTTATACGGCTGCCCGGTGCTGGGCGAGACGACACCGCCGAGCAGCTTGCGCGCGGAGAGGTAGTGCTGCGTGGCGAGGATCTCGGTGGGGGCCATCAGCGCGGCCTGCGCGCCGTTCTCCATGGCGATGATGGCGGCCTGCATGGCGACGATCGTCTTGCCGGAACCGACATCGCCCTGAAGCAGGCGGCGCATGGGCTGCGGGCGGCGCATGTCCGCGACGATCTCGCCGAGCACGCGCTTCTGCGCGGCGGTGGGATGGAAGGGAAGCACCTGCTTGATGGCCTCGCGCACGGCTGGGCCGGTGGCGAAGGCGGTGCCGACGCGCTCCCTCATGCGGCGGCGCTTGAGTTCGAGGCCGAGTTCGAGATAGAAGAGCTCTTCGAAGATGAGGCGCCGGTGCGCGGGAGTAGTGGCACTCATCAGCTCGACCATTGGTGTGCCGGCCTCGGGGAAGTGGACGGCGCGCAGCGCTTCCATGCGGGAGGGAAGATGAAGACGTTTCAACATTGCGGCGGGGAGGGTCTCAACGGACTCGCTGTTTAGCTGCTCGAAGACGCTCCAGACGACGCGGCGCATCCACTTGGAGGTGAGCTTCTTGCCCCAGCGATCGGATCCGCCGAGCGACTCGTAGACGGGGACGATGCGGCCCATCTCGAGCGAGTCTTCTGGATCGGCTCCGTCGGGGATGATCTCGAACTGCGGCTGGATCATCTTGAAGCGGCCAGAGGCGGCGCCGAGCGTTCCGGCTGCGGCGGCGGCCATGGCGGAGCGCGACGGCTCCAGCTTGCCGTAGACGGCGACCATCTGGCCGAGCTTGAAGCGGTCTTTTAAATATGTTCCGTGGAACCACATGCACTTCACGGTGCCGAGGCCCTGGCCGAGCGTCATCTCGAAGATGGGGCCGGACCGAGTGCGGAGCAGCACGGAGCCGCGCACCTCTCCGATGACCGAGGCCATGGAACCGGCGACCAGCTCGGCCATGGGCTGCGGGTTGAGGCGGTCCTCGTAGCGAAAGGGAATGTGGTAGAGCAGGTCCTCGACGGTGTCGACGCCGCGCGTGGCGAGACCGGCGGCGATGCGCTCGCCCACTCGCTTCACGAACTTCACCGGGGTAGAGAGTTCCAGCACACACCGATGCTATCAACATCTGATTGGAGTTGGAATGAATGGATGGTTGTTTAGAGAACGGCGTTTCCGTTTTGTGCCATGAGCTGTGAGCGATGTGCTGTGAGCTGTGAGCGCATGGGGTTCGGTGGTAGTCTGAGCGATGTATGGGTGATTCTCGGCGAGCGATGATGCGGTTGGTGGTTTGTGCGGTTGCTGTGGGGGTGTGTGTGGCTTCGGGTGCAGGGCTTGCTGCGCAGACGCAGACGCAAGGGCCGGGCACAGGGCCGGTGGCGAAGACGATGCTGATGGAGCCGCCAACGCCGCTGCTTCCCGCGACGATGGGCAAGCTGACGCGCGTGGCCGAGGGCGATGTGGGCGATGGGCTTGGCCAGGTGGATGCGGCGGATGCGCCTGTGCTGACCGAGGACGGGCTGCGGCGGTTTGCGCGGTCGGAGTATGCGGCGACGAACGCATTGCCGCTGGGTTCGGTGACGGTCTACAAGTTTATGGATGCAAGCGGCGCTGTTGCGGCGTACGACTACTTCCGCAGGCCGGGAATGCGGCCGGAGAAGGTGGGCGACGGTGCAGTCTCGAACGGGGACGAGTTGCTGCTGCAGAGCGGCGCGAATGTGGTGGTGGGCCACTTCAAGCTGGACCACGAGGCGATGATTGCGCTGACCAGGGAGCTGATCGACCATCTGCCGAAGGTGGGCGGTTCGGCTGGGATTGCGCCGATGCTTCCGACGCTGCTGCCGGCGCAGGGGCTGGAAGTGGATTCGCTGCGCTATGCGCTGGGGCCGGCGGGCTATCGAGCGATGGGCGGAGTGCTGCCCGCGCAGTCGGTGGGCTTCGACAAGAACGCGGAGACGGTGACGGCGAGGACGAAGGACGGCGGCGTGCTGACGCTGCTGTTGTATCCGACGCCAGAGATCGCGGGCGAACATGAGCGCGCAATCGAGGCGTTGGCGAAGCAGCCGGGTACGACTCTGGCGGGGACGGTGAAGCTGCGGCGCGAGGGACCGCTGCTGGTGTTGACGTCGGGCGCGTGGCCTGTGGTCGAGGCGCAGAAGATGGTGGACGGGATTCATCTGCGCAGTGAGGTGACGTGGGACAAGCCTGTGCCGCTCGACTTCGGGACCGAGGTGCGCAAGACATTCACATTGCTGGAGAGCATTGCGATCTTCTGCGCGATCTCTGCGCTGGCGATGCTGGTTCTCGGTCTGTTCCTCGGCTATGGACGGGCGCTGGTGCGCGTGATGCAGGGCAAACCGGCGGCGAGTGAACCGGAGTTTCTGCGCATCGACCTGAGCGGAGCGGTGGGCAAGAGGCTGCATGACCCCGAGGACTGAAGAACGGGAAATGGCGGAGCGAATGGCGGTTAGTGGGCGGCGGAATGGCGCGAAACGCCGGGACGGACTGGGATGCACATCCATCGGTGCATTTAGTGGGGCTAAATCTATGATTTTACGATACTTCACTGATGTGCGAGCACATCTAAAGCGAAGATAAAGCGTATATTTACAAATTGTCTGTCTGTACAACACGTCTATTATCAACGTGTTGCAGAGGCAATGTTTTAGCCTTGACACCGGTTTTGGCCAAACTTAGTATGCAGCCAGAAAGTTCTGATGGCTTTGCCTCCGTTGGAACTATTCTCCCTAAAGAAAAGGCCGCCCTGTTGCCGGGCGGCCTTTTCGCGTGCGCGGGGCTTTGTGGGAGTGCGGGAAGCGGCAGCGGACTACAGACGCGTGACCTAAGTTTGCGCAGTGAAGCGGCCGCCTGTTGGAGCGGCCTGGTTTCGCCGATAGCGATGGGGTGAGTTGAGTTCTGCTCCACTCGATCGAACCTGAGGCGGCTCCGATGCACAACTTTCTGGCGGGACTTGCATATGTAGCGATTGTGATGGCGCCGTGCGTGGTGGCGCTGACGACCTGGCTGCGCGATCTGAGTTGCAGGTAGGCTTGCGCGCGGAGCGCTTGCAACGCCTTGCGCGTGGAGCGCTTGCAATGCGTGGAACGCGACTCTTCCATTGAGACAAGAGAAGTGTGCGGCGAAGCCTGAGATTCCGCGGGCAGGTGCGCGGTCGGGTGCGAACCCGTCTTCGTATACGGGGAAGTTTGTGGCGATGCGGTGAGGGACGCGGAGTTTTGGGATTAGTATGGTCGGGTTGGAAATTTCTCTGTGAGCGAGGTTTGTAGTCGGATGATCAAGTGGGCCGGTGTGTTCGTGCTTCTTGGAGTTTCGTGTGGGTTGTGCGCTCAGATGCCCGCGGTTGCCGGAACCAGCGGCGCGGCGGCGACCGCAGGAAGGGCACCGGCTGTGCTGCCGGGCAACGGGCTGGCGCAACACGATTTTGTCTACTCGGGCGAGTCGCACGATCGCAAGATCTTTATTGTGCGCGGGGGAAAGATCGTATGGAGCTACGACGACCCGGCGGGCAAAGGCGAGATCAGCGACATGGTGATGCTGTCCAACGGAAACATTCTGTACGCGCATCAGTTCGGCGTCACCGAGATCACGCCGGACAAGAAGGTGGTGTGGAACTTCGACGTTCCGGTGGGCCACGAGATCCATACGGCTGTTCCGATTGGGAAAGAGCGCGTGCTGTACATCATGAACGGCGATCCGGAGGCGGTGCTGCGTGTGGTGAACATTACGACGGGCGTGATCGAGAAGGAGTTTCCGCTGGCGGTGAAGCATCCGGTGAACGTGCATCCGCAGTTCCGCCACGCGCGGCTGACGGCGGCGGGGACGCTGCTGGTGGCGCACATGGACCTGAGCAAGGTGGTGGAGTACGACTGGAATGGCAAGGAGCTGTGGTCGTTTCCGGGGGAGCGGGGAGTCTGGAGCGCGAATCCGCTGGCGAATGGGAATGTGCTGATCACCGACGGGCTGGGGGTGCGCGAGGTGACACGGCGGGGCGATACGGCGTGGAGCTGGACCCCGGCGGACGCGCCCGGATACAAGTTTGCGAGCCTGCAGGAGGCGTGGCGGCTGGCCAACGGCGACACAGTGATCAACAACTGGGTGAACGAGTGGACCAATAACGCGGACAACGCTCCGGGATCGGTGCAGGCGATCGAGGTGAACCCGGCCAAGCAGATTGTGTGGGCGCTGCGCGAGTGGACTCCGCCGAACGCGCTGGGGCCGGCGACTTCAATCCAGTTTCTGGACCAGCCGGGGACGACGGCGCCGGAGGACGTTCACTTCGGGGAGATACGGTAGGCGGCGAGGAATGCATCGAACGAGCATTCCCTCGGGGACTAAAGTCCCCGATTCATTCTTTGCTGAAATGGCGCGGCTGAAGCCGCGCCCCTTCAAAGCTGAAGTAGCGCCCCTTCAAAACAGATTCAGACTGGGTTGCTACGAATGCGTCCACGGACTTTGCGCGATGCGGGCAGAGCCGGTAGAATGAGGCTGGCAGGCCGATGTAGCTCAGTTGGTAGAGCAACGGTTTCGTAAACCGTAGGTCAACGGTTCAACTCCGTTCATCGGCTCCATTCCTTCCATTTCTTTCAGCGCAACAATGTCACAGTGCGCCGCTCAACCAATTGGAAATTCCCCTCAGTCCCGCAGTCCGAATGCTCTCTTTACGTCGGAGTCGAGCAGAAATGCAAGCGTGATTAAAGACGCCATGAGGTTGACGGTGAAGTATCGTGAAGTGTTTTGAAAATGGACAGCGCCATGAAAAACAATGAGCACTGCCGCAAGCCCGACCAGCGCCCTTCCAAACAACCAAGTCAGATCTATCACAATTAAAGTCCGGGCCCATCTCTGGAGCAGCCAGACTCCTACGCCTAGCGTCACGTCTACGAGAGCGAATAGGGGGGCGAGCCAAATGTCAGCCCCGGGGTCGCGCAATGCCCCAATGAACGGGACCAGGCCTTCTATCAGCCCATTGGCCGCAAGCAGCGTATCGGGCCAGAAATGCACTGATAACACACACCCACCGAGTGCAGCTGCCTTGGCGCAAAGATAGAACGCGACGAACTTCACTTTAGCCGGACGATTAATCATTCGCTACCTATTAAGCAAATGTACAGCGATCGTACTGGGACGCTTGCTGCTTGCTGCGCGTAGGGGCAAGCGGACGCGGAAGCGCGGTCACGTGGCGCGGCTTGCTCTAGTTGCCGGAGTAGTAGCCGTCGCGGGTTTGCAGGGAGAGGTCCTTGGGGCTGGACTTCGTGAGGGTGAGAACGATGCGGTGGTAGCCGTCGGATGCGGACTCCTTGTCGGGGGTGTAGCCGAGGCGGTACTCGGCGCGCAGCTCATCGCCGATCTGCTTGTAGATCTCGGCGAAGGTCTCTTTTTTGCTGACCTCGAAGAGGCCTCCGCCAGTCTCGTCGGCCATGCGCTGGAGAATCTTCTTGCCGTCGATGTGGCTTGGGAGATTCTCGGGCTGACGTCCCTGTCCGCCTCCGCGTCCGCCACCACCGGGATAGCCACCGCCTCCACCGGGAAATCCTCCACCACCGCCTCGGCCACCGGGAAACCCTCCGCCACCCTGGCGGCCCGGATTCTGATTGGACCCTCCGGCTGTCTCGCGGCCCTTGAAGTAGATGGCGTAGACAATGGTGTCGGCGCGCTGGGCGGCTTCGATGGAGGAGGCAAGCGACTCCTTGCTGCCGCTGTCCACGCCGTCGGAGAGGATGACGATGGCTTTGCGTCCTGTCTGCTTGCTCATCAGCTCGTCGGAGGCGAGGAAGAGCGCGTCGTAGAGTGTGGTCCCGGCGCGACGCGCGCGGGTAGAGCTGTCGCTGGAGCGCCCGGAGCCGGTATTGCTGGAGTTGGAGCCGGAGCTGGTTGTGTCGGAGTCGCCGCCGGAGGCTGGTGTCTCCAACTGCTTGAGGCCGGCTTGCAGTTTGGGCTTGGAGCTGGTGACGTCCTGCAGCAGATCGGTTTGGCGGGCGAACTGAACGAGGAAGGCCTTGTCGCGGCCGGCGGCACCGGTGAGCATGTCGTCGAGGAAGGCGAAGCTGGCGGTGCGTTCGTCGTCGATGGCGTCGCGCTGGCTCAGGCTGACGTCGACCAGCAGGCCGAGGGTGAGCGGAAGATCGGTGTCGCGGTTGAAGTAGCGGATGGTCTGGGGATGGCCATCAACCTGGAGAACGAAGTTGTCCTTGGCGAGGTTCTGCACGAGGGCGCCTTTTTTATCGTGAATGACGACAGGGATGTTGACCAGGCGCGCATCGACGTTGAGTGTGGGAGCGGTGGCGGCGGGGGCCTGCTCGGGTGCGGCGGAAGATTGGGCTTGAGCGGCAGCGCCGGACGGTTGCGCCAGCAGAGACGCGGCATTGGCTGCGGTTAGAAGCAACAGCGCGGCGATGAGGGAAGGGCGAAGAATTCGCATGGGACTCATGACTATCACAATAGACGGAAACGGAGGCGAACGGTTGCTGTGGGGCGTCAAATTCTCGTGGTCGCGAGGCGTGTATCGGGCGCATACCGGCGGGTAAGCAAGGCTTGCGGGGAGGACCAGCA
>Ga0224534_1000629_pt1 | contig 21939 bp, 18 predicted proteins | sample 714E12024metaG_FD_172012 | JGI IMG/M metagenome (GOLD analysis project Ga0224534, IMG submission 172012) | Peat soil microbial communities from Stordalen Mire, Sweden - 717 E1 20-24 | ecosystem: Environmental > Terrestrial > Soil > Wetlands > Peat | place: Sweden: Norrbotten County, Stordalen... | reverse complement strand
TGTAGCGGGTCGATCCCACCCATCGCGATAAGGCTGCGATGGATGGGGCACCCGGCTAGTGGTTCGGGCTGTGTACATCCCACCCATCGCATGAGACAAAGGCGCGATGGATGGGGCACCCGGCGGCGGTTGTAGAGTAGGCCACTGATTTGAGGTGATCTCCTCAGCGGCCCCTCGTCAAACCGTGCGTGCGGTTTTCCCGCACACGGCTTTCCTACTGTCTTCTTTCCACAGCTTTACGACGGCGCAAGTCGGCCATACCGTTGCTGGTCGCTATTGGCTATTGACAGGCCGTACAACTTAAACAGCCCGTGGTAGTCATAGAACCATGACGGCGGGTGGTCCCTCCACCCCTTCGACCGTTTCTTGTGCTTCTTCCGCAGCATGATGCAAAGTGTGTAAGTGGTGTAGTTGGCGATGCTCATGAAGTGTTTCCGTGAGTTCCCCATCTTGAAGTAGTTACCCCAGCCTCGTAGGAGCGGATTGATCCTCTCCTTGATCAGCAGTGGTAATTCCCAGTGTTGTCCCGTAAGGGCAATCTCCCGGACCTTCTTCTTGATGGAGTTCATCGCTTTGGGTGACGGATAGTAGAACGTATTCAGTTTTCCCGTCCGCTTCGATGGCAGAACCGTAAAACGGTGACCAAGGAAGTCAAATGGTTCTTGAGTAGCATTCAGTATCCGTGTCTTCTTGGCATTGAGAGTCAAACCGAGCCGGTCAAGAACCTGCCCCGCCTGTTCCAGATAGAAATCTGGCCTTTCTTTGCACAGGATGACAAAGTCATCGGCGTAGCGGACGAGATGAGCATCGTGAGCGCGTTCGCCGAATTTCCTTCTATCCCACGTCTGATCCAGCCAATGCAGGTAGAGGTTCGCAAGTAAGGGTGAAATCACCCCGCCCTGCGGAGTGCCGGTCGTTACCGCCCGGACACTCATGTCCTCCATCACACCAGCTTTGAGCCACATCGAGATCAGTTTCACAACCGACCGATCAATGACCTTGGATTGGACAGTCAGGAGCAATTTGTCATGCGGAATCGTGTCGAAATACGACTTGAGATCCGCATCGACAACCCAGTGGCATTTGAAGTTCAGCCACTTGTAGACCTCTCGCAACGCCTGATGGGCGCTCTTCCGAGGCCGGAAGCCATACGAGAAGTCTTTGAAAACCGCCTCGAACAAAGGTTCGATGGCGATCTTCACTGCTGCCTGCACTACACGATCGGCAATAATAGGGATGCCCAGCGGTCTTTGCGTTCCGTCCGCCTTCGGGATATACACCCGTCGGACAGGCAGAGGCTTGTACCGCTTTGCAACGAGCTTTGCGCGGAGTTCGTTCAGAAAAGTTCCAAGACCAACTTCCTTCTCAATCATCTCGAAGGATTGCTGATCGATGCCTGGGGCACCTTTATTGGCCTTTACCTGCGCGTATGCCGCCCGCAGCACGTCTTCCCTACATACCTTGTCGTACAACACTCCGAATTTACGCTTCGGATTCGTCTTGGCTGCTAGATATAGTTTCCGTTGGAGTACTTGCACCTTGTCTAACGGCGTGTTTTCAGCTTTCGCAATCACGCGATGCCTCCTTCATCGAAAACACAACAGAAGTAGAGGTCCTTCCCTCCGACAGGGTTCTGTTGTCCCCATCATCATCAGTACTATGACCTCATCCGAATCCTTATCCCCGCGTCGTTCCGATTTTCGGCGCATACCTTATATCTTCACTTCCGCGGTGGTTTATTCCGCGACGGGGTAAGGTCTCCATAGTTCCGCTCAGTCCTATACATACATCCCATCCTCTATACCCCGAGTTCCTACCTTGGCTTCGAATGATTCGTTCATCCACCAAAGATCGCGGCCTTCGTCCCCATTCTATGGACTCGGCGGAACCACCTTACACCGTGCTCTCCTAGCATGACGGCACGGCTGACATTTACGAGGCTGAGCAGAGGTTCACTTGCGTTACGGGCTGTATGCTTGCGCGCACCCACTGTCTAGGTCGGGGGCCACGTTTATCCGGCGTTGCTCCCGTGCGTCGGTCACCCTTCACACGTACGCCATAGCTACACAGGCAACGAATCAACTCCTGTGGCAGGACTTTCACCTGCAAGTGACTGAGCAGCTTCTATGCGCTCAGAAGGGGATGTCGTCGTCGGTGATGCCCTGTTCGGCGTAGTCGGATGCGGCGGCGGGCGCGGCAGAGGTGGCCGTGTAGGGAGCGGTATTCGATTTCGCGTAGTTGCCGCCGCCTTCGCCGCCGCTGGGCTTGCCGTCGAGCAGGCTCAGTTCGTTCACCAGAATCTCGGTCCAGTACTTCTTATGACCCTCCTTATCTTCCCAGGAACGGGTCTGGATCTTGCCTTCGACGAAGATCTGCGAGCCCTTCTTGCAGTAGTCGCGGACGATCTCGGCGGTGCGCTGGAAGGCGACCAGATTGTGCCACTCGGTGTGGTCCTGCCAGTTTCCCTGGGCGTCTTTTGTGCGGTCCGATGTTGCGAGGGTGAAGTTGGCGATGGTCATGCCGCCCTGCGTGGCCTTCATTTCGGGGTCCTTGCCCAGTCTGCCGAGGAGAAATACTTTGTTGACGCCTTTTGCCATTTGTCTACGCTCCAGAGGTGCTGTGTTTGCGAAGGATGAGGATAGCAGATTTGCCGGCGAACCGGCGAAGAGAAACAGATCGACGAAGGAATGCGGCGTCAGCGGATGACGGCTTGCAGAAAGTAGACGTAGACGCCGCTGACCGAGACGTAGAGCCAGATGGGGAAGGTCCAGCGGGCGAGCCGCTTGTGCGCGGGAAAACGGCCGGTGAGCGAGAGGAAGAAGGTGATGAGGACCATGGGCAGGGCAAGGATGGCCAGCGGGATGTGCGTCCAGAAGAGCACGATGGCGTAGCTGGTCCAGAGCGCTCCGGTGTGGGCGATGGGAAGGTGCGTCTCGCCGTGCAGCGTGAAGTTGACCAGGTAGGAGACCAGGAAGATGGACGAGAAGAGAAAGGCAAAGGACATGGAGGCGCGGTGGTGCAGGATGCGCCGCTCGCGAATCTCGTGGAAGCCGGTGACCAGCGCGACGGTGGCCAGGGCGTTGAGCACGGCGTTGACCAGCGGCAGCCAGCGCAGATGCGTGCCGGCAACGTCGGTGGGCGCGTGGAAGTAGACCAGCCAGCAGATGAGCGCGCTGGCCGCGGCTGAGAGGCCGATGATCGCGGCGATGACGCCGGGCGGAGTGTGGAGGTGGGCGGGTTTGTGATGGGTGATTGGCATGGGATTCGTTCTCAGCGATGAGTTTAGAACAAAAGGCGGCTGCGAGCGTCCAGCATCGTGGCGGCCAGCAGCAGCGGCGGGGAAAGAATCGACGCGTGCAGCAGGTGGCGCGCGGACTGACGGACTGGGATGGATCAGCTCCTCCAGAGGACCTGCGTCGATTCCAGCGGCAGAAGCGCAGGCGGACGACGGGGAAGCGCGCGCGGCGTGTAGTCGCTGGCGGGACGGGTTGCGGGCACCTCGGCCGCATAGAGCAGCACACCCGCGGCTGCCTCCGCCTTCTCCGCGGTCATGGATTCGATGGCCGGAGGGCCTCCCGCAACCGGCTCCGCGTAGAGTTCCACGCGCAGCGCATCCTGAGGCACATCGCCGGGAAGGACCTCCACCTGGAAGCGAGTGCGTCCATCCTTCGACTCGACCTTCAGCGCGCCAAAGCGCAGCGAACTCCAATGCCGCTCCATCTCCTGCTTCCACTGCAATAGGCCCGTTCCCACCGCGCCGTTGTTCTCTGCCCGTTCTTTATACCCGGTCGCCGCGGGTAGATAGTGGTTCTCCGTGTACTCGCGGATCGCGCGGCTGGCGGAGAATTGCTGGGTCAGCCGCGCCATGCTCTCGCGGATGCGATGCAGCCACTTCACCGGCATGCCTTCCGCGTTGCGCTCGTAGAACTGCGGGACCACCTCGTTCTCCAGCAGCGCGTACATCGCCTCGGCCTCCGAGGCGTCCCATGCCGGGTCTTCCCCATGCTCATTGCCGTCGCCGATGGCCCAGCCAACCTCCGGCGAGTATGCCTCCGCCCACCAGCCGTCCAGCTCCGACAGGTTGAGGCCGCCGTTGGCCAGCACCTTCATGCCGCTGGTGCCGCAGGCCTCCCACGGGCGGCGCGGCGTATTGATCCACAGGTCCATCCCCTGCACCAGCTCCTGCGCCATCTGCATGTCGTAGTCGCTGAGGAAGACCACATGGCCGCGCACCTCGGGCCGCTTGATGAAGTCGTTCCATTTCTTAATCAACTCCTGTCCCGGCATGTCCTGCGGATGCGCCTTGCCCGCAATCACCAACTGCAGCGGCCGCTGCGGATTGGTGAGCAGACGAATCAGCCGCTCCGCATCGTGCAGCAAAAAGTCGGGGCGCTTATACAACGCAAAGCGCCGCGCGAACCCAATCGTCAGCACCTCCTCCTCCTTGAAGACCTCGGCAGCCTCCAGTTTGGGATCTCCCTCGGCGGAGAGTTGCCGCGCATAACGTTCGCGCACACGCCCCAGCATCGTCTTGCGCGCCTCGCCGCGCATCTGCCACAACTCCGCGTCGGTCAGCCGGCGGACGTCATCCGCCATGGGACGATCGCTGCGCCAACGGTCCGGGCCGCAGACCTTCGTCCACAGAGCATCGGCCGCGGCCGAGTCCCAGGTCGGCACATGAATGCCGTTGGTGACCGAGCCGATGGGCACCTCCGCGCGCGGCCAGCGCGGAAACAGCGGCTGAAAAATCTGCCGGCTCACTTCGCCGTGCAGCTTGCTGACGCCGTTCACCTGACCACTGCCGCGCAGCGCCAGAAAAGCCATATTGAAGTACTCCGACGCATCTCCCGGGTTCGACCTTCCGAATGCAAGCAGGTTCTCCACCGAAATTGCGAGTTCATCCTTCGCATAGTGCGTCAGATATTTACGCACCAGCTCCGGATCGAAGCGGTCGAATCCCGCCGGAACAGCCGTGTGGGTGGTAAACAGATTTCCCGCGCGAGTGATGCTCAACGCGACATCGAACGAGACTGCATGGTCCTCCATATAGCAGCGCGCCCGCTCCAGCACGGCAAAGGCAGCGTGGCCTTCGTTCAGATGGCAGACCTCGGGACCGATCCCCAGCGCGCGCAGAAGCCGCCAGCCGCCAATGCCCAGAACGATCTCCTGCTTCAGGCGCATCTCCTGGTCGCCGCCGTAGAGTTCGCTGGTGATGCCGCGCTGCGCGGCGGTATTGGCGAAGTCGTTGGCGTCGAGTAGATACAATTTCCTTCGGCCCACCAGAACCTGCCAGCAACGCAGCCAGATCTTGGCGCCGGGAAGTTGAAGTTGCAGTCGCAACCACTCGCCATCGGCACGGCGCAGCGGCTGAATCGGCAACTGGCCGGGATCGTTCACCGGATAGAGGTCGCGTTGCCGCCCGTCCGCGTCGAAGTCCTGGCGAAAGTACCCCTGGCCCCACAGCAGGCCGACCCCGACCACGGGAACGCCCAGGTCGCTGGCCGCCTTCATCTGGTCGCCTGCTACATTTCCCAGCCCGCCGGAGTAGATGGGCAACGCTTCGGTCAGCATGAACTCCATGCTGAAGTAGGCCGCCGTGGTGAGCGGCGCGCCGGCGTGCTTCTTCTGGAACCACGCATCCGAAGCGAAGGCCTCGTGTTTATGGCGCAACATCCCGGCCAGGAGCTGTTGGAACTTCGGCGTTGCCAGCAGCGCGTTGATCTTGTCCTGCGAGACGGTCTGCAGAATGACCCATGGGTTCTGCGTCGTCTTCCATAGATAGCTGTCCAGGGCCTCCCATATCTCGTCCGCCTTATGGTTCCACGACCAATGCAGATTGAGCGCCAGCTCGGTGAGCGCATCCATTCCGAGAGCCGGCTGTGTGCTGGGGTCTGGATTTGCCTGGCTGGACTGGCTGATCTGACTCGACTTAGGATCGCTCACTTTGTCTCCTGAACTTTGGGAAGGTCTGCACAGGGCTTGACATTCCCTCCGTTAGATGCCGAACGCGCCACACTGCGCAGGAAGGATGCAGGCATCTGCGGCGCTGCTCAGGCTCCCGGATTGTGTTGTGCTGCGTTCAGGCTGCGGGTTCCAGCGAGCCTTGCTCTTTCTCCGGCCAGGGAGGCAGCAGCTTCATCAGCACCCACAGAATGCCCAGCGGAAGAATGGTCAGGAAGATCGCCACCAGCAAGCCCTCCCTGGTGACCAGGGCCATCTTGTAGGTGGTGTATCCGAGGAAGCTCTTGGAGAACAACTGGCCACCGATGACGACGTTCCAGCGCATGGCAAAGACGCCGATCTGGACGAGGCACCCCGAGACAACGTAGATGCGCCGCCGCACCAGTGCGGGCAGCTTTGTTACCTGAACGATGGCCAGCAGGAGGATTGGAACCAGCGTTCCGATACATATCTGGAGAACGATCTGCGAGAAATAGAGTCTGGTGTGGACCATGAAATTGAGGGTGCGGAAGCTCTCGTCCGCTTCGTAGACGCGATGGACCAGGTCCAGCATCTCCAGGCTGAAGTCGAGGATGAAGATGTAGAAGAGGTACATGGCGATGGTGTCCACGCAGGGCATGTCGATGGGCATCTTGCGCATCCAGGTGGTCAGCATGTACAGCAGCAGCACCGCGGCGATGCCGCTGACCATGGCGGAAAAGATGAAGACCACCGGCATCAACGGCGAGTTCCACCAGGGGTTCGCCTTGAGGGAGCCGAAGATGAAGCCAACGTATCCGTGCAGGATGAAGGCGGAGGGAATGCCCACGATGGTGACGATCCAGCCCACCTTGTGGTCGATGGCCAGCGACCGCGGGCTGATGTTCTGGGAGCCGAGCGTCATGATGCGGTAGAGGCGGCGCAGCCAGCCGGTGGTGGACTGCGAGAGATGAACGATGTCGCTGCGGTAGTCCAGCCAGATCTCGAAGACCAGAACGGCCATCAGGTACCAAAGATAGACGAAGCCGAACATGGCCATGGCGGAGGTGGCGTGGGGAGTGAAATACATCTCCGGCGAGCGCCCCGGATGGCCCAGGTGCAACTGCAAGGGCAGCGGCGCGACGATAAGAAAAGCCAGCGCGGTGAGCAGGGCCAGGCGGTAGGTGGGCGCGACCGCCTTCACGTTGAAGACGCGGACCAGGGACGCCAGAATGAATGCGCCCGCCACCAACCCCGTGATGTAAGGGTAGAGAACGATCAGCACGCTCCAATAGAGTGTGATTTCGTTTGGATACATGTAGCCTTCAACACCGCTCATCTTGTTCTCCAGGGCTTGAATTGCAAGCCTCGATCCAGATTCCCTCAGGGGCTAAAGCCCCTTCAATCTAAGCTGAACTTGCGGCACGGCTGAAGCCGTGCCCTTAAGCAAAACGTTACGAACTATAAAAACTTTGCGGGCGAAACAAAACATTATCGGACGGAACCGTCCAGCTCGTTGTAGAAGACCTTGGCGCCGGTGGCCATCTGCGGCTTCAGCACCTGCACATAATGGGTCTTCAGGAATGCGTGAATGGGATCGTTGGGGTCTTTCAGATCGACCAGCTTTCGCGCGCCGGTTGGGCAGTTCTCGCAGCAGGCGGTGGTCAGGCCCTTGGTGATCCGGTGATAGCAGAGCGTGCATTTATCCGCGACTTTCTTTTCCGGGTGGATGTAGCGGCATCCGTAGGGGCAGGCCTGCACGCAGTAGGCGCAGCCGAGGCAGTAGGTCTGGTCCACCAGGACCACTCCGTCCGGGGCGATGAAGGTGGCTCCCACCGGGCAGACCTGGGTGCAGGGCGAATCGGCGCAGTGGTTGCACAGCTTGGGAACGAAGAAATACTTGCCCTCATCCTGGGGCGCGGAAGAGAAGCCCTCCCCACCGCCAGCACTTTGGGCCACGGCGGGGAACCCCTCCTTGCCGCCGTCGGGCGAGATGACCTCGGGGCCCTCCATGTGCCAGTCGTTGACGTGGTATCGCTCCACCCAGGTGCGGAAGTGTCCATCCGGCACATCGTTCTCCGCCGCGCAGGCGCGCACGCAGTTGCCGCAGCCGATGCACTTGGGAATGTCGATCAACATGCTCCACCAGTGGTCGGTCATGGTGTAGTTGGGCGAGGCGTCGGGAGTTCCGGCGAGCACATACTTCCAGGCGATCGCAGCCGCGGGCAGCATGACGAGAAAATGGCGTCGGTCGAGGTTCACTTGGCTTCTCCAGTCTGAATCACAGGCCGTTGTGCGGCTGGTGGCAGGTTTCGCAGGGGACCCCGCCGGAGTGTTGCACGGGGTCGATCTGCGGGAACCCGCCGGGTTTGGCGGCGCTCTCCGCATGGCAGCGAATGCACAGCACGGTGGTGTTGATCTTCACCGGCTGGATCGAAGGGTCGTTCGCGTGCTTGGCCAGCGGGCCGTGGCAGGCCTCGCAACTCACGTTCTCGTGCTTGCCCGCCTTCTTCGCCTCGGCAATGTCCGCGTGGCAGGTTTCGCAGGTTTCGTGGCCGGCGTAGTGCAGCGGACGGGCGGCAATCTCACCAATCGCGGCCCCGCGGTAGTGGCCATACTCTCCGAAGCTCTTGGGCACAACGAAGTGGCGGACCAGAAGAAAGACCACAAAGGCGACGACGAAGAGAAAGGCAAAGCGGAAGAGATGTCCTGCATCCTTGGTGAGACTCATTGCGTAATTTTACTTCCTTCCGAATTGGGGCCTGCCGTTGCCGCTGTTGCGGGCGGGAATGGAGCAACAGCAAGCCGCGTCCGCTGCTGCTCCCGGCACCGGCAATTCATTCCTACGGGGCGGGAGAGACGTTTGTATGTGAGCTACGTCACAGCTTGCCGGACAGAGGCGGGGGGACACGGAAGATGATAATTAAAGATAGTCAGTGCGTGGTGGAGTGACTATAATCACAAAGACTTATCACCCCACATTTTCAGGGACCGTACCTTCATTGTGAGTGACGACGGTCACATCTACATAACCGTTCTACACTCTATCGTACCTTTATTGTGAGTGATGACAGTCACATCTAATTCGTGATATGACTCTCTAGTTGTTTCTCAACCCGCTTTATTTTTTTCGCCAATTGAATTGGTGCTTTCTTTAGCAACCGGAACGAAGTCGCAGTCATCGAACACAAGAACCAAGAACCAAGCAGTCATCGAACACAAGAACCAAGTTGCAATTTATGTTGACCAGTCTGTGCGGAGGCTCTCCGCGGAGGGGCTGAATGAAACGGTATTTTCTGTATGTGGCATTGATCGCGTTGCTGCCGGGGCCCTCGACGAGGGCCGGGGTCCTCTATGCCGCGGGCGCAAAACAGCAGGCCGCCGTGGCGCAGAAGGCGCCTGCTGCCAATCCCGCCGACTTTGTCGGTTCGGAGGTCTGCGCGGCCTGCCACGCCGATGTGGCCAAGAAGTTCAGCGACAACCCGCACTCGAAGCTGGCGCTGAGGAACCATGGCACGGGCGCGACCTGCGAGAGCTGTCACGGGCCAGGCAAGGCCCACGTCGATGGCGGCGGCGACGTCACCAAGATCGTTCAACTGAGCAAGCTTTCGCCGAAGGACCTGGATGCGACCTGCCTGGGCTGCCACGCGGGCGCGCATCCCAACTTCCTGCGCTCTCCCCATGCCAAGGCGGGCGTGAGCTGCACCAGTTGCCACAGCGTGCACAACGGAGACATGGAGGCGAAGCTGCTGAAGGCCGCGCAGCCGCAGCTTTGCTTCCAGTGCCATGCCGACGTGAAGCCGGCGTTCGACATGCCCTTCCATCACCGGGTGAACGAAGGCCTGATCAAGTGCAGCGACTGCCACGATCCACACGGGACGTTCGGCAACAACAACATCCGGTCCACGGCCGACCAGAACGCGATCTGCACCAAGTGCCACACGGAGACGCGCGGGCCGTTTGTATTTGAACATGCCGCGGTGAAGGCGGAAGGATGCCTGGGGTGCCACACGCCGCATGGCTCGCAGAACGCCCGGCTGCTGAATGTGCCCAACATCAATCAGCTATGCAACCAGTGCCACAGCCCGGTCTCCGCCGGCACGGTCCACGGGATGAACGCGGGATCGGCGGACCGTCCTCCGTGCATCACCTGCCACACCATGATTCATGGGTCCAACGTCAATCCGGCTTTCATCCGGTAATGAACCATGCCGCGCCGTGCAGTTACGATCCACGGCGCGGCACTGATTGCGCACCAACCGTCGCACCGGGATTCAGGGTTTCAATGTTCGCAATGTTTTCTTCCAATGAGGCTTGAGATGACGAAAATACATGGGCCCTCGCTGCACCCCACGGAACAGCTCTCTCGCGCGGCCAAACCCCGGATCGCGGAGAGCATTGGGTTCGCCATTCTTCTGCTGACGACGGCCACCGCGCTCGGTCAGACCCAACCGGCGCCGGCTGAGGCGGTGCAGGATGGGTATGCGGTCCACCAGACGGCGGACCTGGGCGGGCACATGGTCGGTCTCTCCGGCAGCGGCCGGATGTATGACACGCTGGTCAACATCCAGTCCGGGCCGCGCGTGCTGGGCGAAACATTCACCATGCATGCCGTCGAGGGCACAAAGCATCCTCTGCTGGATTCGCTTTCGGCCTTCAGCAGCGGCTTCGGCGGCGATCCGAACAACTACGCCAAACTGGACTTTTCCAAGGGCAAGCTCTACGAGTTCTCTGGCGTCTTCCGCCGCGACCGCCAGTACTCCGACTACGACTTGCTGGCAAACCCGGACAACTCCGGGCAGACGGTCCCCTACGGAATGGTCAACGGTGTTGCGACCGCTGCGTCGCTCGCGTGGCCCCAGAACAACGATTCTCCGGTGATGTTCAACACCGTGCGGCGGATGACGGACACCAACCTGACGATTCTGCCGCTCTCCAAGGTATCGTTCCGGGCCGGGTACTCGCAGAACATCTTCCAGGGCCCGACACTCAGGCCAGCCCGGTCGGTCGGCAAATACGATTCGCTGACCATGGAGGTCCAGCGCAACAGCACCGACGATTTTACCGGCGCGATCGACTGGAAGCCGGTGCAGCACACCAAAATCACCTTTGAGGAGCAGGTCGACCATTACAAGGCAGACTCGTACTTCACTCTGAACCCGAACGGCTTTCTGGCGCAGGAGGCGGATGGCACGCCGGTCTCGCTTGGCGATTGGGACGCTTTGGCCTCTCCCTACCCGATCTCCGCCTGCAACACAGGCAGCATGGGCAGTGCATACACCAGCTCAACTAACTACACCATTTTCTCTGCCCCGCAGACGCCGGGCGGCCTGCCCATCGTCAATCCGGCGTGCGATGTCATCACCAGCTACCTGCGCTCGCAGCCGACGCGCATCATCTACCCCACGGAGATGCTCCGCTTGCAAAGCTCAAGCATCAGGAACATCGCCATGAACGGCGACTTGCGTTACTCCATCTCCAACAGCAATCTGCCCAACTTCTACGAGAACTGGACAGGCCTGGACGGGGTGGCCGCGACTGCTGCCGGAGTCACCCCGGCGTACCCCGCTCAGGCAATTCGCTCGGCGACGTTTACCGGCAATGCAACCGCGCAGCGGCGGGTTGTAAGCCTCGACTATGGCATCACGTGGCAGGCGACCAAGACGATTGCCCTCTCCGACCAGGTTGACTTCTCCAATGTCCACCAGCCCGGCGTGTCCAACATCTCCGCCGGAGTCACGCAGAATACGCCGACGAACCCCAATGAAACCATCAACTACTCGGGCGCGCTGGGCACTGGTGCCGCTTACAGTGTTACCGGCAATCCCGTCGGCACTCCGCTATATGGCTACTTTGGCCAGAAGTATGTGACCAATGCCACGACTGCGGCCTGGGACGCCTCGTCTCGCGCCACGCTCTCGCTGACCTATCGCTACCGCACACACAGCATCGTGCAGGGCAATGTAACCAGCCCTGGGAGCACGGAGGTCGACATCAATGAAAACGCGGGAATCTTCAACGCCGCGCTGCGTCCCACCAGTCACTGGGACCTCAACGGGACACTCGAAGTGTCATACTCCGACAATGCCTTCAATCCGATGAGCCCACGGCAAATGAAGCACTACCGGGTGCATACCCTGTACCGGCCGAAGCCCTGGGCAACAATCTCCGGCGCCTTCAACGACCTGGAGCGGCATAACAACACCAACAACACGGGCACTCCATCCGCGGACGGGCCGCTGCAGCACGTCGATCACAGCCGCACTGTGAGCCTGGGTACAGAGCTTGCGCCGAACGAGCGATATAGCTTCGATTTCAACTACTCCTACAGCGATGTCTATATCTCCACCAACGCCTGCTACCTGAATGGCGCCACCGCCGCGTTGCCCGGCGCGGCCTCCACCACAAGCGCGGGCGCGCCCAATCTGTGCCCGAACCTGCTTACGGACTGGGGGCCGGTGAAGGACTTCATGGATGCTCCGACGCAGTACGCGTCGTTTGGCGTTACCTACTCGCCGAACAAGGTGCTGCGCTCCGGGCTGGGCTATCGCATCAGCGCGGTCAGCGGCAACCAGTTCTTCAGCGACGCGCAACAGGTCAACGGCTCGCTACAGTCCGCCTATCAGTCGCCCTATCTGAATGTTGCATGGACGGTCCATCCCGGACTGGTTTGGAGGGCGGACTACAACTTCTATGGATACGGCGAAGGCGGTCCTTCGGGCGCGCCCTTCTGCAGCACTTCAACGCTTACGACGTCAACCGTTGTTCCTTGCAACTCTTCCACGTTGACCGGCCCAACCGGCCTGACCGAATCGCCCGCCGGGATGAGCGCGCCGCGGAACTTCCACGCCAATAACGTGACATTATCAATGCACTACGAATTTTGATCGCAAGGCCATTTGTTGGATAAATGAGATAGAATCGCGGGGAAGTAAACAGGAGATTGCCAATGAAGATTTGGACTGGAATTACGCTTGCCACCATCCTGGCGGCCACCACCGTGACATCCGCATTTGCCCAGGGCTCGGGAGCGGATGTCTACACCAGCACCAAGTGCGCGATGTGCCATGGCGCAACTGGGACGGGTAATGCCGGAATGAAGGTCCCGCCGTTCAAATCGCCCGATGCCATCAAGGCCACGGATACAGCTTTGTCTGCCGCCATTAAAAACGGCGCAGGCACGGGAACCATCAAGATGCCGGCCTACGCCGCCAAGCTGACCGACGCGCAGATCAAGAGTGTCGTTGCGTACATCCGCACCTTGCAGAAGTAGACGCGGCTGAGTCGGCGTGGCCGGATGTGCGCGGCCGGATGATTCTTGGGTGAGCTTTGCCAAGGGAGGGCCTGAACCAGGGTTCGACGTTCTCTTGTCAAAGCTCTTCCTTATTTAGAGATTACATTCAGCATTGATAGAGGTCGGCATGTCTCTGTTCGGCAAGTTGGAGAAGGTCCTTCGGCCAGTCCTGTTTTATGGCAACAACTGGACCAGCCTGATCGGCGGCGCAATCACCAGCGCGTCGGCCGTTGTGCTGGTCGGATTCTGGGTTGTCAATATCTTCGGGCACGGCGGCTCCTCCAATCCCTACCTGGGCATTCTCTTCGATGTGTTTCTGCCCGGGCTGTTCATCTTCGGGCTGGTGCTGATTCCCATCGGCATCTGGCTGCGGCGAAAGCAGCTCACGAAGCTCGGCCAAATCCCTTCCATCTATCCGCGGATCGAGCTCAGGGACCCGGTCTTCCGGCGCGGGATCGAGATCGTTCTGGTGGCCACTTTGATCAACTTCATCATTGTGGGCACGGCGAGCTATCGCACGGTCTCCTACATGGATTCGGCGAACTTCTGCGGCCAGAGCTGCCATGTGATGGCCCCGCAATGGGCCGCATACCAGGTGTCTCCGCACTCGCATGTGGCCTGCGTGGAGTGCCACATTGGTTCTGGATTCTCGGCGGCCGTTCAGGCCAAGGTGAACGGGACGAAACAATTGATAGAGGTGACGCTGGGCAACTATCCGCGTCCCATCCTCGCTCCTCTGTCCGTGCTGCGCCCGGCGCGCGCAACCTGCGAGGAGTGCCATTCGCCGACCAGGTTTGTGGGCGAGAAGCTGCTGGTGGAGACGATGTACGGCGACGACGAGAAGAACTCCATCACGCGCACGGTGCTGGCGCTGCACCTGGGCGGGGTGGACTCGCTCTCCCACCTCAGCGGCATCCACGGCCACCATCTCGACAACTACGAGTATGTGGCCACCGACTCCACCTACCAGACCATCATCGCGGTCAATAAACACAACGCGGACGGATCGACCACGCAATATGTAAGCTCCGACTGGAAGGGGCCGGTCAAGGGCGTTACCCGCCGGATGGATTGCATGGACTGCCACAACCAGGCGACCCACACCTTCCAGACCGCCGAGGACGCCATCGACGAGATGATGGTGGACGGCAGCCCCAGCGCCAGCCTTCCCTTCGTGCACAAGCAGGGGCTGCAACTGATCCAGGCGGAGTACGCGTCGCAGGCTACGGCGGCTGCGTCGATCACCTCCGGGCTGGATGACTTCTACCGCACGCAGTATCCCGCGGTGTGGGCGGGCCAACGCGGCCAGGTGGACGCCGCGGCCAAGACGCTGGTCGCCATCTACCGGCGCAACGTCTTCCCCGAGATGAAGGTGACCTGGGGAACCTATCCCAATGGCATGGGGCACAGCGCGCCGGGGCACAATCCATCGCCGGGATGCTTCCGCTGCCACGACGGGAACCACACGTCGAAGGACGGCAAGACGCTCACCAACGACTGCTCGGCCTGCCACAATCTGCTGGCGGTGGATGAGGCGAACCCGAAGCAGTTGGCCGACCTTGGCCTGCAATAGTGGTTGGCTCGCAGCAGAAGGCATAACGCCGATCCTCACCGACGAGCACCGATCAAAAACAGTTGGGATTAGAAAACCCAACACTGTGCTCTTTAGCGAGAACACGAAGAATCGGAGTTCCTTCCCGTGCCCCTTAGACTTTGCTCAGGGGCAGGATGACTGCCTTGGAAATAGATAGGTTTTCGATCGGTGGTCCATCGGTGTCGATCGGTGTTAAGCCTTTCGCTCTTTTTGGGATTTAGAATGGTGAGATGAGCGACCCTAAGATAGTTTCGCGTACGGTGTCGGAGTCGCAGGCGGAGCGCAGCGAGATCATCTTTCCCGCGGACACCAATGCGCTGGGAAACCTATTTGGCGGGCGGTTGATGCAGTGGATCGACCTGGTGGGCGCGGTGGCCGCGGTGCGCCACTCTCATGCCATCGTGGTGACGGCGAGCATGGACCACCTGGACTTTGTCGCCCCGGTGCATGTGGGCGATCTTCTGATTTTGAAGGCGAGCGTGAACCGGGCCTTCCACACCAGCATGGAGATCGGCGTTCGGGCGATGGTGGAGGACGCGCGCGGGCAGACGCTGCGCCACGTCTCCACGGCCTACGTCACCTACGTTGCGGTGGACCACGAGGGGCATCCCATCCCCGTGCCGTGCGCGATCGCGGAGACCGAGCACCAGAAGCGGCGCTTCGCCGATGCGGGCCGGCGGCGCGAGATGCGCGGCGAAGAGACGCAGCGGGCGCGGGAGATTCGCGCCGCGCTGGGGGCCGGGTGGCATATTTGAGAATGACGATTGTGAGGATCAGCCTATGAAGCAACAAGGAACTAGGAAGAAGATCAGTCGGCATGTTTCGGCATTCGTTGCCGCTGGATTGTTCTATCTCGCGGGCGCAATTTGGATCGTCAGTGGTCTGCGGTCGCGTACATCTATGTTCGTGAGCATTGGTGCAATGTTTATCTGCATCGGGTCACTCTGGGTGGTCATACGCGCGAAGTACAAGAAGGAAGCTTAGCAGAGCTAGCTGCTAACAGCAGCAACAGGAGAATTGATGGGACATACAGGAGCAGGAGCGGCGCAGGGGCCGCAGCCATTGCCGGGCGTGACGTATGTGGTGGCCGTGGGCAGCGGCAAGGGCGGCGTGGGCAAGACCACCGTCGCGGTGAACCTGGCGGTGGCGCTGGTCAAGCTGGGCCATCGCGTGGGGCTGCTGGACGCCGACATCTACGGCCCGAATGTGCCGATCATGATGGGCATGTCGCGAGCGCCCAACATGGTGGGCGAGGACCGCATCGGGCCGCTGGTGGCGCATGGCGTGAAGTTCATCTCCATTGGCCTGCTGGCGCCGGGCGACCAGCCCATGGTGATGCGCGGGCCCATGCTGCACCAGATTGTCCGCCAATTTTTGCAGCAGGTTGAATGGGGCGAGCTTGACTTCCTGATCGTCGATCTGCCGCCGGGCACGGGCGATGTGGTGCTCTCGCTGGTGCAGACCGTGCCGCTGACCGGCGCGGTGGTCGTCTCCACGCCCAGCGACGTGAGTTTGCAGGACGCGCGCAAGGCGATCGAGATGTTCCGCCAGGTGAAGGTCGAGGTGATCGGCCTGGTGGAGAACATGGGCCACTTCACCTGTCCGCACTGCCATCAGGCAGTCGACATCTTTTCCTCGGGCGGCGCGGAGCGGACGGCGGCGCGGTTTGGGCTGGAGTTCCTGGGCTCGCTCGATCTCGATCCCGCGATACGCGAGGGTGGCGACCGCGGGCTTCCGGTGACGCTGGCTGGGCCGGAGAGCGCGGCGGCAAAGGAGTTCTTCGCTGTGGCGCGCAAAGTCGCGGAGCGCGCGCAGGAGATCGCCGCCGCGAGCGAGCAGATTCTGGAGATCAGCTAGAGACAGGTTCGAGGTGCAAGGTTCGAGGTTCGAGGGGAAAGCCTGAAGCCAATCCTACCCCCACGCGGTAAGGCTGCGAGGAATGGGGGCTTCGGCGATCACACACGCACATGGACGGCGTAGTAAGGCTGGTTGCTGAGGGTGGGATTGAAAGCGGGATGCAAAGTGGCCGAGGTCGCGGTGCGCAGTTCGAAGTAGTATTGCAGCGGGTAGGGTGAGTCGGTGTAGGCGGCGAGGATGGCGGCGGTGTGGGTTGCGCCGGATCGCTGCATAGGGATGGAGAGCCAGCGCTCGCCGTGGTTGACGTGGCGATACCAGAGGATGGCCTGGGTGACGCTGGGCGGAGTGGCGATGGTGAGGGCGAGATCGCTGCCGGGGTGGAAGGATTCGGGCGGTGTATGTTTTGCTGTGATCGCGATACGCAGGCTGGGCGCGCTGGCTTGCTGAATCGCTGCGCTGGCGGATGCTTTCGGCGCGGTGCTTTCGGCGAAGTGCTTCTCGAGCGCGGCGACATCCGCGTCTATCGCGGGCAGGCGGTCTGCCCAGTGGCCGCGCCGGAACGGGGATGATCCGTAGCTTATATCTGAGACGTATACATTCTTCGCGCGCGCGGCCATCGCAGCCCAGGCGTCGCGCGCCTTGCGGCAGGCGGCGAGGGATTGGGTTGCCGCCGCGGAATCGCCAGTCTGTTCATGGATGCTATAGAACAGCGCGGCGCGAAAGATGTTGGCGTAGTAGGCGCCGAGGCCATTGAGGATGAGGATGTCTTCCTCGGCGCGACGGAACTCTGGCGTACGGGCTTTGGAGCCTGCCGCGATGCGAGCGGCGGCGAGGCCTTTGGTTGAAGTGCTCACCATGGCTTCGAGCCAGGCGATGACTTCACTGGTGTTGTAGCGCGCGTTCTTTGTGCCGGAGATGCGGTCCTTGGCGTGCTGGTCGATGGTGGTGAAGAGTTGCGGGTCGAGCGGGCTGATGGCGCTGACGTTGTGCGGCGCGGGCGAATCGGTGTAGAGCGACCGGCCGGTATACGGGAGGATCGAGACGGGGGTCAACATCTCCGGCCAGAACTCGTGGTTGGAGGCCGAAGGGCACCACGCAGTCGTAATCAGCGGAAGGATGCGGCTGGAGGCGGCGAGCGCGGCTTCGAGCGCAGGGCCGGCGGGGCCAAAGGCTTGCTTCAGATAGCGATGGTAGAAGTCGGGCGCGGTGTCCGGGTTGTAGAGGGTGCGTCCCCAGAGCATGTAGGTGAGGGTGAACTTGGCAGTGTCGAGGTCGGACGTTTCCGGTGGCGTCTTATCCCACATCTCAGAAGCGAGATGTGGGGCACCCAGTGTGGGGTCGGCGTAGGCGTTGCGTCCGCCGGGATGGCCCGAGCCTTCGCGGCCCTTGAAGGTGAGCGGCTCGCAGAGTTCCATGCCGGCGGCCCCGCAGAAGTTGGCGGCGCGCCCGTATCCGGCGGCAAGTGCTGGGTCGCCCCAGAGGAGGTGGCGCTGGGTGCCGGGCCATACGCGGTAGAGGAGGTCGAGGCCGATGCCCTGCTGGTAGAAGTCTCCATAGCCGTAGCGGGTGAAGTTGCGCGCGCCCGAGGAGACGGCGAAGGTCCCGGTGACGCCTGCGCGGGGGTACTCGTTGGCGCGGATGTCGGCCTGCTGATAGCCGAGGCCAAGGTGCTCGGCCCAGTATTTGGCCCCGGCTTTGACGGGCATGCCGGTGGCGCGGGCGATCTCGATCATTCGCTGATCGAGACCCTTGGCGTGCATGTCGATCTCGATGGTGCGGGGTTTGCCATCGGGCGTCCGCGCCGCCGGAATCGCCTCAAACAGCGTTTGCCAGAAGGGGTAGCTGCCCTCGGGGATGCCGCTTTCGCCGTGGATGCGCAGGGTGAGCCCGGTGATCTGCGGGCAGACTTTCAGGATTGCGGCCAGCGCATCGCGGCAGTACGCGGCGTGAATCTCCGGCGTGAGGCCAACGATGTGGTGGTCGGAGTGCGGGCTGTCAGTCCACTGGTACGCGTGCGTCCAGATGCCGAGCTGGAAGTCCATGCCGCGCCGCGCGGTCTCGGCGGCGATGAACTGCAAGGTCTCCAGGTTGCGCTGGCGCTCGCCGGGCTGGAGCGCGGGCTCGACGTGGACCTGCGGGTAGCCGGGCACCTCCACCAGGTACGGGTAAGGGAAGTGGAAGTAGTCGCCGGTGACTCCACGCGGGAAGTCCCAGCCCATGCCGAGCGAGAAGTTGAAGCGGTTGAAGCGCGCGGCGGCAAGCGTGTCGAGGTAGGCGGTCCAGAAGACGCGGTCATAAAACCACGGCTTGTCATCGACCTCGGAGACGAACGCACGCAACACGCTGCGCACCTTGTTGGGCGTGGTCTCGATCAGCGGTGAACGCAGTTGCTGTTGCAGCGCGGCCATCGGGTCGTCAGCGTCGTATATGCGCTCGGCGAGTTCGAGCAGGCCATAGACCAGGCCACGGACATCTACACCGGCGACAACGGTGTAGAACGCGCTGTTGTTGAGCCACGAAAAGGAGAGAGCAACTGTCTCCGGCTGGGGGCTCAGGGCGGGGACAAAGAAGTCGCTGCTTGAGGGCTCCGCTTGCGTGATAGTGATAATGGGGGTGCCGAAGCCGATTACTGCGGGTGGATTGGCAGCAAGGATGCCCCTTGCTGTCAGCGCGTCTTTGAGCTTGCCGATCGCCCACTGGACTGGCTCACTTCCGGTTATGCCCGATTCTTTCGCGATGATTGAGACCTGCGGGGTGGGAGGAGCAGCGTGGGCAAGTTCAGCCGCCGTCAGCGACGCGGCAGCAGCGCTCAGCTTGATAAACGTGCGGCGGGTGGGTCGAGTGGGCATGTGCAGCTCCAAACGCTACAAGACAAATTAGGCGAAGCGCAGGCTGACCGAGCCAGCGTGGGCGAAGGCGACCTCGACCAGCGAGCCGGGGCGGGCGGGCGTGTTGCCGGTCCAGCTTCCGGTGGTGATCCACTGCCCGGCCTTGAGGCCTCCGGTGCGCGTGGCGCCCTCGTTGGCGAGGTAGGGAAGCAGGCGCATCAGGTCGCCCGATGTGTTGGAGCCGGTGCGCTCCACTTCCAACTTGCCGTCGATGGAGAGCGTCACGGTCTCCGTTTTGAAGTCGATCTTCTTCCAGTTGGGGCAGGCGGGGCCGTGGATGAAGCCGCCGTGCATCTGCAGGTCGGCGAGCGAGGAGAAGTGCGCGGCGGCCTTGGGGTCGATGAGGCCGGACTCCAGCTCCTCGATGATGGGGTGGCAACTGGCGATGGCGGCGACCACTTCGTCGCGCGAGTAGGACTTGGCGCGCGGGGGCAGGTCGTGGCCCAGCAGGAAGGCGATCTCCGCCTCCAGCACGCGATAGCGGAAGCGCGGGCCGGCCAGCAGCGTGCCGCTGCGGGCCATCCAGGCCAGCGGCATGGGCGCGAAGAAGGGCGTGGCGTCGGGCGATCCCGCGCCGATCTTCCAGCCGCCGATGGGGCCGAAGGCGGTGGCCATGATGCCGTGGACGACGGCGGCATCTTCCAACGACTTGGGCTGGAGTTCGAGCGGAAGGTCGGCGATAGGCTTGTGGTTGCGGCGCGCGTTGATCAGCAGGTTGGCGGCTTCGAGGAGTTGTTGCATGCGCTCATGGGTCATGATGGTACCAGTGTCGCTCAAACGGGCGGCTATGTCATGAGTTATTCAACGAAGGAACGGGGAAATCCCTAGCGCCGCCGTTCCCGCCGCCGCGCCCGCACAAAGCTGCTCACCGTGAAGTAGCCGAAGAGCGCCAGCATCGCCAGCGCGCCCAGCAGTTTCCGGTGTCCGGCCGCGTTGGAGTGCCACTCCCCGCGCAGATTCCACGCTCCAACTGCGGCAAACAGCACGAAGAGCCCAAAGACGACGCCCACAACCTCGAGCCACAGCACGCCCCAGAGGCGCACAAACGTCCTCCATGTGGGGCCAAAGCGCCGGCTGCCGCGCCGCAGCCCCTGCCTGGTTCCACGCGCCTTGATGACGGTCTGGGCCGCGCCATGGGCCGCAATACTCGCTGCCTTGCTCATCGCCGCAGGGGCCGTCGTATGGGGCGGGTCCACCGCGGGGCGTGCCTGCGGCCTGGGCGACGCCGGAGCGGCATTCGCCCCCGCGCTCGCACTCGTGCCCGCGCTCTTGCGCGAGGGGTTCTCCGCCGTGGCCGCGTCCACCGCAGCCGTCACCGTCTTCACCGCCTGCCGCGCTCCGAAGCCAAGCGCACGCCCAAAGCGAACCACATCCATGCTCGAAGTGTAGAGCAATTTCACGCTTCCTGTAGCCTTCGCGGGATTGCGCAAAGCCGTGTTCCCTGAGGAAAACCAACCGCAAAGTGGCATTGCGGCGGCTTTCGGCGCGGCGTATCCTTGAGTTCAGAGTCAGAGAGAACGGACCGCAATGCCGTTCCCGCCGGTGGGCGTCTTCCGAGGGCAGGGAAACCCCGATGCGGTCGAATCGCAGGCTGGATTTAAATCCCAGGGCAGCCCGGAGGCGGCATTGAATCAAAATGTGAAGAACCTGATCCATAAGCTGGGAGAGGCAATCCACGAATCGGTCTCCGAGTCGGAAAGCATCGCGGGCGTGGTGAAGAACATCCGCGACCAGGGATTCGACGTTCTGCTGATGCTGGAGGCAACCATCGGCCTCAACGAGGTGGAACCCGCCAGCGAAGCGGGCAAAGCCACGGACTCCGACAACGTAGCCGCGCTGGGCGCCTTTACACGCAACGACCTCAACTTCCTCAAGTCCCTGCGCATCACCCTTCCCGATTCCGATTCTGAAGAGCACTCCAACAGCTTCGGCATTGGCTCCGCTGCCGATTCGGCCGCGGGCCCTTCAACCGACGCATAACCGGCAACTGCTGCTGCCTCCGCGACCGGCCTGCGCCGTCCGCGCTGCCTCTACCAACCCATGGGACTGCTCCCGGTCCCCCTTCAACCACCTCTTCCGCTCATCCCGGCACAAAAAGCAACACACCCGTGGTAGACTCTCGATTCGCACCACTCATGCATCTGTTATTTTGCATCCGATATTCCAGGGAAGGTCTGCACAAGTGTTCGAGATTCCCTCGGCGTCTAAAGCCGCATGGAAATAGGCCGCTTGCGGCGGGACTAAAGTCCCGCCCTTTCAAAACGGGGATTTATGCAGAGATTCCCTAAGATGGTCGTAGGTTTGCCGGCACTTTGCTTTCGAGGGAATGGACGATGAGAGACACACTCGGTGTGCTGCTTGCAGGCGGGGCCGGCGAACGGCTCTTT
>Ga0224534_1000628_pt1 | contig 21989 bp, 19 predicted proteins | sample 714E12024metaG_FD_172012 | JGI IMG/M metagenome (GOLD analysis project Ga0224534, IMG submission 172012) | Peat soil microbial communities from Stordalen Mire, Sweden - 717 E1 20-24 | ecosystem: Environmental > Terrestrial > Soil > Wetlands > Peat | place: Sweden: Norrbotten County, Stordalen... | reverse complement strand
CTGGAACCGCTGTCCGATGGCCGGTACTGCGTGCAGGTGGACGGAGGCCAGCATGTTTCGGGGCGTGTCGTGCTGCTGGCGACGGGTGTGGAGTGGCGGATGCTTGGGGCCGAAGGCGTGGACCGGTTGCAGGGGCGCGGTGTGCTCTATGGGGCTTCGCGCAACGAGGCCAGCAATGTCGTCGGCAAGCGAGTGTTTCTGGTAGGCGGCGGAAACTCCGCGGGACAGGCGGCTGTTTTCTTTTCGAACTATGCTGCTGAGGTCACGATCCTGGTGCGACGCAAGGGGCTGGAGCTTACGATGTCGCAGTACTTGATCGAACAGATTGATGCAAAGAAAAATGTACGGGTTGAGCCGTTTACTGAAGTGTTGAGCGCAGAGGGCGACGATCACTTGGAACGCATCGTTACGAGGACGCGTTCTGGTGGACAAGAGTCGGTACAGACGCGTGTTGCAGATGCGCTGTTCGTGATGATCGGCGCAGATGCGAGTACGGCATGGCTGCCGAAAAATCTGGAGCGGGATGCAGGAGGCTACATCTGCACGGGACGTGATCTGAATACATGGAGCCTGGAGCGTGAGCCTTTTCCGCTGGAGACAAATTTGCCGGGGGTCTTCTGCGCGGGCGATGTGCGGCATGGCTCGATCAAGAGGGTTTCGAGCGGTGTGGGCGAGGGAAGTATGGGCATTGCCTTCATTCACCAGTATCTAGCGTTGCAAAATTTCTAGGAAGTGGAGTAATTCTGCGCGAGCAGGTTGCGATATTCTCCGGAGGCGATGCGCTTGACCCAGTCATCATGCTCAAAATACCAGGAAACTGTCTTTTCCAAGCCGGAAGTAAAGGACTCGCGGGGACGCCAGCCCAGTTCCGAGTGGATCTTGCTGCAATCGATGGCGTAGCGGCGATCGTGGCCAGGACGGTCTGTGACAAAACAGATGAGGCGGTCGTGCGGCGCGCCTGCCGGATGTATCCGGTCAAGCACTGCACAGAGTCTGGCGACGACTTCGCGATTGGTCTGCTCGTTCAGGCCGCCGATGTTGTAGGTCTCACCGACGCGGCCTCGCTCCAATACGGTGAGAAGGGCCTCGCAGTGGTCCTCGACATAGAGCCAGTCGCGCACATTGAGACCGTCGCCGTAGACCGGGAGCGGCTTGCCGGAGAGCGCGTTGTGGATCATCAGCGGAATGAGCTTTTCGGGGAACTGGAAGGGACCGTAATTGTTCGAGCAGTTGGTCGTCAATACGGGAAGGCCGAAGGTGTGGAACCACGCACGCACCAGATGATCGGAACTCGCCTTCGACGCCGAGTAGGGGCTATTGGGCGCGTAGGGCGAGTCCTCGCGGAAGGCTGGGGCGGAAGGTGCGAGGGAGCCGTAGACCTCGTCGGTGGAGATGTGCAGGAAGCGGAAGTGCTGCGCGCTGGTGGCCGCTAACGAGCGCCAGTAGGTCAGCGCGGCTTGCAGGAGAGTGAAGGTGCCGAGAATATTGGTCCGCAGAAAGACTTCGGGCCCAAGGATCGAGCGGTCAACATGGCTCTCAGCCGCGAAGTGAATGATTGCATTGGGTTGGTGTTCGTCGAGTAGACGCGCGATGAGGCCCGCGTCGCCGATGTCGCCCTGCACAAAGATGTGCTGGGGGTTCGAGGCGAGAGCGGCCAGGTTGTCAAGATTGCCCGCATAGGTGAGCGCGTCCAGATTGACGACGGTGTGGCCTGCGGAGACCGCGCGAAGGACGAAGTTTGAGCCGATGAAGCCAGCGCCTCCGGTGACAAGCAGTTTTGCGGGGAAGACCGGGCTGGAGTGGCTCAATAGATCACCTCATCGACAAGCCGCGGCAGAACGTCTCTGCAGGTGCTGTTGCCAAAGCTGGCTGCCAGTTGCTGGAGATGCGCGGCGGCGATGTATCCGAGGCGATCGGCGATCTCTTCGGGGCGCGCTACCTTCAGGCCCTGGCGTTTCTCGATGGTGTGGATGTAGAGCTGCTTCGAGACAGCAGCCGTCACCGGATGCAGTCTGGTTCCCAATCCTCCGGCAAGGATAATCCCTTTCATGCGTTGAGCAGCCTCCGGGCAAGATGTGTTGCGTCGCCAGTGTATCGCGGTCAGCGTGCAGCGGTGGGTTGTTGGATGCGCATCACCTGGCGAAGAGCCGGCGCAGGTCGGCGAAGGCTTTAAACTCGAGTGCGTTGCCGGCTGGGTCCAGGAAGAACATCGTGGACTGCTCACCAACCTGGCCTTCGAAACGAGTGTAGTGCTCGATGACGAAGTGCACGCCAGCTATACGAACGCGCTCGGCAAGCTGCTTCCAATGGGCCTGCGTGAGAACGACGCCGAAGTGCGGTACCGGTACATCGTGGCCATCAACAGTGTTGCTGTCGAGCTCAGCCCTGTTGCGGGGCGCAGCGCCTGGTTTGTAGTGCGCGACGATCTGATGACCAAAGAGATCGAAATCGATCCAGGGTTCCGCGCTACGGCCCTCTGGACACCCGAGAACCGTGCCGTAGAAGTACCGCGCTGCATCGAGGTCGTCAACAGGAAAGGCGATATGAAACGGACGCAGCAACATGCCTGAATGATACCGAATGCCTGAATGATACCGAGCGAGGCATAGCGGTGGCGAGCGCGAGCATGCACCGGACACAGTGGCATTCGCGCCGAAGCTTCAGACGCTGTAGGCAGAATGCGCCCGGGGTGTCCTAATAGAGGACACCCCGGGGATTTCGTCACAATGCCGATATAGCCTTCAAGGCACGTTTGTATCCATATGCACCAGATGGCGTTGAGGGAATCCTAGCTATGCAGATCATTCTGGCAGATAACCAGGCGATTTATCGCACGGGCATCGCGCGGGTACTCATGACTGAGCCTGCAATTCGGGTGGTCGCTCAGTGCGCTGACCTGGAACGGCTGCAGGAAGCGGTTGGCAGCCTGCGCCGATCTATCGTCGTCTTTCCGTCAAGCATTACCGGCGATTTGCACGTTCTGCTTGACCGGATCCATCAGGCAGGGAGTCGATCGGTGATGATTCTGGAGCATGATGCAGTGCTTGATGAGGCCGTCGCAAAGAGTTTGGAGGGGGTTATCTTACGGTCGGTGGCTGGTCCGCAGCTAGTCGATTGTTTGTACCGCGTCGCCGCAGGAGAGCGTTATATGCAGCGGGCAGTCGTGAAGACGATGCCTTTGTCCGACCATGTGGGTGCGAGGGCCGTACAGCGGTTGACGCCAAGGGAGCTTCAGATTGTTGCGCTCATCTCCGAGGGTTGCAAAAACAAGGAGATCGCCAATCAACTTGGAACCAAAGAGCAAGTCGTGAAGAACTACCTGCGGAGCATCTATGTCAAAATTGGGGTCTCGGATCGCTTGGAGCTTGCACTCTTCACAGTTCACCATCATGCGTTGGCCGAGATTGTAGAGGCTGCTCGCCTGGCACTCGTGCGCACCGCGTAAAAGCTTGGAAGATGAGAATATCGTTCTCGCCCTCTTCTGTTTCGCGATATGGCTTTGCGCCCCATTGAGTGCGTTTCTCATCGAAGCGACAGCAGCTCCTCGTTGGCATCAGACGTAAGCCTTGCGATCGTGTTGCGATCCCGCCAAGTGGTCCTTTCATTATGAAGTTGAGATAAAAAACCTTCAGCCGATCTGCTAGATGCGAAGGAATTACTGCAGTATTTACCGGGTCAGCGCGCTCCAGCGTGCCTGAAGAGTCCGAACCATGCCCAACTATGGAGGTCACGTGCCAATGCGAGATGCCTGAACGCGCGTGCTAATGGAGGATGATCCTGACTGAACCGAAGCGGCTCTACTCCACTATCTCGGCTACCTGTGTCACACGACAACGCTCAAGGCGGGAGGCAGAAGAACCACTACCTGTGGATTGCTGTAAGACCACATTACGGCATCTATATCCAAGGGGATGCTGAATGAATCCCACCGCAAGCTGCGCTGATCACGGTTTCCCTATTGGGTAAGGAGCACAACATGAAAGAGGTCTCATACATCCGCTGGTTTTCCGAGTTGAGTAGCGACGACGTACCATTGGTCGGCGGCAAGAACGCCTCGCTGGGGGAGATGTATCAAAACCTTATGGCTGAAGGCGTACAGGTCCCTAATGGGTTTGCCGTTACAGCAGATGCATATCGCTATATACTTGATCACAATAAAGCCTGGCAGCCCCTGCATGCGGCGATTGACGGACTCGACCCGAACAATATCAGGGATTTACAGGCGCGTGGTGAAAAGGCCCGGGCAGTCGTATACGGCTGTGAGCTGCCTGATGATTTGAAGGCAGGGATTTTGGCGGGTTATGCCACACTTAAACAGGAATACGGTGAAACATTTTCCCTGGCGGTGCGTTCCTCGGCCACCGCTGAGGACTCCCCGGAGGCCTCCTTTGCCGGGCAGAATGATACCTATCTCAATATAGGTAGTGAGGATGCCCTGCTTGATGCCTACAAACGCTGCCTGGCTTCCAACTTTACCGACCGTTCCATCCACTACAAATATGACAATGGCTTTGACTACTACAAGGTTTATCTCTCCGTCGTTGTCATGAAAATGGTGCGAAGCGATAAAGGGGCCAGTGGCGTGATGTTTTCACTCGACACGGAAACAGGCTTCAAGGATGTCGTCGTCATCAATGCCGCCCTCGGACTCGGTGAAAATGTCGTTCAGGGAACTATCGGTCCCGATACTTTCTATGTGCACAAACCCAGTTTCATCAAGGGGTATCGCGCCGTTCTGAAACGCCGCCTGGGCAACAAAGAAAAGAAGATGATTTTTAGCGATACCCTCAATAGCGGCAATATCGCTCTGGAATATACCGAGAATATTGACACCAGCAGCGAGGAAAGAAATAACTTTTGCATCTCTGATGCGGATGTCATGGTGCTTGCCGATTATGCCATCAAGGTTGAAAACCACTATTCAAAAAAGGCAGGCTTTCATAAGCCCATGGACATGGAGTGGGCAAAAGATGGGATGGATGGACACATCTATATGGTGCAGGCGCGACCGGAGACGGTGGCGTCGCAAAAGAAAGGCGCCGTACTGGAAATTTACCAACTCAAGGAAAGGTCTGAGGTTCTCCTCCAGGGTAGGGCAATCGGCACTAGAATTGGCGCCGGAAAGGCGCACGTCATTGATGACGTCAAACATTTAAGTGATTTTCAACCGGGAGAAGTGCTGGTTACCTTTACCACGACACCGGACTGGGAACCGGTAATGAAGACTGCCGCCGCAATTGTGACGAACCGGGGTGGGCGTACCTGCCATGCAGCCATTGTTTCACGCGAACTCGGCATTCCAGCAATCGTGGGAACCGAAAGGGCGACTGAGGTACTCAAGAATGGACGAGAGGTCACCATCAGTTGCGCGGAAGGTGAAACCGGAAATGTCTATGAAGGCATACTGGGCTTTGATATTGAGCGAACTGATCTTAGCCAGTTGGCACATCCAAAAACCGCGATCATGATGAATCTTGGCAATCCAGATCAGGCATTCAGCCTCGCGTCGTTACCCGTGGATGGCATCGGACTGGCGCGCATGGAATTTATTATCAGTGAATATATCAAGGTGCACCCGATGGCGATCAAACACCCGGAAAAGGTGGATGATGCAACGCGAGAGAAGATCGCCGCGATAAGCACTGCCTACGACGGCCCTGCGGATTTCTTCGTTAAGACCCTTTCCGAAGGCGTCGCCACAATTGCAGCATCGGTTTATCCAAAACCCTGTGTGGTGCGTATGAGCGACTTCAAGAGCAATGAATATGCCACGCTGCTAGGTGGTAAATATTTTGAGCCGAAAGAAGAAAGCAATCCGATGATCGGCTTCCGTGGTGCGGCCCGTTATACTCACACCGCCTACGCCGAAGGGTTTGCGCTGGAGTGCGTGGCGATGAAGCGGGTGCGCGACGAGATGGGGCTGACGAATGTGAAATTAATGATTCCTTTTTGTCGTCGCGTACAGGAGGGCGAGAAAGTGCTGGAGTCCATGGCAGCCAATGGCCTCAAGCGTGGTGACAACGGATTGGAAGTCTATGTCATGTGCGAGATTCCCAACAATGTGATTCAGATCGACGCCTTTGCTAAGCTGTTCGACGGTTTCTCCATCGGCTCCAATGATCTGACCCAGTTAATACTGGGCGTGGATCGCGATTCGGAGATCGTAGCCTTCGATTTCGATGAGCGCGACCCTGGCGTGAAAGAGGCGATTCGCCTTGCGGTGGAAGGTGCTCGCCGCAACGGTCGGCATTCCGGCCTGTGTGGGCAGGCACCGTCGGACTATCCTGATATGGCTGAGTATCTGGTGGAGATCGGCATCGATGCTATGAGCCTAAATCCGGACACGGTACTCGCAACCATCCGGCATGTGCTGGCCGTGGAAAAAAAGCTGCGACGGTGAGGTCACCAGGGGGCGAGGATTCTACTATTTCTAGCGGCATACTTGAGGTAAATGAGAAAGAACTCCGATGGCTGCACAGCTATGAAGCCTTGTGACGTGGTGGAGTGAATGCATCTCTAACGCGCGCCTTTGCCCAGGCTGTGGATCAGGATCGGCAGAACCAGCGAACTGACCTAAACGTACAAGCGGTTTCTCTGCCTGGCGAGCCAGCCCGTCCAGGAGCTTCAGTCGGTTGGCTGCGCCGGGGACACAGAGGGTCGGAACTACCTGTCCTAGTACACGCAGCCCAGCGCATCGGCGATGCGAAGGAATGCACGCCCTTTCGGAAACACCGCCAGAGCTACACGCCGCGTCTCGTCCGCAATACTGAAATCCTCTTGCAGTGGGAAGGACATGGTTGAATCCTCAACGCTTCCAACCTCGTTTTCACCCCAAGAAGGAACAGCGCACCAACCCTGATTCCTCAGCTTTTGAATTCGCCACCAGTGTCAATATTGGGTCTGCCCCTTTATGGCATCGCGGCTTCATTATCCCTTCGCTCTGACTGATCGAGACAGCCTTCGCCAAAGATAAAGATGGAGTAAGGAACGCGGCAGACCTGGTGGTTGCCGAATAAGTTGCGCCAACCGACGCGAAATCATACGTCTGGACAGCACTTTGACCAGGTTCTCACACCTATCAAATGCTTGATGAAAACGTTACAGTTAATCCGCTAAGGGCATCGGAGTTTCTAATGGACGCAATCGCCACATTGACCATGAATCCAGCGTTGGACATCAACGCAGCGACCGATCGCATAATGCCTGGGGAGAAGCTCCGCTGCGCGGCGCCGCGCTATGATCCCGGCGGCGGCGGCATCAACGTCGCACGCGCAGTGCGATTGCTTGGCGGCGATGCGATCGCCGTGTTTCCCCTCGGCGGTCCAACCGGAGTCCGGGTGGAGCAGCTTCTGAAAGAGGAAAGGATTGACTATCGTCCTCTAGCGATCGCGGGGCTGACGCGCGAAAACTTTACAGTCGACGAGCGGCAAACAGGGCAGCAGTTTCGGTTCATCATGGCCGGTCCGACCTTGACTGAGATTGAACAGGAACGCTGTCTCGATCAGATTTCGTCGCTTGAACCAAAACCCGCCTACATCGTGGGCAGCGGCAGCCTGCCTCCGGGAGTGCCCCGAGACTTCTATGCTCGTGTCGCTGAGCGGGCCAAGCGACTCGGCGCCCGTTTGATTATCGATACGTCTGGCGAGGCGCTGCGCCAAATTGGTCATGGCAACATCTACCTCCTCAAACTGAGTCTCCGAGAACTGCAGGAGTTGGTGGGACGAGAGGTCAACGACGAGCGACGGCAGGAGATCGCGGCGCGCGAACTCATTAAGGAAGCGCGCAGCGAGATCGTTGTTCTCTCTCTTGGAGCCGCCGGTGCGCTTCTCGCGACCGCAGAAGGATTCCAGCGCTTTGGTCCAATCGAGGTGCCAGTGAGGAGCACAGTCGGCGCTGGCGACAGTATGGTGGCGGGGATCGTTCTCAGCCTCGTGCATGGACGGTCGATCGAGGAATCGGTTTGCTTCGGGATGGCGGCGGGCGCGGCTGCGGTCATGAGGCCGGGGACCGGGTTATGCGACCGCCAGGATACAGAGCGCCTTTTCGCACAGGTCTGTCGGCCATTTAAGGGCTAACTGTAGTGGCTCAAGAGGTTATTCCGATCGGGGCCAGAGCGGCTGATGGGGGAGCTGGTTGAGGCTGGCATGAGGTCGGTGCCAGTTGTAGGTAGGCAGCCAGGAACGCAGCTCGTGGATTAACTCGGCTTCGTGCCGCCGTCCAAGACCGGTGCGGAACTGCAATTGCCCCACTCCCGGCGCGACTATGCGAGGGGTATTGAGAGACTTGGCGCCAAAGTGCAGAATTAGTAACATCTATGGCGCAGGCTTGAGCATCGATAGTATATTTCCTTCGGAAAGAGTAGAGAATCAAAACATGTTCAAGAAGATTGCGGTCGCACTCGATGAGTCACCGGAGGCGGAGAGGGCGCTTCGCTCCGCGCTGGATCTGGCCAAGTTTACCTCTGCGGAGGTTTACATCATCACCGTGATCGAGGATCTGCCCGCGTATATAGGCTGCGTGTCAGCAGTGGCTCCTGAGGTGCCAAGCTTGCTGCGAAACGAGAGACAGGCGTTTTATGCGGATATGCATAGCCGAGCGAGGAAAGCGGCTGACGAGGCTGGTGTCAGCCTACATACCGCCCTCGTGGAGGGAAATGAGATAAAAGGATTACTGGAGGCCGTCGATCAGATCGCGCCGGAACTCTTGGTGGTCGGACTAAGACTGGAACCGGGCGGCCTGAGTCGACTTTTAGGTGGTACGGCTCATCAGTTGGCGCTGCATGCAAAATGTCACGTCCTTGGGATACGCTAGAGCTGTCTTCTCCACGAGATATCCCAGCGATGCCATCGGTGAGTTGCGCCGACGAAATGGATCTGAGGTCTTCTGCCCAAGCCCCAAATATTTAGCTGGGGCCAGTTCCAGAATTCGGATTAGCGCGAAAATGCCTGCGCAGATTCCGGATTGTCGACCACGCGGGAGTTTAGCTACCCCAAAAATCATCTTATGCTCGTGTTCGGGAAAGATCTCCGAACCGGGAGTTGCCGTGGGTCAGGCGGGAAGAATCTCACGAAGCTCGAGGTATCTCGCCATCGAATTACGTAGAGAAGCATCTGCAATGAGTGCTGAACCAACCACGTCGCTTATCGTATTGCCCGGCCCAGGTTGCAGGCCCTCGTAGCTCTCCGCTATTCGTTCCAGGTTCTGCCCCAGTGCGCATCTCATCTCAGCCGATACGGGGTCTTCCGATATTTTCTGGGTGAGGGCTTCCAGACCTGACCAGAAAAGGGCAGCGGCTGCGATGGCGGCCTGCATGATCCGTTCGCTTTCGACCATATGCGCTTGTCGATCGCTGCCGAATTCGTAACTGACAGCTTCGTGCATTTGGCGCAACCGGAACATGGTGAGTCCCACTGAATATCGGAATTTGTTGGCCTGAATCATTCGGGTTACTTTCGGCTGTTGCGCAGCACAGATAACGAAAAGCTGTCCTGTCTCCCGCAGCAGTCGCGCGAATCCCAGGCGCATCGCCGAAGAGGTGCGGACCGGCGTTATCTGGTCGAAGATAAACCACATCACCAGCAAGCCAACACCGACCCCGACGACGCGATCTCTCGCTGGCGCCATGAGGACGGGTGCACGGAAGGACTGAAAGGCAACCAGATAAAAAGCCAGCGCAGTCTGCAATCCCACATAGCTTGTGCGCGGACTCCGAGCCATCCAGGCCGCAGCGAACGTCACTGCACCTACGAGAATGATCAATGCGGTAATTGAATCCATGTAAGGGAACAGAAAGCTCACGGCGAATATTCCTATCGCTCCTCCTATCACGGCACCAAGCAGACGAAAGAGTTGCTTCTGCTTCATCGCCGCGGTAGTGCTGACTGCCGCAACCAGTACTGTAATCACGGAGGTGGTAAGGCCGGGCCAGCCAACCGCGTTATAGAACACGTAACAGATCGTTCCAGCGGCTCCTGTCTTCAGCGCGAAATAGAAGTGTTGCGGGTTGCTGAAGGCATCCGCCACAAAGATGGGCTGCTTATTCATTGGCAACGGCGTCATCAATTGTTCCTGCCCTGGCTCTGGAGTCGAGATCTGCATGGAACTTAGCTCATGCAGAGTCTGCCAGATTCGGCCAAGCAAATTCTCACCGTGCGATGGTTCGTATGGGCGATCCCGAGAGGGAGCGGCTTTCCTGCTTTGCCCACACAGCAGGGCAATCTCCGCACAGGCATTTCGGAGGCTATCATCCACACCGCTGCGCTGTCCCAACGCAAACGTAGCTACCAAATCCATCAGATCAGCGAGCATTGGGATTCGCATCCGGGTGCCGGGGGGCAGTTCCACCGTGCGCAGATTTCGCTCGACGATCCGCTCATACACGCGCTGCATCCTCTCCTGGCCCGCGTGCGCCAGGAGAACCACTTTGCGGCGGACTGCCTGGAGGCTTGCCTCGTCAGAATCCTCCGCATAGAGAGTAAAGAGCTGCTCCACAGCCAGCAGGCGGCTCTCCATCTCTTCGTTCAAATTGGCCACTGGCGTCTTTGAGCCGAAGACGTATTCAACGGCCACAGCGCAGCCGACACTCAGTGCCGCGGCAGCGATTACCCATAGCGAAGTCTCTACCGTTCGTTCCGCAGGGCTGTGAGCATCCCAGCCTGCAAGTGTCGAAAACCAGAACACGCAGAAAGCTGTTGCTTCAGCGGGTATACTGCTCGCGGCCAGCATGAAGCCGGTCGCCGTCATGCAGACGATAAACCCCACTAACCGAGCCATCGGATCATTGTCCGTGACCTGGATCATTACCAGACACGTGCCCACGCCAGCGCACAGGGCCAGCAGATTTCGCGCGGCGGAGATCAGCGAGAGCGATGGCATCTGGCGTGTTAGTAAAAAGATGTTAAAGATGCCGATCGCTGCTGCAGGCACCCGTAGCGTCATTACAAGAATCACCGCCAAGGTGATCGAGAGCGTGTCGCGCAGGGTACCGCTCAGTCGTTGAGGGTAAGGCGCAAGTTCATTTCGGATAAAGTCCAGCCAGCGACGTTCTTCCATAGTGTTTACCGGATTATGCTTACTGCGGTCTCGCCCATGCGGAAGGCCTGTGGATCAGGGTTGTCCACGTGGATCCGCACAGGGAACCGCGCCGATAGATGAACCCAGTTCAACGTGCGGTCTACGTCCGGCAGTCCCTCTGAGACTCCCGCATCTTCCGGAAGAACACCATATCCAATGCTTTCGATCGTGCCGCTGTAGCGGTGATCGGGATGTCCCATTAAGTAGATATCGGCATGCATGCCCGGCTTCATGTATTTAAGTTTGGACTCGCGGTAGTTGGCTATCACAAACCAGTTCCGCATATCGAGTAATGTGAACATCGGCGTTCCAGGATGCGCATATGCGCCCTCCGAGATATTCAAGTTGGTCACATAGCCGTCAAAGGGAGCAATAATCCTGCATCGCTCCACGTTTAGCTCTGCGTCCTGTACCTTCGTTGCCAGAATGGCGCGTTGCGCTATGAGTGTGTCCAGGGTGTCAACCGTATGCACCGCTTGCCCAAGTCTCGCCTGAGCCTGTGAGACTCCGGCCTCTGCTGCCGCTTTGGCGGCGGCAGCCTGCTCTTGTTGTGCGCGTGCCTGCAGCGCTGTGGCCTGCGCCTCGTTGAAGCTCTCCTTCGCTACCCTAACGGCAGTTCGTGCTTGATCGACTTGCTCGAACGTGACGTATTGCTTCGCCAGCAATGGTTCGATGCGGCCAAGGTTTGCAGTGGCTAGTGCAAGCTGTGCCTCCGCGGACGATGCAGCTGCCTGCGCCCGCGCCACCGTCGCCGCCGAAGCATCGATGTTGCTGGCTGCTGACTGCACTCCGGTCCGCGAGCTCTGCACTCCCGCACGAGCTGCATCGACGGCGCTGCCTTCTGCCGCGATGCGACGCTTCTCATCTCCAATCTGGCTTTCCAGAAGTGTCTGGTTTGCGAGAGCCTGCTGCAGGTCATAGTCATAAGGCCTACAATCGATCTCGAACAGTAGATCTCCCTTCTTGACATGCTGGTTATCCTTGACCGGCAGTGATACCAGAAGCCCACTGACCTCGGGAATGACCGTGATGTAGTTCACTCGCACAGTGGCATCATCGGTCCGCGGATGTGAATCCGTCTGCCATAGTGCAGCCAGCACAACAAGCAGGGTCAGGACCACAATTGTTATTCCAACTGCACGTCCTACCCGCTTGCGATCCTCAATCTCGATTGCAGCATTCATCATATTTTCCGCGATCCCCTCAGCGAAACAACGCCAGCCACAGCAGGCAGCTGAACAGTGCTACCAGGCATGGATAGATCAATGCCGGCGGGCCGGCTTCAGCCTCGATCTTCAACCGCACCAGCCCATACCTCGCGGCGAACGCCAGCGCTATGGCGATGACAAGACACAACATCCAGGCGGGAAAAAACGACCCGCTGATGTCGAATGATGGTGCCGCTCTACAGCCCGTGCACAGCAGCAGACCGGTCCCAGCAGGTACTGTTTTCGCAGTACTCCTCATTTCGATACTCCTGCCGCAGTCTTGTTACCCGTACGAAGAAGAACGCCGGTGGAGTAGTCGACAGCGATGGCATCCAGCAATACGTCCGAACGGGCCTGTACGCAAGCTAGCTTTGCCTGTGCCAACTGCTGCTGCGCAGACACGACATCGATTAGATTCTTCACCCCATAGCGGTAGGCATCGAGCGACGAAGTATAAGAAAGGTTCGCTGCATCCAGCAAGGCAGTAGCCGCCACGTTGCGCCGCTGAGCTGTCTGGTAGCTGATATATGCATTCCACACGTCGCGGGTCACGGCATCTTTACTTTCCCTCAGTTCATCCCCAGCCTGCCGCTCGAGCGAAGCCGCAATCGCGTCCTCGTGTTTCCGGGCGCGATTGAAGATCTCCCATCGGATATTCAAAGAACCCGACCACGTTGTCTGGCTCACGTTGCCCAGTTGGCCGTAGTCAACGGTTGGCCACATAGACGTCTGAGCGGCAGCACCTTCCAGTCCAATGGAAGGGAGATAAGCCGCTTTGGCCTGTCGCACCTCGTCATGAGCCACTCGAACTTCCTGGGCGCGGACCAACAGATCGGGCCGGTCGGCAAACGCCTGGCCAATCAACTCCTCGATCGAGGAGTTCAGCGCTTCCGGTAGCGCCTTGCTTCCATCGTCCAGTATCTCGATCTCAGGCGAAGGCTCGGCTCCAATGGCCTCTCGCAACAGCACCTTCGACGATCTCAGATCACCATCCGCATTTTCACGTTCATACGCAGCCTGGGCTGTTGCTGCGCGTGCATTGAGCACATCCGGAAGAGTCGACCGTCCGTTCTTCAACTGTTGTTCCGCGGCATCCTGAACTGTTCTGGCGGCCTGTAGAATCTCGTCCGTCGCCCGCAACCGACCCTCTGCCGTCAGCACTCGGTAATAAGCCTCGGACACTTGAAACGCGATATCCTGATTTACCCGAAGCAAAGTTGCGCTGCCCTGCAAACGTGCCGCTGCTGCCGCGTCGACCTTGGCCTCACGCCCTCCGAAATCGAAGAGGAGATAACTGAGTTGCGCTTGCGGCTGCACCGTCGGGATCTCCACCATCACGTATCCACGCGGGGCCAGTGGCTTTGGAAACGGATTGATTATCCTCTCGTCTGCGAATAGCGTGTTGCTGACCAAAACCGGGAGATAGAAGTCGCGGGCTATGCCGTAGTGTTCGGCCGTCTGCTTGGCATGCTCCCAGGCTATTCGTCCTTTCGGGTTGCTCTGCTCTGCCATATCGATGAGTTCGGCAAGGGTATAAGGCTTGGCAGGATCGATTCCTGGAGCCTGCAGCGCTGGTGGAACCTGTTGCGAACGAACCGCTGCCTGCTCGACGGCTGCCAGTGTGGCTGTGTCCTGTGCCCTCCCCATAACACTCGACAGCACGCATAGGCACAATCCTGCCGCCGCTCCAGTGGGAAACGTCCGGCCCAGTAGACTCTTGTTTTGACTATGAATTGCCCATCCCATGTTTACAATGTAAGCTATGCTTACGGTGTAAGCAACACGGAAGCGGGCCTGAAGAAAGAAGCGTCAGAATCGACATGAGCTTTGAATATGAAAGCTAAACCAAGCCTCGACCTTAGAAGTCGCATCATCGATGCGGCCGGCAAACTGTTTGCCGAGCATGGTTACCAGAGCGTTTCCATGCGTCGTGTCGCTGATCTGGCAGGATGCTCTCAAATGGCGATGTATCGCCATTTCAAAGACAAAGAGGCACTGATCCTCTATTTGTGCGCTGGGGCTTACGAGCGCTTTGCGACGCGTGTCAATCGCACCATCGAAGGACTGAGTGACCCACGGGACCGAATCTTCCAAATTGTCAAAGCAACGATACGGTTCGCAGTTAGCCACCCACAGCACTATCGAATCTCCATGATGATGATGATGCCGCAGCCAGAGCTGGAGACCCCGTCTCCTCGGGAACGGCTAGCGCAGGTGCAGCTGCAGCGCCTGCAGGATGATATTCGGGCTCTCCTGCCGCCAAACACGACAGATGCGCTTGTCCAGCAGCGGTTGCATCAGATCCTGGCTTGCATGCATGGCATGAACATGATGCTGCTCGCACATCCTCATACCTACGGTCTAACTAGAGAGCGGGCCATCACGGAAGCGCAAACAGCGGTTCTCATATTGCTCAACCAAGTCCCTCACGTTGATGCTGCTCCATAGGGCCCTTCGACAGTCCGGCAGCGGCACGGCTTGAGGGATGGTCTGCCCAACCTTTTGCTCCAGTGCGGTGGTAAGCGTAGCGCTATGGCTACTTCGTCCCGCCTTCGCCTTGGGCTGTGGGATATTTGTGGGGATACTATATCGTGGAGGCGCTCAAGCGCGCCGGTCCGCAGGCGACCTACGGTAACGATAGACCGCGAACTGGCCTGGTTTCGCGGCTCACTCGAGAAATGAAGTTTGTTTCAAGCCTCGACAGCTGAGGAGCGGACGGTTTGTAGGATACAGCCTAAGATCGCCGCTGGACTCGGCGGACAACCTGCAATCGTGTTGTTTACAGGAATGACGCTGGCAACGCTGCCCCGACTGGCGTAGCTCTTAGCAAACACTCCGCCGCAAGCCCCGCAGTCACCGAGAGCAATGACTAATTTGGGGTCGGGCATGGCATCGTACGTGCGTTTGAGAGCTTCTTCCATGTTCACCGATACAGGGCCGGTCACAAGCAAGAGGTCAGCGTGGCGCGGACTGGCGACGAATTTAATGCCTGCGCCCTCCAGGTTGTAATACGGATTGGTGAGCGCCTGGATTTCCAATTCGCAACCATTGCAGGAACCCGCATCGACATGGCGGATGCAGAGTGCACGCCCGAGAATTCCCAGCACATCCTTCTGCAGGGTTTCGAGCGCAGGGATTGCTTCGTTGGGAACCGGGAGAGGCTCCGTCAACAGGCCTGTATGCAGCATTCGTGAAAGTGTATTAAACATAGTTAGCTCATCCGTCGTGTCCGCTATAGGACAGGTTGAAGGACTTATTGATCAGGGGAAAGTCCGGCACGATATTCCCGAGGATTGCGTAGTCGATCAGTGGCCAGTTCTGCCAGGAAGGATCGTGTGCGTGACAGCGCCGGATGCCGCCATCCGGGCCAGTTTCGAGAGCAATCATCACGGGGCCGCGCCATCCTTCGATTAGTCCGATCCCCAGAAGATTAGCCGCCGCTATGGAAACCGGGGTCTGGATCGCTTCTATGGGAAGTTCAGCGAGCAAAGCACGGCAGAGTCGCAGGGATTCCACGACTTCGTCAAAGCGCACCTGCACTCGCGCTGCAACATCACCACCGGTCTGGACGATCATTTTGACAGCCAGCGAGTTATAGGGGGACCATGGATGATCTACGCGCAGGTCGCAGGCAATGCCGGAAGCGCGCCCTATTAAGCCGATGGCGCCAAGTTTCTCGGCTGTGTTTTGTTCCAACCGTCCGGCCTCACGAAAGCGATCCTGTAGACCTGCGTGATTGTCATAGATGGCGCGCATATTGGTTACAGATGACTCCAATGTGTCGTACAACTCGAGCAGCAGGCGACTTGCATCTGCGGTCAGATCGACCGCTACTCCTCCGGGAATTACATAATCGAGCAGATAACGCGCTCCGAAGGCGACGCTGTTGGCGCGCAGCAGATCCTCTTTCAGTCGCGAGAAATGTGTGAGTCCGAAGGCGAAGCCCGCATCGTTGCCAAGCCCGCCCAGGTCCCCCATATGATTCGCTAGACGCTCATGCTCCAGCGCCAGGGCCCGCAGTGCGACGGCCCGCATGGGACAGGTTATCCCGGTGATGGCTTCCAGGGCCGAACAATATGCCCAGGAGAAGGCGACCGCAGAATCGCCGGAGACGCGCGCAGCTAAGCTGTGACCGGCTTCCTGTGAAAAGTTCTCAAAGAGTTTTGCGATACCTTTGTGCGTGTATCCGAGACGCTCCTCCAGCCGCAAGACTTTCTCTCCAACGACTGAGAAGCGAAAGTTTCCAGGTTCGATGGTTCCCGCATGGACTGGACCTACGGAGATCTCATGGACGCCATCGCCTTCGACTTCAACGTAGGGGTAGGGCTCGGAAACAATGGGATATTGCCGGTTTCCATCCACATCCCGTCGAAGCGGAAATACAGTCTCGGGCCAGCCGCCATGGCGCAGCCAGTTGCGAGTGTCGACTTCGTCGGTCGAGATTCCAAGCAGGTCATGCACTGCCCGCTGCATACGCAACGCAGCGGGGAACAAGCCCGCGATACTCGGATAGGAAGGTGCAGATGTTTCCTTAATGAGGTGTTCCACTACCACCACGCTATCCGTCAGAAGATACGCCGCTGCTATGCGAAAGCCGGAGTCGCGGTCACGATCATCCGTTCCCCACAGGGTAAGCAAGCGTGCTCCGGATTCGCGCAGATCTTCGGCCGTCCGGAGCCATTGCTCGCGATCCACACGCAGACGGCTGCTCGGCATATTCGCGGGTAGTCGGGTCCGTTGAGGCTCCATCATGTCAGTCGACATCTTCATCCTCCAATCAGCAGTGCCGCTGCCCGGTACCACTCTGCAAGGACGAACGGAATATAGACTCCCAGCATCAGCACGATCGCAAGATGAATGAAGACCGGAACTAGAGCAGGAGAATGTGGCAAGGGCGGGGCATCGCTCTCCCCGAAGACCATCGGCTGGACCTTGCGGAAGATGGCAGCGAACGCGACGCCGAGCGCGATCAAAAGAAATGGCGTCGTCCAGGGATGCTCCCGCATGGCGGTGGTCAGGATCAGAAATTCGCTGGCGAACACGCCAAACGGCGGCATACCAAGAATGGCGAGTGAACCTAGCATCAGCCCCCATCCGACGGTTGGGCTGATGCTTACCAGACCTCGGATACCATCCATTTGCTGTGTGTCTGCGGTCTGCGACGCGTGGCCGGCAGTAAAGAAGATGGAGGATTTGGTGAGCGAGTGAACGGTCATGTGCAGCAATGCCGCAAAATTTGCGATCGGTCCACCAAGCCCGAAGGCAAACGTGATGATGCCCATGTGTTCGATAGAGGAGTAGCCGAACAGCCGCTTGATATCACGCTGTCTCCATAGAAAGAAAGCGCCGAGTACGGCGGAAAGCAGGCCAAAACCCATCAGCATACGGCCGGGAAGGTAGGAGCCGATCGACCCTTCGACCAATATTTTGCAGCGGATGACAGCATACAGCGCAACATTCAGAAGCAGACCGGATAGGACAGCGGACACCGGTGTTGGACCTTCTGCATGGGCATCGGGGAGCCAGTTATGCAGTGGTACCAATCCAACTTTCGTCCCATAGCCCACCAGCAGAAAGACAAATGCCAATCCCAGCACCCTGGGTTCAAGCTGCCCCTTTACGGCATTAAGGTGCGTCCATAATAATGCCGTCATCCCTTCATGGCCTAGAACGTGCTCTGCCGCCAAGTACAGCAGGATCGTGCCAAACAGCGCCTGCGCAATGCCCACGCCACAGAGGATGAAATACTTCCATGCCGCTTCCAGGCTGGCGCGTGTACGGTACAGCGAAACCAGCAGCACCGTAGACAGGGTGGCGGCTTCCATCGCCACCCAGAGCAGACCCATATTATTGGTCAGCAGCGCCAGAAACATCGCCGCCATAAAGACCTGGTACATGCTGTGATAGAGGCGAAGCCTCGCTGCGTTGAGATGACCACGCTGCTCTTCGATACGCATGTAGGGCCGCGAAAAGAGCGCGGTCGTGAATCCCACGAAGGCTGTGAGCGCGACCAGAAATACATTGAAGGAATCGACAAAGAACTGATCATGTAAGACGAGCATCGGCCCGTGTCGGAGGACGCGCAGAACCAGAAATACTACGGCGATCAGCGAGGCAAAGCTTATTCCGATATTCAGTTCGGCGGCGTAGCGGTGCGGTCCAAACAGCGCCAGCAGGAGCGCCCCCAGTAGCGGCAAGCCCAGAACGATCAGTATGACCACGTCAGTCCTCCTTCAGTGCTTCCATATTGCTGAGATCGAGGCTGTCGAATTGCTCACGGATCTGGAAGAAAAATATTCCCAGGATGAAGAACCCGATCAGCAGGTCGAGCGCAATGCCCAGCTCGATAACCATCGGCATGCCATACGTCGCACTGGTGGCAGCAAAAAACAGGCCATTTTCCATAGCGAGAAATCCAATCACCTGTGTGACTGCTTTGCGGCGCGTAATCATCATCAGGAATGCAAGGAAGATGACAGCGAGCGCGATGCCGATGGTGTTACGAGTAATGGTCGTGGCCATTCTGCTGATGGGTTGCGCCAGCCCAAAGGCGAAAATTACCAAGCCTAAGCCCACAAGCATGGTGGTTGGAATGTTGACGAGCGTCTCGCTGTCCCATTGCACGCCCAGACGATGAATCAGGCGTTGGAGAATCCAGGGCAGCGCAATCACTTTCAGCAGAAGAGTGAGTGCGGCGGAGTAATAGAGTTCCCTTAGACCGGAGCTATATGCCACCAGAAGAGTCGACGCAAAGAGCACCAACCCCTGCCAGGCGAAGAGTGTAATCAAGCGCTGCGTGCGGCGGCGCGACAACATGGCAAAGGAGATCAACAGCAAGCTCGCGGCCAGCAGGTTCAACACTTCGGTGACCATGTAGGACGGATGCATTTATTTATGCCCCCAGCAGGAGATGGACCAGCAGACCCAGTACGGCGAGTAGAAATGCCATCGCCAGATATTCCGGGGCGCGAAAAATTCGCAATTTGGCTGACAGCGATTCAATCAGGGCCAACGCTGCGCCAGCCACAATGAGTTTCACAAGTAGAGCAGCGACGGCGAGCCCCAGTTCCGGCGCGCCATCCCTACCATGCGTCGCGATCCCCCATGGCAGAAAGAGCGCAAAACCGATGCATGCGTAGTTGAAAAGCTTCAAATCCGAGGCCCACTCCACCAGGGCGAGATGGCGCGCCGAATATTCAAGGGCCATCGCTTCATGGATCATGGTGAGTTCGAGGTGGGTGGCCGGATTGTCGATGGGGATGCGAGCATTTTCCGCCAGCAGGACCATAACAAACGCAACCGCTGCGAAGATCAGGCTGGGATCAACAAAGAACGGATGTGCGGTCGAGGCGTCAACGACGCTGGGCAACGCTGTGCTTCCAGACAGAAGAAACGCGTTGAACAACACCATCAGGAGGGCCGGTTCTGCGAGAAAGCCGATCATCATATCGCGGCGAGCGCCCATGGTGCCGAAAGCGGTGCCAATATCCATGGCCGCCAGCGACAGAAAGACACGCGCAGTGGCGAACAGACCGATAAGTGCAATCGCATCGGCCACTCGCGCGAATGGTAAATCGGTTGCAATAGACGGAATAATCGCTGCCGCCAGGACCATCGTCCCAAACACGATATAGGGGGTCGTCCGAAATAGCGGGGAGGCGTCTATGGCCAGCGCGGCGTCTTTGTTGAACAATTTACGCAACATGCGGTATGGCTGTATTAGCGGGGGCGCCGTGCGACTCTGGAGCCACGCACGGCATTGTGCGATCCATCCAGCGAAGAGTGGCGCGATGGCGATGGCGAGCGCCACTTCACCAAACTGACGGACCATTGTGATTGCTCTCATAGGACAAACACCAGCAATGCGATCAACGTGAGAAAGCTGTAGAGCAGGTAGATGGGAAGCCGGCCGCTTTGCAGAAGACCGACCCAGTCCGCCAGGCGCTGAACGCCGCGCGCAATCGGCAGATAGAGAACCCCCCATATGCGGTCCTCAATATGAATTCGATAACGCGGAGCAACGTCGGTCGGGGAGGGCAACTCCCGCTCCATGCCAAAGAATGATCCGAAGATGTGCCGGATCGGTTGACCAAAGCCTTCCGCCGTGTCCTGCATCCGTGAGGTCTGCCACGGGTAGCCACAGTCCCACGGAACGGTACGCCGCATGCGTCCGTGCGCCAGAACGCGCACGACCACAAAGGTGATACTCACCACTGCGACAATTCCAGCGAGCAGTAACAGGCCGTTGTACGACGCTTGCTTCGGTGCGATTGGAGCAAGCCACCAGAAGGGAGACCCGAGGTTCACTGTCTGGCCCAGGAGCGCTCCGGTGACGGTGCCCGCAGCCCGGAGTGCAAGCTGCGGCATCACTCCAATCGCAATACAGCCGAGTGCCAGCCACGCGAGACCGATGCGTTCCAGCCAGTCCGCATCATGCGCATTCACCAGAGAAGGTTCACGATGCTGGCCAAGAAAGATCACGCCATAGAATTTCACCATCACGTAGGCGGCCAAGGCAGCCGTTAGCGCCAGCACAGCCGCACCCAGCGGGATGAGCATGTTGAGGAAGGCATGAGGAATTTGCGGGGTGTAGAGAAAAGATTGCAACAGCAGCCACTCGGAAACGAAGCCGTTGAGCGGCGGCAAGCCAGCAATCGCCAGTGTGCCCACTAGAGCGAGGGTTGCAACCCATGGCATGCTCCGAATCAGGCCTCCAAGTTTGCCCAGACTGCGCTGATTGGTTGCGTGCAACACCGAACCCGTTGCCAGGAAAAGCAGACTCTTGAAGATGGAATGGTTCAGCGAGTGTATCAACGCAGCAGACAGAGCAAGTGCCGCGAATAGAGGCAAGTGGGACGCATCAAAAAGAATTGCAAGACCGATGCCGGTAAAGATGACTCCTATGTTTTCGATGGAGGAGTACGCCAGCAAGCGCTTCATGTCAGTCTGCACGGTCGCAAAGATCGCTCCAAATAATGCTGAGAACAATCCGACCCCGAGCACCAATACGCCCCACCACCAATACCGGATGTGCAACAGATCGAAGGAAATACGCAGCATTCCGTAGACTGCGGTACTCAGCATCAGGCCACTCATCATGGCGGATACAGGGGAAGGGGCCGCAGGATGCGCCTCCGGCAGCCATACATGCAACGGAACCAGGCCTGCCTTGGCTCCGAACCCAAGCAACGCCAGCAGGAAGGCCGCACTGGCCCAGAATGGCGGCAGTGAAGCGCCCCGCATCGCATCAAAGGTGAACTGCCATCTTCCGCCTTGCAGTACACCGAAACTTAGCAGGATGCAGAGAGCGCCTACATGTGCCATGAGGAGGTAGAGGAAACCTGCGCGGCGGATCTCCGCAATCCGATGCTGGGATGTCACCAGAAAGTACGAACTGAGAGCCATCGTCTCCCAGGCCACCATAAAAAAGTAAGCATCGTCGGCGAGTATGACCAGAGCCATGCTGGCTAGAAACACGTGATATTGCAGGCAGAGCAATCCGGGGGGCGTGCCTTGGCCGTGGCGAAAATAGCCCGCAGCAAAAATTGAGATTCCAGCCCCCGCCAAACCCAACAGCAGAAGAAAGAATCCAGTCAATGTATCGAGACGCGCATGGAAAGGCAGATTGGGCAGGCCGAGTGGAAGGATAACCATCTGTGGCGCGTGGCCTGTAGCCAGGAAAATGCCCGCGAGTAGCGCAACCCCAAG
>Ga0224534_1000627_pt1 | contig 21995 bp, 12 predicted proteins | sample 714E12024metaG_FD_172012 | JGI IMG/M metagenome (GOLD analysis project Ga0224534, IMG submission 172012) | Peat soil microbial communities from Stordalen Mire, Sweden - 717 E1 20-24 | ecosystem: Environmental > Terrestrial > Soil > Wetlands > Peat | place: Sweden: Norrbotten County, Stordalen... | reverse complement strand
TCTGGAAATTCCGCGCCGAGTGAGTTAATGGCTTCTTTCAATCTCCACGATGCCTCAATAGTCTTCCGGGCCATGGCCACCAGTTCCTTCGCCGCCAGCACGAACAGTCCGGCGATGAACACCGACTCGGCCACCCTGAAAAACTGCCGTTGTTCCGGCCTTGTTTCCCGGAAAGGCCATCGGCATGATTCGCCCATGCGCAAGTTTTCCATTTTCATTTTCGCCCTCATCTTCGCCTTCAACCTGGCCGCGCGCGAAAGCACGCTGCTCGATTCCGGCTGGCGGTTCAAATCGGGCGAAGCCGCCAACGCCGGGCAATCGGACTTTAATGACGGCGATTGGCCGGCGGTTTCAATTCCGCACAATTGGGGCTGGGAAGAGGCGCAACAGGGAAAGGATTTTTATCGCGGACCCGGCTGGTACCGGCGCGACCTGAACCCCGGCGCGCCGCAATCCGGCAAACGATATTTTTTGCGGTTCGAGGCGGCCAGTTCGGTGACGGACGTTTATTTGAATGGCGAATGGCTTGGACAACATCGCGGCGCGTTCGGCGCCTTTGGTTTTGAAATCACAACCAATTTGTCCGCCACCGGCACGAATGTGCTCGCGGTGCGCGTCAGCAACGCGCCGGAGCCGGATATCGCCCCGTTGAGCGGTGATTTTTCGGTTTACGGCGGGCTGTATCGGCCGGTGCATTTGATTATGACCGGCGGTGAAAATTTCACGCTCACGGACCACGGCTCGCCCGGCGTCGCCTGGCTCCAGACGAGCGTCACAAAAAAACAGGCGGTGATTGATGTGACGGCGCAAATTTCCAACGGCACACGGCGGAACCAGCCGCTGACACTGGTCGCGAGCGTGTTCGATGCCGGCGGAAAGTTGGTGACGAAGAGCGAACAGCCCATCCAGCTCGCGGCCAATGTGACCGCGCCATATCCGTTGCAGGTCGTGGTGCCCAACCCGCATTTATGGAACGGACGTAAAGACCCGTATCTTTACCAAGCGGTCGTGGAGTTGCGTTCGGCGGACGGCGTGGTGGATTCGGTCGGGCAACCGCTGGGCCTGCGGTTTTATTCGGTGGATCCCGACAAAGGATTCTTCCTGAATGGCCGGCCCTATCAGTTGCACGGGGTAAACCGGCACCAGGACCGGTTCAACAAGGGCTGGGCGATTTCCGAGGCGGACATGGACGAGGACATCCGGCTCATCAAGGAAATGGGCTGCACCGCCATTCGCTGCGCGCACTATCAGCACAGCGATTATTTTTACAGCCTGTGCGACCGGGCGGGCATTCTCGTCTGGGCGGAACTGCCGCAGGTGAATGAAATCAATTCGTCGGCACAATTCGCGGAGACCTCGCGCAGCCAGTTGCTCGACCTCATCCGGCAAAATATCAACCATCCTTCAATTTTCGTCTGGAGCCTGTTCAACGAACTCTGGCCCGGCCGCCCGGACCCGCTTCGCGAATTGCAGGACTTGAAAATCGTTGCCAACGGCGAAGACCCGACGCGCCCGACCATCGCCGCCACGAGCAATAATGCGATGCCGCAAATGAACAAAATCCCGGACCTGCTGGGCTGGAACATTTATCCCGGCTGGTATTCCGGCTGGGGGACCAAGGACGACTTTGGCAAGTCACTGGACTCACGCCGCCAGGACAGCCGGCACGGGGGATTTTGCGTGAGTGAATACGGCGCGGGCGCGAACGTAACCCAGCACGAACAAAATCCCAAACAGCCGGTCCCCGCCAGCCAGTGGCATCCGGAAGAATGGCAGGCCCTCGTCCACGAGACCGCCTGGCCGGCGATGAAGGCGCGCCCGTTCGTCTGGGGCACGTTTGCCTGGAACATGTTCGACTTCGCCGTCAGCACGCGCCACGAAGGCGGCGTGCCGGGCCGCAACGACAAGGGGCTGGTGACTTACGACCGCAAAATAAAAAAAGACGCGTTTTATTTTTACCAGGCCAACTGGTCGGATGAACCGATGGTTTACATCACCAGCCGCCGTTTTACCGAACGCACCAATGCGGTGACGGACGTGAAAATTTATTCCAACGCCAAGGAAGTGGAATTGCTGCTCAACGGAAAATCACAGGGCAAACGCAGTGACGGAACGAACTGTGTGTTCATTTGGAAGGACGTTCAACTGAAACCCGGCGAAAACCGCGTCGAAGCCAAAGCCGGACGCGCTGGAAAAAGTTTGAGCGACAATTGTGTGTGGATACTGAAGCCAGCTCAATAAACACGACCCCAGACACGGATTGACGCGAATTGACACGGATTATTTACCGCATCCGCCTACGCCGAAGGCTTCGGTGGACAGGAAGAACACAAAGAGCACAAAAGGTGCGAGCGTCCCCACGAGCCGTTCCCTCATTGCAACAGGACTGAACGATAGAACTGTTGATTTGCGTTTGGTGCCGCTGAATTTGTAAAACCAAACATTCCATTCACAGGGCAATTAGTGCTGATGCTCACCCAATTTATGAGGTCTGAGGAAACTTCAATGGCATAGGCATGGCCGTCATAACCAGTAAACTGCACAACTCTTTGGCCGTTCACCGGTGCAATTGAACCGATGGAATCGGCGCGCAACAATGACAATAGCTGGCTGGGAATTATCTCGTATGCCTCATCGCTGATGTCGGAACTGAGGTTGAGGAATGGTGATTGTTCCGTCAATTGAGGTGTCGCCAGCATATCTCCAACATCCCGGAAAAACTGGCCCGGCTGGTTTATGCGCACGGATTGAATGGCATTGGCAATGACTGATGCCTGCGGCGAATTCGACGAAATGACCACCGCGTCGAATTGATCGGGAAGCGTGTTTGTCCATGCGGTCAGACCGTTGAGTAACACCAGCCAGGCATTGGGGTCGGGATTGTTGACGGAGGGAACCGAGCGGAGATCATTGGTGTTAAGCAAAGACGCCAATAGGCTTGCCAAGTGCCAGTCTTGGACCGGCGCCATTGCTGCGGCATCGGTCGCATCCAAATCTCCCGTCCAATTTTCCCAAATAGCCAATCCGTTGGCGGTCGCGAGGATGTTTGTCGCTTTGAGAAAAATCGTCTGCCAGGGCGTGCCGCGGTGAACCTGCCCCAACCAATCAGGATTCAACGTCTGCCCATTGGGAAAATTCCAGCCGTCAGAAGACCAGACTAACGGGTCTTTGATGGCGAAATTATAGGGATTTGGATCTGATCTTGGTTTATTTCGATTACCACCCCAGGGCATGTAACGGTCGTTCAACTGCCCTAGATTCGCCGGCCAGTTGAAATTTCTGTCAAGACTGTTGCCGGGAGCACCCTGTAAATCGCTGGCAATGTAATGAACCAGTGGATCATTTGCCTGCCATGTAACGTGCTGGTAGGCCGTTGCCATCGGCGTGTAAGGAGCCTGCATGGCGTTGGTTGCTTGGGCCAGAGCAACAGTCTGACTCTCACCCGGGTTGCCCGGATGGAGCGGGCTTAGATGATAGTAAGCGCGAAAGCCGTCTACCTCGTTTTGATGCAAAGTTGGATCCGTTTGATCCCAAGTACCGCTGGCAGCACCCGGAGGATACAGCCCAAGTGACACCCCAACCTGATTGACATACCCGTAGGGGAAACCCTGGCTATTAAGAGTCGTATCCCATAAATCATCGCCTTGATCTGCGCTAGGGCTTCCCGTGTCATTTTCTCCTAGAATTTCCGAGGTCAAATCGCGGCTGCTATCCGGTCCGCTCAATTGCACGTAGTCAATAATCCTTCCGCTGGCCACATCCACCATGATTGCTTGAATATTGTTCGTTACCAACATCCCCCAATGCGGCTGGGGATAACTTGAGCCGTTGATGACAACATTGGTCTCGAACGGCAGCACCGAATTGGCCGTCAAATAAGGGGTTCCACCCACGTTGAAGCGATAAATCGAATTCGTTATGACAGTGACGCTTTGATTCAGCGGGATTTGGAACGAGGGGTTGGGAGCATAGAAATTGTAACCCGGCCAGTCGCTGTTGGTCGCGTTTGGGATTTGAATGGAGCCTGAAAGAATCGTGACAGCGTTGGCGCAAAAGCCCTCGTCGTTTGTCAGTGTCATAACCAGATAGTCTGTCACGAAAATGTTCACCGGCCGGGTGTAGTCGTTATTGTATGAATTCCAGCATTCCACACCGAGTTGATTGGTGATGCTGAGGATTAACATTTGGTTATACGAATAAGTATTGGGCGATGCGGTGGGGCTTGTGCGGGTGACTTGCAATTTGCGCGCAAGCTGGAAGGCGCTTTCCATCGCAAATTCGTTGAAATTCGGGAAGCCTTTTTTTGCGCCGATAATCAGCGGCACGCCGAACAAGAGGTCATTCGGCTGTAGCGCGGCAACGACATTGGAACCGCCATTCAAGCTGCGCAATGTGTTGGTGAAAATGCTGGTGTCTGTCACTTCGACAAAATTGGTGATATAGACATTGCCATTTTCCACATCGAAGACCGGCTGGAATACGGTGGGCAGCGGAGTCAGAGGTGTGGAATTGTCGTAATAGCGATTGGTCGAGGCGTCGTAAATGTTTGCCGCGACTTGCAACAGCCGATGGACGGCAGGTGTGTATTGGTTCGTCGGGTAAATCTGAATCCGCATCAAATCGAGATTCAACTCCGATGACAGCAAACGGGAGGCAACATTGGTAAAGAAACCGACCGGGCTTCCAGTATTGAGGATCGGCGCGGCGTTTGCCAATGTCAGCGTTGCCATCAGCGTCCAAACACAGAGAAAGAGCTTCAAGCAACCATGTCGGGATGGCGTCAACCTTCGTTGGCTTGGGCAACCTTGTCCCGCTGAGTTTCTCATTATTAGAATTCTAATACTTCGCAGATATTTTTCTAGCTTTTATTTATCGCTAAGCGCCGCGTTAGCGTTGACTCCCCCCAAGGCATTCATCTCCGCTCAGCAATCATACATTGCCAACCTTCGAGCACGGCCACCAACCCGGACGGGCATGGGTGAAGGCCGGTCGGATTTCTCCGCGCTGGACAACCGCTGGCCGGGGTTTAGAGTGGTAAACGAATCATCACTACGTCGAACACCGCGCTCCCGCCCGGCGTGGATGGTTTTGAAAATGCTGGTTGGACTGACAAACAAATAACACTAAACACCATGTTAAACCCATCCTTTGAAGTTTTGCTCGTCGGCGATCAGCCCCAGTGCCTGCGGCTGCTGCGCCAGCAACAGTTTGAGGTGGTTTGTGCCGACCGGCTGGCGAACGGGCTGGCCCAACTGAAAACCGCCCCCGTCGGCCTGGTGCTCGTGGCGTTGTCGCTGCCGGACAGTCAGGGCCAGGAGGCGTTCGCCAAGATCCACGAGGCGGCGCCGCATCTGCCGATCATTGTGCTGGCGACCCCGGCGCAGGAGACACTGGCGGCCAGCCTGATGTCGCTGGGGGCGCAGGATTATTTGCTCGTGCCGGAGTTGACCGGCCCGATGCTGGCCAGGGCCATCCACAATGCCAGCGAACGCCATTTGATCCGGGATGAGCATAGCCGGGCCGGGCATCTGCTGGAACTGCTCATGGACAACATCCCGGATTCGATTTATTTCAAGGACAAGGCCAGCCAGTTTGTGATGATCAACCAGTCCCAGGCGAAGAAGTTCGGCCTGGCCGATCCCCATCTGGCCGCGGGCAAGTCGGATGCGGACTTTTTCAAAACGGCCCACGCCCAGCAGGCACTGGCCGACGAACAGCGCGTCATGCAGACCGGCCAGCCGCTGGTGGGCATCGAAGAAAAGGAAACCTGGCCGGATGGCCGGGTGACCTGGGTGTCCACGACGAAAATGCCGTTGCGCGACCGGGCGGGGCGGGTCTTTGGCACGTTTGGCATTTCTCGGGACATCACGGAACACCGGCGGATCGAGCGGGTGCTGGCCGAGCGCTCCACCGAGCTGTTGAAGGAACGCCTCCTGCTGCGCACTCTGATTGACAACCTGCCCGACGCCATTTACGCCAAGGACGCCGCCGGCCGCAAAACCATGGCCAATCCGGCCGACCTGAAAAACCTCCGCTGCAAAACCGAAGCCGAAGCCATCGGTAAAAGCGATTTTGATCTCTTCCCGCCGGAGGTTGCCAAAAAATTTTTTGACGATGACCAGAAGGTGATACAGGGCGAGCCGGTCATCAACCGGGAGGAGCATTTCTTTGACGAAGCCGGCCAGAAACGCTGGCTCTTGACCAGCAAGCTGCCGCTGCGCGATCAAGACGGAAAGATTGTCGGCCTGGTGGGGATTGGCCGGGAAATCACCAAGCGGAAACAGGCGGAAGAGACGCTGGACCAGGAACGCCGCCTCCTGCGCACATTGATTGACAACCTGCCGGACGCCATCTACGCCAAGGATACCGCCGACCGGAAGACGCTGTCCAACCTCGCCGACCAGAAAAATCTCGGCTGCAAAACCGAAGCCGAAACCATCGGCAAAACCGATTTCGACCTCTTTCCACGCGAACTTGCCGAAAGACTTCACGCCGACGACGAGAAGGTGATTCAGGGCCATTCGGTCATCAACCGCGATGAATATTTCCTGGACAACAAGGGCCGGGAACACTGGCTGTTGACCAGCAAGCTGCCGCTGCACGATCAGGACGGAAAGGTCATCGGTCTGGTGGGCATCAACCGGGACATCACGGAGCACAAGCTGGCGGAGGACAAGCTGGCTTACGAACGGGAGCTGTTCCGGACGCTGCTGGACAATCTGCCCGACTCCATTTATTTCAAGGATCGTGAGTCCCGCTTCGTACGGGTGAGCCGATCGAAGGTGGAGCGGTCGCTGGCGGTCGTCCGGAACCGTTATCGCGCCGACCACCCGGCAGCCGGCCCGGAAGAACTGCCTCCTCATCTGGCGGGCGTGGAACAGTTCGCCGAATACATGCCGGGCAAAACGGACTTTGACTTTTACGCGGAGGAACGCGCCCGGCCGGCGTATGAGGATGAACAGGAAATTATCCGCACCGGCCGGCCCAGCATTGGCAAACTGGAACACGTCACCCAGCCCGACGGCAAGGCCAGTTGGGTTATTAGCACGAAGATGCCCTGGCGCGACAAGGATGGGAATATCATCGGCACCTTCGGCGTTTCCCGGGACGTGACCGCCCTCAAGCAGGCCGAAGAGAGGCTCGCCGAGTACACGCGGCAACTGGAGCAGAAGAACAAGCAAACCGCGGAGGAATTGAAGATGGCGCGCGAGTTGCAACTGGCCATGTTGCCGCACGAATTCCCCTGCGTGCCGCGCCACAAGCCGCGCGCGGAAAGCGATCTGGAGTTTTTCAGCTACTTTTTCCCGTCCGGTGCGGTCAGCGGGGATTTCTTCGACGTGATCCCGCTTTCGGACACGACCGTGGGCCTGTTCATTTGCGACGTGATGGGCCATGACGTGCGCGCGGCGCTGGTGACGGCCATGATGCGCGCCTTGGTGGTGGACCTGAGCGGCACGACGATCGAGCCCGGCGAGTTGCTCGCCCAGATCAACCATGAAGTGGCGGGCGTCTTCAAGCAAACCGGCTCCACCATGTATGCCACCGCCTTTTACCTGATCGCCGACGTGGCCCGCGCGGAGTTGCGCTACGCCAGCGCGGCGCATCCCGAACCGATACTCCTGCACCGGCAACGGGGCACGGCCGAATGGCTGGGGAACGGCCCGGACAAAAAAAAGGGCCCGGCCCTGGGGCTTTTTGCCGAAGGCCAGTTTCCCACCCACCGGTGTCCGATGGAGGTGGGCGACCTGATCGCGCTTTTCACCGACGGGTTGATCGAAGCCGAAGGGGCAGACCACGAGTCGTTCAGCGCCGAGCGCCTGCTGGCGGCAGTCCGCCAGCGCGCCAAACTGCCGACGAACGAATTATTCACGGGACTGCTTGACGAAATCAAACATTTCTCCGCCAGTTCTGAATTCGAGGACGATGTTTGCGTTGTGGGCATGGAGGTCAAACGGCTGGAAGCCCAGCAACCCAACTGGACGGTTTAATCCCACCCGCCGGTTGGCCGACGACCAGCTTTGGTGACGGCGGTGACAGACGTGAAAATTTATTCCAACGCCGGGACAATCTGATCATGGCTTGGCCGCCATTCCCGTTTAGCCGGGATTATTTCGGACGCGAATGGGCACAAACGATGTATGAATTAACGATGGGCACGATGCTCATCACGGCAATCGTCGGAATCAATGTTTCCGTCCACGATGAGTTTCTTCACACCACGTGGCTCCCGTTTATAATTGAACGATTTGTCGTTCGCCCTGGTATAAAATGACCTTGTCCGGGTTGCCGGTAATTTCCACCCCGGTTCCATGGTCTTTCCCCACGATGACGATGTTGAAACTGCGTTCCTTCAGCATGCCGGGAAACGATCCGCTTCGGTCATCAATGGTGAGCCGGCGGTTGGCGTCATCCCAGTGAAAAGCAATGGTGGCATGGACGCCCTTTTCATAATTGTAATTGTCGTTCTCGTCTTCATACAACGTGAAACTTCCATCCGCGCCGGGATAGATGCGCAATTCAATGGGATCGGCCGGTTTTTCAGCCGCGTATTGAATGAACGGTCCCATGGGCACGATGGAGCCGGCCCGGACCAGCAGCGGGATTTTATCAATGGGCGCATCGGCGGTGATGGTCTGGCCGCCGGGAAGAGTCTGTCCGGTCCAGAAGTCCGCCCATTGAGTTCCGGCGGGCAGATAAACCGGCCGGGTTTGTGGTCGCGACTCGACGGTTTTTTCGCGGGCAAAGATTTCCGGCGTCTTCCAGAAGAGCTGCGCCCGGAAAGCGCCGAGGGTGTAATTGGCCGTCTCGCAGGCAAAGTCGTATTCCCTGCCGGCCTGAAGTTCCACAGGGATGGTCCAGGCTTCCGTTGAAACGCAATTGTTGGTCAGCAACTGGCCGTCCAGAAAAACGCGTTTTGGCCCGAAGCTTTTGAAATGGAAACGATAGGTCCCGGTTTCCGTCGGGATTAATTTGCCTTCCCAGCGCATCGAGAATTTGGGGCTGGTGATGTATTTCGGCCAGCCGGTATACCAGAACAGATTGACGTTGGTTTCGACCTGTTCATGCACCAGCTTTTTGAAGTCCGCGTCGCCATAGTATCTGGCGTTCAGGCCCGGCCGGCCGTCTTTCGTCTTAAAATGTTCCGGTGTGATCAGGATGCTGTTCTCCGGCGGCCGGTGGATCATGTATTCCGTGACCGGGCAGACCATGATGGCCGGGCCGAACATGAATTGATCGTCAATGCCGTAGGTTTTTTTGTCGGCGGTAAAATCCATCGGCAGGCCGCGCATGATCGTATAGCCGCCGTCGGTGACCTGCCAGGCCAGCGAATAAATGTAAGGCATCAGGCGGTAGCGCAGGTTGTCAAATTTCACGAGGACGTTGGTAAACTCGCCGAATTCCCAGATTTCACGCGGGGTTTCCGAGCCGTGCGACCGGAAGATGGGAGAAAACGCGCCGAGTTGAAACATGCGGGTGTAAAACTCCTGGTAGGCGGGGTCCTTGCCGCCGTTGGAAAAGACGCCTTCGTAGCTGCTGATGTTGAAAGCGCCGATGTCGAACGTCCAATACGGAATCCCGGACATGCAATGGTTAATGCCGGCGGAGATTTGCCTTTTGTAAACATCCCAGTTCGCGCCGATGTCGCCCGACCACGTGGTGGCGGCGGCGCGCTGCTGGCCGGCAAAGGTTGAGCGGGTGAGGATATAAACGCGTTTCTGATCGGTTTCCTGGCGTTGATTTTTATAGACCGATTCTGTGATCAGGAGTGAATACGGGTTGAGATATCTGGCAAAAGAACCGAGATGGTTGTTTTCGACTCTTTTCATCTCATATTCTTCACCTTCCTTGGTCAAGGCATTGACTATGTCAGGCTCGGTCGAGTCCATCCACCATCCGTCAATTCCCTTGGAAAACAAGCCTTGGCTCACGTATTGCCAGTACAAGTCGTTCGCCGCCGGATTGTAGGCATCGTAAAACCTGAAGCCGGCCCAACCCACAGGCGAATAAAGGTAACCTCTTTGTTCCATGTCTTTGGCGATCGCCGTGGCCGGGCCAAGTCCCGCCCAGATGGAAATCATGAGATGAAAGTTTTCCCGGTGAAGAATATCAATCATCTCCTTCGGGTTGGGATACGTTGTCTCATCAAAGAACATGCTGCTCCAGTTGGTGTTGCCACCCCAGTAATTCCAGTCTTGGACGAGGCCATCGATGGGAATCTGGCGTTTGCGGTATTCCTGCGCGATGCCCAGAAGCTCATTGCGATTCGCGTAATGCTCCTTGCTTTGCCAATAGCCGTAAGCCCATTTGCCATACATCGGGGCCTGCCCCGTAAGCTCGCGGTATCCGGCAATGACGTCGTCCAGGTTTTTGCCGTGGATGAAATAGTAATCAATATTGTCGGCCACTTCGGACCAGAGTGACGCCTTTTTTTTGCCATCGGCAAAAATGGTTTTGGAATAATTGTCCCAAAGGACCCCATAGCCCCGGGTTGAAATCAGAAATGGCGTGACCGCCTCGGTATTGGCCTGCACCAGTTTGACGGTATGTCCGCGATAGTTCATGTATCCGGATTGGTGCTGCCCCAGGCCGTAAATCCCCTCATCCGGCGTCAGTTTGAAATTCTGCTGAATGCTGAACGCCTTTTCTTCATGCTCGATCTTGACCGGCGCAATCATTGCCCCGCCTTGTTCCTTCAGAATAACGTGATTGTCGGCGGTGAGATATTGAATGGCGCCGTCGCTTTTGGACAATTGCAGCGTGATTTTCCCGGAACCGAGGGTGATGGTTTTGGCATTCTCCTGAAAATGGATGTCCAAAGCCGGCAGGTTCGTTTGAATCACGACCAGGCTCGATTTTTCGGACGTTCCGCCGGGTAGCCACTTGACGACGCGAACGGTGTCGTCGGCATAGAACTGCACCTTCACGTTCAGCGCGGCGGTGTTCAGTTGGACACCGTTTTGGATGCGTTGGACCGGGAGTGGTTGATTAACCGGCGGGGCTTTGGACGCCGGAGACTTGGTCTGACACGAAACCAACACCAAGCTCAGACAGATGAAGCTGAACCAAGCCGCCGCCCGCAGGGCGGAAGAGTACGTTTTCATCATATCGTAATTCCTTTCCTCGTGGTCTTGCGGCTAACCATCGAGCACGGCTTCGACCTGGATGGGCTTTGACTGTGGCGGACGCACGGGCAGGACGTTGCCCGCGATTTCCCTGCCATTCACCAGCAGCTTTTTCACGCCGCGTTGTTTGCCTTTCGGATTCCTGACTTCGATGACGTAGGTGTTGCCGCGGAAACGGCGGGTGACGGTGAAGCCCTTCCACTTGGCCGGGATCACCGGGTCAACCCGCAGGCCGTCGAATTCGGTCCGGATGCCCAGTATCCATTGCGTGATGGTGAAGTAGGTCCAGGCGGCGGTGCCGGTGAGCCAGGAATTTTTGGCTTCGCCGTGCGTGGGTGCGTCCTTGCCGGCGATCATCTGTGCGAAGACGTACGGCTCGCACCGGTGCAATTCTCCGATGTTCTCGCGCGCGGACGGATTGATGCGCGTGTAGTAATCGAAGGCGCGGTTGCCGTTGCCGACCATGGTCTCGGAAATGATGATCCACGGGTTGTTGTGGCAGAAGATGCCGGCGTTTTCCTTGTAGCCCGGCGGGTACGAGGAGATTTCACCCATTTCGATGTAATACTTCGAGAACGCCGGTTGCTGCAACATGATGCCGTGCTTCGTGGCGAGGTGCTTGTTCACCGAGTCCAAAGCCAGTTTCGCCTTGCCGTCCTTCAAGCCGATGCCGGCCATGACGCACATGCCCTGCGACTCAATGAAAATTTTGCCTTCGTCGCACACTTTCGAGCCGATGGGCTTGCCGAAATCGTCGTAGGCGCGCACGAACCATTCGCCGTCCCAGCCGTGTTGATAGATGACCTTTTCCATTTTGGCCGCCTCGGCCAGGCAACGTTCGGCTTCCTTGTTTTGACGGCGCTTTTTTGCAATGGCCGCGAGTTCCTTTCCGGCCATTACAAACAGGCCGGCGATGAAGACCGACTCGGCGACTTTGCCGTCCTTATTCGTCGTGGTCTGGAACGACTGGCCCGGCGTGTCGGAAAAGCAGTTGAGGTTGAGGCAATCATTCCAGTCGGCGCGGCCGATGAGCGGCAGGCCGTGTGGACCGATGCGTTCGAGCGTGTAATTGAAGCTGCGGCGCAGGTGTTCGTAAAGCGGCTGCTCGGAGCCGGGTTCGTTCTCGAATTGCACCGGTTCGTCGAGGATGCCCCAGTCGCCGGTTTCCTTGATGTAAGCGCCGACGCCGAGGATGAGCCAGTGCGGGTCGTCGTTGAAGCCGCTGCCGATGTCGTTGTTCCCGCGTTTGGTCAGCGGCTGGTATTGATGGAATGCGCCGCCGGATTTGAGTTGCGTCGCCGACAGGTCGAGGATGCGTTCGCGGGCGCGGCTCGGGACCATGTGGACGAAGCCGAGCAGGTCCTGGTTGGAATCGCGAAAGCCGAGCCCGCGGCCGATGCCGGATTCGTAGAACGACGCCGAGCGCGACATGTTGAACGTGGCCATGCACTGGTAGGCGTTCCAGATGTTGACCATCCGGTTGGCGTGGACGTCGGGCGACTGCACCTGGTAAATGCCCAGCAGGTCGTCCCAGTAATGCCGCAGTCTTTCAAAAGCCGCCGTGACGTTCCGGCCGTCGAGATATTTCGCGATGACCGGCTTGACGGTCTGCTTGTTGATCGTCTGCGAATCCGGCGGGTCGAACTTTTTGTCCACCGGATTCTCGTGGTAGCCAAGGACAAAGATGATTTCCTTCGTTTCGCCAGGCTTCAAATTCACTTTGACGTGATGCGAACCGTGCGGCGCCCAGCCGTGCGCCACGGAATTGAACGATTTGCCACGCTCCACTGCCGCCGGGTTGTCCCAACTGCGATAAGCGCCGAGGAACGTGTCGCGTTGCGTATCGAAACCGGCGAGTTTTTCCGAGCAAGCAAACCAGGCGAAATGATTACGACGCTCGCGATACTCGGTCTTGTGGTAGATGACCTCGTCCACAATCTCCACCTGGCCGGTGCTGAAATTGCGTTGGAAGTTGGTGGCATCGTCCTGCGCGTCCCACAAACAGAACTCGATGCTGGAAAAAATCGAAAGCCTGGCCGCTTTTTTGCGCCGGTTCGTCACCGAGAATTTCCAGATTTCCAGCGTCTCGCCCAGCGGTACGAAGTAGCAGGTTTGCGCTTCGATCTTGCCGTGGCTCGAACTGATAGTGGTATAGCCCATGCCGTGGCGGCATTCGTATTGGTCCAGCTTGGTGCGCGTCGGCTGCCAGGACGGCGACCAGAATTCGCCGCTGTCGTTGTCGCGGATGTAGAGGTAGCGTCCGCCGACGTCGAACGGCGCGTTGTTGTAGCGGTAGCGCGTCAGCCGGCGCAGGCGGGCGTCCCGGTAGAAGGAATAGCCGCCGGCAGTGTTCGAGATGATGCCGAAATACGACTCACAGCCGAGGTAATTGATCCACGGCAGCGGTGTGTTGGGCCGGGTGATGACGTATTCGCGATTTTGATCGTCAAAGTGTCCGTAACGCATGGCTGTTTTTTTGATGTGAAATTTTGAGAACGTTTACCGGGCAGCGGGGGCGGGTTGGCCCTGGAGATCAGGCACGGGGTCGGGGTCGGGCGTGGGTGCCGGCAACCGGTCGTACCAGGTCTTTTTCAGGATGACGCAGGTGACGACGAGCACCACCAAGGTGATCAAGGCATTGCGGAAGTGGCGTGTCACCAGGAACATGGCGAGCACAATGAAACAGGTCTGCCAGATGGTGCCGACCACGATATTGAACATGTCGCGGAAGAAATCTTTGTTCCGCTGAAAGCCTGGGTCTTCTTTGACAACCTTTTCATAAACCGGTCCCCAGAAACCCCAGGGCCGCACCTGCCGGTAGAAGTCCTTCAAAACTTGCTCCTCTTCCGGAGGAGTCAGGAACGTTCCGAGGATGGCGCCCACCAGGGAGATGCCGAGGATGATTGGGAACGTATTGATGGCATGGAGTTGCGGGAACAGCAAAGGCACCGTCAGTGAACTGATGATGCCGGTGAGCATACCCCAGAAATAACCCCATCCGTTGAAGCGCCACCAATACCACTTGAGAACGTTCGAGGCCGTATAACCACCCCACAGACCCGACACAATCCATTGCACGATCGAGTCGATGGAATGCGTAATAAGGCCGAAAAGAAGACCGACGACGACCACCGCGAAGGAAACCAGATAACTCAGCCACACATAGCGCTTGGCGGGGGCGTTGGGATTGATATACCGCTTGTAAATGTCGTTGACCAGGTAGGCCGGCGCCGCGTTGACGGTCGCCGCGAAATTCGACATGAACGCCGCCAGCAGGCCGGCTATGACCAGCCCCAGAATGCCGACCGGCACAAACCGCGCCAGGGCCAGCGGTAATATTTTTTCGAGGTCCAGTTTGTCGCCCATCGCCGCCAAATCCGGGGTGTAGAAGGCCAGGGCCAAAATGCTCAGGCCCATGATCATCATGTACCGCGGGAAGAACAGCACCACGTTGACCGTCGAACTCATGAGCGCGGCCTCGCGGGGGCCCTTGGTCGAGAGCACGCGCTGCATGTCGTAATTGGGCGCCGGGCCGGCCGCGCTGATCAGGATTCCCTTGAAACACATCATGATGAAGAAAATGCCGAAGAGCGAATAGCCATCGGCGGCAATCCGGTTGTTGACTTCGGGAATGGAAGTCCAGTCCAGACCGAGGTTCCAGCCGAAGAACAGGTCATGCCAGCCGGAGGGAACCACCTGGTTCAGCATGTCCGGGGCGACCTTGACCATGGCGATAATGCCAATGGCGATGGAGGCGACGGTCAGGATGCAGAACTGAACGACTTCGGTAAAAACCACGCTGAACATGCCGCCCTTGACGACGTAGAACGTCGTGATGCCCATCAGGATCCACGCATAGGTATCATCCGAAAGATGTCCCGGCAGGAACTCGCCGGCGAACTTGCCGATGCCCTTGGACGCGTAGGCCAGGAACCCGATCACACTCACCAGCGCAAACACCACCACGATGATGTGCGAAGCCGTGGCGCCGGCGCCCTTGCCAAACCGGGTCTGGATCCATTCCGCCCCCGTCATGACGTTGGAACGCCGCAGCCAGATGGACATATAAACCATGAGGAAGATCTGGTTGAACACCGGCCAAAGCCACGGCAACCAGACCCCTTTCATTCCATACGTGGCCGTCACATAAACCAGCCACATGGTGCCCGAGATATCGAACATGCCCGACGCATTCGAAACGCCCAGCATGTACCAGGGCAGCTTGTTGCCACCCAGGAAATAGGACTTCATGTCCTTGGACGCCCGTTTGGAAACCCAAAAGCCGACAAAAATCGTGGCGATCAGATACAGGACGATGATGCTAAGGTCGATCCAATGAAGTTGCATAGAATGGAAAAGAGTTTTTTCTGACGTTAATGGATGGAAACCGGTGCGGTGGACACTGCGTGAAATACAGGAAACCGACAGATGGCTGAATTCATGGCCGGGAGCATATTTGGCAGCGAGTGAAGGCGTCAAGGCGTAACCAGACATCGCGCGTCATACAAATTAATGACATCGCCGCCAGCCTTGGGCGCTTGCAAATAAAGGTAAAAACTGCTTGGCTTGATGGATGATGACGCGAAGCTTCTGCTTTTGTTCAAGACCTGAACGACAACGTTGCAAAAAAATTTATTGGGCCTTTGTCCTTCTGGCGACTCTGCTCATAAACCCGGCTGGGGCGGCCGAGGAATTCCTCCCGATTCGCTTCAACACGGTGGGTTACCTGCCCCGCGCGGAGAAACAGGCAACGATCGCTGCGCCTTGCGCGAATTTTACCGTGATCCGCGTCACCGATGGCTCGACGGCCTTCCAAGGCAAAGCCACCGGCCCGGTTCTGGACCCGGACACGCAGGAGCAGATCTACACGGCTGATTTTTCGAAGCTCAAACGACCCGGCGAATACCAACTCGACGTGCCGTCCGTGGGCCGGTCCGCGCCGTTCCACATCGCGGCGGACGTTTATCGCGAACCATTCCACACCGTCATGCTCGGATTTTATTTGTGGCGCTGCGGCACCGCCGTCAGCGCCACGCATCACGGCGAAACCTTCGCGCACGCGGCCTGCCACACCAACGACGCGTGGCTGGATTTTGTCGGTGGCGGCCACACGAACAAGGACGGCACGAAAGGCTGGCACGACGCCGGCGATTACAACAAATACACCGTCAACGCCGGCGTCACGGTCGGCACACTGTTCCGGGCCTGGGAGGATTTCCGCCCGCAACTCCGCAAAGTCCGGCTCGACCTTCCGGAGTCCGGCGGCAAGCTGCCGGATTTTCTGGCCGAATTGAAATGGGAACTGGACTGGCTGCTGACCATGCAGGCGCCGGACGGCTCGGTGTATCATAAACTCACCACGCGCAGTTTCGGCGGGTTCATCCTGCCGGAAGCTGAGACGGCGGACCGCTACTTCACGCCCTGGGGCAGCGAGGCCACCGCCGATTTTGTGGGGATGACGGCACAGGCGGCGCGGATTTTCCGGCCATACGACCCGGCCTTTGCCGACCGCTGCCTGCAAGCCGCCCAATTGAGCTATCAATTCCTGAAAGCCCACCCGGAATATCATCAGGCCGACCAGACCGGCTTCAACACCGGCGTCTATGAAATCAACCAGCCCAATCATCGGCAGAATGGCGTTCCCCAAAACCGTCTGTGGGCGGCGGCGGAACTTTGGGAAACCACCGGCTCGCCCGACGCCTTGCTTGACCTCGAAACCCGCGTGAAGGCGGTGAACGGCCAGGTGGACAGCGATTTCGACTGGGACGAAACGAAGGATTTGGGACTCATCACCTACCTGTTTTCAAAGCGACCGGGCCGCGACCCGGCCCTGGTGAAACTGGTCCACGGCAACCTGCTGTCCGTGGCGGACGACATCGTGCAAACCGCCAGCCGCGACGGTTACGCCCGCCCGCTAGGCTCGCGTTACTACTGGGGCTGCAACGGCGGGGTGGCGCGCCAGGCCATCATTCTCATGGCCGCCGACCGTCTCACTCGCAGACCCACGCCGGCCGTCCCGGCGCACGGCGCGGAGCTTCTGATGCAAAACGCTCGTCGGCCTTCTGCCGCGCGGGCCTATCGCGAAACCTGCCTGGACACCCTGAATCACTTGCTTGGCCGCAACTGCTATGGCCGGTCGTTTGTTACCGGCATCGGTTTCCGTCCGCCGCTGCACCCGCATGATCGCCGCGACGGCGGCGCCAATGTGTTGAATCCGTGGCCGGGCTATCTCGTCGGCGGTCCGCATCCCAAGGCGGGTGATTGGCATGATGAACAGGGGGATTACAGAACCAACGAAATCGCCATCAACTGGAATGCCGCGCTGGTTTACGCCCTGGCGGCCTCTCTCGAAACCACACCGTAGCACAGCGTTTCATCCTCCTTTTCCTGGATTCGATGTTCGGAGTTCGATGCCTGCTCGCGACACCGACCTTGTCGCGTGCTCGCGGAAACGGAGTTTATCGGAGTTGAATGTTCGATGTTTCGCTTCCACCGTCGCTGAAGGTGAAAGTTTCGATGCGGCCCGCCGCGTGGCGCAGCTTTACGCGGCCTTTGCTTGGGGACTGAGGTGATAAATCGTCGGACCGTCTGCGCTCGGTCGTGTCGTGACGAGCCTCCTTTCAATCAAATGCGAGAGGGCATGCGCCACGATGCCCGGTGTGGTTTGCAGGTGTTTTTCCAATGTCAACCATTGGACGATGCCCTCCAGCGTGTCCTCGGCTGAGGGATGTTTGGTCAGGTAACCCAGGATGTCAGAAGCCACGTCGCCTTCTGGCCGGCCCGGGGTTGGTTTTGCGGGCGATTGGTCTTTCATAACTCACCGCGCATGGCTTGGTCCAAAATCAACCGGATGTCCAGTGCAAACAGAAACCAAAACGCTAACCGCTAAAACGCCAGGGGTGCGAAGAACTTTGACACGAATTACACCAATTGAAACCAATTCATTTGGTCGGGACGCTGCTGCGCCCTGCGCCCGTTGGATGTTCGATGTTCAACGTTCGATGTTTCCCCTCGCCGCGTGAGACGAAGTCTTTTACGCGGCTACCACGGTTTGTGGGTGTCGGTCACCCCGGGCCAGTTGTCCGTGCGGAACGGGACCGCCGGCAACCCGACTCCGTTGAAAAGGGTTGCCGCCGGATTGGCCTGCCAGGCATAGCGGGCCGCTTGCGGGTCCGGCACTGCCGGCGATGACACGACCACCGAGTCCCCTTCCACCCTGGCCTCGGCCCAATGCCATTGGCGGTCTTTGCCGGCCACGGAGAATTCCTCCAGTTTGTCTCCCTTTACCACCAGTCCGCCCTCGGTGTGGTTGAACCGGAGTTTAAGCGCGCCCGGCAGATGCGTTACCGAGGCGAAGGTGGGCCCGGCCCAGGGAATTTTTTCGCCATACTCATTGGCCAGGGCGCACAAAGCCAGACGTTCCCCGACGACCTGCTTGTCCTTCGGGTGAATGTCGTCGGGATCACCGGTGTCAATGGTGACGGCCAAAGCGGAATTTTTCACCTTTTGGGTCGTCAACACCTGGGCCTCGCGTAGTTCGGCCCAGGAATCGTCGCCGGGTTGGTCGCGGTGATGCATGAACGCGGGCAGACTGACGATGTAAAACGGAAAATCGCCCTGGCGGAAAAGTTTCCGCCAGTCGCCAATCATTGCCGGCAGCAGGGTCTGATATTGATGCGCCCGTTCGGCGTTCGCTTCGCCCTGATACCAGATGGCGCCCCGGATGGAAAGCGGCGCCACCGGCTGAATCATGCCGTCAAAAAGGACGATGGGCATCGTCGGATAATTCTCGAACGTCAAGGGCAGGGGATGCGGCGGGCGGGCATCCACGCTCAACGCGCCTTTCCATTCGCCGGCGAGCGGAATCACGGATTGATCGCCCAGGACCAGGCGCAGCGCATCCGGTTTGGACAGGAACCCGCCCTGCGGTTTCAGCTTGAAGACCCGCACGGCGAGAACATTCCGGCCGGGCTTCAGCACACCGGCCTTGATTCCATACGCCCGGGGATTCTCCACCCAGGAACTCGCGCCGACCCACTGGCCGTTGAGATAGGCGGTATCCATCTTTTCAATCGAGCCGAGGCAAAGGGTCGCCTGGCCCGCCGGCAACTGATCCGGCAGGGTGAGTTCTTTGCGAAACCAGCAGATGCTCGGCACGTCCGCCACGCCCAGCTCCGAAAAGCCGCCGGGAATCTGGACTGTCTTCCAGCCGGAATCATCCAGCTCGACCGCCGACCAGTTGTTGCTTTGCGATCCCACATCATACTCATCCAGCCAATTCATGAGGAAGCTGCCGGATTCCGGTCCGCCCTTGGCGTGCAGCCTTTCAATTTCCGCCAGCGGCACGTCAAAATCCTTCAACTTGTGGAGCGATTCCGGGCTCATCCAGCTTTCAGCCGGAGTACCACCCCAGCAATCCTCGATCAGGCCGATGGGGACATGAAGTTCAGCCTGCAGTTTCCGCCCAAAAAAGTAGGCGACTGCCGAAAAACCCGCGCCTTCGGCGACGGTTTGCGGCGAACAAATTTTCCATAGACCTTGCGGGACCGCCGTGGGGGAATAGGCCACATGCTGCTTCACCGTAAACAGTCGTATTTCCGGATGCTCCGCCGCTTTGATTTCATCCGCGCCATTCCGCGTCCGGGCCAGGCCCAGTTCCATGTTGGACTGCCCGCCGCACAGCCAGACGTCACCCACCAAAACCTCGTGCAACACCATGCTTTGCTCCGGCCCGGTGATTTTAACCGTGTACGGGCCTCCCGGCGCCGGCGCTTCAAGCTCGGCCTGCCAACGGCCATCAGGACCGGCCACTGCCGTCGCCGCATGACCGGCCATCTCCACCCGGACCGATTCTCCGGCCCTGGCCCAACCCCAGAACCGGATCGGTTTCCCGCGCTGGAGAACCATGTTATCGCCGAACATCGGGCTGACAAAAGGCAGGGACGCGTTGTCAGCCGCGCTGGCGGCCATCAACGCAACGCAGGTCAGAAGGGAAAGGCAGAACAATTTGGGTCGCATAATCCGGTTCAAGGATGGTGGTCTCAGGTCAATGGGCGAAGAATAAACCGCAGGCCGCCCAACGCAAGTCCATCATCTCCGAACCATCCACCTTTCTTGATTCGATGTTCGATGTTTTCCCACCACCATGTGAGACGGAGTCTTTTACGTGGTTTACCGGGGGCGCTCACCTTTTGGGCCGCAGCCTATCAAACGGATTATCGGGCAAACCGGGCGCGAAGCTCATCGGCCTGTTGGGCAAACTTCTGCGGATTGGATTTTTTGAGTCTGGCCAGGTTTTGGAGCTTCCACCGGATCGCCGGCAATTGTGAAAGGTGCGGGCATTTCATCAGCCGCCATTCGGGTTCACCCGCGACCAAACCCAGCAAGAACTCACGCTGGTTCGGCGTCAGCATGGCGGGCAGTTCCGTTTTCAGCTTGCGGCGGACGTCCTGCAATTCCGCCAGTGTGACCGGATTTCGTGCCATGCCTGCAAACTCGTTCTCAAAAGCCGGCGTCATGTCCGCATTGCGCGAGAACAAGACTTCATGCACCGGGCGGTTGTGGCCCGCGAGATAACAGACAAAGCATTCGACCACCTCCGCCGTGAGTCCGCCGCGCTCGAAGAGCCCGCGCACGTCGAAAAGATCACGCGGATGCTGGCGATCCATCGCCGCGACCAGCTTGCTGCCGTAAAGTTCCGGCGTGGCCAGAACCGGCACAGACAACTCGGTGGTGAACAGCCTCCGCGCTTCCGTGCCCAATCGCCGCGTTTCGACCGGCAGGACCGTGCCACGAAAAACGTGGTTGACCTCCACCTTCACCTGATTGCGCCCGCGGCGGATGAATAGTTTGATTTCGTCACCGACCTTGGTGGATGAAACTTCGGCTTCCACGCCCGCCTTGGCGAGTTGCTTCTGTGCGGCTTCCAGCGCGCTGGAAATGGTTTTCAAGGCTTCCGCACGACCCGCTTGGTGGTCGGTGTAAACCACGTCCATGTCCACCGACAACCGTGGCATGTCCTCGATGAAGAGATTGATCGCCGTGCCGCCCTTCATCGCAAAATGCGGCGCCTCGAAAATCGCCGGAGCACTTTCGAGCAGGAGCCGCACGGTTTCGATGTGGGCCTTGTCCATCACGGTTTCAGAATCAGAAGCGTTCCGTCTTTGAGGCGGGCGGTCCAACGACCATGGCCCGGCCGGTTTCCGGCCGCCTTCCTCGCGGCGGCTGCCCACGGCAGATTCAGCTCCTCGGCCCAACATACACTGAGTCGCACGACTTTGACGCGCTGGCAGTTCCTGAGCAACGTCGTCAACACTTCCGGTCGAAGCGACCGGGCGCCTTCCATGATGTTGCGGGCCTCTTCGATTCCCTGGTGGACCCCCACTTCGCTCAACATTTCCAGCAGCGCCCGTTCCGGCACGGAGACGGGGACCCCGCCGGGCGTTTCCGGCAGCGGCTGCAGCCCGAAGTTCCTCGGCAACCGGGGAGAAAACGGGTTGCGCGCCGTGTATCGCGAGGCAAAACGCTGGCGGAACCATTGCGGCAGGCTGGCTTTCCCCTCGCCCCATAATGAAAGCGGTTCGCGCGCCGGAAGATTGTGGCGGACGCCGCGCCACGCCAGCGCGGTCTTGCCGCCAACGTGAAAGCCGGCCACCCGGCGCGACAGAAATTTCAGGCAATCCTCCCGGCGCAAGGTGTCGTTGGGGAACATGAAGACACCCCGCCCCAGCCGTACCAGCCATCCCGACTTCAAATAATGATGTGCCAGCGCCGACGACACGCCCAACTTCGTCAGTTCGCGACTGGCGAAGGGCGATCCCCGCGTAAAAGCCGTCTGGAGGCTTTTGATTAAACTAGGACGTATAGTTAAAG
>Ga0224534_1000624_pt1 | contig 22105 bp, 1 predicted proteins | sample 714E12024metaG_FD_172012 | JGI IMG/M metagenome (GOLD analysis project Ga0224534, IMG submission 172012) | Peat soil microbial communities from Stordalen Mire, Sweden - 717 E1 20-24 | ecosystem: Environmental > Terrestrial > Soil > Wetlands > Peat | place: Sweden: Norrbotten County, Stordalen... | reverse complement strand
ATTCCTCCTATGTCAACGACACGCTTTACACCTATTATATCTTGGAAATCTGCTCGGGGCCGAGTCCCTTGGCCATCACCGTTCCCTACAACGTGGACCCGTATGCGGATGTGTTCACTGCGGTCGCGGCCAATAACGCGGACGGGCTGGGCATCGGCGGTTACTACACCGGCCTGACGCGGGATGACATGGCGGGGTTGCGCTATCTTTACAGCGCGAACAACCGCAATTGGGAAACGGCGGCTTTCATTGGCCAAAACGGCCCGGCCTTGACGTCCTCGGCGGGGAACTCGGGGATCGGCGCGGCGAATTTGCTGGTCACCAACGCGCTGCCGCAGCAGATCATCACCACGCAGCCGTTGGGCCCGCTGCTGGCCGCGGCGGAGGTGGACGATCCGGCCACGCTGCAGGCCCTGTTTCCCGGGCTGGTCATCGCCAGTTCTTCGAACACGCTTTCCTTGTCCATCGAGACGAATTACTTCGCCTATTACACGAACCAGCCGGGGCCGGACGTGACCAACTACGCGGGGAGCCAGATTCTGGTCAGCCAGGATTTCGGCCTGTTGCTGGCGCGGGCGGCAACGAATGATCCGGCCACGCTGGAGTCGTTCTATCCCGACCTGATGGTTTCGACCGTGACCAACGAATACGCCGTGTCCGTCACGACGAACATCACCGCCTCCTACACGAACCAGCCGGGGCCGTCCCTGACCAATTTCCTGCCGACATTGTCCACCAACGCCACGCTGGACTTTGGCCTGCTGTTGCAGCGGGCGGCGGCGGACGACCCGGCGACACTGGTGGCTTTGTATCCCGGACTGGTGGTCGCGACGACGACCAATCTGGCCGCGGTCATCACGACGAACATCACGGCCTATTACACGAACCAGCCGGGGCCGGACGTGACGAACTACCTGAAGCTTTTCTCCACCAACACCACGTCCAACCTCGGTTTGCTGTTGCAGCAGGCGGCGGCGGATGATCCGGCGACTTTGCAGGCGTTGAATCCCGGACTGGTGTTTTCAACTGTGACCAACGATGCGATTGCGGTCATCACGACGAACATCACGGCCTACTACACGAACCAGCCGGGGCTGGACGTGACGAATTTCCTGCCGCTTTATCTCACCAACGCCACATCGGACTACGGTTTGTTGTTGCAGGCGATGACCAATGATCCGGCGACCTTGCAGGCGTTGTATCCCGGACTGGTGTTTTCAACCGTCACCAACGATCCAATTGTGGTCGTCACCACGAACATCACGGCCTACTACACCAACCAGCCTTACATACCTGGATCGGGGACGAATGCCACAACGGTTACGAACTTGGGGACAGTCCAGTTGCTGAATCCGCCCCCAAACAACATGGTTCCGCCACCCATAACGTCCGGCACGATTGACTTCGGCTTGTTCACCATGCAGGCGTTGACCAACAACACCGGCGAGATCACGGATCCGGCAACGGCCATTGCGCAGTTGCAGGCGTTGTATCCGGGACTGGTGATTTTGAGCGCCACGCCCGATGATGACCTTACGGAAGTGGTCACGACGAACTATGTCACCACGGTGTCAACCCGAATCGGCGCGCCGGTGGGTTCGCCGCCCATCCAGGTGACTTCGATTGACAGCCTCTACACCAATTACGTGCAGCGCTACACCTACGAATTTGGGAATTTGATGCTCGACAGCAACGGCACTTTCTATCCGTTCGTGGACTACGTCACCAGCACCAACCTTTATAACACCAATGAAACCGTCACCATTCAGACCATCTCGACGACCAATCTGATTGGCGCGCCGGTCGGCAGCCCGCAAATGACCAACATCACCACGACGACGGCGCAGATTTATGGCGTCACGGGCGACTTCTTTATCATGCCCACCAACTGGTGCGGTTTTACAATCAAGAAGGCCCTGGTTATTACGGTGCTCAAAAGTTACACGAACACGGTTACCGCCGCCGGCACCACCAACACCGTCGCCGGCAGTTTCACCAACGCCTCCGCGCAGTGGACGCAGAACACGATCCACACCTACACCAACCGCCAGTTCCAAATTTGGCCGGGGATTTGCGAACCGCTCCTGCAGTTCGCCACCAACGTCACCACCAACGTCGTCATCACGTATCTGAACACGCCGCTGAACGTGTATATCTACACTAATTCGCTGACGAGCCAGGAGACGGTGATCACGAACATGGTGTTCACGACGAACGGTGCGCCGTGGGGGATATTGTATACGAACGCCGGGACGAACATCATTACTTTGCCCGTGCCGACGGGGGATTACTTCTTCGTCCCGACGAACTGGTGCTGGGTGCAGGTGGTGTCAAACCTGTTGACGGGCGTGGTGTATTACACGAACACGACGTTGACGGCGGGGCCGGCCCCGATTTTCTCGGCGCCCGGAGGAGTGTTGTCGGGCGTGGCGGAGTCGTATTCGCAGACGGTCATCACCAGCTTCACCAACCATGTTCTTAGGATTCGCCAGGGGATTTGCGAGCCGATCCTGCAGTTCAGCACGAACTACACGACCAACGTGGTGATCACGTATCAGAACACGCTGCTGAACGTGTATACGAACAATTACACCAACATCAGCTATGCCACAGTGCTCACGACGAACATCTTCACGACGAACGGGGCATTGTTGGGGACGCTGTTCACGAACTCGCCGCCTCCGCCGCCGTCGGGTCCGACAAACTTGGGGATGAGTGTCATCGCCCTGACCAATGTGCCGACGGGGGATTACTTCCTCATCCCGACGAGCTGGTGCGGGGTCACAATTGTGTCAACGCAGTTGACGAGCGTGGTCTACGCGACGAACTCGGCATTTGCGCTGCAGACGCCCCTGGTGGGTGCGCCCGGCCTGGTGGAATCGTTTTCACAGTCGGTGATCACCACCTTCACCAATCATAATCTGGTAATCCGGCAGGCGATTTGCGAGCCGATATTGCAGTTCGTCACCAACTACACGACGAACGTGGTGATCACCTATTCGAACACGCTGATGAACGTTTATACGAACACTTATTCGGCGACCAGCCAGGAGACGGTGCTCACGACGAACATCTTCACGACGAACGGGGCGCTGGTGGGGACGCTGTTCACGAACTCGCCGCCTTTGCCGCCATCGGGTCCGACGAACTTGGGGACAAGTGTCATCACCACCACTGTGCCGGCGGGGGATTTCCTCATCATCCCGACGAACTGGTGCTGGTTCCGGATTGTGACGAACTCGGGGACGCTGGACTCGAACCTGCTGACGACCGTGGTCTATACGACGAACACGACGTTTGCGCTGCAGACGCCCCTGGTGGGGGCGCCCGGGGTGGAGTCGTATTCGCAGGCGGTGATCACGGCGTTCACCAATCATAATCTGGTGATCCAGCAGGGGATCTGCGAGCCGGAGTTGATTTTCTACACCAATTACACGACGAACGTGGTCATCACGTATCAGAACACGCTGCTAAACGTCTATACGAATTATTATGCGCCGACCAGCACGGTGACGGTGGTGGTGACGAACATCGGCACGACGAACGGGGCGCTGGTGGGGACGCTGGTGACGAACTCGCCGCTTTCGGTGACGCTGGTGACGAACCTGCCGACGGGCGATTTCTTCATCGTTCCGACGAACTGGTGCGGATTCCGGTTTATCACGAGTTCAAACGGCGTGCTGACGAACGTCGTTTATCAGACGAACACGATACTCACGGCGACGATACCGCCGGGCATGGCGAACATCGGCCAGCAGTATTCGCAGACGCTTTACGGCCAATACACGAACCACACGTTCATCATCCAGCCCGGATTCTGCATTTTCACGCTGGTGTTCGGGACGAATTACACGACGAACATCGTGACGACCTACCAATACACGTTTGCCAACGTCTATACGAATTTTTACGCGCCCACGAGCACGGTGACGGTGGTGACCACGAACATCTATGCCACGAACGGGTCGCTGTTTGGCATTCTGACGACGAATGTGGGGTCAACGAATTATGACGTTGACCTGCCGACGGGCGATTTCTTCATCATTCCGGCGAACTGGTGCAGTTTTTCGATTGTTGCGACGCTGCTGACCAACGTGAGCTACGCGACGAATTTCAGCATCGCCACCGCCACCACAATACTGACGATAACCAACACGATCTACACCAACGGAATCAGCACCAACTCCACGGTTTCGGTGTCCACGAACGTCCAGCAGTATTCGGTGTCAATCTACGCCAGTTCCACGAATCACACGTTCCTGATCCAGCCGGAGGCGTGTTCCCTCGTGCCCTTTGCGACCGGCCTGCGGCCGGGCATTGAGCGGGTCCAGTTCGTGAAGGCGAGTTACGACTCGTTGCTCGGCCGGACCTTCCAACCGATCACCAACTACTACACGATGCAGTTGATTAACGACAGCCAGGTGGTCACGCAGTTCTTCCAGCGTGTGGTTTTGGCGCCGGACATCCTGTTGACTGCGGCGAATGACATAGCCGCCAATACGTTTGACGGCTCCATTGTGCGGAACATTGTTTTCGATGAGGACAACATTGGGGCCGGACTGGCGGGGCCGGGCACGATCAATCCGCGCACGACCATCTCCTACAACAAGATTGGGAACGCCTATGAGAACGGCTTTCCTTTCACCGTATTGGGCACGAACGCGTTTGTGCTCGAAGCCAGCCAGATGCCGGTTTTGCAATGGGCGTCGTTCGATGCCTCGACGAATGATCCGGTCGTTTATCCCGATGGCGACAGCATTGCCAACATGGAGAAGCAAGTTTTGATCCAGGTTTTGCCGCCGCCGCCGACCCTGCCGGACGGCGCGACCAACGCGGCGTATGCCAGCACGTTCAGCGTGGCGAACGGCACGGGCGGGGCGTTCACGCCGCCTTTCACCTGGGGCCTGGCGTCCGGTTCGCTGCCGGCGGGATTATATTGGACAAACTCGCTGCCGGGCGCGCCCAATGACACGATTGCCGGCACACCACCGTTGCAGGCCGGCACGTTTGACTTTACCGTTCAACTGACCGATTATTTAGGGCGGTCAGTGAATTGGAATTACACCATCACCATCCACTGAACGCTATGATGAACCAGGGAAAATGTCCGGTCAATTTTGGCTCCCGGCTGATCAGCCGGTCGTGGCTGTGCGGACTGCTGGTGCTCGCGCTCGCTCGCGCGGCCCTGGCGGCCGATCCGGGCTACACCAACAACACTTATCTGTCCTATACCGTTCCGCCCCAAAATTTGCCGGTGATTGACGCGACCAATTTCGTCAACAACAACTGGTTTGAGGTCACTTTCACCAGCACCAAGGGCGGCCTCAATGGGAACGCGGAGACGTTTGAAACGGAGGACACCGTCAACTACATCAACATCGGCACGATGGTGGCCAACAGTTCGTATTTGACCAACGGCTCCAGCTTGATTTTGAGCGCCAGCCCCGGCTGCGGATTTCAGTTTGACGATAATCCCTTCAACTCCAGTTACCATAACATGGCTGGCAGCTTTTATAATCCGGGCAATATCCGCGCTAATTCGGCGGTGGACCTGGGGATCTACTCTCTTCTGGTGTCCACCATCGGGAAATGCCTTGTCAATGCCACCAACATTGTGGTTCCCGGCACGATTGACGTGGGCGAAAACAGCCTGATGCAGCTCACGGGAAAAAGCGTGGACCTGACCCGCGCCCGGCTGACGGTTGAGGGATTTGGCATGATGTCGGCCCTGGATTACGGCGTTGGAATTGACACCAATCAGGATTGGATACCGAGTTATGATTTGGGGCTGAATTATGCGTTATCGTCACTTTTTGTGACCACGATGGGGTATCAGATCATGTATTTGACCAACTCCACTCCTTATTTTCTGGTCGCCAACCCCAGCTCAAACAGCGTCATTGTGCGCGCGATTTTCATTCAAAACCAGCCGACCAACAATGTCACCGCCAAGGTTTTTTGGGGCCAGGCCCCGTTTCCCACAACATTTGGTTGTAACGGCACCGGCGGCGCTTTCAACATCGAATGGGATGGCACCTATGTGGATGCCTCGACCGGGCAGACGATCACGAAATACCTTTATCTCAATGATGACGATGTGTGCGGTTCCCAAAATCCCGCCGTTCTCGGCGGTATTCCGGTCAATTTCACGTTTTATGAGTCGAATCAGGAATTGTTCCTCGGCGCGCCGGACACGCCGAATTATCCGGGGGGCGTGTTCATACCCTACGGGGCCGTGGTGACCAACACCTACTCGTATTCCAGCGTGCAGTTCATTCCCACGACGGCAATCACCAATAATCCGACCACGCAGAAAAATGTCACCAATTATCTGTCGCAGGTCCTGCCGGGACGCATTCAGGTCAGCGCCGACAACAGCATGGATTTGAGCCTCGCGCAGATTTCCGGGCAGAACTATCTGTCGTTGCGCTCCCCGGTCCAGTTCAACGGCAGCGTTGGCGCGAAGATTTTTTCCCCCTACTCGGACATCAACCTCGGCGTCACCAACGGGTTCATGACCGTCACCAATTTGATGGAACCGTCCGTGCCGGACTGGAACGGCGGGGTTCAATGCTGGAGCGCGCGCTGGCTGGCATACATAACCAATTCGTCAGTCAGCGTGACCAACGGCGTGGCGACGACCAATTTCTTCACGGTGACCAACGACTTCCGCGTCCTGCTCGTCAACAGCTCGCTGTCGCCGATCACGCCGTCGGAAATCCAGGATTTGAAGTTCCACGCCGCCACCAACCTCGTCATCAGCGACGTGTTCAACATTTTGCGCAGCCTCTCCATTGACGCGCAGAGTCTGATGCTGACGACGAACGGTCCCAACCCGGCCTCGCCCGACGGCGAGCTGAATTTGCAGGCCAACGGCATGGTGTGGTCGAGCAGCCTTCCGAACCTGCGGAATTTGACGAACAGCGGCGCAATTCGCGTGGCCAACCTCAATGCTGTCAATTTCGGCTCCGCCGCGTCGCCCTACGGGGCGTTTATCAACCATGGTCTCGTCAACGACTACGGCGCGATCATTTATGCCACCAATTTTGAGAGCGACGGCTGGTTCAGCAACAGCGTGCTCGGCTCGTTCGTCTTGCAATCGCAGACGGCAACCTTCACGAACGGCTGGCTCTTCGCCGGCGGTGACGTTTCCATCACCGCCACCACCGGCAGCCTGGTGGCGAGCAATCTCGTGTTGCAGGCGGGCCGGTCGCTCACGCTGACGGCCACCAACCTGCTCACCGACACCGGCATCACGAATGGCAACGTCTGGACGGTGGGTGCTTCCGCCATTTCAACCATTGACAGCGGGTTGAATTTGCCGCTCCTGCCGGCCGGCGGCGATTTGCTCGGCACGACCATCACCCTTTACGTGCCGGCTGGCGTGAATGTCTCCAGTGTCTGGGCGGCCACAAACCATGGCGTCGCGTCCGCCGGTTATACGAACAACGTGGCGATTGGCCGGCTCATCCTGGATTCACAGGGTTCGCTGCAACTCCCGCCGCCCAACACGGAGTTCACCTTCAACGGGGTCGGCGTGAGCAACGCGATTTACGTGGATGACCTGGAGTTGCGCGACTGGGCCACCAACCGCGACGCCGTCGGCAACCTCACGGAGCTTAACATCAACAACAACATGGTGATTTATTACGCGCAGGCCCGCATCAACGGCGCTTCCGTGGCGCGGAAACTGGATCACAAAAACAACGGCCACCTCCGCTGGGTGCCGGCTTACGCCGGTTATTTCAGTTCCACGAACCTTGTCTATGGCGGCGTCACCAATGCGTTCAATGCCGCGCTCGCGCAGGATCAGCAGATTGATTCCAACGGCGATGGCATTCCCAACGGCTCCGAGCAGATGCCGTTCACAACCAACATCCTCTCGCCGAGTCAGATCAATTTGACATATCTGTTCACCAATTTGCCGCCGCTGACGGTTGTGCTGACATGGCAAGCCGTTCCGCCGGCGCTCAATTACGTCTGTTATTCGCCCGATTTGATCAATTGGCAGGTCTTGACGGTTGTGACCAATTACACCTTGAATTATGCCGGGGATTTCTCCGGTTATGACAATTCGACCAATTCCGGTTTGCCGAACACGGTGATGACAAACACGGTGTCCCTCCCGGTTGCCGGAACGGGCGGGAATTACAAAATCGGTGAGGTTCCGTGGCTGACGTATCCGCTGTCACCTTGATTGGCGTCGCGGCGATGCTGAAAAATTTATTTGATGAATGTCCGGCGGGGCGCGTTGCGTCCAAGCCGGAGTAATAAAATTGTAAAAATGAACACGCAAAAATTTGCAGGCCGGGGGCTGGGAAGCCTCCTCCGGAACGCCGTCTGGGCCAGGCTGGGATTGCTGTGCCTGGCGGGCTGGATGATCAACGCCGCCCAAGCAGCGCCGGCCAATGACAATTTCGCCAGCGCCACGGTCATTTCCGGGGCGGTCGGAACGACCACCGGCAGCAACGTGGGCGCATCTCTGGACGGGTGTGAACTTTCCTACATCAATTATCCCAACGGCGACGATCTGGACAATTCCGTCTGGTTTGCCTGGCAGGCTCCGGCCAATGGAACTGTGGAATTTGACACGTTTGGCAGCGGCTTCAACACGGTTCTGGCGGTTTATACCACGCCCTCGGATGACTGCGATGTGGCTGCGCTTCAAATCGCGGGGAATGACTACGTTTCCAACACCCAGACCAACAGCCAGGTTACTTTTTCGGCGGCAGCCGGAACCACCTACTACATTTCCGTGAACGGGGATGCGGACATCGGTGCGCCTTATGATTCGGGCAACTACGTGCTCAATTGGAACCAGACCGTCCCGACCGTTTCGTCAGGCACATTCCTGTTCGCCACGGATGCGGGCCAGCGCGATCTTTACATCCCGAGCGAGCGGGATTCCGTCGGGCCGAGGAGCGGCACCGTGGGGATGAGCGTGTCTGGCGCCCGCATCACCGTGACCCGCGCGGGCGGCGCCAACGGCCGGGTTCTGGTGGATTACGAGGTGTCCCCCATGACCTACAACAACATTTGCAGGACGAACTATTACGGGACGAATTTGGTGACGACCTTCACCGACACCAACGGGGGGACTTTCATCACCAATATCACGTTCACCACCATCTATGCCTTGAATGCCTACCAGTATTACTTCGGCGGCTACAAATACTATTACGTCACGAACGCCGTGACCAACATGGTGACCGGCATTACCAACACCCCGACGGGCGGGAGCTTTTACACGTTCATTTTCACGAACAAAGGTCCCCTGGTTCCCCCGCCCGCCAACCCGCCGGCATTCAATTACTCCGGCAATACATTGACTAATTTCCCGCCGTTTTATACCTATAATCCCTATAGTCAATCTACCAATTACATTGTTATCACCAGCGGAACCAATACCTTCACCAACACCTTTGTCTTTCAGACGAACGTTTTTCAACTCCCGTCGGTGTTTACGAGCCAGACCATCCCATCCGCCGTGGTTGGCGTTGATTACCGGTCCGTCAGCAACACGCTGGTATTTGATGACAACCAGATGAGTCAGGATTTTTACATACCGATGTCTCCCGCCGGGGCGCCAACTCTGGGGCCGGATGGAACCAATGCGCCGGGACTTCCGCGCCTGCTGAATGTCACGCTCTTAAACCCGCGGCTGGATCCGGCGGAATCATCGGATTTGATCCCGCCCGGAATGGATCTGCTGAACAGTTCGGCGCTGGTGAACATCGCGAGCACCACCTTCGTCACGGGGGACACCGCGTCGCCAACGAACTCGCTCCTCAACTTCGAGCGCTCCACGTTCCGGGTGTGGGAGAACGTGCTTGGGAGCAACGCGGTCATCAGCGTCATTCGCACGGGCGGATCCCCGGGCTCGGCGGTGTCGGTGAGCTACACCATTGATCCGACCCCTCCCGTTTCGCCGTATAACCCGGCCGACACCTTCCCGCTTCAGGCCGGTTCGGATTATGCCACGCCCAATGCCGATTACACGCCGGTGACCGGCACCCTGTCGTGGGCCGCCAACGATGCGGTTCCCAAGACCATCACCATTCCCATCATCAATGACAACTTGGTGGAGTTTAACGAGGATATGTTGTTGCAGATATACAACCCGTCCGCCAATGCCAAAGTCGGCGAAGTCAACACGGCCACCCTGACCATTCTGGACGATGATATGCAACCCGCCGGCGCGGCGGATCGGTATTGGAACACGGAAAATTCGCAATACTCCAACCCGCAGTATATTCCTCATCCCGGCACCTCTGGCAACGGCGGCACGGTCTATGCCGTGGCCGAGCAGCCGGACGGGAAGGCCATCGTTGCCGGCACTTTCAATTCCTTCGATCAAAATTCCTATAACCGGATTGTGCGGCTGCTGCCCAACGGTTACCAAGACCCCAACTTCATGGTTGCCCCCAACAGCGGGGCCAACGATTTCATTACCGCGCTCGCCATCCAGCCCGACGGCAAAATCATCATCGGCGGCAACTTCACCTCGTTCAACGGCAACAACCGGCATCGCATCGCCCGTTTGAACACCGACGGCACCCTGGACACCACCTTCAATCCCGGCCTGGGTGCGAACAGCAATGTCTGGTCGGTTGTGCTGCAAAACAACCTCCAGGTGGTCTTCGGCTTGGTGACGACCAATACCCAGGTGATTATCGGCGGCGAGTTCACCTCGGTCAACGGGGTCAACCTCAACCATGTGGCGCGGTTGAATGCGGATGGTTCCGTGGACACGAGTTTCAATCCCGGCGTCGGCCCGGATGGGACCGTGAACGCCGTGGCGTTGGACGCCTTCAATCGCGTCATCATCGGCGGCGACTTTGACATGGTTTCCGGCGTCAACAGCGGCGGCGTCGCCCGGTTGAACGTGGACGGCTCGCTGGACACCAGCTTCGCCCCGGGCATCGGCACTTATAATCCCTACTCGCTGGCCACCGATCCGGTTTACGCCATCGCGGTGCAGACCAACGGGCAGATATTGGTTGCCGGCGGATTTTCCTATCTGGATTTGGACAGCTACAACGGCATCGCGCGGCTGAATACGGACGGCACCGTGGATTTGAGTTTCAATCCGGGAACCGGCACGTTGAGCTCGTTGAGTTCGATCACGGGTTTCTCCGAAACCATTTATGCCATGATGCTCCAGCCGGACGGAAACATCCTCATCGGCGGCGATTTCAGCTTCTTCAATCAAACCCGCCGCGTGGGGGTGGCGCGTTTGTATGCCGATGGCAGCCTGGACACCAGCTTCATGGACACCGCTTACAACCAGTTCGCCGGCGTGCCCAATCACTACTTGAATCCCAATGCGGTGAATGGCGCTCTTTACCCGACGACGAACGAGCGCAATTTTGTCTATGCCCTCGTGCTGGAACCCGGCGGCAATGTCATCATTGGCGGCGGTTTTTCCTATGTCGGCGGCGGCACCTACCGCGACGACACCCGTCCGCGCAGCAACGTGGCCCGTTTGGTTGGTGGCTCAACGCCGGGGCCTGGTAACATTGAATTTGTCCAGAGCAGCTACTCGGCGGACAAGAGCATCGGCGGAAACGGACTTTACGTTTCGCTCATTCGCTCCAGCGTCAACAGCGTCAATCCGGCCATTACCAATAATCTGGGAATCATTTCCGCGACGTTCTCCACCAACACCACCGCGCCGGGGCCGGGCATCGCCGCTCCGGGTGTTGATTTCTCATTGAATCCGATTTACGCGACGCCCACTTGGACCACGGCCTGGTTTAACAATGCCTGGATGTATGATTATGGCGTCTATGGTCCAAACTATAACACGACTCCGGTGAACACCGGCAACGCGGATGTCTTCGTCAACATCATCAACGACAACCAAATCACCGGAAACTTGAGCGCCAATTTCACGCTGTCCAATCCCGCCGGCAATTTCACCCTCGGCGGCGAGGTCATTGCCCTCGGCGCGGCCTTGGGCGCGCAAACGGCGGTTCCCCTGACCATCATTGATGACAACTTCAATGCCGGCGCCCTTGGGTTCAGTTCGCCCCAATACACCGTTGTGGAAAATGCCGGCTCGGCCACCATCACCGTCACGCGCACCAACGGGAATCAAAATACGGTCCAGGTCAGTTATATCACCAGCGACGGCACCGCCACCAATGGCGTGGACTACACCAGTGTCACCAACACGCTCACCTTCGGCACAGGCGTCAGCAGCCAGACCTTCACCATTCCGATTATCAACGGCACGACCATCCAGCCGGACAAGACCGTGAATTTGACGCTGTATTCTCCGTCCGGCGGGGCGACACTGGGGTTGGCCAACGCGGTGTTGACCATCGTCAACGATAATTTCTCGGCGGGACACATCAGCTTCACGGCCACAAACTTCATCGCCAGCGAAACCGGCGGAACCGCGCTCGTCACCCTTAGCCGTCTGGGCGGTTCCCGGGGCCAGATCAAGGTGACCCTGTTCACGACCGGTGGCTCGGCCGTGCCGGGTGTGGATTATATCGGCTATTCAAACGTTATCACTTGGAATAACACGGCTGCGTATAGCACGAATGTGGCCATAACGGTGATGCATGATGCGCTCGTCACCTCCAATCGGACGGTCAATTTGATGCTGACCAACCTCACCCTCGGCACTTTTCCCACCAACGCCTGCTGGGGGTTGATCACCAACACCACGCTCACCATCAGCAATGTGGATTCCGCGGGCTCGGTGCAGTTCAGCTCCCCGATTTATTCCGTCAAGAAAAGCGGCGGCTTCGCGCTCATTCCGGTGGTGCGCACCGGCGGCAGCGTCGGGACCATTTCCAATTATTTCAAAACGCTCAACGGCACGGCCGTCGCCGGCGTGAATTATTCCACCACCAACGGCTGGTTGATCTTCACCAATGGCCAGATCGGCCAGTTTATCCATGTGCCGGTCATTGACAATGGCGCCAGCAACGGGCTGGAGTCCCTCACCGTGGTGTTGACCAATGCCGCGCCCGCATACACCCAGGGCAGCCCCAGCAATGCCACCTTGAACATCATTGACACCGACTCGGTCAATGAAATACCGGGGTCGGGCGATGTCACCTACGATGCCCTCGGCTTGGACAACACCGTGTATGCCCTGGCGCTTCAGGGCAACAATCAACTGCTGGTCGGCGGCGACTTTAAGCTGGCCAACGGCGTGCCCCGCCAGCGCATTGCCCGCTTCAATTCGAACGGCACTCTGGATACCGGGTTCTCGCAGCCCTCGTCGGCTTATGGCGCCAACGACTCCGTGCGGGCGATTGTCGTCCAGAGGGATGGGCGGATACTCGCCGGCGGCTTCTTCACCAATTTCAACAGCGTGAATCTCAATCATATTGCGCGTCTGAACACGGACGGGTCGCTGGACAGCCAGTTTGCTCCCGGCTCCGGCGCGGACAACGCGGTTTATGCCCTGGCCGAGACCTTCGTGGGCGTGCAAAGCAGGATTTTGGTCGGTGGCGGCTTTGCGACGATTGGTGGAACGTCCATCAACGGCATTGCCCGGCTCAATTCCGACGGCTCGCTGGACACCGACTTCAATCCGGGCCTGGGCGCCAACGCGACCGTGTATGCCCTCGCCGTCTATCCGACCAACTCGCCGCTCGCCGGCAGGGTCGTCCTCGGCGGCGATTTCACCGCCGTTAACGGCAACACCAATTTCAACCACATCGCGCGCTTGAACGCGGACGGCTCCGTGGACACGACCTTTAATCCGGGCACTGGCGCCAGCGATTCGGTTCATGCCATTGCCATCCAGTCGGACGGCAGGATTCTCATTGGCGGCTTTTTCACCAATGTCAACGGCACCGTCCTGAACCACATCGCCCGTCTGAACACGGACGGCTCGGTGGACACCACGTTCACGCCTGGCGTGGGCGCGGGCGACGCGGTCTTCAGCATCGCGTTGCAGGCCGACACCCGGATTGTGCTGGGCGGCGAATTCATCGAGTGCAGCGGGGTCAGCCGCAGCCGCATCACGCGCCTGAACCCCGACGGCACGGTGGACCCGACCATCAATTTTGGCACGGGCGCCAACAATTTTGTGGCCGCCATCGCCATCCAGGAGGACACCATCTTTGGTTACCCGACGAATGTGCCCGACGAGAAAATCATCATCGGCGGCGGGTTCACCCAATACAACGGCCAGCCGCACGCGTATCTGGCCCGGATTTACAGCGGATCCATCAGCGGCGTGGGCGCTTATGAATTCTCCTCGGCAACCTATCAAGCCGATGAGAACAGCACCAATGTGATCATCACCATCCTCCGCACCGGCGGCACCAGCGGGACGAATGCGGAGGACGGTTCGGGCGACATCATCGTGCCTTTCACCACCAGCGATGGCACCGCCAAGGCGGATGTGGATCATGCCAGTGTAACCAATTACCTTTACGTCACCAACAATCTGGACTTCCCCGAGGGCGAAGTCATCCAGACGGTCACCATACCCGTGCTGGACGATGGGGTCATCACGAACGATCTGACCGTGGATCTGGCGCTCAATCCGCAAACGCAGGCGGAATTTGGCGACCAGCCCACGGCGGTGCTCACGATTATCAATGACGACAGCGCGGTTAATTTCTCCTCTCCAACCTACACGGTGGCCAAGAATGCCGTGAATGGCGCGGCCACCATCAATATCCTCCGCCAAGGCAGCGTGAACGGGACTTCCACAGTGTTCTTCAGCACCACCACCAACGGCACGGCCACGCCGAATCTGGATTACTATCCCACCGGCTCGTTTGTCACCTTCAGTCCGGGCGTGTCGAATGTCGCGGTGACCGTTGCGATCACCAACAACGGTGTGCCGGAGGGCAACCAGACGGTGGGCCTGCAACTGGCCAACGCCAACGGCTCGCTCTTGTCCAGCCCGTCCAATGCCGTGCTTACCATCGTTGACACGGTGCATTCGCCCGGGCAGTTGAGTTTCTCCGCGACGAATTATGTGATTACCGAGGGCGGCGGCGTGGGTTACACCAATGCCTACATCACCGTCCTGCGCAACTTTGGCTCCTTGGGCGCGGTTTCGGCCGCCTTCAGCACGCTGAATGGCACGGCGGTGGCCGGTGCAAAATACATCTCCACCAACGGCGTGGTCACTTTTGCCGACGGTGAAACGACCCCCAAGACCTTCGCCGTTCAAGTCCTCAACACCCCCACGGCGGAAGGACCCGAAAGCCTGTTCCTGCTCCTGACCAACGCCACGGGCAATGCGACGCTCGCCGCGCCGACCAACGCGACCCTGACTATTTTGAACACCAACATTGGTGTCGCCTTTGTCTCCGCGGTCAACACTTTCACGGAGACGAACGGCGTCGTGTTCATCAGCGTGGTGCGGTTCAACAACACGAACACGACGACGCAGGTTGACTTCGCGACGGCGGATGGAACGGCGCTGTCGAACGTGAATTACATGGCGACCAACAACACGCTGACCTTCAACCCCGGCGACTCCATTGTCACCATCCCGGTGTCGCTGATTCACGACACAAATGTGACCGGCACGGTGGCGTTCACCATGAGCCTGTCCAATGCCACTGGCGCGCAACTGACGGCGCCCAGCACCACCGTGATTCAGGAACTGGACGCCGAAGCCGGGTTGAGCTTCACGACCAATGCCGTCAGCGTGCTGAAGACGGATGGGTCTGTGATCCTGCCGGTCATTTCCACCAGCCCGAACGTCGGGCCGGTGTCGGTGGTTTATTCAACCGGCGGCGGCACGGCGGTGCCGGGTGTGGATTACATATCCACAAGCGGAACGCTGCTCTTTACCAACGGCCAGTTCGTCAACTACATCGTGGTGCCAATCATCCCCAACAGCCTGGTGCAAGGCAACATGACCTTCAATGTGACCCTGTCCAGCCCGGTGTTGCCGGGAGTCCTGGTGCCGCCCACCACGGAAACCGTGACCATCATTGAGACGAACACGCCGCCGGGATTGAATTTCTACAGCCCGATTGCCACCAACGGCGACTGGGGTTCCGTCAGTGTGGACAACAATATTGCCGGAATATCGCCGCCGCTGGCGTGGTTTGCCTGGACGCCGACCAACAGTGGCGAGGTGGAGTTCGACACCATCGGCAGCGTGGACGACGTTTTGGGCATCACCAATCTGGCGACCTACATGGGCGTTTTCACCGGAAACGACATGGCCACGTTGAACACGGTGGTGGTGAATACCGGGATTTACGAGAACTCGCAATACAACTATTCGGGCCAGAATATTTTCAATCTTGCCCCGACTAATGCTTTGGGCGGTATCGGCGGTATCGGCGGCGGTGGTCCCGCCACTTCCCCGCTGGTGTTTCCCATATCGGGTGAGTTCTATCAGCCTTTTGCCGGCCCCAGCCCGGCCGGTCCCAGTCAGGTGCGGTTCAACGCGGTCGCCGGCCAGACCTACTACATCGCGGTGGAAACCTACAGTGGCGAGTTGAGTTATGCCGAGTCGGGAAATCCGAATTCGGGAGCCCTTGTGTTCAACACGGTTTACAGCCCGCCAGAGGGACTGATCAAGCTGAACTGGGCGCTTCATCCGTCGGGCGTTTTCCGCTTCGCGCAGGAGGACCTCGATGAAACCGGCATGACTTATTCCAACGGCATTCCAATGCTGCTCTACCGGGTGTCGGAAACGGAGGGAACCCGGCGCCCGACTGGCACGGTCAATGCCGGCCAGTATGACTCGACGTATTACGGCACCATTGCTACCAACGGTCATTGGAGCTATACCTTCGACGTGCCGGGCCTGCTGGTCTCGGTCACGCGCGTGGCTGGCAGCTCGGGTCGCGTGCAGGTGGGCTACACGACGAGGGACATAACGGCCAATTCAAGTTTGATGGGAGTCAATGGATACCTCCTCAATGGTGATTTGCCGGCTTCGTCCTACGCCACGAATTATCTGGTTCTGACGACGAATGGTTTTCAATTTGTTTCAGTTCCACAAGATTATGTCCCCGTGAGCGGCGTGCTGACGTTCGATGATTCCGAGATGAGCAAGGACATTTTCATTCCGATTGCGGACGATGGTAGTGTTCCCCGGCAGAACCGGGATTTTCTGATTGTCCTGACGAACGCGGTTCTGGATCCCGCGGAATCCCCGGATGTGCCGCCGCCGAGACTGGACACCACCTTCAGCCAGACCCTGGTGCGGATTCTGGACACGGACATCAGTCCCCAAGGTCCCGCGCAAAGAGCAATGCTGGTGACCAACATCACTCTCCTGTCCACCAATATCACCACCAACATTGTCTGGAACATTCAACCCACCAATGCAGTGTTCAATTTTGAGAAGGCGCATTATCGGGTCACCCGCGACATCACGAATTATTGGGGTGGGACGCCCATCACTGTTTATGTCAATCGCATGGGAACCAACGCTGGCGCCTCGGGGACCATTTATTGGCGCGTGAACAGCCAGTATCTCGACAACTCGGGAGACGACGATTTGGATGATGCGGTTTTCCCGCTCCAGCCCGGCTCCGATTACGCCACACCCACAGTCAACAACTCGGTGGTTACGGGATTGGTTCCCGATTTCAATGTCAACGGCGGCACTTACCACGGCACGTTGACCTTCCCGACGGGCAACAAGTCGTTTAATCCCCAGCCGATTACTTTCACCGTTTATAACAACGGCCTCCAGCAGTTCAACGAGGATTTCACGATCAGCCTCTACGCGGAGGACAAAAACAACAACGCATTGCCCGTCGGCATGGTGGACCAGACCACCGTCACCATTCTGTATGATGACAACCATCCGCCGGCCGGCTCGGTGGATGAATTTTACAATGCCGACTTCAGTTATAACATGACGGGACCGTTCCAAACCGTGCCGCCGCAGATGACCCATCCCGGCACGGACGGCGAAGTGTATGGTCTGGCCGTCCAGCCCGACAACAAGACCATCATCGTCGGTGATTTCTACACCTATGATCAGACCGCCCGGACCCGCATCGCGCGGATCAACACCGACGGCTCGCTGGACACCACCTTCAATCCCGGCTACGGCCCGAACCGATTTGTCAACTGCATCGCGTTGACGCCGAACAGCGAGTCGGTCATCGGCGGCGACTTCTCCTCCTACAATGGCGTGCTCCGCAACGGCATCGCCCTCGTCACCACCAATGGCGTGCTCGACGCCGCTTTCAATCCAGGACAGGGATTCTTCAACGGCGCTGTCAACGGCACCGTTTATGCCCTGGCCTTCCAGACCAATGGCGAAATCCTGGCCGGCGGCGACTTCACCTCCTACAACGGCGTTCCGCGCCGTTATCTGGCGCTGTTGAACGCGGACGGCTCCCTGGACACGTCGTTCGATCCCGGGACCAATCTCAATGCGGCGGTTTATGCCATCGCCGTGCCATCCAGCGGGCAGGTGATCGTCGGCGGCAACTTCACCTCCGCCGGCGGAGTCAGCGGACAGGACCACATCGCGCGGCTTAATCCCGACGGCTCCTTTGACCCCTCGTTTGATCCGGGTGCGGGCGCCAACGCGGCGGTCTTTGCGCTGGGCCTCCAGCCGGACGGGAACCTCGTCGTGGGCGGCGAGTTTTCAAAGGTGAACGGCCAGAGCGCCAACAACATCGCCCGCCTCACTGCCGGTGGATTTTCGGATCCGAATTTCTTCTCGGGCGTTGGTGTGGACGGGCCGGTGTATAGCCTCGTTGTGTATACGAACGTGATTGTCTCGACCACCAATTCCAGCGCGGTCATCCAGACCAATTTTACGATTTATGTCGGCGGCGCGTTCACGGCCTACAACGGCACGCATCGTCTTGGCTTCGCCCGCTTGAACGCGGACGGCACGCTGGACACCACCTTCCTTGACACCGCCTACAATCAGTTTGCCGGCCTGCCGCGGGAACGTTACGCCGATCCCCTCGGAACGGTTCTGGCGTCGGGCATCGAAAGCGACGGCAAGGTCATGATTGGCGGCAGCTTTGAGCGGGTCGGCGGCGGACAGTCGGATGATTATGATGTCCGTCCCGAGAGCGTTGACATCAATGATTTCAGCATCGCGCAGGGTTACATTTCCCAGGTGCAAAAGACCCGCGCCGGCATCCGCAACCGCAGCAACATCGCCCGCCTGATTGGCGGAGCCACACCGGGACCGGGCAACATCGCCCTGCTCAATCCCAGCTATTCGATCAACAAGAGCCAGTCTCCGCTGTATGTCGGCCTCGTCCGGACCAACGGAACCTTGGGACCGGCCTCGGCGAATTTCGCCGTGCTGCCCGGTCTGGCCCAAAACGGCGTGGACTACAGTTACTCCGGCTATGCTCCGCTCTATTGGGTTGCCTGGGAACTCGGCGGCCCCATGGGACGGATGCACAGCGACGGCCTGTATGGCATCAACGGGCTTACGCTGGATGTTTATGGCCGGACTTGGGGCAATGGCGAGACCGCCGTGACGGTCTCCATTTTGGACAGCACAAACTCCTTGAGCAATTTGAGCGCGCAGTTGCAACTGACCGATCCGATTGGCGCCGATCAATTTTATCTCGGCGGCGAGGATATTCCGCTCGGCGTGGCGCTGGGAGAATCGGTCGCGCCGTTGACTTTGGTTGACGACCATCACGTGTCCGGCACGTTTGGTTTCGCCTCCTCCAGCTACACCGGCACGGGGCAAAGCGCGGCGATTTCCGTCGTCCGCACCAACGGCAGTTACGGCGTGGTCTATTTGAGCTATGCCACCACCACCAACGGCAGCACGGCGATACTCAACAGCGATTACATCGCGGCCAGCGGCACGATGACTTTCCAGCCAGGCGATGCGAGCCACGCGTTCACCGTGACAATTCTGAACACCAACACGTCCGGTTCCGCCGAGAAAATTGTCAACCTCATCCTGTTCGGGTTGAATCCGCCGGTCAATGGCATTGCTTCCTGGGGTTTGTCGAACGCGGTGCTTCGCATCATCAACCCCAACTTCCAGGGTTTCCTGAACTTGAGCACCAATGCCTATGCCGCCAACTTGAGCGCCGGTTCGGTGACCGTTACCGTCACCCGCACCGTGGGCAGCAAGGGCAGTCTGTCCGTGCAATACGCCACGACGAACGGCACCGCCATCAGCGGAGTGGATTATATCGGCTCCACCAGCAACCTCTCGTGGAACAATGGCGATGTTTCGCCGCGCACCATCACGATTCCGTTGATTAACAACTACACGGTCGGCCCCGTCAAACAATTCGGCGTGTTCCTCTCCAATCCGGTCTTGAATGGCGTCAGCACGCCGTCCCTCTTTGCCACCAACGGCATCACCAATGCCGTGGTTTCCATCAACAACGACAACAGCTATGGCACTTTCCAGTTCAGCGCGCCCAGTTATGTCGTCAATGAAAACGGCGGCTACACCACCATCACGGTCATCCGCACGGGCGGAACCAATGGCACCGCCACGGTGTGTTATTCCACCGCCGACGCCACGGCCTTTGCCGGCACCAATTATGCTTTCACCACCAACACGCTGACCTTTGTTCCCGGACAACTGGCCGCCAGCTTCAACGTGCCGATCACCAACGACGGCGTGGTTGACCCGCCGCCGGGCGCCTTCTATTTTACCGTGTCATTGTCCAATCCCAGCGCGGGCGCATCGCTGGGTTCCCCGGCCACCGCCAATGTCTCCATCGTGGACGCAAGTTACAACCGGCCGCCCGGTTCCCCGGACACGACGTTTAATCCGGGCGCGGGCATGAACGGGGACGTCTTCGCACTGGCGTTGCAATCCAACGGTCAAATTCTCGCCGGCGGCGCTTTCACCACGGTCAACGGCGTGCCTGAAAATTATATCGCCCGCCTGAACACCAGCGGCTCGCTCGACCGGTCGGGCTTCCTCTACGGATTGGCCGGCGCCAGTGGTCCGGTGTATGCCCTGGCGGACCAGACCGACGACCAGATCCTGGCCGGCGGCGCGTTCACCAATTTCAACGGCACCATCCTCAATCGTATTGCCCGTTTGAACTCGGATGGTTCACTGGACAGCAGCTTCAACCCCGGCGCCGGAGCCGACAACACGGTTTATGCGCTGGCCGAAACGTTTATTGGCGGCGCCCGCAAGATTTACGCCGCCGGCGCGTTCGGCAGCATGAATGGCAACGCCACGCCGTTTGTCGCGCGGTTGAACAACGACGGCACGGTGGACGCGGGATTCGCCACCGGTGCCGGGCCAAACGCCGTGGTTTATGCCGTGGCCGTCTATCCGACCAATTCGCCGCTCGCCGGCAAGGTGCTCATCGGCGGCGCGTTCACCAGCGTCAACAATGTCACCGTCGGCCGTGTCGCGCGCCTGAACGCGGACGGTTCCGTGGACACAAGTTTTGACTCGAATCTGAATGTCGGAGCCGGGAACAACGTCCGGGCGATTGCCATTCAGAGCGATGGCCGGGTGCTCATCGGCGGCGATTTCACCAATGTCAACGGTGTGGCCTTGAACTACATCGCCCGCCTGAATCGGGATGGTTCGCTGGACGCTTCCTTTACCGCCAACGTCGGCGTCGGGGCCAATGCGACCGTTAGCGCCATCGCGGTCCAGGCCGACAACCGGATTGTCGTCGTCGGCCAGTTCACCCGGGCCAGCGGCGTCACCCGCAATCGCATCACCCGCCTGCTGCCGACCGGCGCGGTGGATCCGGCCATCAATTTCGGCGACGGCGCCAACGGCGCGGTCAACGCGGTCGTCATCCAGCCCGCCGATCAGATGCTCGTGATTGGCGGCACCTTCACGCAATACGACGATCAGCCCGCCAGCCATGTGGCGCGGATTTACGGCGGTTCGATCGCCGGCTCCGGGGCGTTCACGTTCACTTTGGAGGAATATCGGGTGGATGAAAACAGCATACAGGCGCTGATCGGCATCCGCCGCGTGGGCGGCACCAGCGGCACCAATGCGGACGGCTCCGGCTCGGTCTTTGTGAACTTTGCCACCGCCGCCGGCACGGCGCGGGCCGGGGTCAACTACAGCAACGTCAACGTCCAGGCCGGTTTCCCGGTTGGCGAAGTGCTGGAATACATCCCGGTGCCGGTGATGGACGATGGCGTTGTCACGAATGATTTGACGGTGAATCTGGCGCTGACCAATCCGACGCCGCCTGCCGGC
>Ga0224534_1000620_pt1 | contig 22217 bp, 18 predicted proteins | sample 714E12024metaG_FD_172012 | JGI IMG/M metagenome (GOLD analysis project Ga0224534, IMG submission 172012) | Peat soil microbial communities from Stordalen Mire, Sweden - 717 E1 20-24 | ecosystem: Environmental > Terrestrial > Soil > Wetlands > Peat | place: Sweden: Norrbotten County, Stordalen... | reverse complement strand
CTTGTGGGGTCTCATTTTCTATGGCGCGCCCGATAGGACTCGAACCTACGACACGCGGTTTAGGAAACCGCTGCTCTATCCTGCTGAGCTACGGGCGCAGTAGTCTTATTTAATAAAAATGGCGGAGAGAGTGGGATTCGAACCCACGAAGCAGGTTTTACAGCCCACTTAATCGCTTAGCAGGCGATCGCCTTCAGCCAGCTCGGCCATCTCTCCGCGTTCAAAACCTCTATTAATTATGGTGCGCCCGGAGAGATTTGAACCCCCAACCTACAGATCCGTAGTGTGATACGGCCGGTTTTTGGTGGTTTTTTGGGGTTTATATTATCCCCTGTATCCCTTGGCGCTCCTGGACTTACAGTCCATTGTGGATTATAGCATACCTTCCTGTACCATGCAAGTTTAACCCCGTCTGTGATATTTTTGTGATATTTCTTATGCCCGCTATCTCTTGCTTGGCGGGCGTTTCACTACTGAAAAACATCCATCCCTACATCCTCAAGCCTTTTGCCCTCTGCTCCGCTTTTTGGTAAAAGCCCTCATGTGGGCCTATCATGAACACCAGGCAGACTTGTTCCTCTGCCAGCACCATATAGGCTGCCCGGTAAGCAACGCCTTTGAGCGAGAAATCCAATGCCCTGGTTCCCCGTAAACTGCCATGCAACGGGTGTCCCTTGAGCGGCTCCTGTTTGAGCGCCAGCAGTTCGATGGTAGCCTGTCCAGTCAGTTCCCGTAAACCCAGGATGTCTTTTTCCGCGTTTCTGGTTAGGCGTAGTTCATTGTTCATACGGGAATGTTGCGCTCCTTGGCGAATTCCTCTATGGTCTTGGTGCGGCCTGCATGATATTCCTCAATAGCGTGTTCGGCCAGAGCATCGAAGGGGCTTATCGCCGGGGCCAGACGAACCTGCTTATCTTCCGGCTCATATTTAAGGAAAACAGTTCCTCCTATTTCCAATCCCAGGGCATCCCTCATGTTCTTAGGCAGGGTTACCCGGCCTTTGTTATCTATCCTCACAGCCACCTGGTTTGTATTCGCCATACCCGCAACCTCCTGCGTGGGAATATCCTACCTACCACTTATTATAAACCACCTTCATAAGAATTGACACTGCCTTGCTGACGTGCGTAAAGCAATTCATAAAAGAATCGGTGGCGACAATTAATTGTACGGAAGATATGAACGCACGGAGCACGGAGATCAGCGAAGCCTAATGTCGACGACGTGTGTTTATACCTTCGAGGCAAAGACCATCCACACGACAGGCTCACATGAACAAGGATGGACGGGGAGCATCGCCCATCGAAAGGCCGATAAGAGGGTGCAGCGCCCGGCCATTGCTAACGGGTAGGGGGGACGTCAGTCGACCGGGCCGGTCGCTCAGAGACCTATCCCTTTGGATGTGCTGGATGCCTACCACACGCTCTGGACGATCGAAGAATCCTTCCGGGTCATGAAAAGCACGCTCGAGGTGAGGCCGGTCTTCCACTGGACGCCGAAAAGGATCAGGGGCCACTTCATGGTCTGCTTCCTGTCATTTCTGATGGAACGTAAGCTGGAAGCATTGCTCCGTGACGAAAAGGAGAAGGATTTGCAGGTGTCGCCCGGAAGGATCCAGGAAGCCTTGAACACCATGCAGCTTGCATCAGTGACCCTGGGCGGGGAAGATGTCTACATCAAGGCCAAAAACCACTCTCTTGGAAACCAGATTTTCAAGGAACTCGGATTGAAACTTCCTAAAAACATCAGCATCAGGGAGGAGATTTATAGTTGCATCCAAATCAAGACGAACAAGGATACGTGGGGGCAACTTTGCCTTTTTTAAAAATAATAATGGCTTAAGATCAAGGGTTACCAGGCTTCAACTGTCAAAGTCGGGATAAAAAACCCGGGATTGTCCCGGGCCGTATCATGCTATATGGGCCTATCAAGTTATAATGCAGGCTTGATTATCCGGATCATGGAAGCAGACGCAGCGTTGCAGTTTTTTTGGCTGTAACCAGAGTAAAAAAAAAGACCCCTGAACCTTTTACGGTTCCGGGGCAGGAAAGCTCTATCGTCTGGGAGAAATGATAGGCAGTGGAAGCCGGATGGCGCCTGCAATCACCAAAGGAGAGAATGCCATTGACCAGTGGAGAGATCGTCCCATTTAACGAGGTTTGCCCGGACATAGATGAGATGCTGGTGATTCCTGTGCGCAATCACACGCTCCTGCCGGATGGCGATTACGGTCTGGTAGACGGTTTTTGCGCCGATCCGGATTGCGACTGCCGTGTCATCTACATTTTCGTGATGGCGGAATCCCGGCCGGGCAGGAAGCTAGCGTCGATCACTTTTGGTTGGGAACCCCTGGAGTTCTATCGGAAGTGGATGAGGGCAGACAAAATCGATGATGGTATTCGTGCCTTAAAGGGGCCCGCCTTGATGTCCATGGCCCCGCAGACCGATCTTGCCGATGCGTTGCTCGAATTGGTGGCGCCCAGACTACGGGAGCGTTCCTATGCCGATTTATTAAAGCGCCATTACCGGCTGTTCAAAGACTCCCTGCGCAGAAACCCTCCGCATCGGATCTTTGGCAGATGAAACTGACGGCGAAGGGGATGAACAAAAGTGCCGGTGTCAAGGAGTGGGAAGCACAGGAAAAGCAAAAAGGGGACGGATGGGCATCCATCTGCGTCGGCTTCCGCACAGTTGCAAGAGCAACCACTTGAGCGCTGCGCTATCAACCGCCACTGGCGGGATGCCCATATGGCGAGTATCGTCATTGTCCGGAAAACCACCGGTGGCTTTACAGCGGTATGGTTTCAGGTCGACACTTGGGGCTTGGGGCTTAAAGACGCTTTCATGCGCAACGGCCTGTCCTCGATAGCACTTGACCAGTTGCTGACATTTACTGCGGGCGCTGACGAATTGATCGACTGTCCGTTGCCATTGGCTCAAGAACTCGTATACGGTGGTTTGGCATGGGCACGCCAACGTGGCTTTAGGATCCCTGCCGCAGCCATGCGCTGCCTGGAAATACTTCCCGAGCCTGCGGTTGAACCCGATCTTTCCCGTTTTGGCATCAAGGATGAAACGCCTGTAAGTCTGGCAGCCATAAAGAAGTGGTTTTCACGCCGATAACCAGCGCTGTTTCACTACGGGTTATAGTAATCGATTATTGTCTGGCTATTGGTCAATATCATACTTTTGCTTGATCAAGAATCAGGAGAACTTTGGACTCTCAAGTGCTTAATATTTGCTTTTTTTATTCTTTTCTCGGTCTTGACCAATTACAATAGCGGTGTGTCAAGCGAGCATTTTCTGGAATTGTTTTACCACCTTTCCAATACTGAACTATGTGGTCAAGCCCACTTTCATATGCTGCGGCATACGGCGGCCACAATGATGTTGGAGCGGGGAGAACCGATCAAGCGGGTCAGTGAGATGTTGGGACATTCTTCGATAGCGATCACTGGCGACATTTATCAGCACATAGCACCGGCAGGGAGAAGACACGCGGCGTTGACGCTGGGAGCGGCGCTGTTCGGATCAGAGTAATTTACCCTGTCCGTGATATAATTGTGATATATTTACCAATGATAACCAAAACGGCAAGTCTCCCGAACCCTGGAAGGCTTGCCGTTATCTATGTTTTATGGTGCGCCCGGAGAGATTTGAACCCCCAACCTACAGATCCGTAGTCTGTTGCTCTATCCAATTGAGCTACGGGCGCACAATTTTCTTATTCTCATGGCGGAGGGGGTAGGATTCGAACCCACGGAGCCGTTAAGCTCAACGGTTTTCAAGACCGCCTCCTTAAACCACTCGGACACCCCTCCAAAGGGCAAAAACCAGCACGACGCTCGCACTGTGACGTCAGTATAGCATAGCCTCAGACCGCCTGTCAACGTGAGATGCGGTAACCTCCACGCTTCTCACATCACAGTTCGATCCGGTCGAAACCGCAATATGGACGCAACACCTCCGGAACGATCACCGAGCCGTCCTCCTGCTGGTAGTTTTCCAGGATTGCCACCATGGTGCGACCCACTGCCAATCCGGAGCCGTTCAGGGTATGGACATACTTGGGGCGGGCGCCGGTTTCCGGCCGGTAACGAATGTTTGCCCGCCGGGCCTGGAAGTCCTCGAAGTTGCTACAGGAAGAGATCTCCCGGTAGGCACCGGCTCCGGGCAGCCAGACCTCCAGGTCGTAGGTCTTGGCCGCTGAGAAGCCCAGGTCACCGGTAGACAGTGCCACCACCTGGTATGCCAACCCCAGCCGGCGCAGCACTTCTTCTGCATCGTCGGTGAGCCGCTCCAACTCCGTGTAGGAGGTCTCCGGTGCAGTGAACTTGACCAGTTCCACCTTGTTGAACTGGTGCTGCCGGATCAGTCCCCGGGTGTCCCGTCCGGCTGCCCCGGCCTCGGCCCGGAAACAGGCGGTATAGGCGGTGTGCAAGATTGGCAGGGCTTCTCCGGGCAGGATCTCCTCCCGGTAGAGGTTGGTTACCGGCACCTCGGCAGTGGGGATCAGGAACAGGTCCTCCCGGTCGCAGCGGAACAGGTCCTCCTCAAACTTGGGGAGTTGGCCGGTGCCGGTCATAGTCGCCCGGTTCACCAGAAACGGGGGGAAGATCTCCGTGTAGCCCTGCTCCCTAGTGTGCAGGTCTAGCATGAAGTTGGTGATTGCCCGCTCCAACTGCGCCCCCTTGCCCTTGAGCACCGTAAACCGCGCCCCGGCAATCTTGACGCCCCGGGCGAAGTCCAGGATGTTCAGGTCCTCCCCGATCTCCCAGTGGTTGCGCGGCTGGAAGCCAAACCCCGGTGGCTCGCCCTCCACCCTCACCACGATGTTGGCGCCCTCGTCGAGGCCGACCGGCACGGAGGCGTGAGGGATGTTGGGGATCATCAGCAGCGCCTGGTTGATCTTCTGCTCCAGGTCCTGAACATCCTGATCGATCTCCCTGATCCGGGCAGAGGCGCCCTTGACCTCCTGCATCTGGGCGGCGGCGTCCTGCTTGCGGGCCTTGATACGACCAATCTCTTCGGAAAGGGTATTGCGCAGGTTCTTCAGATTCTCACTCTCGCCCAACCGGCTGCGATAGGCCTCGTCCCAGGCCAGCACCTCGTCCAGGTTGAAGGAATTGTTCCTCCTGGACAGCGCCTCTTTGACCACTTCGGAATGGGTACGAATGAATTTCAAGCCCAGCACTTCGTTCACCCTTTCTCTAAATAAGTTATAGCGAGACCACCCTCACGCTGAGGATCCCGTCGATCTTGCGCAGTTGTTCCAGGGTAGCCTCATCCACCGGGGAGTCCACGCTCATGGTCATCAGCGCCTCCTCGCCCCGGTTGCAGCGGCCAACCTGCATCATGGCGATGTTGATGTTGGCCCTGCCCAGGGTTGAAGCGAACGGCCCGATCACCCCCGGACGGTCGATGTGGTCGACGAACAGCATGTGGGGCGTGGGGGTGATGTCCATCCGGTAGTTGTTGATCCGCACAAAGCGCGGCCCGTTGTCCCAGGCGATAGTTCCGGCATACTCCGCCTTGTTCCCGTTTCTGGTGATGCAGACCGAAATCATGCTGGTGAAACCGGCGCTACTGGTCTCATCCCGGCGCTCGCACACCTTGATGCCCCGGTTCTCGGCCAACCAGGCGGCGTTGATCAGGTTGACGCTGTTTCCCAGCGCCGGTGTCAGCAGACCCTTCAGGAAGGACAGGGTGATCAACCCGGTCTCCTTCCCGGCGATCTCTCCGTAGTAATTGAGATCGACCCTCTCCGTGGGCGCCTTTTCCAGTTGGTAGTAGAGCTTGCCCAGGTAATCCGCCAGGGCGCTGTAAGGACGCAAGGCGCTGATCTCTTCCCCCAGCAGGCTGGGGAGGTTCACGGTGTTGGGCACGATCTCCCCCCGCAGGACGGTCAGCACGTAGGTGGCAACATCGGTGCCCACCCGGTACTGGGCCTCATGAGTGGTCGCTCCGATGTGGGGCGTGACCACCACATTGTCAAACTCCAGCAGCGGGTTGCCGGCGCAGGGCTCCTTGACGAACACGTCCAGGGATGCGCTGGCCACAATCCCCTGGCGGAGGGCCTCGGCCAGGGCCTGCTCGTCGATGATGCCGCCACGGGCACAGTTGACCACCCGAACGCCTTTCTTGGCTATCTGAAACTGCTCGGCGGTGATGCGGAACTGCTCCTCCCCGATCATGCCGATCGTCTCTTCGGTCTTCGGAGTGTGCACGGTGATGAAATCAGCCTGGCGCACCAGGTCGTTGAGGTTCGCCATGCGCTCCGCCCCGAACCGCTTGAAGCGCTCCAGTGTGACGTAGGGGTCGTAAGCGATCACGCGCATCCCGAAGGCCTTGAGCCGGGTGGCGATCAGCGCCCCGATCCGTCCCAGGCCGACGATGCCCACGGTCTTGCCGAACAGTTCGTTGCCCATGAAGCGGTTCCGGCCCCAACCGCCCTGTTTTAAGGTGGCGTTGGCCTGAGGGATGTTGCGGGCAGCAGCCAGCATCAGGGCGATGGTCTGCTCACAGGCGGAAATGCTGTTGCTGTCCGGGGTGTTGACCACCACCACACCGTAGCGGGTGGCGGCATCGACGTCGATGTTGTCCACGCCGTTCCCGGCGCGTCCGACCACTTTCAACCGCTTGCCCCGGCTCAGGACCTCCTCGGTGACCAGGGACACGCTTCTGACGATCAGGGCGTCGTAGTTTTCAATGACCTGCAGCAGATCCTCCTGGCTGATGCCGTAGTTGACATCAACATCCGCCTCTTTACGCAGCATCTCCAGAGCCTCGTCCACGATCTTGTCCCCGACCAGGATCTTCGGCCGGGTGGCATTGATGGCTAAACAGTCTTTCTCCGTCTCCATTTGGATGCCTCCTATGCGTTTTCTGCCAGGACAACTTCCTGGGCGGCCCTGACACCGCTTCCCAGTTCAACTTTGTGGCCGCAGATGTTCAGGGTCATCTCCAGGGCGGCTATCACAGCGATGATATCCAGGCCCTGGACATAGCCCAGGTGCCCGATCCGGAAGATCTTGTTGTCAAACTTGCCCTGCCCGCCGGCCACCACCACGTTGAACCGGTCAAGCAGCATCTTCCGGAGAGCGTTGGCCTCCAGGCCGGCCGGCGGGAACACCGCGGTCACCGCCGCTGACGCCACCGCATCGGCTGCCAGCAACTCCATGCCCAGAGCCCTGACTCCATGCCGGGTCATCTCCCGCAGTTTCAAGTGACGGGCGAAGGTGCCGGGCAAACCCTCAGACCTGATCATCCGCAGGGACTCGACCAGGGCGGTTACCTGGGGAATAGCCGGCGTGAAGGGAGTCTGGCCCTTTGCCGCCATCTCCCGGGCCTTGCCGAGGTCCCAGTAGAAGCGGGCGTTAGTGCACTTGGCCGCCACGTCCCAGGCCCTAGGGCTGACGCAGGCGAAAGCTAGGCCTGGTGGGATCATGAAGCTCTTCTGGGAGCCGGCCACCACCACGTCCAGGTTCCAGTTGTCGGTTTCCAGGGGCATCGCCCCCAGGCTGCTGACCGCATCCACGATGAACAGGGCAGGATGGTCCCCCACTGCTGCCCGCAGCGCCGGAATATCGTTGGTAACACCAGTGGAGGTCTCGTTATGAGTGACGAACACCGCCCTGATCTCCTTGTTGACATCCGCCCTGATGCGGTCCGCCAGGGCCGCCGGATCGGCCGCGGTTCCCCAGGCAAACTCTAATCTTTCCACCTGCGCCCCGAAGCGCTGGGCGATCTGGGCGAAGCGGTCGCCGAACGAGCCGATGGACACCACCAGCACCCGTTCACCCGGGGACACGAAGTTGCTCACCGCCGCTTCCATGGCGCCGCTACCGGCGCCGGTCAGGATGAGCACCTCCTGCCTGGTGCAGAAGACCTCCTTCAGCCCCTCGGCGGCCTCAGCCAGCAAACTTTTGAACTCGGGGCCCCGGTGGTTGATCATCGGCCTGGCCAAGGCCTGCAGCACTTCCTGCGGAACTGGCGTCGGCCCCGGTAGCATCAGAAGCTGCTTTTCCTTCATGACCGGTCTCCTCCTTAACTCGATTCCTACGCTCGATTCAGACAATCCTCGACTAAATGCAATACCCTTTAAAATCAAAAACCCCCCGTCTCCATGATTGGGACGAGAGGCCACACCCGCGCTGCCACCCAAATTGGCGCCGGCCTTTCAGCCGTCACCCTCTCAAGAGCCATAACGTGGCCCAGCGTACCCCTTCGCCGGCTGGCAGCCGTTTGCGGGGTCGGCTTCGGGGTGGATTCGGGCTGCCTGCTGCTGGCTTGCACCAACCGCCAACTCTCTGGAAACACAGGACCGCCGTACTGGCCCCCGTCATCGCCACTTTGCAATATCTTTTTCAATCCCTTTTAACCGGATCAATTGTTGCAGCCCATGGCAAACCAGCCACGGCAGGCCTCGACATTGATTTTCAAATAACATTAAGGCGTATTATAGCACATGCTTTTAGTAAAACGCAATCAGCTTTTGCTAATTTTTTGCCCCTCTTAAAAATCAAATATGAAACTCAAGTATGCTAACTACAAAATTACATTTCACAATCCTGGCCACATTGCTCTTTCAAGAGCTCGCGAACTTTTTCCGCTGTGGCCGGCAACTCGGTGACTCTGATCCTTACTGCATCATAGATGGCATTGATGATGGCCGGCGCCGTAGGAATGGTTGCGGGCTCCCCAACCCCCTTCGCCCCGAAGGGGCCGGTAGGTTCCTTCTCCTCCACAATGATGCTTTTAATGGGAGGGACGTCCTTGGCTGTCGGCAGGATATACTCTGCCAAAGTAGGTGTCTGGGGTTTGCCCCGATCCAGGATCACGCTCTCCATCAGGGCATACCCGATGCCCATGGCTACGCCCCCCTCGATCTGGCCTTCGATGGCGAGGGGGTTGATTGCCTGGCCGACGTCGTGTGCCGCCACGATCCGCAAGACATCGACCTCTCCGGTCTCCGTGTCCACATCCACCTCCGCTGCCTGGCAGGCAAAGGTGTAGGCGGCGTAGGCGTCACCCTGGCTGGTCTCGTGGTCCACGTCAGGAGTGGTGATGTTGAACCATCCCATCCCGACAAATTGACGGCCATTGATCCGGCAATAGTTGGCCACTTGGCCTATAGTCAAATCGGTTCTCTCTCCGCTATAAAAAACCTTTCTCTCTCTAAAACTGATCAGTTGGGGATCCACGCCCAGCATCTCGCCGGCGCACTCCAGCAGGCTCTGTTTCACAATACCGGCCGCCTTTTTGACGGCGTTGCCGGTAACGTAAGTCTGTCGGCTGGCAGAGGTGCAACCGGCGTCCGGCGTGGTTGCCGTGTCCGGAGTCAGCACGCAGACGTCCTCGGCCAGGATACCCAACTCCTCCGCCGCCACTAGGGCGATCATTTCATTAGAGCCCTGCCCGATATCGGCACAGCCGCTGAGCACGGTGACAGTGCCATCCTCTCCCATCTCCAGCGTAGCCGCTGAAGCGTCAGGCCGTCCAAATCCGTACCCCAGGGCATACATCATACAGCCATAGCCTATGCCGCGCTTTTTCGCGGGCGATTCCGGGCCATGCTCTAGGGGATGGGTTGCCAGGTAGTTCTTGATCTCGGCAAGCGTCTGCTTGATGCCGACGCTTTGATGCAGTACATGGCCGGTGCCGGTGCTCAGCCCCGGCGCCAGGGCGTTTTTATACCTGATCTCCCAGGGGTTCATGTGTAGTCGCTCAGCCAGGATGTCGATCAGGGAATCGTGAACGAAGGCTGCCTGGGTTACTCCGAAGCCGCGCATCGCCCCGCAGGGCGGATTGTTGGTGTACACGGCATAAGTGTCCACCTTGATATTTGGGATGTAATAAGGTCCTCCGAGATGCAACCCGGTCTTCTTGACCACATAGGGCCCCAGTGAGGCATAGGCCCCCTTGTCGCCGTAGACCGTTCCCTCCAGGGCCAGCAGCTTCCCCTCGCTATTGGCGCCCAACCGCGCCCTGATCAGCATGGGATGCCTTTTGGTGGTGGCGCTCATGGACTCTTCCCTGCTGAAACGGACCTTCGCCGGACGTCCGGTCTTGATGGCGGCCAATGCCGCCAGGTTTTCCGTGGTAATGTCGTCCTTGCCGCCAAAGCCGCCGCCGGTGGTCATCTGGATCACCCTGACCTTGTTGATGGGCATTCCCATCACGCTGGCGATCTGCCGCCGGTCACGGAAGACATACTGGGTCGATGTCCAAACGGTGAGGTTTCCTCGGTGATCAACGGAGGCCACGCTGCATTCAGGTTCCATGTAGGCGTGCTCGATGCACTGGGTCTGGTAGGTGTTTTCGACGATCACGTCACACTGCTCGAAAGCAGCAACAGCATCACCCTTGCGCACCGTGGTGTGCTGGAGCAAGTTGCCCTTTTCGTGAACCCTGGCCGCATCTGGCCTCAGTCCATCCTCCGGGGAAAAGATGCCCGGCAACTCCTCGTAATCCACCCTGATCAGCTTTATAGCCGCCTCGGCGATCTCCTCGTTCTCCGCCACTACCAGAGCCACTGCATCACCATAACAGCGCACCTTGTCATCCGCCAGAACCGGCTGATCGGCGATAGCCACGCCATAACGATTGTTGCCCGGAATGTCTTTGGATGTGAATACCGCTAACACTCCGGGCAACTGCCTGGCTTCATCACAGTCGATGCCTCTGATCAGGGCGTGAGGGCGGGCGCTACGTAGTGCTTTTCCGAAGACCATGTTGGGCAAGGATATATCGTCGGCGTACACTGCTTTACCGGTGGCCTTATCTATTGTGTCACGACGGCGGATCTTGTGACCGATAACGGCATATTCCTTTGACCCCGGTACTGACACCGCCTGTTCCTGCCCGGAGGCGACCCTCACCGCACGCACGATCTTCTCGTAACCGGTGCAGCGGCAGATATTGCCCGCCAGGGCCTCCCTGATCTCCTGCTCCGAAGGACAGGGGTTGGCCAGCAGCAGGGCCTTCGCCGACATGATCACTCCGGGCGTGCAAAAGCCGCACTGGATAGCTCCCTCGTCTATAAACTCCCTCTGCAAGGTGTCCAGCTCGCCATTCTGCTCCAGCCCCTCGATGGTGATCACGTCACAGCCATCGACGGCCTCAACTGCGATCAGACAGGAGTTGACGGCCCTGTCATTGACAATGACGGTGCAGGCGCCGCACTCACCCTGCCCGCAACCCTCCTTGGCGCCCGTGAGGCCCAGATTGTCCCGAAGGAACTGGAGCAGGGTGATCCCGCCCTCTATCTCCACAGTTACGGGCTTGCCGTTGACCTTCAAGTTGATCACGCTGATCGCTCCGGACATTGTTGTCATCTCGCTTCCAATCCTAGTAGTTCCGCCGGTTTCACCACTACCATCCGACGGATCTCCTCTTCGGTGAGACCCTTCTCGTACAAGGACTGGGCAAACACCCTCAAAGCCTCGTGAGGCATGGGATTGTGCCTCTGGCCAGCATCGCTCATCAAGACGGCGTGATCCGCGCCCACAGCCTTGATAGCCGCCACAACCTCGTCAATGGTGGCATAATTCCACATCGGTGAGACCGTACAATAACCGAACTCCGCGCTGGCTCCCAGGGCAACCAGTTCCTTCAACTGCTCCAGGGACAGCCTTGGGACCTTGAAGAAGGGGTGAGTGATCTGGATCTTTTTTACCCCGATGTCTCGTGCAGCCTTGACCAGGGCGAAAATCTCCCCGGGTGACAGGTGACAGGTGCCGAGGACGACATTGTTTTCGGCAACCAGTTTTAGAACATCCATGGTTTCCTTCGTAATTTTTTTATCGGCATCCCAGATAGAAATGCCACCGATCACGCCGTCCCCGTCGCTTTTGCCCCCATCCTGGACATCATACTTACCGCGAGCGCCATGGATCTCTGCATGATAGGCAGCATCAATGGTCGGCATCCAGACGATCTTGCCTCCCAGCCTGATCGCTGCTTCCACCGCCGCCGGATTGATACCGCCCACGTAGGAATTGAGGACGATCCCGCCAAAGACGGTAAATCCCTCTATCTGGCGGCTCACTTCCCTGGCTCGCGATACCGAACTCTCATGATGGCACTTGAGCACTATCGCCCTGAACCCTGCATCCGCAGCGGCATTGGCCGCCGCGTAATCGTCACAGAGCCTGGGGAAGAGGCAGGGATGGGTATGAAGATGAAGATCTATCGCACCCTCCAGGTTGACAAACGTTCCAATCATTGCTAAACCCTCCCTATTCTTTGAGCGTGATGGCTCCTGCCGGGCACCACTGAGCGCAAAGTCCGCACCCGTCACAGCAAGACCGGTCAGCCAACACCTGGCCATCCTGTTGTTTAATAGCTCCATAGAAACAAACCCTTGCACAAATATCGCAGTTCCGGCAAAGAGTCTGATCAATTGAAGCAAATCTCGGAGCTTCCTTGGCAAGCTCTTCTACCGTGGTGATATAGGGCAGGGCAATGCCGCGAAAATCGTCAATAGAACGGTAACCCTTGCGGTCCATGAATTCCGACAATCCCTGCAGGATCTCCGCCACCTTGCCGAGACCATTCCACATGATGGTCGTGGCCACTTGAACACAAGAGGCGCCCAGCATGATGTATTCCACTACTTCCTGCCAACTGGTAACCCCGCCGACAGCCGACAGGGGTACCTTGACCGCACGGGCGACTTCCGAAAAATGGCGCATGATGATCGGCTTGATGGCCGGGCCGGTGTAACCACCGTAACTCCTCAAGTTGGGACGGCCGCTTTCAATATCCACACCGGCAAAGGAGCGGATGGAATTGCTGATGGTAATGGCGTCGACCCCGGCTTCGACGGCAGCCTGGGCAACTTCCACCATATCTGCCACATTGGGTGTCAGTTTGACTGACAGCGGCAACTTGATGGCACTCTTGGCGGCCTTGACCTGAAGGCTGGTCAATACCGGATTTTTGCCGATATGCATGCCAACGGTGGAGGCGGGCATGGGACACGAAGCATTCAATTCGAGGAGATCGACAAGCCCCGTGGCCTCGATCTGGCTCGCTAGTTCGGCCGTCTGCTCTGGTTCCGGCATGGCCAGAATGCTGGCAAAGATCTTCGCCCCACCCTGGCGAGCTACGGAGAGGTCCTTGGCGATCCACTCGTCACGACTTTTGGTGGTAAACAGTTCCATGTTGATCATCCCGATCGGACGCTTACTATTACCTACCCGGTAAAGAAACATCCGTCCGTTGCGAGGATGGGCTGCCCAATCCTGAAGGGGGCCGATAGTTTTAGGGATAACTGCGCCCATGCCAGCTTCACCGGCTTCTTTCAAGTGCAGTCCGTCCCAGCCCGGCGTCGCCGAAGCAAGCACCAGGGGATTGCGGAAGTCAACTCCTGCAAAATTAACCTTCAGATCTGCCATGTCGACACGCTCCTCTTCGCTTTGATAATCGTCGGCCGCACACTCGTGACTTGAGTCGTGAGTTAGGCCAGCGAAAATATGTTTGCAATTTTCCCGCATGGTCTGGTATAACACAACAAGGGAGTGATCTGGTGACAACCAAGCCAGATCAAACTCTCGGAACCGCAGGAACTGCGGGGATAGCCTGTGGAGTTCCTGTAAGACCTCTCCCACGAAGGCACGGAACGATGAATCAGGAATCTCGTGACTTAGTCATGAGATGTTCAAGTTTGACCTGTTCACTGGTAGCCCGGGTTCGTCTATCTAAGCCTGGCCCAAGACCTTCAATGCATGTTCTAGCACTGCCTGGTTGCTGGTGACTACCGGCAATCCTGTCAGTTGCTCGATGCGCCCCCTTACCTCCATGCCCCGGAAATTAGTACAGGAAATAAAGATGCCGTCAATTTTTTGCCCCGCAATTGTTTTCACGACAAAGGATATAATCTTGTCAGGCTTGACGTCCGCAATGGCAAAGTTATAGTCGATTCCCAGACCGGCAATCAGGGCTACTTCCAGGCTATCAGCTTCAAGACTCGCCTTGATGCGCTCATTGAGGCTGTCGATATAGGGTGTCACCACTACGGCCCGTTTAATACCCCTTCCCTTCATAGCATCCCTGGCGCTGGCAATGGTGCTGACTGCATGACAATTGGCGACTTCGCCAATGCGCCGACAAAGTTCCTGGTCATAGGCGTTGCCCCGCAAGGCTCCTGCTGAGGTACAGCCAAAGACCACAGCATGCGGGATGACCGTTGCCAGATCCTTTAAGGCTCGCGGAAAATGGATATTGAGCATCTTTTCTTCGCCGGCTACAGTAGTGTCCTGCAAGTACATCCGCGCAACGTGCAGACTGATATCCGGAGGCATGTTCTTGTAAAAATCCACCTCCATCACGGAGTTAGACGACGGTATGATCAGTCCCAGGCGCTTGCCCACGCGAAATCCTCCCCATTCTTCTTCTCCTATCCCCTGGCCACACCATTAACGCATCTCCTTGATTTTTTGATCGTAATATTTTACCTTGTCATATTCATCTTCCCAGAACTCGGCGTTACGCATGCTATCCAGGTATTTTTGAGAATATCCGAAGGGGAGCCAGTCCTTTTCCTTCTGGCGGAACAGTTGCTCCTTGTTAACCATACTGCGATAGTCAAAGATGTGTTTGGTGTCCTTGTTCAGGAAAATATCTTTAGCCCAGCGTCTGAGAACGAAGTCCTCTGTTTCCAGGTTGCGCCGTTCCAGGTCTTCCATCACCGAAGGGTAGCGGTCGAAGCCGTCGGTGGCAATGGTCACCACATTGTCGTCGGGGCCCAACCTCAGGTAATCGGCCATCTTGATGGCCCCCAGGATGTTGCAGATGCCGGAAACCCCAAACAGGTCATGCATTTTGGCAACCTGCTCCGCGGGCATTCCCAGTTCCTCCAGCACCCCAGCGCCGTCCTGAATCACCTTCAGGCCGCGTACGCAGTCCTCGTCGCAAATCAGGGCGACAAAATCGGTGGTGAGAATATTGTGGATCAGCGTGCACATCTTGTCGCCGATGCCTTCGATGCGGTGCTGTCCCCGGCCGCCGGTCGCCAAAGTAGGGCATTCGTAAGGTTCCAGAGCTACAATCTTTGCCTCGGGGAAGGCCTGCTTGATCTGATCGCCGGCAGCCAATGTTCCCGCGGATCCCGGGGCAGAAGTGAAGCAGGCAATCCGTCCATTGCCAAGTCCCTTGACCGCCTCGATCGCCGAGTTGCCGGTGACGTGGCGGTGAAACCGGTAATTGGGCAACAGTTCGAATTGCGCCAAAGGCCGGTTTAGGGGGTTCTTTTTCAGTTCGTAGGTCCGCTGCAGCGTCAGGATCACGTCCGATTCGGTACCCGGTGTCAGGTCGAGTTCGGCCCCGTATTTGCGGATCCGGTCGTAGCGCTCCTTGCTCATATTGTCGGGCATGATCACCACTGCCCTATATCCCATCAGGTTGCAGATATAGGCCACGCCGATCCCAAAGTTTCCAGTGGATGGGCCGAGGATCGTGTGGGTGCCGGGAAGGATCTCCCCATCGACGCAGCCCTCGATCAGGGTTGCATAAGCGGGGCCAACCTTATGTGAACCGGACGGGAAGTACTTGCCCAGCAGCACCACGATATTGGCTTCGGTGCCGGTCAGTTCCTTGGGGAGTACGATCTTGCGCACTGCGCCCCGCTCGTCTTTCCAGGAGATATTGAACAGATTGAGGGGATCCAGTTCTGTATCTTTTACTCTAAGCGCTTTCTCCCGGACATCCGCAGGGATGGTGTCCGGATAGAGCATTTCTGAATAAGTTGGGCCAAAAGGGATGTTGAACATCGTTGCTCAAACCTCCATTATTAAGATGTGTGCGGCGAGACATTCTTACGGTCACATACAGCCTGACAATTGTTGAGTGCCGGGCTACACTTAACAACATAAAATTATAAGCAATTTTCATGCCAAAGCAATAGCCGCTTCTGAAGCCTGTCATTCCAGGACAATCGATCTGAAGACGCTTGCTGGCTTACCATTATAATAAAAGAATCTTTGATTCTTATTTCCTCGGGCATAAAGCCCGAGGTATTCAACAAGGTAGATCTTTTGAAACTTTGTGCGGCATTCATCCTGACCCACAAGGGGTCAGGTATTCTGCCGCAGTCGTTATAAAAAACGATGGCGAGAATCTTCCTCCGCTGGTCAACGCAACCTGATCGCTACCAGCCCCAGCGGGCAGAAAGAGGCCCCCCCTGGGGGCGACCTCTGAAGACACCGTTTTGTGCTGCTTAGCGCCGATAATACCATGGTAATACAGTTATCATAATAATAATTCAGTTATCATAACAATATCGGCACTATCGTGCAGCACCGCTAATCCCGCAACGTTCCCTATCCATTCACCGCAACCCCCAGTTTTTCCACCGCTGCTTTGATCGCCCGGTAAACCAGGACTTTCACCATTTCCCGGCGGTACGCCGCGCTGCCCCTCAAACTGTCCCGGGGCATCGCTTTTTCAGCCGCGAGCAGGCAGGCTTCCCTGATCAGCTTTCCGTTGACCGGAGACCCCTCGAGTAACGCCTCCGCATCCCTTGCCCGCCATGGTACAGGTGCTACGGGTCCGACTGCGATCCGCACCCCACGAAAGTTCTTCAAGTCGGAGGTAAGCTCCACGTCGATGGCAGCGTTCAAAATGGGTAACCCTAGCGCCTTGCGTCTGGACAGCCGCTTAAAGGAACTCGCTGTCCGGCCGGAAGACAACGGCAGCAGGAATTCACTGACAATTTCGGTTGTCGGGTCAACCGTGGACTGTCCCACTCCGCGAAAAAGATCGCTTAGCGGCCGGATTGTTTCTCCCTTTTCGGAAACGGTGGTCGCCCTGGCGTCGAGGGCAAGTAAGGCTATCGAGGTGTCGGCGGCAGGTAGGGCATTCACTACATTGCCGCCCACCGTACCCACATTGCGGACCTGGGTCGACCCCACGCAGGCAGCGGCTTCTGCCAGGGCTACGGCCCTAGCCTGGACCAGAGGCGACCCGGCTATCTGGGCATGAGTGCTCAAAGCACCGATCCGCAGCCACCCGTCCGTCTCCCTGATTTCTTTTAATTCCGTTAACCTGCTGATATCTACCAAGGCTTTAACTTGACGCTTTCTCTCCTTTAACTGAAGCACCAGATCCGTACCTCCGGCTACCACCTGCGCCCCTCTGTCGTAGCAAGCAAGTATGGACAGGGCCTCGTCCAGCGAACGCGATAAAATGTAGTTCTCCCAGTACAATTTCGCATCCTCCTCTTCTGCAGCGCAGTTTAACCTGTCACCAAATCCGGTATCGTATAGGGGGCATCGGGAACCACCAGAATCCTGGCATCGGAGCCCTGCTCGCTCAGCGCTGCCTGCAGGGCGCCGGCCACCGAAGGGTACGGGGCTGCCTTCATCTCCCGCACCCGGTCGGCGGTGATACCGTCTGTGACAAAATAGACCTGGCAGTAGGTGAGCACCGTGGCCCACAATTGCGCCTCCCACTGATCATGCATGAAAAACCCAGGTTGCGCCACCTTGTCGATCACTTCCTGAGCGGTGGCAGCTTCCCTCACCAATTGGTAAAATGGTCCGTCGCCGATTCCTTCAGGACAGGGGGCCGCCACGATGATCACCCCGCCCCGTTTGACAATGGGGCGGATCAACCTGGTGCAGACTGTGGCCGCGTTAGCTGCCTGATACATGTTAACGCTGGTGGGATGGCTGCACCCTGCAACAATGATATCCGCCGCTTCAGGGACCGGAACCCGTACAAACCGATCCAGTTTCTGCACTCCGACCCGGTGGGCTCTGATCATATCACCGGCGACAGCGTCGACGATATGCTTGTCCCGATCCAGGATCACGTTCAAGATGAAACAGGGAGCTAATAAATGAGCCGCTTCCTCAATAGCCCTGCGCATGGGATTGCCGTCGATCACTCCAAAGATAGCCTTGGGGTGGATTATGGATTCATAATTGTGGTCGGCGATGATCGTCTCGATACTGCTCACGCCAGGAAGGATCGCCTTGCCGCCCCCGCTGTATCCTGCCTGACAGTGAGGCTTGATCAGCCCAGTGAGAATTCTCAAATCTGCCCCGGCCACAAAATGGTTGACATGCACCGGAGTACCGCTGGCGGTAGCCCCCATATAGCTCAATTGCGACCGGTCATGACAGTTGTGATCACAGACGCGGTACCGGGCGATCGCCTCAGCCCCCACCAACTGAGTCTGCTCCTCCCGCGTCTGCTGGCGGTGGGCGCCGTTGGCGAACACGATGGTGATATCCTCATCTCTGACCCCCGCCTGCTGCAGTTCGGCCAGGATCAACGGCAGCATCCTGGCAGTAGGCGTGGGACGAGTGTTGTCGTCAACCACGATGGCAACCTTCTGCCCCGGCAGGGCCAATTCCTTCAGAGTGGGCAGGCCGATCGGATTCAGAAGGGCATCCCGCATCACTGCCGTTTCATCCTGCGGAACATCCACCTCTCGGGGCTCGATTACCCCGATCAGGTTTTGCGCCGGCAGGTCCACCGCCAGTTTTTCTTTACCATAGAAGATAGTACAGGCCTTTGACATATTCATCCCTCTGCCAATCTTAAGGCCGGTTCGTTATAATTATCCGTGCATCCGCGATGTAAGCATCTTCAGATGTGACAAGCACCGGATTCAGATCCACTTCCGCCAGATCTCGATCCTTCATCATCAGATCGGAAACCTGCACCAGGAGGTTTGTCAGAGCCGGCTCATTCTTACCGGACTGCCCCCTCACCCCTTTAATCAGGGGGTATCCTTGAATGTCCCTGACCATTGACTCTGCTTCGGGCATGCTCAAGGGGGCGATACCGAAAGTGACGTCCTTGAACACCTCCACGAATATACCGCCCAGACCGAACATGATCACAGGCCCGAATTGCTTGTCTACCGTTGCGCCAATAATCACTTCGAGGGCGTTTTCGACGTGCCTGGCAACTAAAACCCCATCTATCTTGGCGCCTGGCGCTCTCTCACTGACGGATGACAGGATGCTCCCGTAGGCTTCGGCAACCTCTTCAGCCGTCCTGAGATTGACCCTGACCCCGCCAACATCGCTCTTATGGACTATTTCTCTGGAAACTATCTTTAAGACAACCGGAAAGTCCAGGGCTTTGGCATGATCGACTGCTTCCTGTGGCGAGGTGGCCAGTCTGTATTCGGGGATGCTTATTCCCCTGCTCTGTAAATAATGCCTAGCCTCAGTTTCAATAAGAGGATGCGTACTCATATCCTCACCTCACCCCCCAGGCTGCTCAAATACTGTTGCCTTTTGACCAGGTTGATCATGGTTCGCGCCGCCCGGTCCGCAGTGTCAAAGGTCGGCAGCCTGGCCTCCTCCAAGATCTTGCGGGCCTCCCTGACCCACTTGCCCGCCAATAAGCACGTTAAAACCGGCTTTTTACTGTCTCGCGCCGCCAGGGCGAGCGACCTGGCCAAACTCTCCGGGCTCAGGAATGTCGGCGGAACACTCAACAGGATCACTCCATCGACACCATCTTCGGCCAAGACGCATTTCAGCGCTTCCGTATGGTGCTCTTCCATGGCCGCCGCCGTAATATCGATATAGCCCATGGGTTGGCAGATTAAAGATATCGGTGGCACCACTTCTTTCAACCTTTGCTGCCCGGCGGCAGAGATTTCAGCCAGTTTGATCATCGGAAAGGCTCCAATCTCATCCATGGCCATCGATCCCGGACCGCCCGCCTCGGTTAGAATGCAGATCCTGTTTCCCTTTGGCAGGGGTTGCATTTCCAAGGCCTTGGCCGTATCGATCATGTCCTCCAGACCCGCCATCCTCAGCGCCCCGACTTTTCTAAACGCCGCTTCATAGACCTGATCGACGCCGGCCAGTGATCCGGTATGCGAGTAGGCGGCCTTGATCCCCAATTCGGTGCGTCCGACTTTCAAGACCAGAATCGCTTTCTGGGGCGAGATCCTCTGGGCAGCCTCGATAAATTCCCGGCCCTTGTTAATTGCCTCAGAGTAAATCAGGATATTCTTGGTCGAAGGATCGTTTCCATAATAGTTGAGCGCATCAAGGACATCGATGTCGCACGTATTTCCCGAATGCGTCCACTTGTTGAAGCCCAGGGGCGTGGGCTGGTCGTCCATAAAGCATAAAATACTGGCGCCCAGAGCGCCACTTTGAGAAAAGACGCTGATTCCACCACGATTCTGAGCTACTGTCGGTTCGATCGTCGTGTCCAGACCGGTTGCCGTATCGATCACCCCGGTGCAGTTCGGGCCCAGGACCCTGATCTTCGCTCCCCTGGCGATCTCCAGCAGTTTCTTTTCCATGGCCGCGTTTTCAGGCACTTTGGTCTCACTAAAACCTGCCGAAAGGACAACTACGGCCTTGACATCACCACGATCGGCCGCTTCCTGCATGATACCCACTACCTGCGCCGCAGGAGTAGTTATTAAAACCAGTGAAACATGGTTTTCGATGCTGCTCAGGCTGGGATAGCATTTGAGGCCGTCGATATTGTCCGCTCCCGGATTAACCGGATAGACAGCACCGTGGTAGTCGCGCTGAGTCAGGTTTCTGACCACCTGGTATCCTGCCTTGATTGGATTTTGAGACGCCCCGACCACGGCGATTCCATCAGGGTTATAGAAATGCTCTAATGTTTCCTCCATCAGGCATTCTCACCACCATTTGCCATCTGTTCCAGGGCATTCAGCACCCGCCAGTTTTCATCGACTTCCGCCTGGAACTTGGCGATCTCCTCTGGCCAACCGTCAGTGAAAAGGTGACGGAACCGGCCCTGGACCTTCAAATACTCCTCGATCGGCTTTTTCTCTCTGGGCTTCACCGTAATCTTAAACACATTGCCATCATAGACCTCATATACCGGAAATACACACGTCTGCACGGCCAGGCGGGCGACGGCGACACCCTGGCTCTCCGGTATGCCCCATCCGGTTAAACATGGGCTTTGCAGGTGAATATAGGTCGGCCCGTCGATTTCGATCGCTTTTTTAACCTTTCTCAGGTAGTCCAGGGGATAGGCAAGGGATGCAGAGGCAGCATACGGGATGCCATGCGCCGCCATGATCCTCACCATATCCTTCTTGCGGCGAAAAGGCCTTCTCTCTCCCGGAGACAACTTGCTCACCGGGGTGGTGCTGGTTCGGGCGCCCGGCGGTGTCGCCCCGGAGCGCTGTGAACCTGTATTCATATAACCCTCGTTGTCGTAGCAGATATAAAGAAAGCGGTGTCCCCTCTCCGCTGCGCCGGACAGGGCCTGCAGCCCGATATCCACAGTGCCTCCATCCCCGCAATAGCCAAACAGATTGACGCCATCGCGCTTGCCCTGCGCTTTGAGTGAGGCATCGATACCTGAGATTACAGCGCCCGCATTTTCAAAAAGCGAATGCACGAAAGGATACCTGGGGGCTCCGTAATAGCCGTAGTTGACGCACATGCAGCCGGTGGACGTTACCTGAATCGTGTTCCTGCCCAAGACCTTGCTTGCCATGCGACATCCCAATACCGCCGGACACCCGGGACAGCCGCCCCTGCCAGGAGCGACGTATTCCTCATCAGGCAATGTTTTTAAACTAATTTCCATAGGTCTTGCCAACCTCCCAGGTCTTCAGCAATTTTTCATTCTCATCGGGCCATTGCAATTCTCCCTCGGTGCCGAGGGCCTCTTTGTCTGAGGCCAGGAACAGTCTCTCAAAGCAGGTCCTGATGGTCCGATGGCTGACGTCCCTGCCCCCCAGCCCCACAATGAAGTTGATCGCTCGAGGACGAGGTCCGGACTCATTATAGAGGCTGCGGACTACATCCTGATACAGGATGCCCCCGGCGCCAAAGCTGATATCACGGTCGAGGACTCCGATTGTTCGGGCAGATTTTAAGGCTGACCGGATCTCTGACACGGGAAATGGTCGATAAGAAGCCACCCTTGCCATTCCCACCTTCTGGCCCGCAGCGCGCAGGGCGTCCACCACGTCGCGAACAGTGCCCATCATGGAACCCATGCCAACCAGGACCACTTCGGCATCGCTTGCCTGATAGTACTCAACATTGCCGTACTGCCGCCCGAATAGTCTGTTGAAATCACCATAAACCTCATCGGTTATGACAAGAACATTTCTGCTGCTCTCGTGCTTGTCCCGCTGAAACTCCTCGAAATGATCGGGAAAGGCCATGACATTAAAGACTTTGGGGTCCTCGAGGTCGAGATGTGGATAATTAGCCTTGAATGCGGGCAAGAACTCC
>Ga0224534_1000613_pt1 | contig 22446 bp, 15 predicted proteins | sample 714E12024metaG_FD_172012 | JGI IMG/M metagenome (GOLD analysis project Ga0224534, IMG submission 172012) | Peat soil microbial communities from Stordalen Mire, Sweden - 717 E1 20-24 | ecosystem: Environmental > Terrestrial > Soil > Wetlands > Peat | place: Sweden: Norrbotten County, Stordalen... | reverse complement strand
ATCGAGGTGCGGTTGGAGAACCGGGTGGGCAACCCGCAGATGACCTTGAACTGGGGCACGAACCTGGTGACGCCCGGCTACGCCACCTACGGCAATTACGGGGGAACCAACATCCAATGGAACAATGGCAGCCTGATCACGATTCCTAATCCATCACCGGGTGCTTACAGTTTGTCGGTTTTTGGCGCCGATGACGGCTCGGGCACTTATCCCAATGCCGGTTATGTCCTGCGGGTTCATGCCGCCCCTCCGCCGGTCGTGGCTTTTGATGGCGGAACTTACGCGGTGACCAATCAGGCACCGGCCACATGGCAGTTTTTCCAGATCAGTGTGCCGGCGGACACGAATCTGCTGGGGTGGGATTTGCGGCTGGTGGGGGTGACCAACGGGAGTCCGCAAATGGTGGTCTGCCGGGACACGCTGCCGACGGGATTGAGCACGTTGCCGTGGTGGTGGTGGTGGGTGGGAGCCACAACGTGGACCAGTGGCAATCAGTGGCAGGCGGGAGCGGACTGGACGGGCTGCGGGGGCGGGCCGATGCTGGAGATGGGGCTGGGCAATCCGTTGCAGCCGGGGACCTATTACGTTGGCGTGCAGGACCCGAACAATGTGAGCAGCTACACGCTGCAAAGCCGCGGCATTGGACTGGCCAACTACACGATCGTGGTGCAGAGTTTGAATTTCAACGGGAGTGTGACCAATCTGGCGTTGCCGGTCGGGGAGGCGGATTATTACCAGGTGGTGGTGCCGAGCAACGCGCCGGACTGGAAGCTGCATCTGACGGCGGCGGCGGGCGACACGCTGTTGAAAGTGCAGCGGGATTATCTGCCCGGCAGCGGCGGCGGGTGGTGGTGGGGCTGGCCGTATGGGGCGGTTTCTCCCGGACAAGGCGGCCAGTTGATGAGGAAGCCGGGGGATGAGCAGTGGGCGTTGCTGCCTTACAATGATTCCACCGGGACAACCAATCTGTTGCCGGGGACATATTATGTTTTGGTGGGCAGCCAGGGGCAGAACCTGGTCAACAACTGCGAAGGGAACGGGAGCGCCAGCTACACGCTGGACAGTTGGGCGGAGCCGCCGACGGTGCTGCCGGATGTGTTGAGCTACGACAACGATCTGGTGTTGACCAATGCGCAGGCGGGCGGGGAGATGAAGTTTTACCAGTTCAACGTGCCGGCGGGAATCGCGAGCATCGAGGTGCGGTTGGAGAACCGGGTGGGCAACCCGCAGATGACCTTGAACTGGGGCACGAACCTGGTGACGCCCGGCTACGCCACCTACGGCAATTACGGGGGAACCAACATCCAATGGAACAACGGCAGCCTGATCACGATCCCCAATCCGCCAACAGGCGCTTACAGCCTGTCGGTTTTTGGGGCCGATGACGGCTCGGGCACTTATCCCGATGCCAGCTATGTCCTGCGGGTGCGGACACCCGTTGTCCCGCAATTGAGTTTCAGTCCTGATTTTGACAGTGTTAGTTTGACCAATGTTGCCTCGGGAGTTCTGGCCGATTCTGAAAGCGATTTCTACCAGGTGATTGTTCCCGCGTCCGTGGCCGGAGCGCCGATTTTGGGATGGAAGCTGGATTTGACCGCACTTAATGGAACGCCCTCTGTGCGGGTGCGGCAAAATCTTTTGCCGGATAATAATTATTACGACGGCACTTCGCCTTTCAACACCATTGCCGCGACCATTGTTCCACCTTATCTGGCGCCGGGCACATGGTATGTCGAGGTCAGGGGAAGCGGCTCAACAACCTATGCGCTAACCAGCAGCGTCATTACCACCAACACGCTCGCACATCCGGTTTGGGTGATGCCCGCAGCGGGACAAACAAATACCGCCCCGGGACTGACGTTGCCGTTCATCGGAGACAGCGGCATGGACACGAACGGCAACCCGCTGCCGGGCGACCAGGGCATTGATCTTGCGCAGGGAGAATTTGATTACTACGCAGTCATTGTGCCCACCAACAATGCCGCTGTGCTGCGCACGGAATTGCAGGCCATCAGCGGCAATCCCAATCTTTACTTGCGGGCGGGCGCCGCGCCGACCCTGGCCCATAACATTTACGGTCAGAGTGGCAGCGTTTATGATCGTTCCCTGACGGGTGGCACAACGGAATATGGCAACTGGGTGCCGCTCAATGGCCGGTATGAAAACACTTTGACAAATGGCGTGTGGGTCATCGCCGTGCAGGCTGGCGGCAATGGGAATGCCCGTTATCGGCTGCAGCTTTCCTGCGGTAATTCCGTCGCGAATGGTTTGGTGCAGGATCTGGTCTTGAATGGCGGCGGTTTCGCGAATCAAAATCTGAACGGCGGAGATTGGCGTTATTATCGTGTGCAGATCCCCGACCCGGCTCCGACCAACTGGGCGGTGACTTTCAGTCGCACCTTGGGCAGCACCATTATGTTTGTGCGCGACACCAGCCCGCCCGGCGATGGGAATGGCACTTCTCCTGAAAATTACTCCAATCCGGGTTATAATCCCGGACCATGGTATTCCGGGCAAAGCCAGGATTTGGAAACGTGGGCTGGCGATTGGAAGAATGAAGGCCCCTATCCGCGCTTTGACACACCAGGAACGTATAACTTAACCACGCCACCGCTCCGTCCGGGCGATGTTTATTATCTTGGTTTCTGGTCTCCCGTTGACACGACTTTTTCCGTCAGTTCGGCAACTAACGGTGGCGCGATCATTGTAACCAATACTCTTGCCTTCTATGGTGGTTCAATCAGCAGCACCATACCTGGTTACGGAACCTTGCTCTATCGGATGGACGTGCCGCCCGAAGCCACGCGCATCCTGTTTAGCGCCTCCAATTCCACAGATATCGTGTTCGCCTTGGAACAAGGCACCATTGCCCTGGCGGGCGGCCCGGCGCAGTGGACCAGTTACTATGGCAACTACAGCCCGAATGGCAATCAAGCCAATGTCAGCTTCAATCAGTTGCTTACCACCCCCAACAACTGGCCGTGGTTGCCGGGTTATTCGTATTACTTGACCATTACCAACACTTCGCCTGATGCCGAGGATTTCAGTTTTACGATGAGTCTCCCGGCCGACCTTTCGCCCTTTGCTTTCACCGCGCCAACCAGCGTGACAGCCAACGCGCCTAATCCGTCAATCCAGGTGATCTGGGGCGTGACCAATCAAGGATTGGCGTCAGCATCAGGGTGGTGGTATGACACCGTATGGTTTTCGACCAACGGTGTGTTGGACGCAAACTCAATTGATGTGGGCAATTTCTGGGTCAATCAAACGGTGCCGGTGGGAGGAAGTTACTGGCAGACTAACAATGTGACATTACCGATGAGCGCCAATGGAAATTACACATTGTTCGTGCAAGTGGACGCAGGCAACTCGATTTACGAGGCGAATCTGGGGGACAAAATCTCGGTGCCGGTGTCAGGGACGTTCACGCTGACACCGCCGGACTTGATGCCGGTATCGGTGGTCGCACCAGCGACGGTTACCGCAACGAGTCCCAATTCCGTGGTGCAAGTGGTTTGGGGTGTGACCAATCAGGGGAGCGGATCAGCCTTGGGCTATTGGTATGACCGGGTGTGGTTCTCGACCAACGGTGTGTTGGACGCAAACTCGGTTGACTTGGGCGACTTTTACTTTGACCAGGGCGCGCCAGCAGGAGGCAGCTATTGGCAGACCAACTCGGTAACGCTGCCCATCAGCCTTGGCGGAACTTACAACTACACGCTGTTCGTGCAGGTGGACATATACAATTGGATTTACGAATCAAACAAGAGCAATAACATCTCGGCGCCGGTTCCGGAAACGCTGACATTGGATTTGCCTCCGCAGATCGTAACCCAGCCAGCCAGCAAACTCGTGACGCCGGGCGTAGACGTGACATTCAATGTCGCCGCCATCGGCACGCCGCCACTCAATTACCAGTGGCAACTTAACAACGCCAATCTGGACGGCGCAACGAATGCAACGCTGGCTCTCGACAACGTTCAGCCAACCAATACCGGAAATTATCTGGTTGTGGTCACCAATGCCTTCGGCATGGCAACGAGCACGACCGCAAGACTTCTGGTTTCTGCTCCTGGAACAAATTGCACCAGCGCGCCGGCAGGCCTGGTCGCATGGTGGCCGGGCGAAGGCAACGCGAATGACGTCATCGGCACAAACAACGGGACCTTGGTGGGCGGAGTCACATTTACAAACGGCGAGGTGGGACAGGCGTTTAGTTTCGATGGCAGCAGCGGATATGTCGCCCTGCCGGACAATCTGTTCCCATTCCCTTCGAGTTCCCCGTTTAGTTTCGTCCTCTGGTTCAGGACCGCGAGCAGCGGGGTGATTCTGGGTCAACAGGGAGGCGATCCATTTAATGCCAATGGATGGGTGCCGGCTATCTATGTTGGCACGGATGGCAGATTGTATGTGGAAATGTTTTGGACTGGCGGCAACACCCAGATTGTCACCACCCAGCCGGTCTGGGATTCGGCTTACCATCACCTTGCGGTCACTTTTGACGGCACAAACGAGACGGCATATCTGGATGGCCAGACCATCGGCACCCTGACATGGAATCAAAGCGGTTATGCTTCAACTTATGGCTATCAACTGGGCGTTGGCTATGCCAGTGGCTGGCCGTCCATTAATGGCGGATGGGTTTATTTCAGCGGGCAAATAGACGAGCCGGCACTTTTCAACCGCGCCTTGTCACTTGACGAGATCGCTGGCATCTATCTTGCCGGTCCTTACGGAATATGCGAAGAGGTTCCGCCGGCAATTCTCGCTCAACCGCAAGGTCAGGCCACCGTCGCCGGATCAAACTTGGTATTTAGTGTGAATGCTGTCGGCGAGCAACCTTTGTATTATCAGTGGCAAAAGAATGGGGTAAATTTGACGGATGCCGGCAACATTACAGGTTCCACCAACGCCAGCTTGATTATTAGTAATGTCATGTCGTCGGATGCCGGAACTTATTTTGTAATCGTCAGCAACGCTTTTGGTTTTGTGACCAGCACGGGTGCCATTCTGTCAGTAAATGCCGTGCAGAACGGTGGGTTCGAGTCGGGCAATTTGGATGGTTGGATGCAGTCTGGAAATACCAGTTACACTTACGTGAGCAGCTCGTCCGCTTATTCCCATTCCGGCAGCTACGGTCTGCAAGTGGGGCCGGGCGGCTCGCTGGGTTATCTTTCACAGACAATTCCGACGCAGCCAGGAGCGGGTTATTTGCTTTCATTCTGGTTTGATTGCCCGGGTGGGAATCCCAATGAATTCCTTGTCATCTGGAATGGGAATACCCTGTTTGATCAAACCGATATTCCCGCAATCGGCTGGACAAACATGCAGTTCATTGTCACGGCGACCGAAATGAACACCGTCCTTGAATTCGGATTCCGAAAAGATCCGGGCTATTTCGGCCTTGACGACATTAGCGTCAGTGAAATTTCCGGGCCGCCAATACTGCTCTCCAGCGCCGGTTTTTCCACCAACGGTGAATTCCAGTTATGCGTCTATGGGCAAATTGGGCGGGCCTACACTCTGCAAGCCTCGACCAATCTGATGAACTGGGTCTCTTTATTTGACTTCACTTGCACGAATTCGCCCATGAATGTCGTGGATCCGGTGCCGCAAAATTTCAGCCAGCGGTTTTATCGGGTGTTGATGCCGTGAGTGAAAAGGCGAGGGTCGGTTTTCATCCCTCACCAAACAGGAACAAGAAGAAAACAATCACGTGCGACATTATGCGCAGCAGTTGCTTATTTCAAAGCTTGGAGGCGAGGGTCGGAATTGCTCCGCCGGTTTCGCCAATCCGCATTTTCCTCAAAATTATTGGCAGTTTTTGCTCATTCCCGGCTCGTCAAGCCCGGCCTTCCAGCCTAAACTCGAAAGACAATTTCCATGAAAATGAAGCTACATCCTTTGAAGTTCGCGGTCGCACTGTCGCTGTTTTGGACGGCCGCATTTCGCGCTGACGCCGCCATTTCTGTTGGCGATCTGCGATGCGAAAATCTGGTTAATCCTCAGGGCATTGACGCCGCGCAGCCGCGGTTGAGCTGGATTCTGCATTCCAGCGAACGCGGACAAAAACAAACCGCCTGCGAAATCCTTGTCGCTTCGTCGGAAAAAAATCTGGCGGAGAACCAAGGTGATTTGTGGAGCAGCGGGAAAATTCCCTCCGACCAATCCATTCAATTTCCCTACGCGGGCAAACCGCTCTCGTCCGGCGCGCAATATTTCTGGAAAGTTCGTGTCTGGGACAAGGACGGACAAGTTTCCGCATGGAGCAAACCCGCCTTGTGGACGATGGGGTTGCTGAATTCTGCCGGCTGGCATGACGCAAAATGGATCGGCCTCGACAGCGAGGACGTCACGAATTACCTCGCCGGCACAAGCTGGATCTGGTTTCCGTCCGGCGAGCCGGAAAAAACCGCAACGCCCGCCACGATTTATTTCCGCCGCGTCGTCGTCATTCCATCAGGCCGCCGCATTATTCGCGCGAAATTCATCTACACCGGCGACAACGAATGCCGCGGCTGGCTCAACGGCTTCGATCTCGGCGCGCGAAATAATTATCACACGGTCAAGGACAACGACATCACCGGCCGCCTCGAATCCGGCACCACCAACGTGTTCGGCTTCACCGGCTACAATCGCGTCCAAAAACCCGCGGGCATCGTGGGTTTGCTGACGATTGAGTTTGACCGCGGGGAACCGGTGGTGATTCCGACCGATGAATCGTGGAAAGTTTCCGACCGGGAAATTGACGGCTGGAACAAGGCAGGTTTTGACGATTCAAACTGGGTTGCGGCCAAAAAACTTGGGCCGGTTGGAATGGAACCGTGGGGCAACGTGCGGGTTTCCGAATCGCGCGTGCAGCCGGCGCGCTATTTGCGCAAGGAATTTTCCATCGGGAAAACCGTCAGCCGCGCGACGGTTTATTTTTCGGGTCTTGGCCTGTCCGAACTCTACCTGAACGGTGAGAAAGTTGGCGACTCCGTGTTGTCGCCGGCGTTCGCGCAATACGACAAGCGCGCGTTTTATGTCACCTACGACGTGACGAAACGTCTGCGGAGCGGCGCGAACGCCATCGGCGCAATTCTTGGCAACGGCCGCTTCTATGCCGACCGCAGCAAAGTTTACTCGGGCACCATGAGTTTTGGCTGGCCGAAATTGCTGCTGCAACTGCGCGTCGAATACGCCGACGGCTCGGTCGCGGAGATTGCCAGCGACGAATCGTGGAAGCTTTCGCTCGACGGACCGATTACCGCCAACAACGATTTCGATGGCGAGGAATACGACGCGCGCAGGGAATTTCCCGGCTGGAGCAGAACCGGCTTTGACGATTCAAGCTGGCAGCCCGCGCGGACTGTTTCCGCGCCGTGCGAGAACATCTCCGCGCAGATGATTGAGCCGATCAGCGTCACCGGAACCATCAAACCGGTTTCCGTCAACGAAGTCGCGCCCGGCGTTTTCATTTTTGACATGGGGCAAAACATGGTCGGCTGGTGCCGCCTGAAAGTTTCCGGCGCAGCCGGAACAACCGTTACTTTGCGCCACGCCGAAACTTTGAAACCCGACGGCACGCTGTATCTGGCCAATCTTCGCGGCGCGCAGGCCACGGACCGTTACACGCTGCGCGGCGGCGGCGTTGAAACTTATGAGCCGCGTTTCATCTCGCACGGTTTTCGTTACGTCGAAGTCACCGGATTTCCCGGCAAGCCCACGCTCGATTCAATTGAAGGCCGCGTCGTCAACGACAATTTGAAGACGGCGGGCGAATTTGAAACTTCAAACCCGCTGCTCAATAAAATTTACGGTGCCATCGTCTGGGGCGTGCGCGGAAATTACCGCAGCATTCCGACCGACTGTCCGCAGCGCGACGAGCGCCAGGGCTGGCTCGGCGACCGCTCCGAGGAATCGCGCGGAGAAACCTATTTGTTCGACAATTCCAATCTCTACGCGAAATGGCTGCAGGACATCGCCGACGCGCAAAAACCCAGCGGCAGCGTGCCGGACGTCGCGCCGTCCTACTGGCCGATTTATTCCGACAACGTCTCATGGCCGAGCAGCGGCGTCATCATTCCCGAAATGCTGCGCGAACAGTTTGCCGACGCGCAAATCGTCGCGCGGCATTACGACAGCGCGAAAAAATGGATGGATTTGATGTCCGGGTTCGTCAACGGCGGAATCATTTCACGCGACAATTACGGCGACTGGTGCGTGCCGCCGGAAGACCTCACGCTCATCCATTCGCGCGATACTAACCGGATCACCGACAAGACCTTGATCGCGACCTCGTATTTTTATTACGACTGCAAGCTCATGGAAAAATACGCGGCGATGCTCGGCAAAGCCGGCGACGCGCAACAATTTCACGCGCTCGCGGAGAAATTGAAAACCGCCTTCAATGAGAAATTTCTCGACCGCGAACACGGCCAATACTCCAACGGCACGCAGACTTCCTGCGTGCTGCCGCTCGCGTTCGGGCTTGTGCCGGATGACATGAAAGGGAAGGTTTTTGCGCACCTCGTGGACAAAATTGAAAACGAGACGCACCGTCACATTGGCACCGGACTGATTGGCGGGCAATGTCTGATGCGCGTTCTCACGGAAAATGGCCGGCCGGATTTGGCTTACGCCATCGCGTCGCAGAAGGATTATCCGAGCTGGGGCTACATGATCGAGCACGGCGCGACGACGATCTGGGAATTGTGGAACGGCAACACCGCCGACCCGACGATGAATTCCGGCAACCACGTCATGCTCGTCGGCGATCTCGTGATCTGGTTTTACGAAAATCTTGCGGGCATCAAGGCCGATCCCGACCAGCCCGGCTTCAAGCACATCATCATGAAACCCACGCCCGTCGGCGATTTGACTTTTGTGAACGCTACGCACCGGTCGCCTTACGGTTTGATTTCCAGCGAATGGCATCGCGACGGGGACAAATTCGACTGGCAGATTGAAATTCCCGCGAACACGACGGCGACGGTTTTTGTGCCGGCGGGCAAACTGGGCCGAGTGACGGAAAGCGGAAAACCTGTCATGTCCAACCTGGAACTGGGCAGCGGCAAATATCATTTCGTCAGCGAATGAAACGAGCCGTAAAAAAATGGACCGCCGGCCTCCGGCACGGCGCGTTGATCTATCGTGCCATGTTCGCGCCGTGCCGGAGGCCGGCGTTCCTGTTCGCATTGCTGCCCGCGCTCGCCGCCGGCTGCGCGACGGTTTCACCTCAATCAGCCGTGGTCAAATCCGAATTCATTTTTACGAACGCGCCGTTTCCGTCGTGCCACGCCTCGACGATTGCAGAAACGAAGTCCGGCCTCGTCGCCGCGTGGTTTGGCGGGACGGCGGAGCGCAATCCTGACGTGTGCATTTACCTCTCGCGGGATGAACACGGGAAATGGACGCCGCCGGTAGCGGTTGCTGACGGCACCGGCTTCGCGACCAATCGTTTTCCGACCTGGAACCCGGTTCTGTTCCAGCCGAAAACCGGCCCGCTGATGTTGTTTTATAAAGTCGGCCCCAAGCCTGCCGAGTGGTGGGGCATGATGATGACGTCGAGCGACGACGGCAAAACGTGGTCGGAGCCGCAGCGTTTGCCTAACGGAATTCTCGGCCCAATCAAAAACAAGCCGGTGCAACTGGCGAACGGCGACATCCTGTGCGGCAGCAGCACCGAGGGCGACGGCTGGAAAGTTCACTTCGAACGCACCAGTGATTTCGGAAAAACGTGGGCGGCCACGCCGCCGGTGAACGACGGCAAAACCATTGGCGCAATCCAGCCGAGCATTTTGTTTCTGAAAAACGGAGCGCTTGAAGCCATTGGCCGCACGCACAACGACAAGATTTTCCAAGTCACGTCCAGTGACAACGGCGCGACGTGGAGCGAAATGGCGTTGACCAGTTTGCCGAATCCCGATTCCGGCACTGACGCGGTGACTTTGAAGGACAGCCGGCAGTTGTTGGTCTATAACCACAACATCCGCACTGGCTCAAATAACAAGGGACGCAGTCCGCTGAACATCGCAATTTCGCCGGACGGGAAAAAATGGTTCGCCGCCTTGGTTTTGGAAGACGATCCGAACGCGCCGAACGGCTTCGCCTATCCCGCCGTGATTCAGACGCGCGACGGGCTGGTTCACATCACCTACACCTGGGAACGCAAACGCATCAAGCACGTCGTGATTGATCCAGCGAAATTGCAATTGCTCCCGATGGTGAACGGCGAGTGGCTGAAATAATTGTCAATTTTCCGCCGCAATTTCCTTTCGCCGGATTTCCAGTTCCGCGTGGATTTGCGGCTCCAGTAATTCGTATTTTTTGTAGAACAAAACGGGGATCATGCTCAAGAAAAGGCAGATCGCCGGCAGCCAGATGAAATTGAATTCGATGCCTTTCAGCGCCGTGGCGGTTTGCTCCGCGTTGGCAACGTAGCCGCAGGCTCCCATGATCCACAACGGAATCGCGCCGCCCAATCCCGCGCCGGCTTTCAGGCAAAATGCCGCGCCAATCGCGGTCAACAGCCCCGCCGCGCGGATGCCGGACTTCCATTCACCGTAGTCCACGCTGTCGGACAAAATGGAGAACGGCATCGCCATCGCCATGCCGCTGAACAGAAAGCCGAACGTCCAGCCGGTGAAAATCACGAGCGGCAGCGAGAGGGTTTCCCCAAACAAATGGAGGGTCAATTGTTGGGATGAAAATTGATGCATGCCCAGATAGACGATCAACTGGCCGACCACCATTCCCAGCAGGCCGAGCGCCCAGACATTCCGTTTGGAAGTCCATTTGCAGAACCACGGCATGCCGAACGCCGTGACGAGCGAGACGAAATCCAGGCTGTAAGCCAGCCACGTCAGGTCGTCGCGGTGCAGATTATACTGGAAAAAATACGGCACGGTGGAAACTCGCGCAATGAAGCCGATCCAAAAAAGAAAACTGCTGGAGAAGATGATAAGCCACGGCCAGTTGCCCTTGATCGCGCGAAACGTGCCGAGGATGGGTTCGGATTTCTTTTTCACCGGGATCGTTTCCTTCAGGTTTCGGAACGCGAGCAGGTAAAAGAAAATTGATCCAACCGCATAAATGGGCAGCGTGAGCATGAAACCTTTCCGGTCGTCGCCGTGCCCCAGATATTTCACAACATGCAGCGCGGTCAGGTTCACGACCAGCACGCCGAGTTTCGATCCGAACATCCGAAAACACGTCAGCGTCACGCGCTCGTGCGGATCGGCGGTCAGGCCGGACAAGATGGAGGTGACCGGCGTGTTGATCCCCGTGTAAAGGATGTTGCACGCGATGTAGGTGACGGCCGCATACCAGACTTTGGCCGTGTAGCCGAGGTCGGGCGTCTGGAACGTCAGCACGCCAAACACGGCGAACGGAACGCACAGCCATAGAAACCACGGACGGCTTTTGCCCCATTTGCTGTGCGTCTTTTCGAAAATGATTCCCCAAACCGGCGCGTCAATCGCGTCAATCCACCGGGCGATGGCGATGATCGTGCCGCAAGTGATCGCGGAAAGGCCATACACGTCCGTGAAAAACTTGCTCAAATAACCGCCGACGATAAACGTGAAAATCAACTGTCCGGCGACATCACTTGAAGCATAACTGAACCGGGTGAGGTAGGAGGTTTTGTTCATGCGCGAATCGGCAGTTGGCAGCCGTCACGGAGAAACAGCGGGATTTTTTCGAGCGGCGCGACGGCAACGATTGTCCGCCCACCATCAAATTTCTTCCCTGTCCAGGCATCCGCCCAAGCGACACCTGCCGGCAGATAAACTTTTCGTTTCCTTTCCCCTTGATGCAGAACTGGAGCGACCAGCAAATCCGGGCCGAACAAAAATTGGTCGTCCACGTCCCTGCAATATTTATCGTCGTGAAAATCGAAGAACAGCGGACGCATCGGCGGCGTGCCTCGGACGCTGGCCAGTTTCATTTGCTTCATGATGTAGGGACGCAGCCGTTCGCGTAGAAAAAGGAGTTCGCGAATAATCTTGTAGCCGCGCTCGCCAAAACTCCAGACTTCGTTCGGCCCGCCGCGCGTCGGGTCGCAGATTTCGGGATGCGCGAGTGAGCTGTTGCGCCAGCCGTGCAACCGGAATAGCGGACAGAAAACGCCGTATTGAAACCAGCGCACGATAAGTTCCTGAAAATATGGCGTATCAATTTCGCCGCCGAAAAATCCGCCGATGTCGGTCGTCCACCAGGGAATGCCGCTCATGGCGATGTTCAAGCCCGCCCGGACTTGCTGCTGCAAATCCTCCCACGTCGAATGAATGTCACCCGACCAGACTGCCGCGCCGTAACGCTGGCTGCCGGCAAACGCCGCGCGACCAAGCGTGATGATTTCCTTTTCACCCGCCAATTTCATTCCATCGTAAAACGCCTGTTGCTGGCACATCGGATAAAGGCAGCCGACTTCGAGACCGTTGCCGGTGTGGTAACGAACGTTGTCATGATCGTAAGTCACCATCTCCGGTTCGATGGCGTCGAGCCAGAAAATTTTGATGCCGTGGCGCAAATAGTTTTCACGCATCTTGCGCCAGAGAAATTTCCGCGCGTCGGGATGCGTGGTGTCGAGCAGGTGGGAAATGACCGTGTGTGTGGCGTTCGTGTCCGAGAAGCGGATGAAAGTGTTCATCCCGCGCTCGGCGTGGACGAGCAGATTGCGGCGTTCCAGTTCGGCGTAATTTTCGCTATCGGGATTCACCGTCGGCCAGACGGAGACCATGACCTTGATGCCGAGTTTGTTCAACTCGTCCACCATTGCCTTCGGATTCGGCCAGCAAGCCGGGTCAAATTTCCATTCACCCATTTTTGTCCAGTGGAGGTAATCAATCACGATGACGGACATCGGGAGGCCGCGCCGCTTATGCTCGCGCGCGACGGCGAGGAGTTCGTCCTGCGTCCTGTAGCGGAGCTTGCATTGCCAGAAACCCACCGCCCATTCCGGCAGCACCGGCGCGTGGCCGGTCAAATCCGCGTAACGCTCCATGATGCCAGCGTAGCCGTCGCCGGTCGTGACGACGTAATCAATCAGGCGCGAGGCGGCCCATGCCGGGATTGTGCCACAACAAGCCGTAGCCGCGGCTGGAAACGAGAAACGGAATCGAAATCTGCGAATTGCGATGCGTGAGCCCAAGCACGCAACCTTTTTGATCCAACAAACCGTGACGCCGCTGGCCGAGGCCGTAGATGCGCTCGTCATCGAACGCGGTGAAACTCGCCTCGCAACGGAACAAATCACCGCCGACGGATTTGAACGTGCGCGACGGCGGATGATTCGTGCGCGCAAATATTTCCTCGCACAGCGGCTCGCTGCGGCCGGATTTGAAGAAGCGCACGCGACCGGACTTCGCATCAATCGTCGCGGTGAGTTTTCCATTTGCGAGCGTGGCGACATTGCCTGCGATATTAATTTTCGCCGAAGAATTTTTTGGCGGGAGCAAACTCCAATCGCGCAGCGGCATTTCCGAAAGCGTGGTGGCGCGGACGCGGATGCTGTCTTTGCCCCACGGTTCGACCCACAGGATTTGTTCCTTCCAGCGCCAGATGAGGCGCGAGCCGGCCTGTTCAAACGCAGAGTGGTTTTTGTTCACGGATTTCGTGATTTAATAACCACTTTGGCCGCGTCTCGCCAGCATTTCCGTGAAATAATGCCTTTGATTTCTGCCAAACAATTTATTTCGCTTCCGCCGGGAACGGGCCGTATTTGTCCGCCATGTCGCCGCCGTGGTCGTAGATATTCTTGCCGCCCTTGAGGAACGGCGTAGCCATTGCCCACGGCTTGCCGTCGGGACGGTTGATTGGCGCGGCGCTGTATTGCGGTAGATAAATGCGGCGCATCCGGTTCGTCTTGTTCGGCCCGCTGCGATGCAACAGATAACTGTCGAACGCCACGATGCTGCCAGCGGGAACGATTAACGGATCGCCCGGATCACTGCCGGTGTAACCGATGAGGTCGTTCGTGCCTTCTTCCTTGTTGTGGTCAATGATTCTGTCCCGCGTGCCGGCGCGGGAGTGCGGCAGAATATAAACCGTGCCGTTCTCTTCGTTCACGGCGTCGAGCGTGCACCAGCAGGTGACGTAGGGTTTGTGATTCGTGGTCGGGTCATACCATTTCACATAACCGCTGTCCTGATGCCACGAAAATTTCATGCCCTGCTCCGCACCTTTCACGACCCATTGTTCGTGGAAGAGTTGCGCCTCCGGTCCGACGGTGGCGGCGGCTACCTGCGCCATCAAATCGCTGAAAATGAACTGCCACAGCCGGCTGCTCAAGCGGTAGCGGTTGTTGATGAAATAGCGTTTGCCGCGATGACTTATGCCCTCGGTCTGCACGCCTTTGGCGTCCATGATCGAATCGTAATAGCCGAGGTAGTAGGAACATTCCTCGCGCAGCATTTCAAGCACGGCGGACGGAATCACGCCCGGCAGAATCATATAGCCTTCGTTTTTGTAAAGTTCGCGTTGGGAGTCGGGAACAATCTTCATGGTGGGATTAGCTTAACCCGTTTTGCGCATAACTCTTCTCATTTTGCCGCCGACTTATTATCATTTTTTGTCGCCATGCGCCAACGCCTTGAACTGCCGCCGAACTGGGATGGAAACCTCTGGCATTACCGCCAGCACGGGCGCAATGTCAGGCACCGCCACGCCGAACTGGAGTTCAACCTCATCACCCAGGGCGCGGGTCTTTACCTGCTGGCCAATCGCAAATACCAGATCCGCCGCGGCGATCTGCTCTGGCTTTTCCCGGCACAGGAACACGTGCTCATCGGGCAGACGCCCGATTTCGAAATGTGGATCGGCGTATTCAAGCCCGCCGTCGTGCGGCGAATCGCCACCGATGCGAACGCAAAAGTTCTGCGCCAGGCCAATCCCGCCGGTGACTACTGCCGGCGGTTGCCGCAGCGCGACCTCGTTCGGCTTGAGGAATTATTCGCCGAAATCGCCGCCGCGCGCGAACGCCCCGGCCTCTTCAATGCCGGCCTGGGCTACGCGCTGCTCGACGCCTGGCGGCATTTCGAGCGCGCCGCCGATGTTCCCGTGCGCGACGTTCATCCTGCCGTCGAACGCGCCGCGCGCCTGATCCGCAACGAAATCGCCGCGCTGAACCTGGACGAACTCGCGCGCCGCTCCGGCTTGAGCGCGCCGCGCTTGAGCCGCTTGTTCAAGCAACAAACCGGCGTCGCGCTTGTGGATTTTCGCAACCGCCAGCGCGTGGAAAGATTTCTGCAAATCTACGGCACGGGCCAGCGCCTGACGATGCTCGACGCCGCGCTCGAAGCCGGTTTCGGCAGCTACCCGCAATTCCACCGCGTCTTCAAACGCGTCATCGGCTGCTCGCCAGGTCGCTATCGCCGGCGATGATCAACAAGTATTGCGCCTGCCTATGTGGTGAGTTTTCGCCAAAGATTGGCAATCTCGCCGCGCAAAATCTTTGCGTCTTCCCAACTGTTTGGAAATGTCGAAAGCGCATAACCGCCTTCCACCGGACCAAGTTCCGGGCAGATAAAGATCTCGCGGGTGGTGTTGGAATTGCCCGCAAGCCAGCACTTGAGGATTTTCTCCGCGAACGGCAGCCAATCTTTGAACTCCTGCGTCGGATTTCCTTTGCCATCGGTGATTGCCACTTGCACGTGATGACCGTTGAACGGGCGAAAATGAAATTGCTGCGCGCGCTGAATCAAATCGGTCCGGACGAGCAGCCGCCTGGCAAAATGTTCCGGCACGAGATGTTTGACGACGGCAAAATGTGAGAAGTCCCACGAAAGCGGCAGTAGTTCACCAGTTTGACTTTGATACGCATCGGCCAGCGCGTAAGTATTCTCCGGCGTCTCGGTGCAAGTGCCGCGATGCGTTTCAATCGCCGGCTCAAGGCCGAGACGCTTTCCTTCGCGATTCAGCACCAGCGCGAGTTCAAGCGCCTCGGAGGTTAACACTTCATCACCGGCGAGCTGGACGTTCACCTGGACCGCGCCGCAGTCCTTTTGTTCTTGAAGCAATCGCGGGAAATCCGCCGCGTTGCCGGACGCCATGCCGCCGACAAAAATCAGCCCGTGCTTTTTACAACCTGCCTGCAACTGCGCGCTGCCCGCCCAGCACACGCCGTCGAAACCAGCCTCCTTGATTACGCGCAATTTTCGCTCCAGCGGCCATTCCTGCGCCTTCGATGGATGCCCCATGAACGTCCAAAGATTGGCGATGTGGCGCAAAATGGGACGGTTCATTTGATTTGATTTTCAGGGGAAATTTCAGTTTGTTGGATGCTTTCTGCATAGAACGCCTTTCATTAACACCGGGCTTCAGCCCGGTGATGGCCGGCGAATGAAGTCACAACCGTTTCAACGGTTTTCCCCGCGCCGGAAAGCCGTTGAAACGGCTCGCCCGCCCGATCACCTTCACCACCCGGCTGAAGCCGGGTGTTAATGAACGCCATTGCGTCTTGGGGCTTTCTCACGAGTTTCATCTGAAGTAAGGCTCCGTCAATTTCAACGCCTGTTCCGCTTCGCGTTCATCCTTGAATTGGATTAGCATGTAAACGCCCTTGGGTCCGACGACGTCGAGCAACGGCTGGATTTCGTGCAATTCAACATTGACCACCTGCACGGATTTCCCGGCGGCGAGGATGCGACGATACAAATCATGCCAGCGCTGGTTGCCGCCGGTCTCGATGCCGGCCTGCGGCGTCCATTCGATGGCGTCCAGCGGCTCGATGGCCAGCAGCGCATCAAGGTGAACCATCGCCTGCGTTCCATCCAAATGATACAATGAGTGATCCAGCCATTCGCATTGCGCCGTGAGCGCCAAAACAACAAATCGTTTATACATGCGTGGTGAAAACATCGCCGAGGCGTCGCATTGCACCTTCGCAACCTTTCCCGGCCCCCAGATATAAAACGCGCCAAAGGCAGAACTGTTATCCTCCAGTTTGATCAAATCGTAAATGCGCTGATATGCCGCGAACCAGACATCGTTGATCTCCCAAATCTTCTGCTCCACCCATTCCGGTCGTTCCACCATGTCCATGCACAACGTCTGCGCGCCGCGCAACGACGAAAGCGCGTCCACATTTTCAATCAAGTCGGGACAGCCCACGAGATATTTGCCCCGCGAAAACTCCACGCAACGGCGGATGATGTCCTCGGTGGCATGCCACCACGGATGGTTGGGATCAAATTTCAGCGGTGGCAGTTTCTCCGGTTCAAGTTCCTGTTCGATGCATGGATGAAACCAGACTGTGTCTTCGGCAAAACCGGGTTTCGCGCCGAGAAAGAGCGCGAGTGAACCCGGACCGAGATCGGTGGTCGCGCTCGGCAGCACGTCCAGCGGAAAAACCGAACGGGAGAGCCGGTAATGATTCTCCATTGCGCGGAAGAAGGCATCGCAGTAGCGCTCTTGGATCGTGGCGGGGCGAACCGGGGCGGCGACGTTTTCATGGATGCTGCGCCCAACTTCCGGCGCACCCCACATGCCGATCACAAGGCCGTCATGATTCCACCAATCCACGAAACGTTTCCGGGTCTGGTCCCAATTTGCCTTCCACATAGAGGTTGCTGGCTTAAACAATTTTTGAGTTTACTGCGCTCCTTGCGATTGAATTAAAATCCAATCGCCGCGCCGCCGTCCACGGGCAACACCACGCCGGTGATGAACTTTGCCGCCGGACTGCAAAGATAAACCGCCGCCCAGCCGATGTCGTCCGGTTCGCCGAATTTATTCATCGGCGTGCGTCCAAGAATTTTCGCCTTTCGCGCCGGATCGCCCGCGAGCACCGACTCCAACATCGGTGAACCGATCCAGCCGGGCGCGATGGCATTGACGCGCACGCCGTATTGCCCCCATTCCGTCGCCAGCGAGCGCACCATGCCGACGTAAGCCGACTTCGCCGCTGAATACGCGACGACCAGCGGGATGCCGAACAACGAGGTCATCGAAGCGGTGAACAGGATTGATCCCGAATTACGCTTGACCATGCGGCGACCGGCTTCGCGCGTCAACGCAAACGCGCCGAGCACGTGCGTCCGGATCACGGCGGCGAATTCCGCATCGCTGGTTTCAACCGTCGGTTTTTTGAGATGCACGCCGGCGTTGTTGATGAGAATGGAAACCGGCCCGGCGAACCTTTCGGCCTGATCCACCAGCGTGGGTGCGGTTTCAAGTCTGGTCACGTCGCCGGCCAGAACGAACGCTTGCTTGCCCAGCGCCGCGCGGGCCTTTTCCAATTCTTTCTTGCGGCGGCCGACCAAAACAACCTTCGCGCCCGACGCGACCAGGCAGCGCGCCATGCCGAGGCCGAGGCCGGTGCCGCCGCCCGTGATAAGCGCGGACTGGCCGGTGAGATCGAAGGCTGAATTGATTTTGGATTTGTTCATGCGCGGCAACCGGCGGCGAGCGACGGTGTTTCCTGGTGTTTATACATGATGAAATACTCGCGATGCCCAAGCTGTTCGGGCTTGCTCGGCACGCCCGCCGCGACGCGCGCGACGAGACCGGCCAATTCCCGGCCAGCTTGCGCGAGTGTCAGTTCGCCCGCCAGCACGCGGCCGGCATCGAAATCCATGTCTTCCTGCATCGCGCGGAATGTTCCGCAGTTGCCGGTGATTTTCACGAGCGGCGCGATGGGGCTGCCGATGACGCTGCCGCGTCCGGTGACGAACAACACGATTTGCGAACCGGCGCTGATCAAATCCATCAAGCCTTCCGTGTCGTTCGGATTCGTGTAACCAAATTGCATGAAATGCTCGTCCGGCACGCTGTCGAGAATCCACAATCCCGGCCCGCGCGGCGGCTCGGCCACGCGAATCACGCCCTGAATCGGACGCGAACCGCTCTTGGCAAACGCGCCGAGACTTTTCTCCTCGATGGTCGTGAGTCCGCCTGCGAAATTGCCGGGTGAGACCGACCATTGCCGGACGGAACGGCAATAACGTTCCGCCTTGTCATAGGCTGCGGCGAGTTGTTGCTTCGCTTCGGCATTCGCGGCGCGGGCAAGCATGTGTTCCCGCAGGCCAATCATCTCCACGGTCTCTTCAAAAATCGCGCGACCGCCGGCGTCCACAAGCAAATCGAAAAACGCGCCGACAACGGGATTGCCCGCGAGGCCGGACGTTCCATCCGAGCCGCCGCACTCGCAGCCGACGGTCAAATCGGCCAGCGTCATCAGCGTGCGCGGTGTTTCCTTGCGGATTTGTGTGCGAAGGCGGGCGACAATTTCCTTTCCCTTGGCGACGGAGGCGCGTGTCCCGCCGGATTGCTGGATGAAAAACCATTCGGCAGGGCGCCCTGAAGCACGAACGGCTCCGGCGATTTTCTCCGGCTGCGTATATTCGCAGCCAAGCCCGACGGACAAAACCGCGCCGACGTTCGGATGCCGCGCGAGCGCAAGCATGAGGCGGATGGCATAGGCGTTGTCGTAACAGCCGGAAAAACCGATGACGTGCGTGTCTTCCTCGCCATTGGCGATGGCGTGGGAAACGTGTTGCGCGCATTCGACGGTGTAAACTATAAGCACAAGATTGCGAACGCCCTTGCGACCGTCGGGGCGCAGAAAGCCTCGCCAGGATTTGGAAAGCAATGCGTCAGACATAAGCCGAAGCGGTATCCGTCGGTGCGCCGGAATGAAGGTCGAGCGTGCCGGAACGGTCATCAAGATCGCTGGCGAGATTGTGCAGGTGAACCCACGCGCCCCGCGCGATGGGTTTCGTCGCGTGGCCGATACGAACGCCAAATTTGATGACGGCTTCGTTCATCGCGATGTCGCGCAACGCCATCTTGTGCCCGCGTGAAATGTCTTCCGACGCAACGATTTCTCCGCGAGCCGCGCCGATGAGTTCAATCGTCCCAACTGGCGCATCGTCAATCATCGTGGCGACGTTGTCCTGCGGTTGGATTTGAAAGCAACGAGGCATCATAAAATCCCGTATTTCTTGAAAGCGTTGGTGCTGCTCATGCCCGCTTCAATTTCCTTGCGCACAAGTTTTTCACCGCGCGCTTTTGTCAGCGCGCGTTCAACAACTTCGGCTTCGACTTTTTTCGGCACGATGACCACGCCGTCGAGGTCGCCGAAAACCAGATCGCCCGGCCGCGCGGAAACCTGGCCGATTTCAATCGCGCAGCGATAATCCGCAACCTGCGTGCGGACGGCGGAATCTTGTGCGAAACGTCCGCGCGAAAACACCGGCCAGTTTTGTTCGAGCACTTTTGGCGTGTCGCGATGAAAGCCGTTGACGACCGCGCCGACCGCACCGCGTTTTTTTGCCGTGGCAGTGAGAATTTCGCCCCAGTAGGCGCAACGCATCTCGCCGCCGCCGGCGAGGTATATTTCGCCGGGTTGAAGTTGATCGAGCGCCGCGGGGAGCAGGCCGAAGGGTTTCTTCTGCCTGCCGAACACGTCAATCATCACCACCGGCATCGCGCGACCGGCGAGTTTCATTTCTTCGCGCAACGGCTGGATTGGCTGCGGCAGGAATTGGTGCGTGAAGCCGAGATCATCAAGAATGTCGCCAACGACTGGCGTATAGAGTTCGCGGGTGCAGAGCGTGAACAGCTCGGCGTCTGATTTCCATTCGGTGGCCATGGCGTCTGATTATTGGTCGGGTGATGGTCTGCCCGCCGCTTTTGTTTTGGCAGGATGAATTCCCTGCGCGGACAGATAATTGTTAATCTTCCCCTTGTATCTTTGAAAGACGGCCGTTTTTTCCTCCGCGCTGCCACCATCCATGGCCTCTTCGCGCGCCTGCTTGAGCAGTTCAAGAATTTTCTCCTTGTTCGCATCCGACAAATCCGGGTATTGCGCAACGTAACCGGCAAACGTGAATTGCACCTTGCCGTAGGTCATCTTGTCTTTGACCTTTTCGATCTGCTCCGGCTTGAGGCTGGTTGAAAGTTTCGCGATAAATTCACCGTGCAGGGACTTCAGCAAAGCGTGAATTTGCGCCGCGCCGTTCGTGTCGCCCTGGGCCGCCTTGCGCTTCGCGTCATTGGCGTCATGCCAGGCACGCAACAAACGATACTGCGTCATGATGATGTCGTGAACCATCGCTGCGCGGTTTGTGTCGGTCAAGTCGAGAACCTTCAGGATGTCGGCGGTGCGGCCTTCGATGGCGCGCGTGTAATTGGCCTCGACTGGTTCCGGCATCAGGTTGGTGTCAGCCGCCAGGGACTTTTGCTTGCCGGCCAAAGCCAGTAAAGCGAACAGCGCAATCGTGATGATAAACAGCGATCTTTTCATGGCCGGCAATTCTGGTTTAGCAATTTTTCATTGGTTTGACGACTGGTTTCGGAGCAGGCCGTCAAGAATCTCGCGCGGCACTGGAATCGCCGTGCCATGCTTGTGGCCTTCGGGGAATGTAGCATCCTGCGTGATGTCCGTGAAGGACTTGAAATCACGCGTCTTGACCGCGTCGTAAGTTTTCTTGCGATAGGCATCGAAATAAATCAGCCAGTCATCGCCGATCTTCAACGCACACGGACCTTCGGTGAATTTTGGCGTGAAGGGTTCCGAAACATCTTCCCACGGACCGAGCGGCGATCTGGCGAACGCGACGCGCAGGTTCAAATCGGGACGCGAATTGTCCTTGCAGACCAAGACGTATCGGTTGTTGTCTTTCACAATGAACGGATCAATCACGCTGAAACCCGGATCAAAAAACAATTTTGCCGGCGCAAAGTTCGTGAAATCGCGCGTCGTGGTGAAATACAACCGGTGGTTGTTATCGTGTTTTTCCAGGTTGTCAGGAAAACGTCCCGGAATCGTCGAGGCCCAGGTGATGATGAATTGTTTTTCGTTTTCATCGTAAAAGAGTTCTGGGGCCCAGACATTCACCGTCGTCGGCTCGTTCGTCATTACCGGCACAAATTGTTGCGGCGACCAATGGATCAAGTCTTTTGAATTCGCGCAGCCGAAACCCTGGTCGCCATGCCAGCCCGCTGTCCAGACGAGATGGAACGTCCCGTCCGGCCCGCGCAGCAAACTCGGATCACGAAATTGTTTGTTCGTTCCCACATTTGCCTCCAGAAAAGTTCCCGGCACATTTGTCCAATGGTAGCCATCGAAGCTATAGAGGAAGCGGAGAAATTTCTGGTCGGCATTGCGGAACGAGGTGAAAAGGTAAATCGAATCATTGGTTACCGAACCGGCAAATGCCGCACTCGCAAATATGACAAACGCCGCGCCGATTAAGAATGTTCGCAATGTTTTTTTCATCGGAGTCAATTATTGGATTGGAGGGGCAGCCAGACCGACATTTCGGACGCCCCGCGGTTTTGCCAGACGGAATACGGGATAAATTTCACGTTGACCGGCTTCAAATCAGCAGGCCGAAATTCGCGATACAATTTTCCACTCCAGTTTTCTTCCGACCGCGCGAGCGCCTTGCCTTCGAGAACAACAATCCCATCAAGCAATCGCCGGTCGTAACGCGCCACCAGCTTGAGGTCCGCCGG
>Ga0224534_1000610_pt1 | contig 22494 bp, 18 predicted proteins | sample 714E12024metaG_FD_172012 | JGI IMG/M metagenome (GOLD analysis project Ga0224534, IMG submission 172012) | Peat soil microbial communities from Stordalen Mire, Sweden - 717 E1 20-24 | ecosystem: Environmental > Terrestrial > Soil > Wetlands > Peat | place: Sweden: Norrbotten County, Stordalen... | reverse complement strand
CGCGCTTGGAAATCCCGCCAAGTACGCGGGATTCCCACTTTTCCACCGCCTCGGCTACGGGAGATTAACAAAACCGGACATTTCACTTGCTACAAAAACCGGACATTTTAACTTGTTAACAACAGAGCTTTTGTGCCGACTGCGCAAATATTCGGCGACGAGGTTGCGAATTCACTTTTCCATAATGCCTATGCTTTCGCGGATTTTTACGACGCGGTTGCCGGCGATGTTTTCGAAGCGCTGCACGAGGCCGCTCGGCCAGCGAATCTCGACGGCATCGGCCTTGATGGCTTTACCCAGGCCAAAGTGCAGGCGGAAGTCACTTTGCGAGATGTATCCACCGCCGCTGCGAACCTCTTGCGTCTGCTGGTGATCGCCCACGCGGACGGTGACCTTGGCGCCGATGGCGTCACGATTGGATTTCGTGCCTTCCAATTTCAGTAGAATCCAGTTTCCGTGTTCACCGAAATTTTTCAGCAGGCTGGGACGGTCGTGACTGTTGTTCACGAGGATCTCGACGGCTCCGTCATTGTCGAAATCGGCGGCGGCTACGCCGTGGCTGTTGAACGGCGTGGTGATGCCCGCGCCGGAATCGAGTGAGATGTCGCGAAATCTTCCGTTGTGCTCGTTCCAGTAGAGGATTTTACGTTCGCGGAATGTGTTGTTGACACCTTTGCTGTCGACTTCGGGATAGATGTGACCGTTTGCCATGAACAGGTCGGGCCAGCCGTCGTTGTCGATGTCGAGGAAGAGCGTGCCCCATCCCAGGAATTGTGAATTCTTGCCGAGCCCGGCGGCTGCGGTGACGTCAGAGAATGTTCCGTCGTGATTGTTGTGATAGAGCGTGGCGGTGTCGTCGGAGAAGCTGGTTTTAACGATGTCGAGCCAGCCCTCGCCATCGTAGTCGGCAGCGTCGGCTCCCATGCCGGCTTGTTCGCGGCCTCCGTCGTTGAAGGCGACGCCGGCCTCGACGGCAGTTTCGGTAAAGGTGCCATTGTGGTTGTTGTGAAAGAGCATGCTGGGAGTGGAATCGCAGGCGACATAGATGTCGGGCCAGCCATCGTTGTCGAAGTCGCCGGTGAGAGCAGTCAAGCAGTAGTAAGCGTCGGTCTTCGCGATGCCGGATGCTTCGCTGACGTCGGTGAAAGTGCCGTCGCCGTTGTTGTGGTAGAGCTCACTGTGCGTTCCTTTCAGGCCGCGCGGACCGCACATCACCGGCATCCCTTTCCACATGCAAGCAGCGCCGCTGCCGGGCTCGGGTGTGTGCGGCAGATCGAGGTCGACGTAGTGGGCGACGAAAAGGTCGAGACGGCCGTCGCGGTCGTAATCGAGAAACGCGCAGCCGGTGGACCAGCGCACATCGTCGTGCCAGAGGCCAGCCTTGCGCGTGACGTCGGTGAAGGTGCCGTCCCCATTGTTGTGCAGGAGAATGTCGTGTCCCCAGAAGGTAACGAACAAGTCGACGAATCCGTCGTTGTCGTAGTCGCCGGCGCAGACTCCCTGGCCCCAGCCGACGAGCCCGACGCCGGCGCTCTGAGTGACATCGGCGAACGTTCCATCGTGAAGGTTGCGGTAGAGATGGCTGGTCGGCTCTTGCCCCTTGGGAAAACCTTCGAGGCGGCTGCCGTTGACCAGGAAAATGTCGGGCCAGCCGTCGTTGTCGAAATCAAAAAAAGCGGCGCCGCTGCCGGTGGTTTCGATAATGTAACGCTTGGTCTTGCCGCCTCCGTCTTCGGTTTTGGCAGTCAGGCCGGCGCGTTCCGCGATGTCGACGAAGTTAACTTTTGGAGGAGCGGGTGGTGGCGCAGCGGGTGCGGACTGCTGTTGTGCACGTGAGAGTGAAATTGTCAGTACCCACAATGTGACAACAACCGCGGCAAGCCTGCGATTCATGAGTCCGTGTCCCAGGGAGAATCTTCTCAAGGGAGAATCTTACAACCCGCGGCCGGCTCTGGGCGCGACTTTAGCCATTTGCCCTTGCCACCAGCAAGATCCCCAGACAGTAAAAGACGAACATCAGGGCCAGGTACATCTTGGCTTTGCTGGGTGCGCCTGCAAATTCCTTCCAGACAAGAACGCCCCAGAGAGCGGCGACCATCGGTGCGGATTGCCCGATAGCGTACGAAATCGCTACTCCTGTGAAGCTGGCAGCGACGAGATTGAAAACCATACCGGTGCCCCAGATGAATCCGCCCAGGAGTCCGAGGACGTGGCCGGAAATCGGGCCGCTGAAATAGCCGGCGAGACTCACGGGCTCGCCGACTAGTGGGTGCTTCATAAAATAGACGTTCCAGATTGAACAGGAGAGCAGCGCGCCCAGAGTCAGGAAGACGGCAGCAGCGTACGGGCCTAGAGTGCCGTGCATGATGCCGTTAACTTCGTGGGGCATCGCTCGAGTCATGAAGGGAGCCCAGAGGCCCATCAGGACACCGGAGACGATGCAGGTGATGATGCTCTTCTTTGAAGTCGAGCGACTGGCGGCAGCAAGGCTGCTATAGGCTTTGCCGTCCAAGACTACCGCGATGAGGGCGCAAAGCACACCGGCCGCCAGCAGTTCTGCGCTGCCTTTCGGATTCTGCGCATAGCTCGTAATGACGCCCACCACGAGCGCGATTCCGATCGAAACAGGAAACGCAATCGCGAGACCAGCCATATCGATTGCGGCGACCAGCAGCAAGTTCGCGAGATTGAAGATGGCGCCTCCGACCATTGCAAGGATGACGTCGTTCGCGTTGGCAACGTGGATGTTGCTGACTAAGCTGGATGCGTCGTGGCCCGTGCTGCCCATTGTGTGTCCGAGGATGAGCGAGATCAGGAAGATACCGATGGCGTAGTCCCAGTAAAACAACTCGAAGCGATAATTCTTGGCGCCCTTGTAGGTGTTGGCCCAGGAGCCCCAGCAAATGGCGCTCGTGATCATCATGAATAGTGCAATACCCAGACTGTGGGGTGTGAACATCGCTTCTCCTTGAAATGCGCAGCCCCTAAAGGGGCGTCCGATCTTTGAACTTGCGGTATCGCTAAAGCGATACCATGATACGAAGCAAAACCTACCTGCCGCGAATGCGGGAAACAAATAGCTGCAGGAACCGGTCGGCGTCGACGTCGACGCAAACTTTCGCATTGGGCTCGATTTTGTCGAGACCTTCGATGATGTAGCGGTGACCGTGCAGCACGTTGCGCTCCACCGTGCCGTGACGATTGGCGACTGTCTCACCTCGCGTAAACTCGCCTCTGGTTTCGACATCCACGTGCATCAATGGCGCTTTTACGAGCGTTGCGTCGATGGCCACTCCGACCGCGAGTGGGTCATACATCGGCGTGCCGTCGGAACCGAATTGCGCCGACCGATCAATCAAGTAGTGCGCTACCTGGTAGATGAAATCATTCACGGGCCCGTGGGTCTGTCCGAGTTGCGCGAGGTACTTCGGCGTGAGCAACGTTTTATCGCCGACGTCGAGGCCGACCATGGTCAGCGGCCAGCCGGCCTGGAAGACAATCTGCGCGGCTTCGGGGTCGTTGTAAATGTTCGCTTCGGCGGCTGCGTTCACGTTGCCGCCGGTGATCGAGCCGCCCATGAGGATGACTTCCTTCACCAGCGGAACGATGGACGGGTCTTTCTCCACCGCGAGCGCGATATTGGTGAGCGGGCCGACGGGCACCAGCGTGATTTCGTGCGGAGCGGCGTGTACCATCTCGATGATCAGGTCCGGGCCATACCGCGAATCGACTTTGCACTTGCTGGGCGGCAATTCGATATTGGCCAGCCCATTCTTGCCGTGCCAGAACTCCGCCGTGATCAACTTTTGGAAGAGCGGATGCTGGGCTCCAGCGGCGACGGGAATGTCGCAGCGATTCGCCAGCGAGATCATGCGCAGCGCATTCTCCAGTCCCTGCTTGGCGGTTACGTTGCCAGGCACCACGGTGACGGCCCGAACGTCCAACCCAGGCGAGGTCAGCGCCAGCATCAGGGCCATGGCGTCGTCAGTGCCGGGATCGGTATCCAGGATAATTTTCTTGCTCGCACTGAACGCGGGGATGGCCAGAGTAATTACGAAGAATGCAGAGAGAATTGCGGCAATCAAAAACTTTTGGTGAACTCGGAAACGACTGCATGGATTGATCAGAACTGACCTCCAGATTCCAGATTGCAGGATTTGGGAATCGCGCCGAGCGTAGTCGCGCAAAGTGCCGGTGTCAAGGCGAAACAGGCACGCACGTCCATCCTCGGCAAGAATCGGCGGTGGCCGGCGGAGTGAGAGACAGATGCGCGCATTCGGGAATGCATCTTTCGTCGCATCTGCCGTACAATTGCACGGCAAAGGAGCCGCCGAGGCCAACTACAGATCCCTCGCTTCGCTCGGGATGACAATTCAAAAAACGTCGGGATGACAATTCATAAAGCTTTCGAACAAGCGCTTAGTTGAGAGCACGTAATGCCGGTCGAACAAAACGAGTTTCGGAGCGCCGCGCGCCACGATCTGCACAGTGGGGGCGCAATTGCGATTCTCTCCGGGCGGCCTCTGCTGCCAAATAGCGGCATTCCTCTCAATTTGGATTGGGTGCGCGAAGTGCGAGTCAACACCAGCGCGGTCGAGCGCCGCGCGCAATCGCAGGTCGCGCGACGAACGGTGAAAAAAGAATGGCAGGCGGCGTGGCTCCTACGCGCGATTACCTGCATGGATCTGACCACTCTTTCCGGCGATGACACCGATGAGCGGGTTCGCCGTTTGTGCGCGAAGGCTCGGCATCCCATCCAGCAGGAAATTGAACGGCAGCTTGGGATCGAGGAGCTGCAAATTAAGGTCGCCGCCGTCTGCGTGTACCACGCATTTGTGGAAACGGCTCTGCAAGCGCTCGAAGGCAGTGGGGTGCATGTCGCCGCTGTGTCCACCGGTTTTCCCGCAGGCCTGTCGCCGCTGGCGGAGCGGGTTAATGAGATTCGCCGGTCGGTCGAGGCTGGCGCGCATGAGATCGACGTCGTCATCACACGAGCGCATGTTTTCGGCGGACGCTGGCAGGCGCTCTACGACGAGGTTGCGGCGTTCAAGCAAGCTTGTGGATCCAAGCCCATGAAGGTGATTCTCGGAACTGGGGACCTGATGACGCTGCGCAACGTGGCGCGCGCGAGCGTGGTGGCCATGATGGCGGGCGCTGACTTCATCAAGACTTCAACCGGTAAAGAGCCGAGGAACGCGACGTTGCCGGTCGGCTTGGTGATGATTCGCGCCATCCGCGAATACGCGCAGGAAACCGGAATGGCGGTGGGTTTCAAGCCAGCGGGCGGTATCCGCACCGCGAAACAGTCGATCGATTGGCTGGCGATGATCAAAGAGGAACTGGGCTTGTCGTGGGTGCGGGCGGAAATGTTCCGCTTCGGCGCCAGCGGCTTGTTAGGCGACATCGAGCGGCAACTGGAGCACCATGCCACCGGGCGCTATTCCGCCGAGTATCGGCATCCGATGGCGTGAGTTCTGAACTGCAATTACGAGGGCACGCTGCAGATCCCTCGCTTCGCTCGGGATGACAATTGATAGAGGTTTTCAATAGAGTCCGAAGAAGGAATCGAGCAGACGCCAATGAGCATTGCCAAAAAGTTCGTGAGCATGGAATACGGGCCCGCTCCAGAAGACTCGAAAGAAGCGACGACATGGCTGGATCGCCATGGCTACCGCTTCCAACATTTCATTGGCGGCGGATGGCAAGCACCCGCGGCGGGAGAGTACTTCGACACCGTCGATCCTTCGAATGGAGAGAAACTCGCGTCGGTTGCGCAAGGGTCGGCGGCTGATGTTGACGCCGCGGTCAAGGCCGCGCGGGCGGCGTCTTCTGGATGGCTCGCGCTCAGTCCGCATGCTCGCGCGCGCTATCTGTACGCCATTGCGCGGCTGGTGCAGAAGCATTCGCGGCTGCTGGCGGTTCTCGAGACTATGGACAACGGCAAGCCCATCCGCGAGAGTCGCGACATTGACATTCCGCTGGTGGCGCGACATTTCTATCATCATGCGGGATGGGCGCAACTTCTCAAGCAGGAATTTCCCGAGTACGTTCCTTGCGGAGTCGTCGGGCAGATCATCCCGTGGAACTTCCCGCTACTGATGCTGGCGTGGAAAATTGCGCCGGCGCTCGCGACAGGAAACAGCGTCGTGTTGAAGCCGGCGGAATTCACGCCGCTGACCGCGCTGGCCTTCGCCGAAATCTGCCAAGAAGCTGGCGTGCCTGCCGGTGTTGTCAACATCGTCACCGGAGACGGCGCAACGGGCGAGGCGCTCGTCAAGCATCCGGACGTGGACAAGATCGCGTTCACGGGACCGACCGAAGTCGGACGCGCCATTCGCGCTGCTACCGCGACGAGCCACAAGCGCCTTTCGCTTGAGCTGGGCGGGAAGTCTCCGTTCATCGTGTTTGAAGACGCCGACCTCGACAGCACCGTGGAAGGCCTGGTGGACGGAATCTGGTTCAATCAGGGGCAGGTCTGTTGCGCGGGCTCGCGGCTGCTGATGCAGGAGAGCATTGCCGAAGCGCTCATTGCCAAAGTGCAGGATCGCATGAGCACCCTGCGCATCGGCGCGCCGCTCGACAAAGCGATTGACATTGGCGCCATCGTCGCGAAGGTGCAACTCGACCGCATCCACAAGCTGGTGGACCAGGGTGTGGCGGACGGCGCGACGTGCTGGCAGCCGCAGGTTACTTTGCCTTCGCGCGGCTTCTATTATCCGCCCACTCTTCTGAGCAATGTGCATCCAACATCGGTTGTTGCGCAGCAAGAAATCTTCGGCCCGGTGCTGGCGGCAATGACGTTCCGCACGCCAGCGGAAGCTGTGGAGCTGGCGAACAATACGGTTTACGGTTTAGCCGTCTGTGTCTGGAGTGAGAGCATTAACGTTGCCTTGCATGTTGCCGCGCAACTTAAAGCGGGAGTGGTCTGGGTGAACTGCACCAACCTGTTCGACGCTTCCTGCGGCTTTGGCGGTTATCGCGAGAGCGGTTACGGACGCGAGGGCGGACGCGAAGGCCTGCTCGAATACTTGGAGCTGGCATGGTTCAAGAGTGCCCCGATGCTTCCGGCAGCGAAAACGCTCGCGCCACTTGAGGCGAAGTTGGAAGAAGACTCCGGTGCTCCTGGCAGCACTCCTGCAATTGATCGCACCGTCAAGCTCTACATCGGGGGCAAGCAGACGCGGCCGGACTCCGGTTATAGCATCGAAGTGCGCGCGACCGACGGACGATTGCTGGGTGAAGCCCCGCTAGGCAATCGCAAAGACATCCGCAATGCCGTCGAGGCAGCGCGCAAGGCGGCATCGTGGGCAAAGGCTACGGCGCACAATCGTGCCCAGGTTCTTTACTACAGCGCGGAGAATCTTTCTCAGCGGCGCGATGAAATTGCTCATCGCCTCGCCGCCGTAGTCGGCGAAAAGCAGGCCGCCGCGGAAGTGGATCTCAGCATCGAGCGCATCTTTTCGTACGCGGCGTGGGCCGATAAGTTTGACGGCGCGGTGCACAATCCTCCGTTCCGGAATGTCGCGATCGCGATGAACGAGGCGATTGGGACGGTTGGCGTCATCTGTCCGCGGGAGGCGCCGCTGCTCGGTTTTCTTTCGCTCGTAATGCCCGCGCTCGCGGTTGGAGACACGGTGATCGCCGTTCCTTCGGAAGCCTATCCTCTTATCACCGGCGATCTCTACCAGCTTTTCGACACCAGCGATCTGCCCGGTGGCGCGCTGAATATTGTGAGCGGATATACGTCGCAGCTACTGAAGACACTGGCTGAACATGACGATGTCGATGCCATCTGGTGTTTTGGCGATGAAGCCAGCGCCGCGGCGGCCAAAGCGATGTCAGTGGGCAATCTGAAGCAGGTTTGGACGAACGAAGGCCGCGCCATCGACTGGTTCAACCCGCAGCTGGCCGAGGGCCGCTGGTTTCTTGAGCACGCCACCCAGGTAAAGAACATCTGGGTTCCTTACGGCGAATAGGACGCGGTTGCCGTCATGAAAGCTACGCACACGCCGCGAGTCAAAATCTGCTGCATCGGCAGTGTCGAAGAAGCCGCTCTGGCCATCCAGTGCGGAGCATCCGCGCTGGGGCTGGTTTCGCACATGCCGAGCGGGCCGGGAGTCATCAGCGATGAACGCATCGCAGAAATTGCCGCCACCGTCCCGCCGGCCATTGGAACCTTCCTGCTTACGTCCCGCCAATGCGTGCCCGAGATCATCGCGCAGCAGCGCTACTGCCGCACCAACTGCATTCAACTTTGCGACCATCTCACATCTGGCACGCATCGCGATTTGAAAAGCGCTCTGCCGGGAATCTCCATCATCCAGGTAATTCACGTCACTAGCCCCGACTCGGTCGAGGAAGCAGCGGCGGTGGCGCCGCACGTGGACGCGATTCTGCTCGATTCGGGCAACCAGAAACTTGCGGTCAAAGAACTGGGCGGCACCGGGAGAACCCACAACTGGGCCCTCAGCCGCATGATCCGCGAGCGCGTTGCTGTCCCGTTGTTTCTCGCGGGAGGACTTGCGCCGGAGAACGTAGGTCAGGCCATTAAAGAGGTTGGCCCGTTCGGTCTTGATGTTTGTTCGGGTGTCAGAACGAATGGCAAGCTCGATGAAGCAAAACTGAAGCGCTTCTTCTCCGCAGTGCGGAATGCCGCGTGATCACAACCCGCTTCAGGATTTTCGGAGCCAGCGCCAACCTACAGTTGACATCTCTCAACCTCCTGAATAGACTCTGCCTTCCTTATTGCAAAGCCGCACGGGTTGCTTTCAATTACCGGATCAAAAGAGAAAACCATGGCAAAACGTCCTCGCATCGCCGTTGTGGGTAGTGCCAATGTTGACTTGACCACATTTACCGACCAGTTTCCAAAGCCGGGGGAAACGATATTCGGACAGAAATTTGACCTGGGATTCGGTGGCAAAGGCGCCAATCAGGCCGTGGCGGCGCGGCTCTGCGGAGCCGACGTCTTCATGATCGCTCGGGTCGGGGACGACCTGTTTGGTCCGGCAACGATCAGGAATTTTGAAAAGCTCGGCATCGACGCCACGCATGTGCGCCAGGTCAGCGGTGTTTCCAGCGGGGTGGCGCCGATCTTTGTCGATCCCTCCGGGCAGAATCGAATCATCGTCGTCAAAGGCGCCAACGATGAACTGAAACCGGCCGACGTGGATGCCGCGGCGGATACGCTGAAGAGCGCCGACTGTATCGTTCTCCAATTAGAGATCCCGCTTGAGACCGTGTACTACACCATCAAGTTTGCGCGGCAAAACGGCATCCGCTGCATCTTGAACCCGGCTCCCGCGCAGCCCATCGACATCAAAGCGGCAGCGGACCTCGATTACTTTGTTCCCAATGAGAGTGAGGCCGAGGCGATTTCCGGCATGCCAGTGCGCAATCTCGACGACGCCGAGCGCTGTGCCGCCAAGCTTCTTGCCAGCGGCATTCAGCGCGTGATTATCACTCTCGGTGCCAATGGTTCGCTTCTTGCCGGTAGTGAAGGCATGGAGCACGTGCCCGCGTTTGACGTAAAGAGCGTGGATAGCACCGGAGCCGGTGACGCTTTTATTGGCAGCTTCGCCACCTTCCTCGGCGAGGGCCAGCCGGAGCGGGAAGCCGTGAAGCGCGCCAACCTTTACGCTGGCCTTTCGACCACTGGAGTCGGAACCCAGAAATCTTTCTATGACCGGGCCCGCTTCGACGGGGAGTGGAGTGCAAGAGGCAAGGTGTAGGCCTCACCTCTCCATCAGCAGAACTTTTTCCGCATCGTCGATCTCGGTCAACTTGACCTCGATCACTTCACTCGCGGCTGTCTGCACGGTTCGACCGATGAACGTGGCCTCGACTGGCAATTCGCGATGGCCGCGATCAATCAGCACCAGCAACTGCACCAGGCTCGGACGGCCATGCGAAAAAAGGGCGTCGAGGGCAGCGCGCGTGGTGCGGCCGGTATAAAGCACGTCGTCTACCAGCACGATCTTTTTGCCCTCGATGGAAAAACCAACTTCCGCTTCCTGCACCACGGGCTTGGCGCCTAGTGTAGAAAGGTCGTCACGATAGAACGTAATATCGAGCATGCCCACGGGGATTTTCTTTTTTTCGACCCGCTGCATTATTTTGCCCAGGCGCTCGGCGATGGGAACTCCGCGACGGCGGATTCCGACTAATCCCAAGCCCTCGACGCCCCCATTTTTTTCGAGGATTTCGTGAGCCAGCCGCACCAGCGTGCGTTCAATCTCCGAACCCGACATCAACTGCGCTTTCTGTTTGAGCGTCGTTTTGTGGACCGCGTTCTTCTTAACTGTCATGCCACGAATACCTCTTTAGCCGGAATCCCCTTTTTGACCTCGAAAACGGCCCAATTGTACGCTCATCTCACCTATTCGCGACATTGCGAAACAATTTTCATCCGGAGCGTCGCCAACGGTCTGAGATCCGCACCAGCACCGCCGAAATTGCCCGATCTTCCGCCACTTTTGCAACACTTCTCCAACGGGGTCAAAGGGCCATCAGCATCGACGGTTTTTGCGACCATGCCAGCGATCGCCAGTAACGGAGCCATGCTTTTATCCGAGCGCGAAGCACCCGAGGGGAATCGGCCTTAGCTTGCCAAACCGAATCCGCGATTAGATTTCCAGCTCCTGGAAACTCAAGACAAGTTTCCGGCACCAGTGACTGTGTCGCAGACGCGGTCAACTGCTTTTATAGAACCCCGGATCTGTATTTTGACGATGCACCGGGCCTTTTCTCGACGATTAACGACGCCACGTCGCCGAGAATTGTGCAGCTTAGCTTTGAAATCTTGAGCAGGTTTACGCGGGAGGGAAAGAGGTGGGTACAGCGGTTAGTCCAGACCCAGGAGGGAACCCGTGTTATCTTCGCGACGTGTCATGGTTGTTGCTGCGATGCTGCTGTGTTGCTGGGCAAGGGACAGTGTTGATGAGTGTTGAGCGGGTGCATCCTGAGGGGATGAACCCGCGTTGGGGGTGAAGTATTGAAGGCGTTCTACTGCTTGGAGACAGAGGAAATCTGCACGGGGCCGAGGAGTCCTGAAGGCAGCAGCGGCGAGTTGGCCTTGTAGGGATGAATGACGGTGAAGGTATACTTGGTGGCGTTGGGCTGCTGGTCGCCGATGAGGCGGTTGACCCATGCGTTGGTCACCTTGACGGTCAACGTGTTCGCGCCCGGCTTGAGAGCTTCGGTCGCATCCACGCGGTAGGGAGCGTGCCACACCAGGCCCAGTGCCTTGCCGTTCACGGTTACGTCGGCCATGTTCTTCACATCGCCGAAGTCGATCCACAGGTGGGTCCCGGGCTTGAACGACTTCGCTGGAACATCGATCGTCCGGGTATAAGTGCCCACTCCGGAAAAGTATTTGACGCCGTCATTCGTGTTCTCGCTCCAGGAGGCCAGCTTATCCAGCGTGATCGAGGCCGGTGCGCCGCGATCCGCTTGGAAGCTCACATTCCACGGCCCGTCCAGTGTAACTACCGGCGTCTCGACCAACTTCGGCAGCGTATACGAATCGCTTTTTGCCGGCTTGCGGAAGACCACAAAAACCGTGCCCCACGGTTCCAGCTGCAGTGGTATGGTGGTGTGACCGTCGGCGATGGTGTACGACGCGGCCTCCGTCTTTCCCGTCTCCGCATGCCACAGCTCGGCCACCTTGCCGGTCACGCGGAAGGTCGCGTCGACCTGCTCGTCGCGGTCGTTGCGGTTGTCTACGTAATAGAGATCGCCATCGGCCAGCTTGCGATGCACGAAAATAATGTTGGTATCGCTCTGCGGTTTGGTGTAGTTGAAGTCCGGTGCCAGTTGCAGCGCGGCGAATACTTCCGTCAGGTTCTGGCCTGCGTATACCGTGCCTTTGCCTACGGTCTCGACGCCTTTCCCGGCGCCCCACAACTGGTCCACAATGCTGTGAAATTCCTTGTCATCATCGGCCAGGCTGGGCGTGTTGACGGGTTTCGCGCCCACCACAATTGCGCCCTCCTTCACCAGGTCGCGAATCCGGCGCAACACCGGTAACGACATGTGCATACTGTAGGGATCGAGTGCCAGAACCCGATAACTCATCCCGCTTCCAGTGGTGATGTGACCGTCCTTGACGTTGAGCATGTGGATCAGCGCGTCGGCATTCACGTAGTCATAGCCGTAGCCAGCAGGAACATCCGGAGCCTTGTCCCCAAAGATCGCCGTCAGGTTCGAATCTTCGCCGTAGTAGTAGAGAACGTCGGCGCCGAAGTGACCCTGCTGCAGCAGATAAGAGCTGCGCGCCAGATAGCTGATCCACGGACCAGCCTCTTCCGCCCACGTCTCATTGCGTGTAAACCACTGCCCGTAGGGTCCAAGGCCCAGCGCGGGAGCCTTGCCGACCAACGGCTGGTGCACCGAGCAGTGAATCACGAAACGGTTGATGCCTTCCGCAAATTCCTTATCGGCCGTCGGCTTTAGCGTGGCTGGCGACCACGACCACCAGGCTGCCGCCGCCGTCATCGATTCGGCCGCCGCGAGGTTCTGCCCATAGATGTGAGCGACGGATGCGGACTCGCGATCGTCGGCGTTGTATCCGTACTGCTCCTTGTTCACGCCTGGCCGCTGCGTCCACATCGCGCTCATGGGAACTTCGTCCAGCTTCTTCACTTCCATGCCATCGGCGATAAAGGCGCGCCCTTCCTCATGCGATTCGCCGTAGTGGCCCATCCCGCGCTGTTTCAAAGAGACCTCAACCTGCCCGTAGTGCTCATCGGCGGTGAGGTCCGCGATCGTCTTGCGAAAGTCCCACAGGAACTTGTCGCTCGCACTCGCGCTCTCCTCCACGCGACCGGTCAGCACAGGCATCCACGGCCGGGGATCATAGCCGCGCCGCCTGGTGAACTCCGCGATCATTTCGTCGGTCCAGTTCTGCGCACCTGCCTCCCAGCTATCGGTGACCACGTACTGGATTCCGCGCTTACCCATCAGCTCACTACCGACCGTGCTCTTGTAATTGTCAAGATAGTGATCCATGTAGTTCTTCACATAACTGCGATTCAGCTTGTCCACTTCCAGCCCAGTCGCCTCCGCTGTCGCCGGATGGTTGGTAATTCCAAGCAGCGAGTAGCCGAAGCGAAGAACCACCCAGTTCCCCGAAGGAGGCGTCCAGTCCAGCGTGCCATCGGCGTGCATCCGAGGCGTCAGATCGATCACGTCCGCTTTCTGAATCGCATCGCCCGGCGTAACCTCGGGTGTCGAAAACTGATAGAGATCCGGCACCGTAACAAAGGCCGCCTTCTCCTCAAAGCGATTCACGCGCACATCCGGATGCAAAACTAACTCCGAAATCAGATAGTCAGTGGCTGGCTGGTACGGAGGATTGAGTCCCAGCTCCAACGACAAAAGGTCCGAATCAGCGATCCATGACGGTACCGGCGGCAGCGGCAGCCTCTTGAAATTCACGCGGAAGAAACGAGCCGTCGCTGCCGGAAACGACACGGTATCCTCTACGCCGCCGTCATTGGGAATAGTGACAACGGTCCGGAATGTCTGGCCGTCGTCACTTGCCTCTAGCGTTCTGCTTCCCAGTTCATTCGCATCGTTTTCATCGGCGAACGGATCGTGGTTGAATTGCGCGATCGTCAGCGCCCGGATCGATTGCGGCTTGTCAAACTCGTACTGGATCCATGACGTTCCTCCGACTGGTGGCATGGGCAGCTTTGTGGGCTTGTCCAGGTCGCCATCCGTTAACATTGCCGCGTCAAGAGCCCCACCGCTAAAGGCCACCTTCGGTTTCAGAGCTTCCGCTGATACGTCGTTCGCAGGGACGCGGTAGGCAATCACAGCACTGTCGGCATAGAACGCCGGGATCGGTGGCGATCCAGCGGGAATCGAAACATCGTGAACCGCGATGTTCTGGAAATCGCCGGTAATGGACGGCGGTTTTGGCAACACGCCGGTGAATGGTTTTCCACCCTCGACGCGCGTCTCGCTCCAGACATACTTCTTCATGCCTTGCGAAGCCGGAACCCAGGGGCCGCCCGTCTCGCTCCACCCAGGGGAGCCAGCGATGGCTTCCTCCAGCTTGAGCTGCTCGGCGAGCTTGGTCGCATACAGAAAGGCCTCCTTCCACTCCGGCGTCATATACGCAAGCCGGTGGTCGACCACCTGCGGCGTGCCCAGCGCAGCATCGAAATTCTGAAAGCCTCCCAAACCTACCCGGCTCATCCATTCCAGGTCGAGTTTGATTCCCTCTTTCGTGATGTTCCCGTTCATCCAGTGCCACCACACCCGCGGACGCGCACTGTTCGGCGGATTCTCAAATCCGCTCTTGAGCGGATCGGCCGGGGTCTGCGCCACCGCAGCTACCGCTCCCAGCAATAGCAGCAAGACAGCCGAAACCAGCTTCGCCGATAAACACTTCGTCGTGGCACCCTCATTCCCGATCATCTCGTTGCGCTCCAATCGGCCGGAAGAACTTCCCACCGCACGCGTGGCATAGTTTACCGCGGCAGGCGTTACCGGCACCGAGGATCATAGCACCCAAAAAAATCCCGTCGCGGAGAATTGCGCGTTGAAACAATTCCCTGATGCACAAAAGCTATCGACTCTTCCATGGCTGATACTGTTGGTTGCCTGGAATTCCTCCCAGCACTTTCTCAGCCTGCGGAGAGCAGTCGTTCAAGCGGTGCTAAGTCACCTCAAGAAAGAGAATGCCACGTACGCTATGCCAAGCCTTCGAGTCTGCTGGACATTCTTGCGCTCCTTGGAGCGTTGAGGACGGGCGCAACTTTCATAAAGTTGGGATGAGGCCCAACCACGTGGAATACGTTCACGATTGGGCAACAATCCGGTTGGTTGTCTGACGATGACTCTCAAAGCCCTCCCGCTTCATCAATGTAGTTTGCCGCACGGTAGGGCCGGGCGCGTTCTCACATTGCTGCACCTCGGGCACAAGGTTCTCCATCCCGTCTACGGGCTTGGGTTTGTTGGACAGCAACACCCAAGTAGGACAGTACCGGGTAGTTTCGAATGGGCGACCTGTTCGTCCGGTTCTTCTTCCCGAGACACACCCCGTAACGGACGAGGGACGCAGAGGTATCGGTTGAAAGTTCGGTCGCAGCTAGTAGCTCGTGCCTAGTTGTTGATCCCCATCTGCGTCAGGATAAACGCATAGTCGAACGAGGCTTCTTTCAGGCGATCATAGCGCCCGGATGCTCCACCGTGGCCTGCCGGATCCAGGTTCGTTTTCAGGATTAGCAGGTTGTGATCGGTTCTGGTCGCGCGCATCTTGGCCACGTACTTTGCCGGTTCCCAATACATCACCTGGCTGTCGTTGAATGACGTCTTCACGAGGATATTGGGATACGGCTTGTCCTCAATGTTGTCGTACGGCGAGTACGAAATCATGTAGTCGAACGCCTGCTTTTCCTTGGGATTCCCCCATTCCTCAAATTCTGGAACGGTGAGTGGCAGCGACTCGTCGAGCATGGTGTTGACGACGTCGACGAAAGGCACTCCGACGATCGCGGCGTGGAAAAGGTCGGGACGCATATTCAGCACGGCACCCATCAGCAAGCCTCCGGCGCTTCGGCCTTCGATCACCAGCTTGTCTTTTGAGCCGTAACCATTTGCCACCAGGTATTCCGCGCACGAGATGAAGTCGGTGAACGTGGTCTTCTTGTTCATCATCCTTCCGGCGTCATGCCATGCCTTGCCCATTTCTCCGCCGCCCCGAATGTGGGCGACCGCTACGACCACGCCGCGGTCCACCATCGAAAAAATATTCGAGTTGAAGAAGATGTCCATGGGCGCCCCGTAGGAACCGTACCCGTAAAGATAAAGCGGACCGGCGCCATCGAGTTTGGCGCCTTTCAGGTGCACCACGGAGATGGGAATGTTTACACCGTCGGATGCGGCGGCTTCAATGCGCTCTACCTGGTAGCGGTTCCGGTCATATCCGCCGGGGACTTCCTTCTGCTTGAGCAACGTGGAAGAACCGCTTCCCATGTCGTATTCGAAGATCGATTGCGCGGTAATGAACGACTGATAGGTGTAGCGGAACTTGGAGGTGTTGTACTCGCGATTGATGTAGGGATACGCAGCGTACGCCGGTTCGGGAAACGCGATGCGCTTCGTTTGCCCGTTGTTCAGGCCGGTGACTCGAATCTGTGGCAGTCCGTTCTCGCGCTCGTAGAGGACGTAGTAGTTCCTGAAAAAGTCCGCGTCATCGAGCATGACATTGGACCGCTGGGGAACGACTTCCTGCCAGTTTTGGCTGCGCGGATCGGAAACTGGAGCTTTCACCAAGCGGAAGTTGCGGCCGGTGTCGTTCACACGGATGTAGAAGAAGTCTCCGTTGTGGTCGGGATAGTATTCGACATCCTGCTTGCGTGGCTCCATGACCTTCCATTCTGCGGTGGGCTGATCGGCCGGGAGGTAGCGGACCTCCGAAGTGGTGTGACTGCCGGAAATCAGCAGGATGTACGCCTTACTTCGGGTCTTCCCTGCATAAACATTGAAGCGTTCGTCCTTTTCTTCGTACACAAGAGGGTCGCTACCGCTGTCCCCCAGCGTGTGCCGATAAAGGCGGTACTGCCGCTTGGCGGAATCTTCGACGGTGTAGAACAGAGTCTTATTGTCGTTGGCCCAGACCACCGAGCCAACTTTTTCAGCGCGATCAGCCAGGACCTTTCCTGTACGCAGATCTTTGATGGCGAGCGTGTACTGCCGAAAACCTGTGTTGTCGGTGGTGTAAGCGAGCAGGTTTCCATCATCACTGACTTCGTAAGCTGCGACCGACATGAAGCGCTGCCCGTTTGCCATCTCGTTAATGTCGAGCAGAACTTCTTCCGGAGCGTCAAGGCTTCCTTTTTTTCGGCAGCGTATTTGATATTGCTTGCCGGCTTCTGTCCGGGAGTAATAGAAAGATCCGCCGTCTTTATAAGGAACGTCCACATCGGTTTCCTTGATGCGGCTCAGCATCTCATCGTAGAGCTTCTTTTGCAGCGGTTCGGTGGGCTTCGTCACTACGTCGGTATAGGCGTTCTCCGCCTCCAGGTAGGCTTTCACCTCCGGATTGTTCTTCTCGCGCAGCCAGAAATAGTTGTCCACGAGTTTGCGGCCGTTGATCTCGGTTACCCTCGGAGTCTTTTTCGCAACGGGTGGCGCGGGCGTGGAGCTGGTCGTATCGGCTGCCCGGAGGGGAATATTGCAAAGCCACGAGAACAGCAGCACAGACAATACCGAGAAACGCGCGTACCGCTTGTTCATGGGAAGGCTCCTCATTCGATCTGCAAAACGGCCAAGTATAACACCAGGCTCAGACGGGCAAGACGCTCGCACTATTGCGGAAAATTCGACATCGTGCAGTCGTCTAGGTGGGATCGGCCTTCAGCCACACTGTCGATAATTAGTGCCGACGGCGGCTGCGTTGTTTCCGGAACATGCGCGGGTCATAGCTGAGCGGCTCCACTTCTCGCACGACAATCTTCTTGTAGTCGGGATGCACGGGATTGACCAGCCAGTTATTTTCGTTGGGGGCGAGAACCGAGGGCACCAGTAGCAAACAATTCTCTCCTTGTTGCGCGAATTCATCACCCAATCGCGCGAGTTCGGGAGGAGCCGCAGATTCGCGCCAGCTTGCAGGCAGATTGCTGGTTTCAACCCGCTCCCCCGCTAGATCGTCCGGGACTTCCGCAACCGCTAGAACCAGATCACCAGGAGGATCGTCGACATCAAGATGGACGAAATACTCCAGCATCGCGAGAGATTGATGTTCCGAGGTGTAGCTGAGGCGGGTTCCGGGGCTCGACCAACGTCCCCCGTAGCGGTACGCTCCTTCGCCGTCAAAGGGATCACGGGCATACGCCTTGCGCAAGATTCGATAAAGCCGGCTCAACTAATTCCGCCGTAGGCGATGCGGCCCAAGATGCTCTCCACTTGGCGCGCTCCCAGCTCTGTGTCAATGGCAGCGACGGGTGCGACGCCGCCGAGAGCACGATTGGGATGCTTGAGCCAGCGCAGGGCACGCTCGTGGTCACCAAGATATTCATTCGCAATCGCTACAATGCGAGCCAATCGGTAAAGCCGGTCGGATTCATAACGTGCCAGCCTTCCGCTGCGACGGCGGCGTTGCAAGCTTCGAGGCGAAAGGTCAACTGCGCTGGCGAGTTCTTTCAGAGTCAACCCAGAGGTTCGCATCAACTCCTTCACGACCGCAGGAGGAAACCCCTCCCGGATCGCCTCGCGCATATCACGATCGCTGGAAAGAGCGCGACCAAGAGTTTGCTCGCCGCCTAATTCCTCCACCACAGCTCGCAGTTCGTTTACCATTATGTCGCATATAATAGCGACAAATGGCGCTCTTGTCAAGTATCCGGGGAATGTCAATTTCAGAGCGGCCCGTTGGGCCAACGGCTATCGCGCTTCTATGCTCTCAAGGATCGCTTCGTCTTTTTGAGCGACCAACGCACCCGTTCTGCACTGAAGCTGGCAAAGGGTTTCGCGTCTACATCAATGCTCGCACGGTCCAGAGCCTGCAGATATTCTGCACGGTCTTCAACGCGAACCACCGTCCACGGATACCCACCCGAAGCCAGCAGGACATTCATCAGAAAGCGAGCCATACGGCCGTTGCCATCGGGATAAGGATGAATATAACCAAAGAGCCAATGACCGAGCACAGCCCGAACCGATGACTCCGGTTCCGCTTCGAGCAAGTCGAACAGAGCGGTCATGGCATCGCGCACAGTTTCCCAACGCGGCGGAACATACCTGGACTTTCGCAGATAGACGGCATCATCGCGGTAACCAGCACGGGCCGAGGCCGGGATCAGGCCGGATACAACACATGGCTCGAAAAGTTCTCTGTACCATTCCCTGTGATCCGTTCTGGCAATCGCTCCCGGATTCTTGCCAACGAGCACCTTGGACACGGCGGTCTTCACTTTTTGAAAAGCTTGCCAATACCCACGCGCAGCCAGCGCATCCCGGCTTTGCCGGTCTGCTTCGTGATGCGCTGGGTCCCATGCTCCTGACCTTACCATCTCAATCAACTCAGGGCTTACGCGGTAGCCTTCGATAGACAGCACCCGGCTGCTAAATATCCCTCCATACCTTCACAACCTGCACCTCCTGCACAACATCTTGTGTTTGCAGCAGTTGCTGGTTGTGGCAGTGACCACAGGCAGACACTCCATCACTACCTGGGAGTACCTCACTGGCATAACCCAGTTCATGTGCCCGAGCCTGGGTGGCGTTGTCAAGCACGAGTCCCCTTCCGGCATTGCCGAGTCGGCGGGTGTAAAGCCCTAGGTTCTTGAGCACATGTCCCACAGTCTCATTGGTGATTTTCAGCGATTCTCCCTCTTCGCTGTAGATCCGGTTAGCGGTAGCTGCAATTTCACGAACAAACACTTGCCGCTGGTCGGATTGGTGGCAGTGCCACAAAACGGCCTTCAGCACCATCCCGTCCTGTCCACTGGCGCGATCGACCCGCGACTGCTCATCGCGTTCTTGCAACAATTCGATGATGTCCTTCTGCAATTCGGGATCTTCGACGATCACCGCACCAAGTACCTCAGCCATTGCGGAGACTTCCGGTCGAAATCGAAATCCCGAGAATCCGTATTTCGAATCCGCCACCGCGTCATGATTAACGAAGCGATAATAAAGGAGCCGTTTTTGGAAGACTTGTATAGCATCATCTTTGGGCGGCGGCTGAAGAAAACTCCGAGAATTCCCGCCAACGTGAATGTGAATATTATTGGGCGTTAACAGCTGGTTGTTGGCGTGTTCCCCCACGCGCCAGCTCTGAACGGATTCCATGTAGACGCAGAAAACAGGAGTGATGTACACGGTCAGCAGCAGCGAGAAGACCGAGCCTCTGACCACAGCCAAGCCCAGCGTGCGCCGCGATTCTGCGCCGAATACGAGCGCGATGCAAAGTTCCCATCGGGGCTGCCGCCTTGGTTGGTTCTCAGCAGTTAGATCTGTTTGGCGTCAAAACCACTCAGCATCGCCGCTTCTTGCAGTTTCTGATCCGCCGTCAGAAAGACCCGGCCTTGCGGGACGTCCTCACACCATACGAGTGCGGCTGCCAACTGCAGCGCGTCGGCTGCCCGCAAATCATAACGATCCACAAGTTGCATCGCCTTGTGGCGCACCGCATCCAACGGCTGAATGACAGACCAGGCGTCAGCAAGGGCGTTGGCGAGCTTACGCGCCTTGGCCCAGTCACTGTAGTTGAGTTGCTTCATCCGAACCAGGCGTGCCAAGGCGCTCGCAATCTCAACCGGGGTCGTCCACCAGACAACCACCCCGCAGCTCTTGTAAAGTGCAATCGTCCGCGGCGTGGTGCCCTGACGGACACACAGAGGAACCAATGCGCTCGTGTCCCAAAAAGCCGAAGGCCCCTTTACCGGCCTTGCCGTTCTTCTCGCCATACTTGCTCCATGACGTCATCAGAAATGTCTCCCGGTGGTTCCGGCAATGAAACTGCCGAGCGCCGCCTCTTCAACGGCGGCGTGAGAACGCCACGGGCAACCAGTCGCTGCTCTTGCTCGGAGTGGTTGTTCATGCGGCAGGGAACGATCCGCGCTACCGGCTTGTTGCGGTCGCAAATCAGCACCTCTTCGCCGTCCCTTGCGAGCTGGATATGAGCACTGAGCTGCGCTTTCAAGTCGCTAATATTTACGGTACGCATACACTCATTATAACGAATCTGACCATGTTGGTCATGTCCATTGTCGACATCTGTTTACGCAAAACGCGGAGTCTCGGTTCTTCGGCCGAAACAGCGGGGCATCTTTACCTCGGTTTCCGACTTAGCTCGCAAACTACGCCGCTACATCAACGCCTACTCCGCCAACGCTCGGCCCATCCAGTGGAAGTACTCTGACCCCACCCGCCGCGTCCACAGTAACGAACTCACTGCGACAGGCCACTAGATCGCGCTCCCCCAGTGCGGATGAGTTCCATTTCGCTCCTCCTAGGCTCGTATTCTCAAGTACTCTCTTGCACTTCGCATCAGGATTGGCGATGGATCCACGACCGTCCTCACTGCACTCAACTGGCGAAGCAACTCGTCAAAGGTCCGCCATCTGACCAGGTCAAAATAGACCGCCGTCATAACCGGCGAACGCGACATGCCGCCCGCGCAACGAATCAAGACGGGTCCTGCTGGGATGTTTCGAGCAATCGCGTTTATGACTTGATCGATTTTTTCGAACGGGACGGGATGCGTGTCGCGGATGGATATCTGGAGATAAGCGATACCCTCACCTCGAACCTCAATCTTCTCCTCGCAAACGCTCACCACCGTGCGTATCCTCACCGGGTTAACTTTCGCAAGTTGCCCCGCGGCACGAATGTCCCCAACGAAAAGGCGCTCAAACGCGGTTCGAGTAGTCCCCACCGATACTTCTGTCTCCTCTCTACCTTGAACTTTCTGTCCTTCCATGCGAGCCGGCCCTGCGTGTGATTCCAGAAGACCGAGGATGCTCAAGGAGATGAATCGCGCATTCGCTCTGAGGCTCGATCAAAGCACCCGCGGAAATGGTGCTTTGTTCAAAACCCGCCCGGATCAGCGCGATTCGCGCCTGGGTGGCATCTGGTACCAGGAACACCGTTCCGGAGACCTGGTGCGGTATGGCAGCTTCATAGAAGAGAAATTGAACACGTTTCACGCACCGATCGTGACCAGTGATTTTGCCCAGGCGTGGCGATCTCCGATGCGGAATATCAATCTCGTCCAGTCGATCAAACAGCCGGCGCTCGGCCATCTCCGAGGCCTTTGGTAGGTCCTCGGCCTGCAAGAATTCGCTGCTCTCGGTAAGAGCTATATCCGTTGCGTGTAACGTTACCCGGCCTATGTCAGAAAGCGCATTTTTGCGACGGAAAGTAGCTAAGCTGGGACTGTAGATGGCGAAGGCGCAATGCAACACCGTACGCTTAAAGTTGCTCAAGATCGGGGCCCAGATTCGCATCACCGTATCCGCTTCCGAAGCGTTTTTCCTTTCACCGTTCCGCGACACTGGGAATCTGTTTTTGAGTAGCACCGTTCGCGACTTTAATGAATTTCATCGGCCGGACCATGTCAGTGGACGCGTCGAAACCAGTCACATGGTTGGTGCGGTCGCGATCGAAGTGGATAAGGAATTGGCCTTCACTCAGGTCGCCAATAAAACCATCGGAGAAGGCGGGTTCGAGTTCTTCATCTTCAGTCATCCACTGCTGCCGGATGAGCTTGCCGTTTTGCACGATCAGTGTCCACGCGGTACGAATCTCATCATTGGTGTACACACCGGGGTGTACACACCGGCGTAATCCGCCAAGCGTGACGCCCCCGGAGCCGGCCCTTTCACCGCTTCGTAAATTGTGGGCGCCCCACTCTCCCAAGCCTCCAGTTGCAGTGCATTCCCGGTTCCAGCGGCGCGAAAAGCATACCTATCCTTATGCTCCGGATCCGGTTCAACCGCTTCGAATTGCCCGTCCCCGACAGCGACCATATCGTAGCTA